>Ga0228698_1001024_pt1 | contig 15199 bp, 13 predicted proteins | sample McNCre117_Aug_MG_FD_178015 | JGI IMG/M metagenome (GOLD analysis project Ga0228698, IMG submission 178015) | Freshwater microbial communities from McNutts Creek, Athens, Georgia, United States - 1-17_Aug_MG | ecosystem: Environmental > Aquatic > Freshwater > Creek | place: USA: Georgia...
GACACCGCCCAGGCCCACCACCGCAAATCGTGCGGTGCGCAGGCGCTGGTAGGCGTCATCGCCGTGAAGGCGGCGCAGGCCACCGAATCGGCGCTCCAGATCAGCGTCGAGCTGATCTCCCGTCAAGTTCATTTGACGGTCGCGAGCCGTTCCTTGGCGGCCTGTGCAGCTTCGGTGCCCGGGTAGCTCTTGACGACATCGTCGAAGGTGCGGCGCGCGCCCTTGTTGTCCTTCAGTTCGACCTGGCAGTTGCCCAGGGCGAGCAGCGCCTCTGCAGCACGCGGATGATCCGGGCTGCCGGCAATGAAGGCCTTGAAGGTGGCGATCGCGTCCTTGTAGTCGCGTTTGCCGTACTGGGCGTTGCCCAGCCAGAAGCGGACCGAATCGGTGTAGCCGCTGGCCGTGTATCGCTTCAGGAAGGCATTGAGCGCTGCCACGGCCTCGGCGAAGTCACCGCGCCGCACGAGGCCGATGGCGGCCTCGTACTGGTTGCGCTCGTCCGGCGCGACCTGGAATTCGCGTCCGTCCAGCGTGACCTTCTGCGGCTCCAGCGGCTTCAGGCGCGCCTCGACAGCCTGCGACTGGTCCGTCAGCTTGCGCTGCGTGTCGGCCAGGTCGCGGGCCAGCCGCTCGTTGGCGCCACGCAGGCTGGCGACCTCGGCCCGCAGGGCCTCGATCTGGCTGTTCAGCTCCAGCATGCTGCGGCGCAGCGGCTGGAGCTGATCCTGGATCAGCGTGTTGAGCTGCTCGGCGCGCTGCTTGGCGGCGTCCTCGTTGGCCTGGATCTTGGTGCGCAGATCGAGGATGGCCCGACGGGCTTCATCATCCTCGAACAGGCCGGCGCGAGCCGGCTGCAGAAAGGCCGCGCCCGTGGCAAGAGCCACCAGCGTCAGACGCACTCCACGCATCACTTGTCCTTGAGCTCGACGCGGCGGTTCTTGGACCAGGCTTCTTCGTTGCTGCCTTGGGCAGCCGGGCGCTCCTTGCCGAAGCTGACGGCTTCGACCTGGGTACCGGCGACGCCCAGCAGCGTCAGCGACTTGGCCACGGCTTCGGCACGACGCTGACCCAGGGCCAGGTTGTACTCGCGGCCGCCGCGCTCGTCGGTGTGGCCTTCCAGCGTGAGAGCCTGCTTCTTGTTGTTGTTCAGGCGCTTGGCGTGCAGGTCGACCAGCGGACGGAACTCTTCCTTGACGACGTCGCTGTCGAAGTCGAAGTACACGACGCGCTTGTCGCGGACTTGTTCGGTGTACTGGGCGTCCAGATCAACCGTCTTGACGGCGGTCTGAGCGGGGGCGGGGGGTTGCGGTGCCGGAGCCGGGGCCGGAGCGGGCTGGGCGGTTGCGACCGGTGCCGGCTCGTCCAGCTTGGTGGTGGAACCACAGCCTGCCAGAGCAGCAGCGGCAATCAGGGTGAGCGCGTAGCGGGTCAGCTTCATTCGAATAATCTCCACAAGGGGACGGGGGAAAAGAGCACGGCCGGCTGCGACGCCGGCCCGTTATTGTCCAACATCGCGCGAGCCGTCAAGTTACTGAGATGCAAAAGGACCCCAGGTTGGTTCACGAACTTCGGCCGTTGTGATGAGCAGCGGTGTCTTGATCTTGCCATCCAGCGTGGTGGTCATCAGCACCTCGCGCCCACCCGCACGGCTGGCATAGACGATGAGCTTGCCATTGGGCGAGAACGCCGGGCTCTCATCTTCGCTGGCATCGCTGATCTGTTGCGAATCGCCTGTCGCAATGTCCATCACGCTGACACGGAAGGCGCCGCCGGTGCGTGTGATGTAGGCCAGCGTGCGGCCATCAGGGCTGATGGCCGGGCTGATGTTGTAGGTGCCGTTGAAGGTGATGCGATCGGCCCCACCGCCGCCGGCGGGCATGCGGTAGATCTGCGGGCCGCCGCCACGGTCGCTGACGAAGTAGATCTGCGTGCCGTCGGGGGAATAGCAGGGTTCGGTGTCGATCGCGCTGCTGCGCGCCAGGCGCCGCACACCGGAGCCGTCACGGTTGATCGCGAAGAGCTGGGTGCCGCCTTCGCGCGACAGGCTCAGCGCCAGTTGCGAACCGTCGGGCGCCCACGCCGGCGCGCTGTTGGTGCCCTTGAAGTCGGCGAGCACGCGGCGCGCGCCCGTCTGCACGTCCTGGACGCGAACGGTGGCCTTGCCGCTTTCGAAGGACACGTAGGCCAGTTCGCGGCCGTTTGGCGCCCAGGCAGGCGAGATGATGGGTTCGGGGCTGGTCAGCGCGACCTTGGCGCCTTCGCCGTCGGCGTCGGCGATGACGAGGCTGTAGCGACGGCCCGTCTTGGTGACGTAGGCCATGCGTGTGGCGAACACGCCCTTGTCGCCCGTGAGCTTTTCGTAGATCAGGTCGGCGATACGGTGCGCGGCCAGGCGGGCGTCATCGGGATGCACGGCCTGGGCCTGGCCGATCAGTTCGGTGCCCTTGACGACGTCCCATAGCTTGAAGCGGATGTCCACCCGGCCGTCGGCCAGGCGGTTGACCGTTCCCGCCACGAGCGCATCGGCCTGCTTGGAACGCCACTCGGCGAACGCCGGCATGCTCGTCTCGTTGAGGCCGGCCGGCGCATCGACGCTGCGGAACTGGCCACTGCGCTCCAGGTCGGCACGGATGATGCCGGCGATGGGCTGCGGCGATTTCGCCTCGTCACGAAAGTCGACGATGGCCACCGGGATGCGCGTGCCGCCGACACCGGAGATGTCGATGCGAACCTGCGCCAGCGCCGGAGCGGCGGCCAGCGTCGCACCAAGGGCAGCGAGTGCCGCAAGGCTGCGGCGGCGAGAGACAGATACGAGCATGGCGCGCGATTCTGCCGCACCTGGGCGGGTCGCGGCGTCAGACAAGGCCGCGTGCTGCCGGCGCCGCCTACAAGAGCACGATGTCGTAGTGCTCGGTCTGGTTGGTCGGCTCGGCCGTCAATGAAATGGGTTTGCCGATGAAATCCGACAGGCCGGCCAGATGCGCGCTTTCCTCGTCCAGCATCATCTCGACGACATTCGCGGCGGCGACGACACGGAACTCGCGCGGCGAGAACTGCCGGGCTTCACGCAGGATCTCGCGCAGGATGTCGTAGCAGACGGAGCGGGCCGTCTTGACCTGGCCGCGCCCTTCGCAGGTCGGGCAGGGCTCGCACAGCATGCGCGCGAGCGACTCCCGCGTGCGCTTGCGCGTCATCTCCACGAGCCCCAGCTGCGTAAAGCCGCCCACCGTCACTTTCGTGCGATCGCGCCCGAGCTGCTTTTTGAACTCGGCCAGCACGGCGGTCTTGTGCTCCTCACGCGTCATGTCGATGAAGTCGACGATGATGATGCCGCCCAGGTTGCGCAGCCGCAGCTGGCGCGCGATGGCGCCGGCCGCCTCGAGGTTGGTCTTGAAGATGGTGTCGTCGAAGTTGCGGGCACCGACGAAGCCGCCGGTGTTGACGTCGATGGTCGTCATCGCCTCGGTCTGGTCGAACACCAGCGTGCCGCCGGACTTCAGCTCCACCTTGCGCGCCAGCGCGCGGGCGATCTCCGCGTCGACGTTGCACAGGTCGAAGATGGGCCGCTCGCCGCGGTAATGCTCCAGCTTGGCCGTCACGGCGGGCATGAAGGTGTCGCCGAACTGGCGCAACACCTCGTACTGCATGAGCGAGTCGATGCGGATGTGGCCGGTGCGGTCGTTGGTGAGATCGCGCAGCACGCGCTCGACGAGGCTGAGGTCCTGGTGCAGCAGGTTGGCCGGCGGCGTGTTCAGCGCCTTCTCGCGGATCTGGTGCCAGGTCTTGCGCAGATAGGAAATGTCGGCCGCGAGTTCCGCGTCGGACGCATCCTCGGCATTGGTGCGCAGGATGAATCCGCCACCACCGCCCTCCTCCCGGTTGCCCACGAGCGCCTGCATGCGCGCGCGCAGCGACTCGCGCGCCTCGGGCGAGCCGATCTTCTGGCTGATGCCGATGTGCTCGTCCTGCGGCAGATACACCAGCATGCGCCCGGCGATGCTGACCTGGCTGGACAGCCGCGCGCCCTTGGTGCCGATGGGGTCCTTGATGACCTGCACCGTCAGCGGCTGGCCTTCGAACACCAGCCGCTCGATGGGCGTGGGCGGCGTATCACCGTTCTGATGCCGGCCATGGCCGAACTGCGAGGCGCTGTGCAGGTCGGCGACGTGCAGGAAGGCGGCGCGCTCCAGGCCGATGTCGATGAAGGCCGACTGCATGCCGGGCAGCACGCGCACGACCTTGCCGAGATAGACGTTGCCGACGAGGCCCCGCTCCAACGTGCGCTCGATGTGCAGTTCCTGCACGGCGCCGTTCTCGACCACGGCCACCCGCGTCTCCTGCGGGGACCAGTTGATCAGGATGTCTTCCATCTCTCATCCTTGAATGCTGACGGCTGCACGCGGGACTGCCTGCGTGCAGCCGTCAGAACTCGACGAGCCGCGCCCTGGGGCCAGGGCCGGCGTTCAGAACACCAGGCCGAATTTCCCCAAGAGCTGGGCCGTCTCAAAGAGGGGCAACCCCATGATGCCCGAGTAGCTGCCCACCATGTGGCTGATCCAGGCAGCGGCCTGGCTCTGGATGGCATACGCCCCCGCCTTGCCGAAAGGCTCGCGGCTGTCGACATAGCGGTCGATCTGCGCGGCGGACAGCGGCGCGAACTCCACTTGCGACACATTCAGCGCCGCCTCATGCCGCGCCCCGTCGCTCACCGCCACCGCCGTGATGACGCGGTGACGTCGCCCCGACAGCAGCGCGAGGATGCGGCGCGCGTCGGCCTCGTCGGTCGGCTTGCCGAGGATGAGGTCGTCCACGGCCACCGTCGTGTCGGCGCACAGGATGGGCGCAGACACCAGCGCGCGCGCAGCACGCCGGGCGAGCGCTGCGCCAAGCTTCGCGCCGGTCACCCGGGCGCAATAGGCCTCGGGCGACTCGCCGTGCCGCGTCGCTTCCAGCGCCTCGGCGTCTTCGTCGGCGCCGGGCAGCAGCAGCTCGTGCCGCACGCCCAGCTGATCGAGCAACTGGCGCCGGCGCGGGCTCTGCGAGGCCAGATAGATGAAGGCCGGAGCGCTCATGTCATTCGCGGTGATAGGGGTGGCCGGTGGTCACCGTCCAGGCGCGGTACAGGCCTTCGGCCAGCAACACGCGGGCGAAGGCGTGCGGCAGCGTGAGATCCGACAGCCGCAACGTCTCGTCGGCCGTGGCCTTGAGGTCGGGGTGGAGACCGTCCGGCCCGCCGATGACCAGGGCCGCATCGCGCCCATCGCCCATCCAGAGCCGCAGCCGCTCGGCCAGCTGCACGGTCGTGCGGCGCTCGCCACGCTCGTCCAGGACGATGCGGCGCACGCCACGGCCGCAGGCCTGCAAGGCGGCCTCGATGCGGGCCGCCTCGGCCGACATCAGCTGCTCGGCCGTCTTGCTGCCGCGCGTCTCGGCCTTGACGACCTTGAGCTCCAGCCGCAGCTCGGGCGGGAAGCGCTTGGCGAACTCTTCGTAGGCGGCGTCGGCCCAGGCCGGCTGGCGCTGGCCCACGGCCACGAGGAACAAGCGCATCAGGCCTTCTTGGTCGCCGCCTTCTTGGCCGGGGCCTTCTTGGCGACGACCTTCTTCGCAGCCGGCTTGGCCGCTGGTTTAGCGACCGGCTTGGCCGCCGGCTTCACGGCGCTCCTGGTTGCCGGCTTGGCAACCGTCTTGGTCGCGGTCTTCGTGGCGGTCTTCGCGGCCGTCTTGGCCGGCGCAGCCTTCTTCACGCCGACCGTCGTCTTGACGGCCGCCTTCTTGGCCACCGTCTTCTTGGCCGCCGGCTTCACGGCGCCGACCTTGATGGTCTTGGCGGCAGGCGTCTTGGCGTCGACGACACGGGCCGGCGCCTTCTTCGCCGCCGGCTTCTTGGCCGCAGGCGCAGCCTTCTTGGCCGGCGCGGCGGGCGCAGCCTTGGCGGACTTCTTCGCCGGCTTGGCCTTGGCGGGCGCGTCGTCTTCCGACGCCTTCACCAGCTTGACCTCGCCCGACCCGAGCTTGAGCTTGATGGGCTTGTCGCCCCAGATCTCCTCGAGGTGGTAGTAGTCGCGGATGGCGGGTTGCATCACGTGGACGACGGCCGCGCCACAGTCCACGATGATCCATTCACCGTTGTCCTCACCTTCCGTGCGCATCACCTGCATGCCGCGGCCCTTGACCGTCTCGCGCACGCTGGAAGCCAGCGCCTTGGTCTGACGGTTGCTGGTGCCCGACGCGATGATGACGCGCTCGAACAGTGGCGACAGATGCTCGGTGTTGAACACGACGATGTTCTGCGCCTTGACATCTTCCAGACCATCGACGATGGCACGTTGCAGCTTGCGAATATCCATTCAGGGCTTCTTCCCGTAGAGACGGTGCGAGTCAATATAGCTCGCCACGTCGGCGCCCACCAAGGGGCTGATGTCGTCACCGCGCGCGATGGCCTCGCGCACGGCAGTGGATGAAATGGGGGTGTCCGGCAGGTCCAGCACGCGCAGCCGGTGCGCCGGCATGCCGGGCGGCGTGACCACCGCCTCGCCGGCGCGCGGCACGACCACCAGCGTGGCCAGTGCGGCGACCGTTTCCGCACGGTACCAGGTCGGCAGGCGCGCGTACTGATCCTGGCCGATCAGGAACATCAGCTCGGCGCCTGGGTACTGCCGGGTGAATTCGTTGAGCGTGTCCGCCGTGAAGCTGGGCCCGCGGCGGTGCAGCTCGCGGTCGTCGACGGCGAAACGCGGCTCGCCGGCGATCAGGTGTTGCACCATCTGCACACGATGCTCGCCCGCAGCCATGATCTGATCGGGCTTTTGCCACTGCCGCCCGGCGGGCATCCACAGCAGCCGGTCGGGCGCCAGCGCGTCCAGCGCGACGCGCGCGAACGCCAGGTGGCCGAGGTGTGGCGGGTCGAAGCTGCCACCAAAGAGCGCGATCTTCACAGCCACAGCGCGGTCGGTGCCTCGTCGGCCCAGTCGCGGGGGCGCAGGAAATCGGTGTAGAGCCGCGCCTCGGGCGTGCCGGGCTCCGGCGCCCAGTCGTAGCGCCAGTTCGCCTGCGGCGGCATCGACATCAGGATGGACTCCGTGCGGCCGCCCGACTGCAGGCCGAACAGCGTGCCACGGTCCCACACGAGGTTGAACTCGACATAGCGACCGCGCCGGTAGGCCTGGAAGTCGCGTTCGCGCTCCCCGTAGGCATAGCCCTGGCGGCGCTCGACGATGGGCAGGTAGGCGGACAGGAAGGCATCGCCGACCGACTGGATCAGCGCAAAGCCCGCGTCGAACCCACCCTCCGCGAAATCGTCGAAGAAGATGCCGCCGACGCCCCGGGGCTCGTTGCGATGCTTCAGGAAGAAGTACTCATCGCACCAGGTCTTGAACTTCGGGTGCAGCGCCTCGCCATGCGGCTGCAGCGCATCGCGGCAGACCCGGTGAAAGTGCTGCGCATCGCGCTCGTAGCCGTAGTAGGGCGTCAGGTCCATGCCCCCGCCAAACCACGTGACCGCCGGCGCGTTGGCCGGCAGCGCGGCGAACATGCGCACGTTCATGTGCACCGTCGGCACGAAGGGGTTGTGCGGGTGCAGCACCAGCGACACGCCCATGGCCTCGAACGGCGCGCCGGCCAGCTCGGGGCGGTGCTGCGTGGCCGAAGGCGGCAGCACACGGCCCTTCACATGGGAGAAGTTCACACCGCCCCGCTCGAACACCGAGCCGCCCTCGATGAGGCGCGACAGGCCGTCGCCCTCCAGCCGGCCGCCCGGCTCGCGGCTCCAGCCATCGCTGACGAAGGCATTGCCATCGACACCCTCCAGCGCGCTGACGATGCGCTGCTGGAGGTCGAGCAGATAGACGCGAACGGCTTGTGAATTCATGGGCGGTGTCGGGCGGGGCGCGCCAGGGCGGGATGTTTGCCGGTGCGGTGGCCAGCCATGCGCAGTGGCCCGGCCAGGACGGCGGGAGCGGTCATCAACGCTTGATGGCGCGGTGGCCGATGTCGCTGCGGTACTGCCGGCCGGCAAACTGGATGCCGGCGGCCAGCTCATAGGCACTCTGCGCTGCGGTGCGGGCCGATTCGCCCAGCGCCGTCACGCACAGCACGCGGCCGCCGCTGGTCACGAGCTTGCCATCCTCGTCGGCGGTGCCGGCGTGGAACACCATCGCCTCGTCCTCGTCGGCGGGCAGGCCCGTGACGGCATCGCCCTTGCGCGGATTCAGTGGATAGCCTTCGGCGGCCAGCACGACGCCCAGCGCCACGCGGCGGTCCCACTGCAGCTCGACCTGGTCCAGCGTGCCGTCCGTGGCGTGCATCAGCAGCTCGAACAGGTCGCTCTTCATCCGCATCATGATGGGCTGCGTCTCGGGGTCGCCCATGCGGGTGTTGAACTCGACGGTACGCGGCTGGCCATGGTCATCGATCATCAGGCCGGCATACAGGAAGCCCGTGAACGGATGACCGTCCCTGGCCATGCCGGCGATCGTCGGCTGGATGATCTCGTGCATGACCTTGGCATGCACGTTGGGCGTGACCACCGGCGCCGGCGAGTACGCCCCCATGCCGCCCGTGTTGGGGCCGGCGTCGCCGTCGAGCAGGCGCTTGTGATCCTGGCTGGTGGCCAGCGACACGACATGCTTGCCGTCGCACACGACGATGAAGCTGGCCTCCTCGCCCGCGAGAAAGTCTTCGATGACGACACGCGCGCCGCCCGCGTTGTGCGTCACGCCGAGCTTGTTGTCCTCCAGGATCCACGAGATCGCCTCATGCGCCTCGGCCAGCGTCATCGCGACGACGACGCCCTTGCCGGCCGCCAGGCCGTCGGCCTTGATGACGATGGGCGCGCCACGTCCGTCCACATAGGCATGCGCGGCGGCGGGGTCGGAGAAGGTTTCATAGGCCGCCGTCGGGATGCCGTGGCGCTTCATGAAATCCTTGGCGAAGGCCTTGGAACTCTCAAGCTGCGCGGCCGCCCGCGTGGGGCCGAAGATGCGCAGGCCGCGCGCGCGGAACTCGTCGACGACGCCCGCCGCGAGCGCCGCCTCGGGGCCCACGACGGTCAGCGCGATCTTCTGCTCGGCTGCGAAATCCGCCAGAGCCTTCACATCGGTGGCCGCGATGGCGACGTTGTGCAGGCGCGGGTCGCGCGCGGTGCCACCATTGCCCGGCGCCACGAACACCTGGCTGACGCGCGCGCCCTGGGCCAGCTTCCAGGCCAGCGCGTGCTCGCGGCCGCCGTTGCCAATGACAAGGACTTTCATGGATCAGCCCAGCTCGGCGTTGTGATAGACGGCCTGCGTGTCGTCGAGATCCTCGATGACATCCAGCAGTTTTTGCATGCGCTCGGCGTCGTCGCCGGTCAGCTCGATCGTGTTCTCGGGGCGCATGGTCACCTCGGCCAGCTCGGGCACCAGGCCCGCCGCCTCGAGCGCCGCCTTCACGGCTTCATAGTCGGCCGGCGCCGTCAGCACCTCGATGGCACCGTCGTCACCGGTGACCACGTCCTCGGCGCCGGCCTCCAGCGCCACTTCCATGACCTTGTCTTCCGACGTGCCCGGCGCGAACAGCAGCTGCCCGACATGCTTGAACTGGAACGCCACCGAACCATCGGTGCCCATGTTGCCGCCGTACTTGCTGAAGGCGTGGCGCACCTCGGCCACGGTGCGGACGCGGTTGTCCGTCATCGTGTCGATCATGATGGCCGCGCCGCCAATGCCGTAGCCCTCGTAGCGGATTTCCTCGTAGGTCAGCCCATCGATGTTGCCGCTGGCCTTGTCGATGTTGTACTTGATGCGGTCCGCCGGCATGTTGGCGGCCTTGGCCTTGTCGACGGCCAGCCGCAAGCGCGGGTTGTCCTTGATGTCCGGGCCGCCCTGGCGCGCGGCGACGGTGATCTCACGAATGATGCGGGTCCAGATCTTGCCGCGCTTCTCGTCCTGACGGCCTTTGCGATGCTGGATGTTGGCCCATTTGGAATGTCCGGCCATGTGGCTCTAGCTCCTTTGGCAGCACGGCGCAGGTGCCATGCAACCCTCGATTCTACGAGGCGGCACCTCTTGCGCCGCCGGAGCGGGAGGCGCGGCCGGCGCCGCCCGCCTGGAACAGGCCGGCCATGCAATTTCCGTGCAGGCGCCGGCGCCTGACGCCCGTGCCGCGGCCGCACCATCCTGCAGACGTCCATGCCCACTCCCCTAACCGCGAGGCCGCGCGCGTCAAAACCTGGGTCGGCGGCCGTCATCCCCCTACAAACGCCTCCCTAAAAGCGTCCCCCTAAGAGCACCGCTCGTCCTATCGATGAAGGTGAAGCCGGCGAGACCCGCGCCTAACTTTCGTTGCACCTCCGCCCGGTGATGACGGGGGGCACATCCAAAGGAGACACCCATGACTCGACTTCCCCGCTGCCTGAAGCTGGTCGCCTGCCTCGGTGCCACGCTGCTGGCGTCCACGGCCCAGGCTGCGCCGACCTGTTATCACAATTACGGCGCCATCGACGCGATGAAGCCGAACAAGCTGTTCCTCTACTACCCCACCGCGAACGACGCCACGTTCCCCGCTTACTACACCAACGTCTCGCCCGCCCGCACCTTCGACATCGCGCTGCTGCCAGGGGCTCCCGCCGGCACCACGGCCCAGCTGCGCTCGCGCATCTACGACGTCGTGGCGACCGATTACTGCGAATTCAACGTGCAGGTGCTCCCGCCCACGACGACCAACCCCGACGCGCTGGCCCTCCCCCCGGCCAGGCGCAACATGGTGGCCATCGGCGCCGACACCGACTCTTCCTTGTACGGCGTCGCCGAGGCGGTGGACACCGGCGACGCGGACGTCATCGACCACGCCCGCGTGTTCGGCGGCTCCTACGGCGTGTTCTGCAGCAGCGTGCTCAGCGGCGCAAACAACACGCTGGACCGCTGGGCCATGGGCATTGGCGGAACGGCCGCGCATGAGGCCGGCCACAACTACGGCCTGTCGCACAGCGCCACGTTGCACACGGGCGAGGACCCCTACACCAACCACATCATGCCGGCCGGCCCGTCCATGCCTTGCACGGACCGCGTCAGCCACCGCCGCCACTTCAGCGACCAGGACTTCGGCATCCTCGCCAACAACGTGGGCCTGACGCTGCAGTCGCTGGCCAACTGGGACTTCGTCAACCCGAACGCCGCCACTGCGGCCCGCCTGCGCATGCAGGTGCTCTCGCGCAGCGCCACGCTGACGCCGGTATCGACCTACACCGGCACGCGCAGCCCCTGGGATCCGCCGGTCGTCTCGGGCCCCTCGGGCGCGGTCACGTTCAAGGGCCTCAGCTACAACCGTTTCTACGTCACCTGGCAGACCGCCAAGGCCTGGGCCAGCCCCAACCAGGCCGGCAGCATCGCCGGGCGCGTGCGCGGCGCCGAGCAATTCCACGTCGGCACGCAGTTCGTGCAGGAGGACATCCTCAACACCTCCGACCAGGTCGTCATCGTCGACGCCACGCTGCTGGACGCCGACGGCAACGCGCTGCCGCTGCATCCGCGCGTGCCCACTTTCGACACCGGCACGCTGGCGGCCGACGGCAGCTTCACGGTCAACCTGGCCAACCTTGCCGCGGCCAACCTCGTGCTGCGCAACTGGCAGGGCTTCGTGCTGCCGCGCCCGGCCCACATCGACAGCATGCTGCGCAGCCGCGAGGGTGAACTCAAGCTGTTCGACGTCCAGCAGGAAGCCATCACCCCGTGGCGCGAGCTGAAGGTCTCGACCGTCAAGGAACTGCCTGCGGGCTCCGTCGAGAAGCCGGCCGAGACCGGCTTCGTGCTCGGCAACCTGCTCAAGGAAGGGCATAACGTCCGCATCAAGTTCCAAGATCGCAATGCGCTGAAGGACGCCGTCGTCGGCGCCAAGGAAGTGAACCCCGACGTCAAGGGCGCCTTGGCGACAGACCCCTTCCCCGGCGCATCGGTGTTCCTCGAAGGCGATATCGTCGAACCCAACGCGCTGCAGTGGAATGCCGAGAAGCAGGCTTACGTGAACGAGGACCTCGTCACCCACGTCTTCTTGCAGATCGCCGGCAAGCGCGCCAAGCCGGTGGACGGCGCCCTCACCGGCCTGCTGCGCGGCAAGGTGGCCTGCGCCAACATGAACACCGGCAAGTCGGTCAGCCTGCAGGCTGCCGACGACGGCAGCTTCGACTGCGAGAAGGCCGGGCTGGTGTCCCTGCATGGCGACCGGCTGCAGATCACGCAGGTGGGCCTCGTCAACGCCAGGCAGCCCGTCGTTCAGGTCGGCGGCATGGAGATCGCCAAGGTCACCTGCACGGCCGTCGAGTCGGGCAAGACCGTGTCGTTCAAGCCCGACGTGAGCACGGACCCGCTCGACTGCGTGAAGGCCGGTCTGGACGCCGGCTTGCAGAGCACGCTGCAGATCACCCAGGTCGGCGTCGTGCACTGACCGGCGTTGCCGCCTCGCCCATCGCCGGCAAGCCGCGGCGATGGGCCCGCGTGACCGGCCCGTTTCGGAACGCAACATCGGCTGCGCCCGCGCGATGCTGCTAGGAGGGCGACCGCTAGACTCGTCGCCCCCCGCCGATTCCGACCCGGAGACCGCTTCATGTCCGCCGCCCCCATCCTGCTGGCACGCCAGGCCCAGGCCGAATGCCTGCTGCTGCCCGCCCTGGCCAACCGCCACGGCCTGATCACCGGCGCCACCGGCACGGGCAAGACCATCAGCCTGCAGAAGCTGGCCGAGAGTTTTTCGCAGCTCGGCGTGCCGGTGTTCATGGCCGACGTCAAGGGCGACCTGACCGGCATCAGCCAGGCCGGCAAACCCGGCGAGAAGCTGCTGGCCACGCTGAAGGCCCGCGGGCTGGAAGCACCGGCCAGCATCGCCTGCCCCACGACGCTGTGGGACGTGTTCGGCGAGCAGGGTCACCCGGTGCGCGCCACCATCTCCGACATGGGCCCGCTGCTGCTCGCGCGCATGCTGGCGCTCAACGAGACGCAGGCCGGCGTGCTGCAGATGGTCTTCAAGATCGCCGACGACCAGGGCCTGCTGCTGCTGGACCTGAAGGACCTGCGCGCGATGCTGCAGCACGTGGGCGACAACGCCAGCACCTTCACGACGCAGTACGGCAACGTCTCGGCGGCCAGCATCGGCGCCATCCAGCGCGGCCTGCTGCAGATCGAGGCCCAGGGCGGCGACAAGTTCTTCGGCGAGCCGATGCTGAACATCGCCGATTTCATGCAGACGACGGATGAGCCCGCATCGTCACCAGCGGCCGCCGGCACCGCAGGGAGCGGCCCCGCGCCGCAGACCGGCCTGGGCGTCATCAACATCCTCGCGGCCGACAAGCTGATGAATGCGCCGCGCCTGTACGCCACCTTCCTGCTGTGGCTGCTCAGCGAATTGTTCGAGACGCTGCCCGAGGTGGGCGACCTCGACAAACCCAAGCTGGTGTTCTTCTTCGACGAGGCCCACCTGCTGTTCAAGGACGCGCCGGACGCGCTCGTCGAGCGCATCGAGCTGGTCGTGCGCCTGGTGCGCTCCAAGGGCGTGGGCGTGTACTTCGTGACGCAGAACCCGCTGGACATCCCCGACGCGGTGCTGGGGCAGCTCGGCAACCGCGTGCAGCACGCGCTGCGTGCCTTCACGCCGCGTGACCAGAAGGCCGTCAGGAGCGCGGCCGACACCATGCGCGCCAAGCCCGGGCTGGACATCGCCACGGCGATCAGCGAGCTGGCCGTCGGCGAAGCCCTCGTCAGCCTGCTCGACGAGCATGGCCGCCCCAGCATCACCGAGCGTGTCTTCGTGCTGCCGCCGGGCAGCCAGATCGGCCCCATCACGCCGGCGCAGCGCCAGCAGCTGCTGGCCGACTCGCTGGTGGCGGGCGTCTATGAAAAGCAGCTCGACCGCGAATCCGCCTACGAGAAGCTGCTCGGCCGGCCAGCCCCCACGCCTTCGACGCCAGGAACGGCGCGCAGAACCGACACGCCACCGATCGCCGGCCGCACGATGACGCCCCCGCCAGCCGACGCCAACGCCGATGCCGGCGGCGGCCTGATGGACGGCCTCAAGGACGTGCTGTTCGGCACCACCGGCCCGCGCGGCGGCCGCCACCCAGGGCTGGCCGAGAAAGCGGCCCAGTCGGCGGTGCGCAGCATGGGGTCGGCCATCGGCCGCGAGATCATCCGTGGCGTTTTGGGCAGCATCCTCGGCGGCGGAGGCTCCCGCAGGCGTTGACCCGGTCGACGGCGCCCGCCCATTCATGCAGACTCGACGCGCTCCGTCAGAGAGCCGCGCAAAGAGGAGACCACATGAATGCCTTGAAGCAGATGCATATCGGCCCCCGCCTGGCCGTCGCCTTCGCCGCCGTGCTGCTGTTGATGCTCGGCGTCGCCGGCGTGGGGGTCCACGGCATCTTTCGCGTCGCCGCCGGGCTGGACACCGTCTATCACGACCGCACCATCCCGCTGGCCCAGCTCGGCGAGCTGAACAACCTCTCGACCCGCAACCGGCTCATCATCGTCGAGATGCTGAGGTCGCCCGGCTTTGACGAGATCAAGCGCCGCGGCGACGAGCTGTCCGCCAACCTGAAACGCGGCGAGGGCCTGCTGGCCGCCTACCTGCAGCGCCAGCTCAACGATGACGAAAAAGCGCTGGCCCAGCGCTTCGTCGCCGCGCTCAAGACCTACGTCGACGAAGGCCTGGTGCCGGTCGGCGCGGCGCTCTCCACGGGCGGCATGAGCACGGCGCTGCAGATCTACGAGGAGAAGACCTTGCCGCTGGGCATGCAGGCGCGCGAGCTGTCCGACACACTCGTCAAGCTGCAGATCGACGAGGCCGCCCGGGAGTACGAACAGGGCCTGGCCACGCGCACCTCGGCCGTGGCGCTGACGGCGCTGCTCAGCGGCGTTGCCCTCGTGCTGGGCTTCGTGCTGGCCTGGTTCATCACGCGGTCCATCGCCGCACCCGTGCGGCAGGCCATGGGCTTCGCGGAGGCCGTCGCCGGCGGCGACCTGACGGTAGAAATCCGCCCCGACGGCCGCGACGAGATCGCCCAGCTGCAGGAGGCGCTGACCCGCATGCGCGACGGCCTCGTGCAGATCGTCGGGCAGGTGCGCAGCGGCGCCGACGCCATCCTGACCGGCGCCGGCGAGATCGCCAACGGCAACGCCGACCTGTCCCAGCGCACCGAGCAGCAGGCCGCCAACCTGGAAGAGACCGCGGCCTC
>Ga0228698_1001025_pt1 | contig 15192 bp, 14 predicted proteins | sample McNCre117_Aug_MG_FD_178015 | JGI IMG/M metagenome (GOLD analysis project Ga0228698, IMG submission 178015) | Freshwater microbial communities from McNutts Creek, Athens, Georgia, United States - 1-17_Aug_MG | ecosystem: Environmental > Aquatic > Freshwater > Creek | place: USA: Georgia...
CGGCCCCACAAAAAGACGCCAAATAAAGGCAAAATCCAACCCTAAAAGATGTCAGTTTGAGCGCCTCCAGCTGGCTCCTATGTGCCGAAAACAGCTGGCTCCTTTATGCCGAAAAGTGACACAGGCCGCATGGTTGCTGGACGGTCGTGAAGAAATCCTGGATTCATGCGGCTTTGTGCTCTCTAGCGTGTTGGTGGCCCTCTAAAACACCAACTCGAAATTGGGAGTTTTGGCTACGATTTCCGAGGTCAGATTTGATCAATCAAAGCACCTCAATGAACCACGTCCAAACCCCAGTCCAAGGCAATTCGGCCGAGAAAAGTGGGTACCTCTCCCTCACGCAAATCGCTCACCTGATCGCACAAGCGGTCGTCGATCAACACCAGTCCCTCACGCAAGCGCACAGCAGTTGGGTATATGCCACTGATCGAGACAAGTTCCTCGACTTCCATGCCTACCAGAGCGTCAATGCAAACCCATCTACTCACATGGAGTCACAGCCTTGAAAAACACCGCCCCATCGATGCACGACATCCTGCGCACCAGCAAAATCTCCGAAAAACTCCACGCCCTCTCGAACATGAAAATGCCCGAGCTCTGGGCTCTGTGGGATCAATTTTTTGTGCAGCGGCCTGCCCGACCCAACCGCACGCACCTCGAATCACGCTTGAGCTACAAGCTGCAAGAACAGGCCTATGGCGCACTGCCCACCAGCACCCGCGACATGCTGGCCGACTACGGCACCCGCTTCTCAAAAATCAAGACCGCCACCCCATCCACCCAGACATTGCTTCCGGGCACCACGCTCATGCGTGAATTTGATGGTCAGAAGTACAAGGTCACGGTGTTACCCGCTGGGGGCTATGAATTCGACGGCCAGCGGTACAAGAGCTTGTCGGCCATCGCCAAGTTGATCACGGGCACGCAATGGTCCGGACCGGCCTTCTTTGGCTTGAAAGGTAGGAAGGCATGAGCGAGACGCAACAAGTCACTCCCAAGCGCTGCGCGGTGTATTGCCGTGTCTCCTCTGACGAACGATTGGATCAAACCTTCAACTCCATCGATGCCCAACGTGAAGCTGGGGCGGCATTCATTGTCAGTCAGCGCGCTGAGGGCTGGGAGCCAGTCGAAGACTGCTACGAGGACCCGGGGTTCACAGGCGGCAACATGGACCGCCCTGGTCTCAAACGCCTGCTTAGAGACATCCAGGACGGCAAGATCGACATCGTGGTGGTCTACAAGATCGACCGTCTCTCACGGTCTCTGGCTGACTTTGCCAAGATGATTCAGCTCTTTGATCGGTACAAGGCCAGTTTCAGCTCCGTCACGCAACAGATCAATTCGGCCACGTCCATGGGCCGCCTGATGCTCAACGTCCTGCTGTCGTTCGCTCAATTTGAGCGCGAGGTGACCGGCGAGCGCATTCGCGACAAAATCGCGGCCTCTAAACGCAAAGGCATGTGGATGGGTGGGCCAGTTCCGATGGGCTACAGCGTGGACAACCGCAAGCTGGTCGCGGTGCCAGAGGAAGCCCAAGTGGTGAGGCAAATCTTCGACTCGTTTGTCGCCACACGCTCAACCACCCTGATGGTCAAGCAACTCATGAAACAAGGGGTCACGAGCAAGAGCGGTAAACCACTGAGCAAGCAGGCCATCTACACCATCCTCCACAACCGCCTGTACATCGGTGACCTTGGGCACAAAGGCAACTTTTACCCAGGCCAACACGAGGCCTTGATTGACCCGTCGCAATGGGACAGGGTGCAAGAGATCATGGCCCAGAACAGCCGGGATCGGGCTCGCGACACCTACGGCCAGAAATGCAGACACGGCTTCTTGCTGCGCGGGATGATGTTCACGCCAGATGGAGACCTCTACCTGCCGATGGCCACACGCAAGACCAGCGGCAAGTTGTCCCGCTACTACGTGGTCAACAAGAACCAAAAAATGGGGGCTGGCACCGTGGAATTTGCCAATCTGCCTGCAGATGGCATAGAGAAATCCGTGATGGAACAGGTGCTCGAAGTGTTGCGATCCGGTCAGATGGTCCACAAATTCTGGGAGCAGGTGTGCAGCCTCAACCCCAAGCTGACCGAACCTGAAGCCATGGTGCTGTTCTTCAAGAACACGGCAGGCATATGGGACCAATTGGCCACGCAAGCCAAACAAGACATCGTGCGCACGCTGATCAAGCGCATCACCGTCGCCCCGGAAGGCGTGCATGTGGATTGGCGATTTGAAGCCTGGGGAGCACTGATCGGCGTACCGCCCAAGAACCTGGCCGGATATGAAAAGCTTGAATATGAACTACTTGAATTGGAGAACGCATGAATAACGCAAAGTCGGTGGGCACAGGCATGGCCACCACATCGAATCACAGAGAGTTCAGCACCTTTATCCCACTGAAGTTCGTCAGACGCGGTGGCCGTAGCGTGGTTGAGCCCCCGGAAAACGCCGCGCAGGCGATCAAAGACTTTGCCAAGCTGCCCGACACCAAATTGATTGAAGGGCTCACCCGAGCCTTTTACTGGCAGCGGCTGATCGATGAGGGCATCGTTCGCAGTGGCGTTGAAATTGCCCGGCAGGAAGGCCTGGATCAGGCCACGGTCAATGAATGCATGCGTTTGACGCTGCTGGATCCAAAAATCATCGACAGCATTCTTCAAGGCGCCCACCCCAAAGGCCTGAACTTGCACTGGTTCACCAAGCACACCATTCCGAGCCTGTGGAGTGAGCAGCACGTAAAGTTCCAGGCCATCGCAAACTGAAACGGCCCCGAAGGGCCGCACATCTGAGCAAGTCAGATCACTTCTTTTTGTTCACAGCAGCCTTGAAACTGGTGCCTGCGCTGAACTTGGGCACGGTGGCCGCTGCGATCTTCAGCGTCTCACCAGTGCGGGGATTCTTGCCAGTACGGGCAGCGCGCTTGGTTGATGGACCGCCTGTCAACATCTGTGGCAGATGAGAACGAAAGGTCTATGGTGTGCGCAAGGCTAGCAGTCTAGGAAAACTCATCCAGGAATTTCACTAACATCGCTCTCCGGCTCGGCTTCATTCGACGCAGCTTAATGATAATATCATTCTCATCGACTTCTATAGAGGTCGCACTCCGTGTGCGACCGACGCGACCAGGCACTACCACAGGGCTACCTTGTCCGGTTATTACCCAATGAAGGTTTAGCGAACGCCCCCGCGCATCGCGCATGTCAGCTTGGTGCTCGGCGATTCTGACGAAATCCGGAAGAGTTTCACCCTTAGTCACCGAATGTACAGTGCTAGAGTTGGCATAACCAAGAGCTCGCCAAAGGTCTGCCGGAGCCAGTCCTAGATGCTCCTGAGCAGCCGTGATGAAGCGTTGTGCGATATCCGCAACTGCTTTTTCTGAACGTTGTTGACGCGCCATATTGTGTGATATTATCATTAACAAGATGCATTCCACAACCACACACATGAAAAGGCAGCTTGGTCAGTTCATGACACCGAACAGCATCGCCCAGGCAGTCGCCCGCGAGCTAGGGCCATGTGATGCAGTGGTGGATTTCGCGGTAGGCGAAGGAGCGCTATTGCAGGCCGTCGCTCAGCAAGCTCAGCGCCCGGTGGATCTCTACGGGTTTGACATTGATCGCAGACGGCTTGCTCAGGCGGCTACGAACCTGAGCAACGCTTACCTACGAGAAGGCAACGGTTTGACCGCCAAGTTAAATCGCAGAGTTGGAATGAGTCTGGGATGTGTGGGGAACCCTCCCTTCGTGGGTGCGACCGAAGATGGTCTACCCTGGCTCGCAAAAGCCTTTCCCGGACTGAGCGGTAAGCTGGGCACAGATCGAGCCGAAGTACAGTTCTTGGCTCGGGCGCTGGTAACTGCACGCTCTTCGAGTGCTAGGGTGGTCTTTGTGATGCCAATTGGGTTTGCCGACGGCGATGTTTACCTCCGTATTCGTGCTCTGCTCATGGAGCAATATCAGCTAATTAAAGTAATTGAAGTGTCCGGCGGCAGAGCATTCCTCGACACTGAGGCGCGCACCGTGGTGCTGGTCATCGACACCAAAGGCCAAGGCGGCGTGGAAACCGAGATCTGCGAGATGAGCCGCGCGGATGCTACACCTTGCATGGTTCTAAGGGCCAAACTCACACCGGGCGCGCGTCTAGATGCTCGGTACCATAAGGCCATGCTTTCCGGCCCGATCGGCGGCCCACAGCTAAAGGACCTTGATGTCTCGATCGATCGCGGTGTGCTTTCGCGCAAGGAAGCCGAGGAGCTCCGCATTCCAGCAGTGCACACCACCGACCTGAACCGTGCGAAAAATCGCCGCATTACCAGCCCACGCCGTGAAGCAGCTTACGAAGGCGTGCTCACGGCCAAAAAGGGAGATATCCTTCTTCCTCGAACCGGTTCACGAGTTCGCTGGGAACCGGTCATGATGTCCTCGGGCGAAACGGTGATCACTGATCACGTGTTTCGCATCCGGGCACCGGCTCGCGTGCGGGATCTCGTCTATCGGTCGCTGTGTCATCCTGAATTCAGCGCTTGGCTGCTGGGAGCAAGCAAAGGAGTCTGCGCCACGGTACTGACTAAGCGCGAGCTACTTCAGATGCCAGTGTTTGCCGCCTAGGATCCAGCGTCCATAACATCGTAAAAGTGCCAGCGACGCACTTCTCTTGAACGACCGCTTGAGCGTGTTGGATGATCGTAAAGTAGCAAGGCACGGTCCATCGACTCATTCTCGATCAAGAATAGAGCAGCGCCAATAGCATGCGGCTTGGTTCCCATTGGCGCGACCAGGATCGGTCTCTCTTCCTTGTCCTGTTTGAGTAGTTTGCTGAGCAAACGGTAGGCGGCATCAGCGCTGGCGGCAGCAGCGTACTTAACTTCGTCGCTCTTACCCAGGTACTGCACGTTGTTAGCCATAGCATCAATCTCCCAGCCTGGTGAAAATGCCGGGACACCGAACACCGCATGCTTACCCCAACTGCGCAGCACCTCTTGCTGCTCCAGCGCTTGGCCTAGCCTTGAACCCTCGAAGCCTAGAAAGAACACGGCCTGCCCCACCTCAGTTTCGCTGAGATTGGTCTGGAAACCGGGAATTGCCTGGAACCTACGGTTATCGCTTAACTCAAAATTGCGCTGATCACACAGGCGGCCCTTAATGTCACGTCTGTATTCCTGGGGCTCCACGTAAATAAAACGAAGCGCAGGAATGCGAGCGTCAATCGCGGCAAGTGTCACATAAAGAATCTCGGGAAAACTCAGGCTACTGGCCTCCACCAGGAGGCTTTTAACACCGGAGAACCGCGCCTTCAAAGCTGCCAAACGCAGTGCTGAACCATTTAACCGAAGCTCATTCTTGTGGCCGGAAATATCGAAGCGTACCTTATGGGTTGTTGTAGCGCTGGAGCGCGCGTAAGCACAAGCTGCCTTGGAACGCTCATCAAGATCGCCGTCCTCGCCGATGACGGCCAACTCCCAGCTGCCCGCCGCCACTTCCGGAGCTGCAGGTTCATCATGGACATGGGACTGGATGCGAAATCGCGGCATTCAGCCCTCCAGACCTAACAAGAACTGATCGCCGCTTTCAGCGCCCCACTTTATCTCGTACTGGCGCAACAGCCTAGTGAAGTCGTCCAATTTTCCGATGAGCATCGTCTCCGCTTCGGACGATGGCATTTCTAACTTGCGACCTTTGTTGTATGACAAACCGAAAAAAGGCGCGTAGATGGGGTTGAGTATGTAATCGCTAGATTCATAGCGATTACCTTTGACCTTGGTCTCTGGCACTTCCAGCAGCACAGACCATTTCAAAGCCTCCCTTAACACTTGATCAGCGGAAAAAGTAAGCTCCTCGCCGACGATCGAAAAATGAGTGCGCTCAGCTTCGCTCTGTGAATAGCGCCCTTGAGACAGACGGAAAAGTTTTCCGAGCAGGTTAACCACGGCAAGCAGGCGATTACCCTGATCTCCAAAACTGGACACCTCGCCGCGAAACTTTCGGCTGGCTCGCACAGCGGCTTCTGCTTGGTCTTTGATGGGAACGATAAAGTTGACAAGCGAGTTACGCGGAACACCGTCTCCAATCGATAAGTGGCACAACTCGAGAAAGTGCCGTACGCTAATACCTGACAACTGAACGAATGCCTCGAAGCCTGCATAAATCGGGCAAGGCTTCTGACGCAATGGCAAATACATCAGCAACAGAGTGCCGACCAAGATGTGATGGGTCCAATCAGCGTTCTTGTACTTGGAAGGCTTGCCAGAACGCAGATTGGTGAATTCTTCGTGCACTTCTTTCGATCGTTTGGATCGTTGGTGTAGCAAGGCTGCATTTACCACGGACTCTTCCGGATAGACAGGATCCCTGAAATCGTCAGGAGTAAGCTTGGAGCCCTCGTCCTTTAGCGCTTGAGCAACGATTCCTTCCCAACGCCTATGCAGCGCGGTGTCACTAAAAACCTGGCTGGCCACCTCGCTGTACTTCTGGCCAGGCAAGATCCGTTTGATCTCTTCTAGTACGCGCTTATAGTAGTCAGGCGACCTGCGGCGCTCAAGACTCGCTTGATCCCTGAGCTCTTGAACTTTCACCGGAGTGAGATCTTCCGGAAGTCCGGTTTCACTGATCAATCTGAAAAAAAATAACTCCGCACAGAAAAGACCGAATGAGGGTTTGAGTTGTTCGTCTAATCGGATAAGCCGATAGTCGGCTGTTTCTTGGATTGATTCGGTCCCAATGGTCTGCCGTGTGCGCATGCCATTAGGCTTCATCGCCACATGGAAAATAAGCGGCGGCTCACCACCTTTGATCATCGTGTTCACAAAACGCTGCTGGTAGTCCAATAGGTTCTCGTACTCGTCGACATAGACAGCGAAAACGCTGTTGGACATGTACGGCAGCTTGCAGCGAAGCTCACCAATCAATGCACTCAGGAACGCCTTAAGAGGCAGTAGCGTCGGCGATTTGGTTGAGTCGAAGTTCTTGAACCATCGTGACAAAAACTGCCGCTGAAGTCGAAGCCATTTTTCAAAACCAATAAGGTCGACTGGAACCTCCTCGACAACGAAACCTTGAACTGCATCCTTGAAATCAAGTTGGGACAGCTTGCCAAATTGGCTCAAACGCTCTGACGTGCAATTCAATGCACGCACAGATCCCACAATCTGCTCAGCTAGCGCCAAGGTAAGCGCGTGTTCAAAAATGTCGCGCCAACGCTCTTCGCTCTCACCATAGCCAGTAAATCCACTGAAATAGGTGGAATCAGCTTTCAAATACAAGCCAATCGTTTGCAGGGCAGAGGACGGCACCGTCGTACGTGATGGCGAAAACTGACTGGGGTAAGACAGATAACGAAGCAACGCAGTTTTTCCACAGCCCCGCCCCCCCTGCAATACCTGCGACTTGCGCGCTTCGTGTAAGCCTAGCTGCGGGAAGTACAACGGCAGCACGTAGTTAGACCAAACGTCGTGATCAAATTCCTCTGCCCGATTGCGAATGAAGGCGTTTTGCATCATGGCTCAGCGATCCAACAAGGGGGTAAGGTTCTGCGTCCCCATCCAGAATATAGGAAGCGTGTTGTTCGGAGTGGCGTGGGCAAACGCATATGCCAGTCCCAGCTCCCCAAAGCCTTCAGCGAATTTTCCCACCTGCGGTAGACCCAACGATTTGACAGCCTGGGTGTACTGAGACGTGATTTTCTCGGCAAAGCTATTAACTTGATAACGCGCTAGACAGGAGGAATCCAACACTGCATGACTGTCTTCGAGCAGCTCGGCCCATTTGAGTTGGACATAGGGATAATTCTTCACGATTCGGTCCCGGCCCTTAGTATGAATGGTGGTTACCAGATATGTAACATTAACTTTCGGATTGGCCTGTAGGAATCGATCAAAGTGGATCCCTTTAAGAAACTTGTCGAACTGATCACCTGTTCCGCAAAAATCGTCAACAAAGTACAGGTCCGTAACTCCGCTTGCTTGCCCTAAAAGGTGGGGCCAAACTAGCCAATCACTGTGCAACAGGAAGCGCCGCTGCACGAGGCGAAGAATATAAGGGCCAGACTTGGTCGGCGGAGCCAAATGTCCAATCACTGGCGCCAGACAAACACCGCCACTTGGATTTCCAGCCTTCTTGCCCCGCATAGCATCGACTAGTAAAGTGCTTTTCGTGCTGCTTGGCATGAATAGATCCAGAAACAACGCATCCAGCATCGCGCTGTACTGTCCGCGAGAGCGGTAGCAAAGGTTATCCAAAAGGTAGGCACCCAGCAACTCCGCCTCAATGTTCCTCAGCGAACCCAGCCAGCCAGTCAACCGATTTCGCTGAATACCCTCCCAAACGTTGCAGTCGATTTGACGCATCGCTCGGTCTCTAACCAGGTCGATATATTCAGATTCGTCTTCAGACAGTGACATAGCATCAAACGTAAGTGTCATCGTGAGGATACCAAAAGTGCACATCGCAGTGACGTCACATTGTCACTTGCAGCCGCAAATCCTAAACGTTCGGCAGGTGTGCTAAGGAAAGCGGTCCTTAACGAAGCCGAGGGCAACCTCAAATCGCTGCCCATTTGTGAATATTTCGAGCGGGATAGGAGAGCACTTGACCTGTTCAGCCAAAGACGGGCTCAAAGCGCGGTTGACCACCACTACGAACGACGCTCGGCCCTGCCGCCGGCCATGCAGGTGCTCTTGCCGCAGCGCATCGAATCGTTCTAGAGCCGATTTGATGTCCACCGGCATGATTTTCTGACCGCACGTCTTGACCTGGATGTATGTTCGTCCAGTCGACGTGACCAGTTCGATGTCCTCGTCACGCTCAACCATCACGGAATTCGCGCCTATCTGCGCTGAAGTAAGAATACACGCGGCGGCATATAAATGCTGATATAGGAAACCGCGATGCACCGACTCAATGCGGATCTCTTGGGCTGGATCGAGCGTCTGGGTATGGGGCATATGAGCAAGATGACTTGATTTCGGGCTTCTCGGGGTGCTTTCGACAACGGCAGCTTCACCCCGTCTGGAATTAATCTCATTCTGCCCACTGCTAGCGGCAGAGCGAGCGTACCAGTCATTCTGAGGCTCGCCGGCCAGCCACAAGTCAGCGGACAAAGGAGCGATGCTATCGAAGGCCACCTTCCTTGTGGCGGTTTTACCCTATATTGGGTGGCTTCAAATCCAAGATGACGCTGGGCAACGATTCAGCCCCTTACCCAAGGATCCGAAGAATGGTAGGACAACGATTGACGGGCGTGGCCGCGCAGGCCGAGGCCATGCGGGCGCTTGCCTTGTCGCGTGTTGGCATCGAATCGCTTCTGGCGCCCTTCGAGCCAAGAAGCACATTCGAGATCTGGTTCTCAACCTTTCGCAGTATCGAAGAGCTGATCAACCTGCTGGGAGAACTGTGTGACGAGCCAATTCTCGAAGAGATTGTGGGTTTGGCCCTGCTTGACATGGATGGTGTGCTCCAGGCATTGCCAACCATCAAAGCAGGCTTGGAGTCCCGCTTCTCCCGCTTGGTAGCACGGCGGCTGATTTACACCCTCATTCAGCTGCATGCCATCGCCATATCCTTTGCGGACCACCAGTTGCCTGCAGCTCGGGAAATGACAACCGTCGGCATGGCCATTGGCTACTTGCAGTCCCGCCGACGGCATCTGCTGGCCCTCCTTCACACGATTCCAGGAGTTTGCCGGGGAACTCAGCGACTGCACCAGCTGGACGGTCTCAATCAGTTTCTGTACATGATCGAGACCGCCGGCCTGGGGACAACGTCGATGCATTGCAACGTGATGCTAGCCCAAGTGTACCCGGACTTCGCTTTGGATGTCGACGAAGTGGGGATCTTGGCAAGCCACAGTTTCAACGGGCTGGACTTGTTGTTTCTGGAGCCTGAGCGAACGGCCATCACCGAAATGGCTGATGTCGACTTCACCGGTGTCAAGCGTGTCCCAGTGAACCGCCGACTGATATTCTCCAAGGCCGAGCTCGAGAACAATCTCGCGTTCATCGCCGCGGCGTACGCGGAGTTCAACCTCCACGAGACGTCATATGGTCAGGTGGCCGCGTTCATCCGCAGCTTGCTTCCTCTCGTTATTGACGAGTATTTCGTTCGACTAACGGTCAAGCGCTTCGACGAGTTGTGTTTAGAGGAAAAGCTATCCGATACCCTCAGAAAGGCATTTGTCGTTGAAAGCTCCGACTACGTCGACAACACCAGCACTTACGCGCCGTTCACCCGCGTTGACTGCGACCTGGTCACTTCGATTACCCTACTCAGTCGATTCGCGAACCACTGGAAGAATGTCTGTCTGAACCGCGTTCGTCGATACCAGATCCGCTCCGGATTCATCTTTGAAAAGTCGGTCAAAGCTGCGCTGCGGACCCAAGGGTTCGACGTCACGGAGATCAAGAGAGTAGGACGCGCCGAGTTCGACGTCGTTGCGACGTTAGAAGGCGTGATCTACAACGTCCAATGCAAGAATAACCTCGTTGACTTGAATCGGATCGCGACAGACGTGCGCAGGTTCGTCCGCTACAACGGCTACCTTGACCGAGCCTATCGAAAGGCTATCGAGAAGGAGCGCGGTCGCGAGCACGTGCTACAGGAGGAGCTGGGCCTGACAGAGATTAAGCATTTTGTTATAAGTCGCTTCCCTGTTGCAACGCAGAATTCCCACGTATTGGCATACGGCGAGATATCCCGATTCAAGGACTTAGCAGTGGCCGACTAACTAGCGGCGATGGTTTGTGCGCAGGTGCACACTGGATCCGCGCGTCTTAGCTCTGCTGCAAGCCTGTTATGAGCGCCCGTCATTTCCGCCGCGGACTGCCAGGTGAATGGCCTTGTAGCAAGTGCCCGCGCGTAGCACGATTTAGAGCACATTCTCGAGCCGTGGTTACTGCCTGGCATCGAACGTCCGATCCCAGCCTAAACCCGCCTGTTCAAGTCCTGCTGTTACCCCAAGTCAGCCATGAATTTTTGTACCATGGTCAATCATGGGAAGCAAAATTCACATCAAACTCCCCAGCCCGAACCCGCATAAATCCTAGGCCGTCCTATTGGATCCGACCAAGAGAAAACAGAGAAGGAGAGAGATTTCGGCAGAAAAATGGCGCCTACTCCTAAATTCCTGGCCATCGACGGCCAAGAGATTCTTTCAGGAATGGCGCCAATACTGGGCCTCAGCGCGATGCACGAACGGCGTAGAGAGCCGTTCGCGGGTGGTGAATGGTAGAAAAGTTAATTATGAACAGCCGCCAAGTCGTGGTCTGCAATTGCAAGATCCTATTTCATGTCCAGCATGCGTGGTAGTGAGCCAGAGGAAAAGCGGCCCTCAATTTCGCCTTAAGCAAGCGCTGCCTATGCCCTCGCACTGGTCAATGTCCATCGAATATCGTGGTGTTTCCAGCTCATAGCGCCAATGCTGCCTCTAGTGTGTTGACAAGAAAGCCCACTGCCCCGGCATCCATTCGAATGCCATGAAAGACGCACGACCTCCAGCTGTTCTCCGACTTGCTCAGTGCTGCGTCGTCATCCTCAAGCTGCTGAAGTCTTGCCCGAACAGCCGCCACGTTAGAGACATGGCCAAGCATCTTCTTCGGCTCGTTAACCAGAGTTCCCCATATCGGAGCTGCATAGTCAACGAATCCACTAGGGACCACAACGTTATCGATTTGCCACTGGACAATGTCCGCAACTTGCCCATTTACATTGAAAGGCACTGGCGTAATTTTCGGAGCCCTCCAATCTGGAACTAAGCGTATCGACATCACTCGCTGAGACGCAAAGGCATCGAAATACGGATGCAGGGCACGCTGTCCCGCCGTGCCGCCTTGGACTGCATTACCTCTCGCCGTGTTGCAACGACTACAGGCCGGGACCAAGTTCTTGGAAAGAAAGCAGAACTCGGGATGGGTCGACTGCGGAAGGTAATGGTCCAGCGTACCCAGGTTGTCGCGCCCACACATGGGACAGGCGCCATTCAGGCTCTGCTTGCGCAGCGGTTTGATGTAGGAGATTGCCTTCGGAGGATTGTCGTACAGATCCTCGAAGTGCGGTCGAAGTGGGGCGAGAGCAGGTGCTGCCAAGACTTGCCAAGGGTCGCCGCCGGCGGCTATGTAGGCCAGAAATTGACTCTGAATGTCTAGATGACTTCCTCGAATCGCTCTCGCAGCAGCAGCCCACGATTTCTTAAGGGCATCCAGAGCGGCGAAATCGTCAATCGCTGGTGGCGGGATGCTCCTCACTTGCTCTTCCCCCGCTGGCTAGGTTGAACTTGCTGCCTCTTGTTTCTGAGGTACATCAACGCTTCCGTGCTTAGCTCACCTGCGAATCGCTCAATCACCTGTTCGAAGGGCATCTCAGTGATTCTTGCCTCCGCTAGAAGCAGTTCGTAGAGATGCTCTGAGAGGTCGTCGCCGAAAACCTCGTTGGCGATTGAAGCGACATTGGCTCCGAGAGTCTGAAGCCGGGGATGCACGACTTCCAGTTCGCCTTCGTTGCCCTGGCGAATCACATGGACGTTTGCGCTTTGGACCTCTCTGACGACAAACGGGGAGTGCGTCGCAATGATTGCAATCGATTTGGTGCCATCTACAACCCGGTGCAACAATCGCATGAATCGAGAGATGAGATTCGGGTGCAGGAAATTCTCCGGCTCATCAATGAGCAAAGCCGATCCTGGGCCTGCGTTTGCCAAGGAGGTCAGGGCAAAGTTGAGAAAGGCCGCCTGCCCCAGGCTAAGTTCTCGTACAACGCCCGTCTCGTCCAGGAACACGAGGTTACGCGAATGGTCAACGGCTCCTGCAGCAGTAAGAAGCCGTCCTTCCCCACCGCGCATCCAATGTTGGAGAGAAACATACGGAGTTCCGTTGTAGTCGACCTGATGCGACACCTGCTCTTCCAAGTCGGACAGAAGCGGAATCAAAAGAGTTAGCCCATTGAATTCATCACCGACGATTGCCTTAAGGTCATCGAGCGGCGCAAAGTCACCGTCAACTGAGCGCGCAATGTCGACAAGCAGCCTTGTGTGGCGGTCTCTGGAGGAAGTACCAATCGCCGCGGATGGGTCTAGAGAGAAGGCCCGGACGCTTGCTGCGCCCGGCCTGTCCCGACGCTGCTTGAAGTGACGAACCGCGCTGGAGTGAGCAAACACAAGAACCTGATTGACATTTGGCCGCTCCCTAAACGACACGCCCTGACGCTTGTCCGTGGACAGGCCTGCCGCCAATCGCGCCAACGAGTTGGTCTTACCGCAGCCATTTTTCCCGATGATGACCGCCATCCGCCCCCGCAAAGAGCTAATGCCACCTCCGAAGTCCATGTCAAAGCTGAGCTTTGGTCCGTATCGCGTCAAGGAAACAGCGAGGTGCTGACGAGCATCGACATCTTCCGTCCCTTTGCCTGCAAGCGCGAGCGCACCTTGCCTAAATGCAAAGTACCCCTCGCTCGCTCGCGTCATTGCATGTGTAAATGGTTCCTCGACAAAGAATCCGGGCCAATTTGGGACATCTTCACCCTCAGCAGTCAGCAACGAAATGTCGTGAATGGCCAAGAGCATGCGGCGCGCAGCTTCAATACCAATACTCCGCCCCAGCAAGCTATACGACTTCGACTCGGTCAACAGCGACGCAAATGGCGTATCAAATTCCGACAGCGGGAACCCATCGCCGCCGTGGACATCCAAGCGTCGCGTCGCAAAGAGGTCGAGATTCTTTTCACCCTTGAACGCCAAAAACGCCGTCACCCATTCCCGCTCCCCGTTTTCCCGGCGGAGCCCCACGTCCGCACGGATGTAGAAGCCAAAATCGTTCCACGTAGTCTGGGTAGGCGCGACAAGGATGTCGTCGGTAAATGCCTCAGCCAGTCTCTTGTGGCGAATTAGCCGTGCGGTAGCTGGTTGTTTGTCTGGCATATGATCGTTGAAGCAAGTGGCAGCTGCCGCCATCGACGGCACAGTTGTAAAGCGAAAAATTCACCCGCACCACTGAGGTCCGCACACTGGCCGGCTCCGTTTCTTGAGGCTCCCCTCGGAAGCCCTAGTGTCGGACTCTATAGGTGATTGTCGCAAGGTTTTAGTAGGCCCGGGTAGGCTCGCGAGGTTAAATCGATGCCGCGGAGCGGCAGGAAGCAGCCGTTCACCGATGACTACTATTGCGCTCGGGCGAGACCCCCTCGACAATTGGCCAACGACAGCAACCGCACTCCGGTCATCCATGATAGCAATGGCGGTTCTGAATCGCCCCGAGGCGATTCAGCCATAGACGTGACCGGCCTTAGAGGCTCGGCAAGGCTGGTGTCCGATAATCCTCACATGGGTTCGATCATCTATAGCCACCTAAACGACAGTCTGCTACTGGACAAGAGCCTGATCGCTTCTCAGTTTCAGAGTGTCTCGGACATAGAGTTGCATAGCGCACTCAAACAATATCGCGACTTCTGCATCGCCCACTTCGACGAACTACTTGAGGAAATCTCTCCCGAGGCTGGGAAGCTACGGCTCTTTGTCGGCGAGAACGCGGACCAGAGAATCTTGAAGCAAGCCGCGTTCTATCTGGACACGGTCATCATCTCTGACCCACTGTTTAAACTGACCGAAACCGATCACAAGATCACCTCGGCATGGTCCAAAGCGTTCGATATGCCAGACCCTGATAGATTGAATCGATCTGCAGTCGTCCAAGCTGCAAAAAATCTGCTGTCGTGCCGATCTCTGGTCGCAGCCGGTTACGTTCGTTTTTTCCCCACCACCCTTGAAAACGAAGCGCCAGCAGAGCTTCCGATTTATGCCCCTGAAGACGGCTTTGAAAGTATTCTGCCTCCACACTTGCTGGCGCTCTACAAGAAGGCTGCCGATGTCAGGTCGGTTATAGCAAGCCCGCAAGGCTTATTGGTTCAGCCGAACCTGACGCTCGGTCGCAGGATTCACATCGATTTCGATGGGTTGGAGAGTGGTAGGGCCTTCGGTTACAACCTCGTTGAGCAAGAGGTTACTTCGTGGGATCAAGAGTCCGGGCAAGCGCGTATTGCGATGCGTATGCCCACAACGCCCCCATCGAGGGAATCGTTCGATGCATGGTGTCACCGACCGGCATATTGGAGCCACTTTGAGATCGGCATATAGGAGCCAGTCGATGATCGCCGTTATGGAGCCAGTGCGTGATCGGCATATTGGAGCCAGCGCAAGATCGCCGTAATGGAG
>Ga0228698_1001026_pt1 | contig 15192 bp, 13 predicted proteins | sample McNCre117_Aug_MG_FD_178015 | JGI IMG/M metagenome (GOLD analysis project Ga0228698, IMG submission 178015) | Freshwater microbial communities from McNutts Creek, Athens, Georgia, United States - 1-17_Aug_MG | ecosystem: Environmental > Aquatic > Freshwater > Creek | place: USA: Georgia...
GCTGAAACAGCGTCCACGATCAGACTGAAATGCCGTCCACGATCACGCTGAAATCCCGTCCACCATCAGGCTGAAACAGCGTCCACGATGGGCTGAAATACGCAGCTGACGCAAGACGGCTTCCTGGCGCTGGCGATGGGCTTCACAGGCAAGGAAGCCGCCACCCTGCGCGCCAGCTTCATCGAAGCCTTCGGAACGATGGCCCGCACCCTGCAACGACAGCAGCGGCAGCGCCTGGCCCCCGAGTGGCAGGCCGCCCGCGCCGCCGTGGCCCGCCAGCACAGCAGCGTGAACGCCGTGCTGACCGAGGTCCGAGCTGCGGCCGGCAAGCACACCCACGCGCACCACCTGGCCAACGAAGCCCGGTTGATCGGCCACGCCCTGACTGGCGTGCATGCCGGGATCGACCGCGACACGCTGGACGCCGATCAGCTGCGCCTGCTGCACAAGGTGGAAGCCCGGGCCGTGATCCTGATTGCCCGCGGCGCCGACTACGAAACCCGCAAGGCCGAACTTCGCGCCCTGGTGCTGCAGGAACGGCAGGACGGCGAGCCCGCCCCGCTGGCAGCACCTGCCGTGCCGCCGCTGGTCGACGCTCACACCGCAACCCCCACCACCCAATGACCCGCCGCAACCGATCGCCTGCCCGCCCGGATCGCCCGATCACCCTCGACCTGGTGCGCGAGGCCCTGGGCTTCATTCCGCCCGACGTGACCCACGATGACCGGGTGCGCCTGGCCTTCGCGGTGTGGGACGGCGTGGGCGATGCCGGCGCCGCCACCTGGCTGGACTGGGCCGCCCAGCGCAGCCACGCCGACCCGGCCGAAGACCGCGGCACCTGGAAGAGCGCGAGCAAGCCCGGGCGGGTCAAGGTGGGGACGCTGTTCGGCATCGCCAAGGACCACGGCTTCCGCTTCCCCGAGGCCGACGCCGACGCGCCCGCGCCCGACCCGGCGGCCCTGGCCGCGGCGAAGGCCGAACGCGAGCGCCGGCACCAGGCCACGGAAGCCGAATACCGCCAGCGCGCCGACGATGCGGCGAAGTGGGCGCGGGAACTGTGGGCCGATGGCCAGGCCGTGCAGCCCGGCGCCTCGCCCTACCTGACCCGCAAGGGCGTGCAGGCGCACGGCGTGCGCTGCCTACCCGATGGCACGCTGTTGGTGCCCATGCGCAACGCGGCCGGCGAGCTGCAGAACGTGCAGCGCATCGCCCCGGTGAAGCCCGAAGGCGACCAGCCCGAAAAGCGCTTCCTGCCCGGCGGGCGGAAGTCCGGGCTGTGGCACCTGATCGGCGACCTGGCCAGCAGCACTGCACCCAGTCCAGGCGCCTGCACCGACCCGGGCGACCCCGCCGCCTCTGCGCCGCCCGTGCTGCTGCTGGCCGAGGGCTACGCCACCGGGGCGAGCCTGCATGAGGCCACGGGCTGGCCGGTGGCGGTGTGCTTCGACGCCGGCAACCTCAAGCCCTGCGCCCTGGCGCTGCATGGGCTGCACCCGGCGGCGCTGCTGCTGGTGTGCGGCGACGATGACCGCGCCACCGAGGCGCGCACGGGCACCAACCCCGGCCGGGTGAAGGGCGCCGCAGCGGCCCGGGCCGTGCGGGCTGCGGGTGGGCGTGCCGGCCTGGTGCTGCCCGAGGGGCTGCCCGATGGCGCCACCGACTTCAACGACCTGCACGCCCATGCCGGCGCCGCCGCGGTGCGCGACCAGGTGCAGGCCGCGGCGCTGGCCCTGCTGGCCGGGGCACAGAGCGCGACGGATGCCGACCCAGACGAGAACTTGCCGGAACGGCCGACTTGCACCGAATCGCAAACCAGCGGGCCGACCGACACCGACACCGACGCCCCCGCCGACGTGAGCGCCGGCCCGCTGGGCGACGATCCGCCCATGGTCGACCCGGACGCACCGGCCCCCACGGTGAGGCGCACCAAGGGCCGCAAATCAAGCCAGCCCCGCCCGCCGGAGGACGGCGACGGCAGCGAGCGCGACGGCGGGGCCGATCTGCCGGGCGGCTTCGACCGCTTCCGCGTGGACGACTCGGGTACGTGGTACGTCCCGCCCCCAAAGGAAGACGGTTCAAGGAGCAGCGCGATCCGGGTCTGTGACCGGCTCGAAGTGCTGGCCCTGGCGCGCGACAGCAACGACAAGGGCGGCGCCCTGCTGCTGGACTTTGATTCGCAGTTCGGCCGCGGCCGGCGCTGGCTGATGCCGCTGGCCATGCTGGCCGGCGACGGCGCGGCCTACCGGGGCGAACTGCTGGACATGGGCTTCATGACCCCGGCCGACAACAACCGGCGCCGCTGGCTAACCGAGTACCTTCAGACCCGCCGACCGGCCGACCGCGTGCGCCTGGTGGACCGCGTGGGCTGGCAGGGCCGGGCCTACGTGCTGCCGCGGGAGACGCTGACCCAGGCCGACGCTGACCCGGGCGAACGACTGATGTTCCACAGCGAGGCCCCCGCCGAAGACGCCTTCGCCCAGCGGGGCAGCGCGGCGCAGTGGCAAGAGCGCATCGGGCGCCTGTGCGTGGGCAACAGCCGGCTGTTGTTCGCCGCGTCGGTGGCCCTGGCCGGGCCGGTGCTGGCCTGGGTGCCGGGCATGGAATCGGGCGGCTTCCACCTGCGGGGGGATTCGAGCTGTGGCAAGACGACCGCCCTACGGGTGGCCGCGTCGGTCTGGGGCGGGCGGGACTACCTGCAACGCTGGCGGGCGACCGACAACGGGCTCGAAGCGCAGGCGGCGCAGCACTCCGACGGCGTGCTGGTGCTGGACGAACTGGGGCAGCTGGATGCCAAGGTGGCCGGGGAATCGGCCTACATGCTGGCCAACGGTCAGGGCAAGGCCCGCGCCGGGCGCAACGGCGGGGCACGCCCGCGCCTGTCCTGGCGGCTGCTGTGGCTGTCGGCCGGCGAGATCCCGCTGGCCCAGCACATGGCCGAAGCCGGCAAGCGCATCCGCGCCGGGCAGGAACTGCGAATGGTGGACATGCCGGCCGATGCGGGCGCAGGCCTGGGCCTGTTCGACACGGTGCACGACCACGAAGGCGGCGCGGCCCTGGCCGAACACCTGGCCGCCGCCTGCACCACCACGCACGGGGCCACCGGCCGCGCCTGGCTGGAATGGCTGGTCGGCCACTGCGACACCTGGCCGAAGGCCCTGCGGGAAGACGTGGACGCGCTCACCCTGCGCTTCGTGCCCGACACCGCTGACGGCCAGGTGAAGCGCGCGGGCCGGCGCTTCGCCCTGGTGGCTGCAGCCGGCGAGCTGGCCACGCGCCAGGGGTTGACGGGCTGGCCCGAGGGGGCCGCGACCGAGGGCGTGAAGCGCTGCTTCCTGGCCTGGGTGAACGCCCGGCCCGCCGGCTTCGGCAGCAGCGAGCGGACCGAGGCGCTGCGCCAGGTGCGCGCCTGGCTGGAAAAGAACGGCGACGCGCTGCTGACCTGGTGGCACCGGGCGATGGACGACCGCAAGCCGAACACCGCATTGCGCGCCGGCTTCAAGCGCATGGTTGACGAAGCCGGCCAGCCGGTGAAGTACGACAGCGCCGACGACTACCTCGACGCCCGCGCCCCGGCCGGTGAGCGCAGCGTTGATGCCCACCTGGTCGAATACCTGATCCTGCCCGAGGCCTTCCGCAATGAGGTGTGCAAGGGTCTGGATGCCCAGTTCGTCGCCAAGGTGCTGAAAGATGCCGGCCACCTGAAGACCGACCGAGACCGTTTCACCCACAAGCTGCGCGCCCCGGGCATGGGCAACACGCCGCTGTTTCACGTGCTGCCAAGCGTGTTCGACGCGGCGGGGGCTGCGGATTGACGGCCCGCCACCGGCTGCCGCTGCGGGGCCAGCTGCTGGCCGCGTTCGAGCGGCTGAACAGCGAGCGCAGGCCGGTCACCTGGCAGGACGGCGATGCTTCAGTGCGAACGCGGGCGCTGACCTGGCCGCGGTGTTTGCGGGGTGGGGCTCTGTACCGAGACGACAATCCGACGACTGCGACCCGCCCAACGCTCATGCCGATCACCTTTCACCCCAAACCTGGCAACGTCTTGATCTGTGACTTCAAGGGCAACGAAGTTCCTGAGATCGTCAAGCGCCGGCCTGTGGTGGTGATCTCGCCAGCCCACCTTCGGCGCCCCGGCCTCGTAACCGTTGTGCCATTGAGCACCACCGCGCCCGACCCAGTCGCGCCCTACCACTACCTACTCACAGGCAATCCGGTTCCAGGCGAAGGGGCGAAAGAGGTTTGGGCCAAATGCGACCTGGTTACGAGCGTACGGGCCGAGCGGCTTGATCGATTCAAGATCGATCGAGGCAATTACCAAATGGGTCACGTGTCCATGGAGCAGGTCCGCGTGATCCGCTACCGGGTTGCGCTTAGCCTAGGCCTTACGGCCGAAGAATTTTTGTTGCACAATACAGCCGTTTCCCGCTCGTCGGGCTTGTGAGCCTCTCCGCAAGGGGAGCCGGCTTCGGAAGGACGATGACAAGTCGCTGAAGTCGCAGATGTGTCAGTCAGCAAAGGCCGCCTTGTGCGGCCTTTGTCTTTTCTGGCAGAAGCGCCCATGGCCCTGGGGCCTGCAGCAAGTCGACCAGCAGCCACACCCCACCCTGAAAGCGCGCGTCGCCGGCCAGCTGGTCCAGTGGCGTCGGGGGCGGCACCGCGTCGGGCTCGCCGTAGAAGTGGGCCTGCACCGCCTCCTGAATCGCGCCCGGCAAGTCGTCCCACCCGTCGGCCGCGGCGAAGCAGCCCGGGAAGTCGGGAAAGGTCACGCCGTGGGCGTGCGAGGCGTCACCGAGGTGCACATAGACGGGGTACAGCATGCGATGTCCTTTCCTGGTGCAGATCACAGCCCGGCCGAGGCCTTGACCCTATCCTGACACTTTCCCACGTGCCAACGGACCCGGCCGGCGCTGCCGACGGGCTGCACGAGCGGCCCACCGAGTGCGCTGCATCGCGCACCGCCGAAACGGCGATTTGGCCGGACTCTGACTATTTTCTTACGAAAACAGCCCTTTTCGACCCTTTCGGCCTGAGTTTGCCCCCGTGACGAAACCGGACGGGGGCAGCCCACGGGGGCAGAAACCTTCAACGGCGACAAGGACTTACAAGCCTTGCCCCCGTGCCCCCGTTGCCCCCGTGTGCATTTGCAGGGGAGGAAATGCGCAACGCACGTCGGAACGACGTTCGGCGAACCTTACAAGCTCCAAAGTGTAAGGTTAGGGTGTACCTCAGATGGACACTTTGCCTTGACACTTTTAGGCCCGAAATTGTGTCTATCTAGGGTTTCCTTCTGTTTTTCTTGACACATCTGCATCAACCTCTAGACTTCAACTTGACACTTTGAGGGGTACGAGATGGCAGCGACGGACAAGGGCAGCAGCAAGGCGAACACCGGCCAGCGGGTCGGCTACGTGCGGGTGTCATCGCTCGACCAGAACACGGCGCGCCAGCTGGACGGCGTGCCGGTTGATCGCGTGTTCACCGACCACGCCAGCGGGGGCACGACGAAGCGCCCTGCCCTGGCCGAAGCGCTGGCCTTCGTGCGCAGCGGAGATTGCTTGGTGGTGCATTCGATGGACCGCCTGGCGCGCAACCTCGACGACCTGCGCCGCATCGTGCGCGAGCTGACCGAGCGGGGCGTGTCCGTCGAGTTCGTCAAGGAAGGCCAGACCTTCACGGCCGATGCATCCAGCCCGATGGCGAACCTGATGCTGTCCATGCTGGGCGCCTTCGCGGAGTTCGAGCGCTCGCTGATCCGGGAGCGCCAGCGGGAGGGCATCGCCCTCGCCAAGCAAGAGCCCGGGAAGTACCGGGGCCGGGCGCCTGCGCTGACCGCCGACCAGGTCGCCGAACTGCGGGCGAAGGATGCGGCCCAAGGGGGCAAGGGCCGGGCCGCGCTGGCGCGTGAGTTCGGCGTGTCGCGTCAGACGCTGTACGCCTGCCTGACGGGGGCGGTTAGACCCGGCTGAAGACCCGCAGCAAGCCGCGAACGGTGACTGAACGGTGACCAGGATCGGCAACGGTGACCAGAAAAGCAAACGGGTTAGCTCCTTGTGAGAGCTAACCCGTTGATTTTTATGGTCGGGGTGGCGGGATTCGAACTCGCGACCCCTTGCACCCCATGCAAGTGCGCTACCAGGCTGCGCTACACCCCGACTGAGCTTTGCATTATACGAAGGAAATTTTCGGTCTGTCCAGCATTTTTTGGAAATTCACCCAAGTGACTTCAGAAGTCGAGATCCAGCAGGGCGCGAATGGACAGCAGCTCCTCGCGCAAGCTGCGCGCCGGGGTCACCGACAGCACCGCCTCGTGGGCGCGCTGCGTCAGTGCCGCACTGCCCGCCGGGGCCGTGGGCAGCGGTGCGCGCGGTTCCATCGTGGGCTGAAGGCCATAAGCCAGAGCCTGAGGCTCGCCCCCGCCCACATCGCCCAACTCTGCGTCGAACGCGTCGCTGCCCGCCCAATCCAGTGCGCCTTCTTGAAGTGCCGCGGGGCCGAGCTCGCTGAGGCGGTTGCGCGCGCCGCTGATCGTGAAGCCTTGTTCGTAGAGCAGGTCACGAATGCGGCGGATCAGCAGCACTTCATGGTGCTGGTAGTAGCGACGGTTGCCCCGCCGCTTCATCGGCCTCAGCTGAGTGAACTCCTGCTCCCAATACCTCAGCACGTAGGGCTTGACGCCGCACAATTCGCTGACCTCACCGATCGTGAAGTAGCGTTTAGGCGGAATGGCCGGAAGAGAATTTTCCATTGGAAATCAATGGGTTCGAGCAATCATCTCTGACTTTACTCGAACTCCCCCGGCGGCGGCGTCTCGCCCTGCACGATGGCCTTGAGTTTGTGGCTCGCGTGAAACGTGACCACATTGCGCGCATCGATGGGGATCGACTCCCCGGTTCGCGGGTTGCGCCCGGGCCGGGGTGCCTTTCGGCGGACCTGAAAGTTGCCGAAACCCGACAGCTTGACGTCCTCGCCGCGCACCAACGCCTCGTGAACGTGTTGGAAGAAGGCCTCCACCATGTCCTTGGACTCGCGCTTGTTCAGGCCGAGCCGTTCGAACAGCAGCTCGGCGAGCTCGGCCTTGGTCAGCGTGGGCGTCTCGATGCTGGGCAAGGCCACGGATCCGGTGGGGCGGGTGGATTCGTCCATGCTCGGGCTCCTGGTTCGAGGGCTGCAGATCAGGCGCCGCGCAGGCGGGCCCCGACGGCCTGTTGCGCTGCAGCGACAACGGCGCGCACAACCTCGTCGCTGCGCTCGTCGGTCAAGGCCGCCTGCTCGTCGAGCAACTCCAGGCGAATCGCCAGGCTGCGCTCGTCGGCCGCCAACCCGGCGCTGGTGGCGCTGGGTCGGTAGACGTCGAACAGCTTTGCGCCTCGCAGCACCCCGGCCGTAGGCGCCGCGAGAATGGCGGCCATCAGGTCGTCGTGGCGCACGCCCTCGCGCACGATGAGTGCGAGGTCGCGGTTCACCGCCTGTTGGCGCGGCACGGTCTGGTAGCTCGGCACCTCGCGGGCGAGCAGCGCCGGCACGTCGAGCTCGAACAGCAGCGGTGCGCCCTGCCCCGCCGGCAGCTCGTAGGCCTGAACCCAGCGGGGGTGCAGTTCACCGACAAAGCCGATGGGCTGGCCATCGAGCTCGACCCGGGCGCAGCGGCCAGGGTGCATCGCGGGGTGGCTGTCGGGCACGAAGCGCGGCTGGCGGGGGGCGAGCAGCGCCTCGACATCGCCCTTGACGTCGAAGAAGTCGACCGCCCGCTCGGCGGCGCCCCACTGCAGCTGGTCGGCCGGGCCCCAGGCCAGACCGGCCAGACGCAGCGGCTGGTCCACACCGCCAACGCTGTGTTCGGTGGTGGTGACGCCGGCGTCACGACGGAAGACGCGGCCCAGCTCGAACACCCGCACGCGCGGCGCACGGCGGGCCAGGTTGTGACGCAGCACCTGCACCAGGCTGCCGATCAGGCTGGAGCGCATCACCGCCAGCGGGGCGGCGATGGGGTTGAGCAGGCGGATCGGCTGGTCATTGCCGGCCAGCTCGCTCTCCCAGCGCGCTTCGACGAAGCTGAAGTTGATGGTTTCCTGATAGTCCAACACGGCGACCGCGCGGCGCAGCGCGTGGCTGCTGCGCTGGGCTTCCGGCCGAACGCGCGAGGTCACCGGCGCCTGGGGCGGCACTAGCGGCAGGCGGTCGAAGCCGATGACGCGGATCACGTCCTCGATCAGGTCTTCCTCGATCTGCAGGTCGAAGCGCCAGCTCGGCGGCGTCACGGTGAGCACGCCGGCATCGGCGCCCTCGCCCGCGGTCACGCCCAGACCGAGGCGCTCCAGCACCTCGACGCACTGGGCCTGCGACACCGGCATGCCGATGACCTTGCTGGCGCGCTCGACGCGCAGGCGCACCGGTGCGCGCTCGGGCAGGCGGGTGGTCTGGTCGTCGATCGGGCCGGCTTCGCCGCCGCAGATCTGCTGGATCAGCGCGGTGATGCGCTCGATGTGCTCCACCGTCAGCGCGGCGTCGACGCCGCGCTCGAAGCGGTGGCCGGCGTCGGTGCTGAAGTTGAAGCGGCGCGAACGGCCGGCGACGGCCTCGGGCCACCAGAAAGCGGCCTCGACGTAGACGTTGCGCGTGTCGTCGCTCACCGCGGTGGCGTCGCCACCCATGATGCCGGCCAGAGACTCGACGGCTTGATCGTCCGCGATCACGCCGACCTGCTCATCCAGCGTGATGGTGTTGCCGTTGAGCAGCTTGAGCGTCTCGCCCGCACGGCCCCAGCGCACCACCAGGCCGCCATGGATCTTGTCCAGGTCGAAGATGTGCGTCGGGCGGCCGTACTCGAACATGACGTAGTTCGAGATGTCCACCAGCGCGCTGACCGGGCGCTGGCCGCAGCGGGCCAGGCGGTCGATCATCCACTGCGGCGTCTTGGCGGTGGGGTCGATGCCCCGCACGACGCGGCCGGAGAAACGCCCGCACAGGTCCGCCGCCTCGATGCGCACCGGCAGCTTGGCGTCGTGCTGCGGGGTGATCGGCGCGATTGCCGGGGTGAGCAGCGGCGAGCCGGTCAGGGCCGCCACCTCGCGGGCGATGCCGAAGACGCTCAGGCAATGGCCCAGGTTGGGCGTGAGCTTGAGGGTGAACAGCGTGTCGTCGAGCGAGAGGTAGGCGCGGATGTCCTGGCCGACGGGGGCGTCCTCGGGCAGCTCCAGCAGGCCGCCGTGGTCCTCGGACAGCTTGAGCTCACGGGCCGAGCACAGCATGCCGAAGCTCTCGACGCCGCGCAGCTTGCCCTTGCCGATCACGAAGGGCTTGCCATCTTCGCCCGGGGGAAGCTGGGCGCCCACCGTGGCCAGCGGCACCTTGATGCCGGCGCGGGCATTGGGCGCGCCGCAGACGATCTGCAGCGGGCCATCCTTGCTGAAGGGGCCGGCGTCGACGGTGCACACGCGCAGGCGGTCGGCGTTGGGGTGCTGGTCGGCGGTGAGGATTTCGGCCACCACGATGCCGCTGAAGGGCGGCGCCACCGGGCGCAGCTCCTCGACCTCCATGCCGGACATCGTCAGCAGGTCGGCCAGGGCCTGGGTGCTCAGGTCAGGGTTGCAGAACTCACGCAACCACGATTCAGGGAATTGCATCTCGTCGTTCCTGGAACTGAATTCGCTGGGTTGGCGGTCGTTTACTTGAACTGGCTGAGGAAGCGCAGGTCGCCGTCAAAGAACAGGCGCAGGTCGTTCACGCCATAGCGCAGCATCGTCAGGCGGTCCGGGCCCATGCCGAAGGCGAAGCCGATGTAGCGCTCGGGGTCGAGGCCGAAATTGCGCACCACGTTGGGGTGCACCTGGCCGGAGCCGGCCACCTCGAGCCAGCGGCCCTTCAGTGGGCCGTGGGCGAAGGCGATGTCCACCTCGGCCGAGGGCTCAGTGAAGGGGAAGAAGGACGGGCGGAAGCGCAACTGCAGTTCGTCCGTCTCGAAGAAGGTGCGGAAGAAATCGGTGAACACCGCCTTCAGGTCCTTGAACGACACGTTCTCGCCGATCCACAGGCCTTCGCACTGGTGGAACATCGGCGAGTGGGTGGCGTCGGAGTCCACGCGGTAGGTGCGGCCCGGGGCGATCACGCGGATCTCCGGCATCGGGTCCATGCCCGCGTGCTTCGCGGCGTGCACGCGCGAGTAGCGCACCTGCATCGGCGAGGTGTGCGGGCGCAGGCACAGCGGGCGGCCGGCCTCGTCGTTCAGGTCGACGTAGAAGGTGTCCTGCATCGAACGCGCCGGGTGGTTTTCCGGGTTGTTCAGTGCGGTGAAGCTGTACCAGTCGGTCTCGATCTCGGGACCATCGGCCACGTCAAAGCCCATCGAACCGAAGATCTGCTCGATGCGCTCCATCGTGCGCGACACCGGGTGCAGCCCGCCGGTGCCCCGCTGGCGCCCAGGCAGCGTCACGTCCAGCGCCTCGGCCTTGAGCTGGGCTTCCAGCTGCGCGGCGGCCAGGGCGTCGCGGCGCTCGTTCAGCGCGGCCTCGATGCGGCGCTTGGTGTCGTTGATCGCCGCGCCCCGGGTCTTCTTTTCCTCGGGCGACAGCGCCGCCATGCCCTTGAGCAGCTCGGTCACGCGGCCGGACTTGCCGGTGTAGCGTGCCTTGGCGTCTTCCAGCTGGGCCGGCGTCTGGGCGGCGGCGAAGTCGGCCGACGCCGCCTGGACCAGTTCTTCGAGATCGTTCATGACGGGACGTTCAGTATCCGGTGCCCCCGCCATCCACCCTGGGGCGGTGACGTTCAGGCAGAAAAAAAGGCCGAACGCGGTGTCGGCCTTTCCAGGTCGCAGGGCCGGCGAACCGACCCGACACGACAAGTCACTCAGGCGAGCTGGGCCTTGACCTTGTCCACGATGCTGCCGAAAGCGGCGGGATCGTTGACGGCCAAGTCGGCCAGAACCTTGCGATCCACTTCGATCTTGGCCTTCTTCAGGCCCGCCACGAAACGGCTGTAGGTCAGACCGAGCGCACGGCTGGCGGCGTTGATACGTGCGATCCACAGACGGCGGAACTCACGCTTCTTGGCACGGCGGTCACGGTAGGCGTACTGTCCCGCCTTCATCACCGCCTGTTTGGCGATGCGGTAGACGTTCTTGCGACGGCCGCGGAACCCCTTGGCAAGGGCCAGAACCTTCTTGTGACGAGCGCGAGCGGTAACACCACGTTTGACGCGAGGCATAGTAAGACTCCTTCAGTACGTGGTGAATCAGAGACCGGCGAAAGGCAGCATCTGCGCGATGTGACCCATGTTGGTCTCATGCACATTCACTGCACCACGCAGGTGGCGCTTGTTCTTGGTGGTCTTCTTCGTCAGGATGTGACGCTTGAAGGCCTGACCGCGCTTGACGGTGCCACCCGGGCGGACGCGAAAACGCTTCTTCGCGCTGCTCTTGGTCTTCATCTTGGGCATGACTGCTCCTTTTGCTTGTTCCCGTACGGCGCCGCGAAACTGATCGCGAACTTGGGGGCCGACGGGCACCGGGCAGCAGCAGCGACCAAACCGCTGCCACCTCGTCCTTCATTCTCGCCCAGCCATCTCAAGTGGCCAGGCATCGAATCACTTCTTCTTCTTCGGACCCAGCACCATGATCATCTGGCGCCCTTCGAGCTTGGGCATGTGCTCGACCAGCGAGACATCGGCCAACTCGTCGCGGATGCGTTCCAGCATGCGCATGCCGATGTCCTGGTGCGTGATCTCGCGGCCGCGGAAGCGCAGCGTGACCTTGCCCTTGTCGCCCTCTTCGAGGAAGCGTCGCAGGTTGCGCATCTTGATGTTGTAGTCGCCATCGTCCGTACCAGGGCGGAACTTGACTTCCTTGACATCGATGACGTGCTGCTTGGCCTTCGCCTCAGCGGCCTTCTTCTGCTCCTGATACTTGAACTTGCCGTAGTCCATCAGGCGGCAGACGGGCGGCTGCGCAGTCGGCGCAATTTCCACCAAGTCCACATCATGCTCGGCCGAAAGGCGCAAAGCATCCTGGATGCTCACGATGCCCAGAGGCTCGTTCTCCGGTCCGTTCAGGCGCACTTCGAGGGCAGTGATTTCGCGGTTCAGGCGATGCTTGCGCTCAGCGTTGGGCGTACGGCGGTCAAGAAAGGTAGCGATGGTCCAATTCCTCCAGGGCTCAGAGCCCCACGATCAATGCAGCGCACCCAAGCAAAGAGCAACAGACCACCAACCCACCCTCAACGGGCCAGCTCGGCGGCGAGCTTCTGGGAGAAGGCCTCCAGGGCCATCACACCGAGGTCCTGATTGCCCCGGGCGCGCACGGCGACGGCTCCAGCGGCCTTTTCTTTGTCACCGACAACGAGCAGGAACGGAACCTTTTGCAGCGAATGCTCGCGTATTTTATACGTGATCTTTTCGTTGCGCAAATCAAGTGCCACCCTAAGTCCTTGTTTTTGCAGCGCTTTGGCCACGTCCTGGGCGTAATCAGCCTGGGCATCGGTGATGTTCATGACCGCGACCTGCGTCGGCGCGAGCCACAACGGCAGCGCACCCGCATGTTCTTCGATCAGGATGCCGATGAAACGCTCCAAGCTACCAAGGATCGCACGGTGCAGCATCACGGGCCGATGGCGACTGCCATCCTCGCCCACGAAGTCCGCGTCGAGCCGCTCCGGCAGGTTTGGATCGACCTGAATCGTGCCGCATTGCCAGGGCCGGCCCAGCGCGTCCTTGAGCGTGTACTCGATCTTCGGGCCATAGAAAGCACCCTCGCCCGGCAGGTACTCGAAGTCACAGCCCGCCGCCTTCAGGCCCTCGGCCAGCGCCGCCTCGGCCTTGTCCCAGCTCTCATCGGTGCCGATGCGCTTTTCGGGGCGGGTCGAGAGCTTATAGATGATGTCGGTGAAGCCGAAGTCGGCGTAGACCTTCTTCAGCAGCGCAGTGAAGGCCGCCACTTCCGCCTGGATCATGTCCTCGGTACAGAAGATGTGACCGTCGTCCTGCGTGAAGCCGCGCACGCGCATGATGCCGTGCAGCCCGCCGGTGGGCTCATTGCGGTGGCAGGCGCCGAATTCGCCGTAGCGCAGCGGCAGATCGCGGTAGCTCTTGATGCCCTGCTTGTAGATCAGGATGTGGCCGGGGCAGTTCATCGGCTTGAGCGCGTAGTCGCGCTTCTCCGATTCGGTGGTGAACATGTTCTCGCGGTACTTGTCCCAGTGGCCGGTCTTCTCCCACAGGCCCTTGTCGAGGATCTGCGGGCCCTTGACCTCCAGGTAGCCGTTCTCGCGGTAGACCCGGCGCATGTACTGCTCGACCTCCTGCCAGACGGTCCAGCCCTTCGGGTGCCAGAACACCGTGCCGGGCGAGTGCTCGTCGATGTGGAACAGGTCCAGCTCACGGCCGAGGCGGCGGTGGTCGCGCTTCTCGGCCTCCTCGAGCATCGTCAGGTACTTCTGCAGGTCGTCCTTGGTCGCCCAGGCGGTGCCGTAGACGCGCTGCAGCATCTCGTTGCGGTGGTCGCCGCGCCAGTAGGCGCCGGCCACCTTCATCAGCTTGAAGAATTTCAGCTTGCCGGTGCTGGGCACGTGCGGGCCGCGGCACAGGTCGGTGAACTTGCCTTCGGCGTAGAGCGACACGTCCTGATCGGCAGGAATGCTCTCGATGATCTCGGCCTTGTAGGCCTCGCCAATCGACTTGAAGTAGGCCACCGCCTCGTCGCGCGGCAGCACGCTACGCACCACCTTCTCGTCCTTGTTGGCCAGCTCGGTCATCTTTTTCTCGATGGCCGCCAGATCCTCAGGCGTGAAGGGGCGCTTGTACGCGAAGTCGTAATAGAAACCGTGCTCGATGGTCGGGCCGATCGTGACCTGCGCGTCCGGGTAGAGCTCCTTGACGGCATAGGCCAGCAGGTGCGCCGTCGAGTGGCGGATCACATCCAGTCCATCCGCATCCTTGGCGGTGACGATGGCCAGCGATGTGTCGGCCTCGATGCGATGGCTCAAGTCCACCAAGCGGGCGGCCTCGCCGCTGCCGACGCGCCCCGCCAGGGCCGCCTTGGCCAGACCGGCGCCGATCGACGCGGCGACTTCGCCCACCGTGACGGGGCCTTCGAATTCCCGGCGCGAACCGTCGGGCAGCTGGATGGAGATCATGGGGTGTCCTCTCGTCGCGGCCCCTGCAGCCGCGGATCAGGCAAGAAAAAAGCGCGGGGGTCGCCGCGCTGATCTCTGGAGAAAGGCAATGAGCGAGAACGGCGGCCGACCGACTAGATGCCGGTGTGGGAGATGCTGTTCGTTCGCGGTGTCATAACCGGGCTGCCTTTCTCATCCTTGCTCGTTGATCGAAGCGGCCATTTTAAAGCGCGGAAATGTGAAAAGCCCGGCCGGGGCCGGGCTTTGTGCTCGGGCGGGGACGATTTGCCCCGCGCCCGAAAGCAATCGGTCATGCCGATCAGTGGAACTGCTCTTCTTCGGTCGAGCCGGTCAGGGCCTTCACCGAGGACGAACCGCCCTGGATCACGGTGGTGACGTCGTCGAAGTAGCCGGTGCCGACTTCCTGCTGGTGCGACACAAAGGTGTAGCCTTGTTCGCGAGCAGCAAATTCCGGCTCTTGCACCATTTCGACGTAGTGCTTCATGCCTTCGCCGCCGGCGTAGGCCTTGGCGAACTTGAAGGTGTTGTACCAGTTGACGTGGATGCCAGCCAGGGTGATGAACTGGTACTTGTAGCCCAGCGCGCTCAGCTCTTCCTGGAAGGAAGCGATCTGGCTGTCGTTGAGGTTCTTCTTCCAGTTGAACGACGGCGAGCAGTTGTAGCTCAGCAGCTTGCCCGGGCAGGCGGCCAGCACGGCTTGGGCGAATTCACGGGCGAAGCCGATGTCGGGCACGCCGGTTTCGCACCAGACCAAGTCAGCGTACGGAGCGTAGGCGACGCCGCGGCTGATGGACTGCTCCAGACCGTTGCGGACACGGAAGAAGCCTTCTTGCGTGCGCTCGCCGGTCAGGAAGGGCTTGTCGTTCTCGTCGTAGTCCGAGGTGATCAGGTTGGCGGCTTCAGCGTCGGTGCGGGCCAGGATCAGGGTCGGCACGCCCATGACGTCGGCAGCGAAACGGGCCGAGATCAGCTTTTCGCAAGCTTCACGGGTCGGCACCAGCACCTTGCCACCCATGTGGCCGCACTTCTTGGCAGCAGCCAGCTGGTCTTCGAAGTGAACGCCGGCAGCGCC
>Ga0228698_1001027_pt1 | contig 15191 bp, 9 predicted proteins | sample McNCre117_Aug_MG_FD_178015 | JGI IMG/M metagenome (GOLD analysis project Ga0228698, IMG submission 178015) | Freshwater microbial communities from McNutts Creek, Athens, Georgia, United States - 1-17_Aug_MG | ecosystem: Environmental > Aquatic > Freshwater > Creek | place: USA: Georgia...
GGTCACCTGACGCAGGGCAGGGCTGCCCAGCATTTCCAGCGTGAGCGCATGGTCCCAATTGCGCTGGCTGGCCTGATCGGGGCGCAGGCGGACATGGGCAGCGCCCGGTGCATTGTCCGGCACGGGGCCAAGATCGGCATGATGCACATGCACCACAAAGCGTTTGACCAGCCTTTCCCCGCGCTGGGTTCTGGCCTCCAGCAGCATCAGGCGGCGGTTCTCGGCCTTGATCGTGGTGTTGGCGGCGGCTTTGTTGCTGCCCAGTTCCACGCTGACCAGCCAATTGCCTTCGCCCACCGGAAAAGACAGCGCGCCATCCTCTTCATAGACCGCTGTGCCAATGCCGCTGACTGCCTCCAGCTTGGCGCCAGCCTGCGCAGGCCCGTTCAATTGCCACACGCGCGGGGCGGCATTTCCGGTTTGGGCATGAGCGGCATTCTGGCTCAGCATGGCCAGCGCCAATGCTGCCTTGGCCAGCCTGTTTTGATGGGTGCGCGGCATGTTCTCTCCATGGGCTTGATTTCCGATATATGAAATCTATTGTCGCTATATGCATAATAGAAAAGTCTGGGAGATGCCATGATTCGCGCCGCCGCCCGCCTTTTGCTCACTTCCGCGCTGGCATGGGTGGCCAGTCCCGCCGTCATGGCGCAGGAATCCGCCACGCTGCATGCGCAAAGCGCTGGCCCCACCATCGACCGCCGCATTTTCAGCCAGTTTGCCGAGCATCTGGGCTATGGCATCTATGGCGGGATCTGGGTGGGCACGGATTCCAAAATCCCCAATATTAAAGGCTATCGCAAAGATGTGGTCGAAGCCTTGCGTGCCCTGCATGTGCCCTTGGTGCGCTGGCCGGGGGGCTGCTTTGCCGATGAATATCACTGGCGCGATGGCATCGGCCCGCGCGCCAAGCGTCCGGTGAAGATCAACACCCATTGGGGCGGCGTGACCGAGCCCAACACATTTGGCACGCATGAATTCATGGACTTCGCCGAATTGATCGGCGCGGAGGCCTATATCTCGGGCAATGTGGGCAGCGCGCCTGCGGGGGAGATGGAGGAGTGGGTGCAATATATCACCGCGCCCGAAGGCACTCTGGCGCAGGAGCGCGCGCGTAACGGGCGCAAGGCGCCATGGAAACTGCCCTATTTCGGCATTGGCAATGAATTATGGGGCTGTGGCGGCAATATGAAGGCCGATTATGCCGCCGATGTCACCCGCCGCTATGCCACTTTCGTTAAACCTGCCTTTGGGACCAAGATCCAGAAGATCGCCAGCGGCGCCAATGGTCCGGACACCAACTGGACCGAGGTGATGATGCGCGAGGCGGGCAAGATGATCGATGGCATCGGCCTGCATTATTACACCCTGCCCGGCGACTGGAAGGCCAAGGGATCAGCCACAGATTTCAACGAGACCGATTATGCCCGCACCATGGCCAAGACATGGAAGATGGAGGAATTGCTGACCAAACACGCCGCTGTGATGGACAAATATGATCCGGCCAAACGGGTCAATCTGGCGGTGGATGAATGGGGCATCTGGACCGATGTGGAGCCGGGGACCAATCCGGGCTTCCTCTATCAGCAGAACTCGCTGCGCGATGCTTTGCTGGCGGGGGTGAACATCAATCTGTTCATCCGCCATGCCGACCGTGTGCGAATGACCAATATCGCCCAGATGGTGAATGTGTTGCAGGCGATGATCCTGACCAAGGACGCGCAAATGGTGCTGACGCCCACCTATCACGTGTTTGACATGTATCGCCCGTTTCAGGATGCCACGGCTCTGCCGCTGGACCTGCCCAAGCTTTGGTACAGCCGCGAGGAATGGGTGGTGCCCGCCCTGCATGGGGCGGCGGCGCGGGGCAAGGATGGGGCGGTGCATATTGCGCTGGTCAATGTCGATCCCGACAAGGCGCAGCATCTGGAAATTGCCCTGTCCGGCGTGAAGGCCAGTGCGGTGAGCGGGCGGGTGCTGACCTCGGCGCGGGTGCAGGATGTGAATGATTTTGCCGATGGCGCAAGGGTGAAGCCGGAGGCCTTTACCGGCGCTTCCCTGCGCGATGGCAAATTGGTGGTGGACCTGCCCGCAAAGGCTTTGGTCGTGCTGGACCTGCGCTGATGCTGGTATCGGGCGACGCGCAGGCTTTGGCGCATGATGCTATCAATCAAGCTATTGCCGATGCCCATGCGCAGGGCGGGGGCGTGGTGGAGCTGCCAGCGGGCCGCTATCTGTGTTTCTCCATTCGCCTGCTGTCGGGCGTGCGGCTCCATCTGGCCGCAGGCGCGGTGATCGAGGCGGCCGACCCGGCCTTGCATGGCGGCGCCTATGATCTGCCCGAGGATAATGGCGAGCAACTCTATCAGGATTTCGGCCATAGCAATTGGTGCAACAGCCTGATCTGGGCCATCGGCCAAAGCGATATAGCCATCACCGGCGAGGGGCGGATCGACGGAAGGGGCCTGACCCGCAACGGCCCCGGATCACGTTGGCGCGCGCAGGCGGGGGAGCGGCCTTTGTCTATGGCCGTGATGAGCGAGGCGGAAGTGGCCGCGCTGGAAACTGGCCATGCCGCGATGCAGGGGCTGGGCAACAAGGCGATTGGCCTGCGCGAATGCCGCAATGTGGAGATTTCGGGCATCACCATCGCGGGCGGCGGGCATTTTGCCATTCTCGCCACGGGATGCAGCGGCTTGGTGCTGCGCGATCTGGCGATTGATATCGAAAGGGATGGGATCGATCTGGATTGCGTGAGCGATTGTCTGGTCGAACATTGCCGCGTCAACAGCCCCAATGATGATGCGATTGTGGTCAAGAGCAGTCTGGCTCTGGGGCGGCTGGTGCCTTCGCAGGATATTACCATTCGCCATTGCCAAGTGTCCGGTTATGATTGGGGCACAATGCTGGACGGCTCTTTCGGGCGGCAGCAGGAACTCGCGCCCGACCGCGACAAGGTGACGGGCCGGATCAAGATTGGCACCGAAACCAATGGCGACATCCGCCGTGTTTTGATCGAGGATTGCCATTTCGAGCGCAGCCGCGGGCTGGCGATTGAATGCGTGGACGGGGCCTGTGTCGAACAGGTCACCGCCCGCCGTCTGACCATGCGCGAGGTAACCAGCGCGCCGATCTTCCTGCGGTTGGGGGCAAGGCTGCGCGGGCCGGAGGGGACCACCATCGGCCAGTTGCGCCATGTGAGCATTGCCCAAGTGGATGCCAGCGGGATTGGGCATGAGTTCCCCGCCATGGTGGTGGGCCTGCCCAATCATCCGGTGGAGCATGTGGAACTGCGCGATCTGCGTCTGACCTATGCTGGCGGGGGCACGGCGGAGGAAGCCGCGCTGGAACCGCCCTTGGTGCCCTCGGCCTATCCCGAACCTAGCATGTTTGGCGTGGTGCCCGCATGGGCGCTGTGGCTGCGCGATGTGCGTGATGTGGTGGTGGATAATCTGGTGGCCACGGTGGAGGCGGAGGATGCGCGCCCTGCCATGCTGTTTCACCATGTGGACGGGCTGAAAATGGCCCGCATAGGTCTGTAATCGGCCATTTCAGCGCGGGTTTTGCCATTTGCGCGATTGACGGCGCGATGGGGTGAATGTATCACAATAAGCAATTAATGTGCATAATGCGGGATTCTTGGGAGGCGATATGGAACAGCTGGCATTCAGGATGCAGCTCTTGCCCGGCATGGTGGACGAATATCGCAAAAGGCATGACGAGATCTGGCCCGAGCTGGTGGATCTGCTGCATGAGGCAGGCATCAGTGACTATTCGATCTTTCTGGATGAAGAGACGCTGGCGCTGTTTGCCGTGCTGCGGCTGAGCGACAACAACCTGCGCGAGAGCCTGCCGCAATCGCCGGTGATGCAGCGCTGGTGGGCCTCCATGGCGCCGTTGATGCAAGTGCAGCCGGACAATCGCCCCTGCGAATGGCCGCTTGTGCCCATGTTCCACATGGCTTGATGGCGATGCTGTTTCGCCCCCTTTTGCTGGCCGGTTCGGCTTTGGCTCTGGCCCCGATGGCGCAGGCGCAAACCGCTTTGCCGCCTGTCGCGCCCGCGCCGGTGCAGCAATTTGGCCGCGTGTCCTTCGACAATCGCTCGCTTATGATCGATGGTCAGCGGGTGCCGATCTGGGCGGCGGAATTTCATCCGTATCGCCTGCCAAGCCCTGATCTGTGGCGCGATGTGCTGCAAAAGATCAAGGCCAGCGGGTTCAACACTGTCACGTTTTATTTCGACTGGTCCTATCACAGCCCTAAACAGGGCGAGCTCGATTTTACCGGCATCCGCGACATGGAGCGCGCCATCACTATGGCGGGCGAGGAGGGGCTTTATGTCATTACCCGCGTGGGTCCCTATGTGAATGCGGAATTGTCGCGCGGGGGCTTTCCCGGCTGGCTGAACAACCAAAAGGCGCGGGCGCGCACCGATGATCCGGACTATCTGAAAGCGGCTGACGAATGGCTGGCCGCCATCGATGCGATTGTGGCGCGGCACCAGATCAATGGCGCCAAGGGCGGTCCGGTCATCCTGCACCAGATCGAGAATGAACTCTCGCAGACCAGCCCCGTCCATCGCCGCTATATGGACCATCTCTATGCGGTAACGCGCAGCCACGGCATTACCGTGCCGATCTTCCACAATGATCAGGGGCGCAATGGGCAATGGGTGCCCGATGGATCGCCGGTGGCGGGCGTGGTCCCCGGAGTGGTTCTGGGTCCGGTGGATATGTATGCGTTTGACGGCTATCCGGGGGGAACCTGCACCATGGATGGCAAAGTCTCGCGCGGGAATGGCGCGCCCGATTGGGGCTTTTATGGCACGGGCGGCGCGCGGGGAGGGGCCACGGCCTCGCCCGCCACACCGGGTTTTCTGGCCGAGATCGGCGGGGGTTGGTTTGATTATTGGGGATCGAACGGCATCTATGCCTGCAATGCCCAGCAAACGGGCGCAGGCTATGGGCGGCTGTTCTATGGCACCAATCTGGCCAATGGCATCAGTCTGCAAAGCATCTACATGGGCTATGGCGGCACATCCTGGGGTTGGCTGCCCGCGCCGGTGGTGTTCACCTCCTATGACTATGGCGCGGCGATTGCCGAGGACCGCAGTTTGCGTGAAAAGGCGCTGGCGCTAAAGCCCATTGGTGGCACTCTGGCGGCCCTGCCGGAGATCGCCGCGATGGTGCCTGCGCAAAAGCTGGTGCCATCCTCCGATGCGATCAGGCTCTATCACAATCGCAGCCCTGAAAAGGACACACGCTTCATACTGGCCACGCATCAGGCGGGGCATTGGACGCAAGACACCAGCTTCACTTTCGCCGCCGATCTGCCCGACGGGCATTACCAGTTTCCGCCGATCCGCCTGAATGGTTATGATGCCAAATGGATAGTGGCGGGTGCCAATTTGGCGGGGCACAGGCTGGTTTACACCACCAGCCAGATCCAGACCGCGCAGACCAACCGCCTTCTGTTGATCGGGCGTAATGGTGAGGCGGGGCGGACGGTGTTGCGCTTCGCATCGCGGCCTTTGGTCAAAGCGCCTGCGGGCGTGACTGTTACATGGGGCGCGGCGCGGGGCGATCTCTTGCTGGATTACACCCATGGCCCGCTGGCCACGGTGGAGATCAGCGGGGGCGGGAAGCCAGCGCTCACCTTGCTGCTGGGCGACGATGCGGCGGGGGCGGCTTGCTGGCAGGCCGATGGCATATTGGTTTGCGGGCCCGCCATGCTGCGCCATGCCGTGAAACAGGGCGGCACGCTGGCGCTGAGCGGCGATACGATTGCGCCAAGTCCGTTGCGCGTATGGGCGAAGGTTGGGCGCGTGACATGGAATGGCGCGGCGGTACCCATGCGGACTGTGGCGGGTGGAGCGCTGGAGGCGGTGGCGCCTTTGGCAGGTCCCGCGCCGATTGACCTGCCGGTTTTGGCCAATTGGCGCATGGCCGAGGGCACGCCCGAAGCTTTGTCTGCCTTTGATGACCACACATGGCAGCGTATCGACCACCGCGCCGACGCGAGCCAGAGCCAGAAGCCTGCCGGACAGCCGACCCTGACTATGGACCCCTATGGTTTCCACGAGGGCGATGTCTGGTATCGCGCCCGTTTCAAGGGCGATGCCTCGGCCCAGCGCCTCAGCCTGACCTATGGCGCAGGCGGGGCGGGGATGGTGCAGGTGTTCCTCGATGGTCGCCTGATTGGTCAGCAGGATTTGCCCGCAGCCATGCCGCGTCCGATCACCACTGGCAATCTGACCTTGGCCATGCCCGATGCCGCCCGTGCCGCTGGCGAGCATGTGCTGTCGGTCATGGTGCGCAACAATGGGCATAACTGGGACCTGACCGCGATGGACGAGCATAAGGAGGGGCGCGGGCTAATCGCGGCCTCGCTCGAACCTTTGGCGGGGCCGTCTTTTGCCGTGCCGCTCGACTGGCGCATTCAGGGCCGTGCAGGGGGCGAGGATTTCGCCGACCGCACGCGCGGCACGCCCAACAATGGCGGCCAATATGGCGAGCGGATGGGCTGGCATCTGCCCGGCTTTGATGATCGCAACTGGCGCGCAACGGGTGCGGCCCTGCCGCAGGGCGCGGCAGGCACCAATTGGTATCGCACGAATGTAAAGCTGAATGTGCCCAAGGGGCAGGATGCCACGTTGGCGCTGGCCTTTGGCGATACGGCCAAGCCGCGTTCGGCGGCGCAATATCGGGTGCTGATGTTTGTGAACGGCTGGAACATGGGGCAATTCATCGCCCATGTCGGGCCGCAGAGGATCTTCCCGATCCCCGAAGGCATCCTGAACCATCGCGGCACCAACACGATTGCTTTGGCCGTCACCAGCGACGGCAACCCCGCCAACGCGCCCGAAGCGGTGCGCCTCATCACCTTGCAAAACCGCCGTGGCGGCGTGGAGGTGGCGCAAGTTTCCGCGCCCGCCACCCTGCCGGCATCGAATTGAGAAATGGAGAAAAGAGTGTCTGCAAACCTGCCTGAACGCGCCGAGTTAATCGGCCTGATCCATCGTTTGATGGACAATCTGGTGTCGATCCATGACGAGACCGGCGAATTCCTGCTGCGGCTGGAAGATGGTCGCGTGATTGACACCAAGGGCTGGAATGGCTGGGAATGGACCCATGGCATCGGCCTGTTCGGCATGTGGCGCTATTTTGAACAGACCGGCGATGAAAAGGCGCTGGGCATCATCCGCCAGTGGTTCCTTGACCAATTGCCGCGCGGCACGACCAAGAATATCAACACCGTCTCGCCTTTCCTGACTTTGGCCAACCTGTATGAGCGCGAGCCCAATGCCGACTGGCTGGCGCAGATCGAGGAATGGGCCGAATGGTTGATGGCACCCGATGGCCTGCCCAAGACCGAGGAAGGCGGCTTCCAGCACATCGTCTATAATGACGAGAACCCCGGCGAAATGTGGGACGATACGCTGATGATGAGCGTGTTGCCGCTGGCCCGTTTTGGCCAATTGCTGAACCGCCCGCATTATATCGAGGAGGCCAAGCGCCAGTTCCTCGTGCATATCAAATATCTGTTCGACACCAAGACCGGCCTGTGGTTCCACGGTTGGGACTTTAACGGGCGGCATAATTTCGCAGGTGCCCTGTGGGCGCGCGGCAATTGCTGGATCACGATTGCGATCCCTGAAATCATCGAATTGCTGGACCTGCCCGCAGGCGATGCTTTCCGCACCTTCCTGATCGATACTTTGGCCGCGCAGGTCAAGACTTTGGCCGCCACGCAGGCGGATAATGGCCTGTGGCATACGTTGGTGATGGACCCGACTTCCTATCTGGAAGCCTCGGCCACGGCGGGCTTTGCCTATGGCATTTTGAAGGGCGTGCGGATGGGCCTGCTGGACCCTACCTATGAGGCGGTGGGTCTGAAGGCGCTGCAAGGCGTGATCGACCACATCAATGAGGATGGCGAGTTGACGCAGGTATCCTTCGGCACGGCGATGGGTGACACGATGCAGTTCTATAAGGACATCGCGCTAACCTCGATGCCCTATGGCCAGAGCCTTGCCATTTGCGCTTTGGGCGAGGCTTTGCAGCGCCGTTAAGTAACAGATAAGGGCGGCGAAACCGAAATGGTCCCGCCGCCCTTTTTAGCGCCTGCCTGTGAGAGGCTTAGTGGCAGGCGTAAGATCCCAAAGGCGTAGCGCGCTCCAGATCGGGGCGCTGGGGCAAAACCGACTTGGCGGCGGGCACAGACAGGCCTGCTAATTGCTCGGCCACCAGATGCGCCATATTGCGCGCGCCTAGCTCGGTAAAATGGGTGTCGTCGGTCAGGCCTGCGGCAAAGGCGGGATAGGCATTGGGCGCAAGGTTCATATAGAGCGCCTTGGCATTTTCCGCCCCGATCCGGTCCAGCATATTGCGCGAGGCACCCTCCAGATCGATGATCGGCGTCTGGGTCAGGGCGGCCAATTCGCGCATGACGGCGGAATATTCGGCAAAATCGGCCCGCGCCTTGCCTGCGGCATCAAAAGAGCGGCGGGCCACCGGCGTAACCAGCACGGGGAAGGCACCATGCCCCCGCGTTTCCCAGATGAAGTGCAGTAGATTGTCGCGATACATGGCCGGATCGGCAAAGCGTTCGGGCTTGGCCTTGGTCGCATCATTATGGCCGAACTGGATCAGCACCGTGTCGCCCTTTTGTAGCTCGCCCATCAGGCGGTCCCAGCGGCCTTCGTTGATATAGCTCTTGGTGGACCGCCCGCCGATGGCGCGGTTGATAACCTCGGTTTTTGGGGCAAGCCCGCAGGCCAGAAACTGCCCCCAGCCACCCTGCGGATAGCGGGCCTTGTCATAGGTCTGCACGGTGGAATCGCCCGCCAGCAGGATGCGCGGGTTGGCTTCCTTGGGTGCCTGTTTGGGGGCAGGCGTGGCGGCGATGGACAGGCTGGCCCCTGCCAGCAGCAACAGGCGTTTCATGCCTTTTCTCCCACAGGGTTGCGGCCCCAAAGCTGGTCATAGTCCCAGCCTGCCAAATCCTCGACCACCGCCTTGGCCTGTGGGCTGGTGGGCTGCGTTTCACCGCTGCGCAAATGTTCGATTTCGGCCATTAACACATCATGCGTGGCGCGGTTCAGGCGGAAGAGGGTGGAGACCGCAATGCCAAAGCTGAGCATGGCCCATGTGCCGAAGCCCATCACCACCACCAGCGTCAGGATCGCCCCGTCGCTTTGCGTGGCGGCCTTGGGGGCAAAGCCGCCCCAGTCCATCAACAGGCCCACCAGCGCGACAGCCGCGGCTTGGGTGGCCTTGCGGATAAAGGTCATCACGCCCGCAAAGGAGCCTTCGCGGCGGCGGCCGGTGACGATTTCGTCCACATCGGCCATGTAATTGTAGGTCGCCCACGGGATGTAATTGAGCGCCCCGCGCCCCATGCCCACCAGACCCATGCCGATCCAGATCCAGCCCGAAGTGGCGGGCAGCCCCGCCCACCACAGGCCTATCAGCGCCACTACGCCCAGCGCGAAACAGACCGCCGCGATGCGATAGGCTTGGGCAGGGCTGGCGCGCAAAGCCATGCGGATCGCCAGCATGACCGCGCCCAATTGCACAATATACATGGTGCCCAGCAGGCCGGAGGCGACCTGGGTGGAACCGGCCAGCGCGAAAATCACAAAGAAGGTGAAGGCCGCGTTGAAAATATCCTGACTGATATAGCCGCCCAGATACATGCCCAGATGCAGGCGAAAGGCGCGGATGCGCAGGGTAGAGGACAGGTTGCGCCACAGGCGCTTGATGGGCGAAACGCCGGTGGGCGCGGGTTGCGCGTCACGCTGGCGTTCCCAGCTGAAAGCATAGAGGAAGCCAGCGGTGGCCATGAACAGCCCCGCAAAAATGGCCCCCATCACAAAGAAGGTGTTGGGACTGTCGCGCCCCAGCCAGTTGATCAGCCACAGCGGCAAAAAGCCCGCCAGAATGGCCGAGCCTTGCGCGAACAGGATGCGCACGCCTGCGAATTTCGCCTTGGTGGCAAAGTCGCTGGCCATTTCGGCGGCCAGCGTTTCATAGGGGATCACTTCCAAGGCATAGGTCAGTTCGAACAGCACGTAGGAAACGAGGTAATACCAAAAGGTCTGCCCCGGCAGCCACATCAGCGCAAAGCTGGGCAGCAGCGGAATGGCCGCCAGCACAAAGAAGCGCCGCCGCCCGAAACGCCGCCCCAATGCGAAGCGGTCAAAGTGGTCGGAGATATGCCCGATCGTCGGCGAGGCAAAGGCATCCAATATGCGTGCCACGGCAAAGATCAGCGCCGCTTGGCCTGCGGAAAGGCCGCAGAACTTGGTGTAGAAAATCAACACCCATGCCGAGATGACCGCCATGGAGCCTGCGCCCAGCACGTCATTGGCGCCATAGGCGATGAAATTGATCGCGCGGACCGGTCTTGGGCTGGTGCCTGCCGGATTGGCCATATCATCCTCTTCCCCGAGCCTGTTCACCTGCTGGTCTGGCTCGCTTAAAAATTCACATTGTGATCATGATGTATACTATGTAAAACGAAACCAACAAGCGGCAATGATGGACCGCGGGCATGATATCGGGAGAATACGAGATGGGCTTGCGCCAGTTTTCCAGTCTTTTGGCCGCCGGAGCGCTGCTATTGGCCCCCGCCGCCATGGCGGCTCCCGCCAAGGAATGGGTGGATGCCAGCACCGGCCACCGCATTGTCCGAATCAGCACGCAGGGCGGCACGTCCAACCTCTATTTCACCCAAAGCGCCTTTACCCCCACGGGCGACAAGATGGTGATCAAGACGCCCGATGGCATCAGTGTTGTGTCCATGGGCGACTGGTCGGTCAAGCTGCTGGTGCCCGGCCCCCATTTCAACCTGCTGTTCACCGGCCACAAGAGCCGCAACGCCTATTATGCCAGTCGCGGGCGCGACGATGCAGGCGGGCCATTCCAAGTCTATGCGGTGGATGTAGACACCGGCAAGGTGAAGAAAGTGGCCGATGTGGCGGGTGGCTCTATCGGCTCGATCAATGCCGATGAAACGCTGTTGCTGGGCCAATATACTTTGCCGCCCGCCAAGGTGAACCCCGATGGCACGCTGATCCGCCCCGATCAGGGCAACACGTCGGTGGTGGGCGGCAATCTCTATGCCGAGAACAAGCCCGATGGCACGCCCTACACCTATGCCGATGCCAAGACCCGCGCCTTGCACCGCCGCTTGAATGCGGGCTTTCCGATGGAGGTCTTTACCCACAATTTGCTGACCGGCGAGCGCAAGGTGATTGTGGCCAGCAAGGACTGGCTCAATCATGTGCAATTCTCGCCCACCGATCCCGCGCTGATCCTATATTGCCACGAAGGGCCATGGCATGAGGTGGACCGCATCTGGACCATTCGCACTGATGGATCGAACAAGAAGCTGGTCCACGCCCGTACGATGAATAACGAGATCGCGGGCCACGAATTCTTCAGCCCCGATGGCGAGACGATTTGGTATGATCTGCAAACCCCGCGCGGTCAGGTGTTCTGGCTGGCGGGCTATAATGTGCGGACCGGCAAGCGCACATGGTATCATGTCGAGCGCAACCAATGGTCGGTGCATTATAACCAGTCGCCCGATTTCAAACTGTTTACCGGTGATGGCGGTGATAGCGAGATGGTGGCCCATGCCCCCGATGGCAAATGGCTCTATCTGTTCACCCCGCGCGGCATTGGCGATGATGCCGAAATCCCTACGGCGGATGCGGAAAAGCTGATCGTGCCGGGCTATTTTGTGGCGGAGAAACTGGTGAATATGAGCGGCAACAATTACAAGACCGAGCCCAACATGACCTTCACCCCCGATGGCAAATGGATCATCTTCCGCGCCAATTTTGAAGGCACCACCCATACTTATGCGGTGGAGGTGGCCAAGGCTGCCAAGTGATAATAACCCCTCCCGCAGGATGATCCGGCGGGAGGGGCTGAAATCTAGCGCCGCGGTTCCTGCGGACTGTTGCGATGGGCGGGGATGCGGGCCTTGTCGATCTGCGGCCCTGCCAAGGCCAGCATCTGGATGGCGGCCAGCCCCCATTGCGCGGCGGCATTGGTGGACAGGCGCGGCCATTCTACCTGATTGCCCAGCTTGATGCGCGGGTCATGGTCCCATGTGCCAAGCCCCTCATCGCCGGAGAAGAATTCCTCCACCGCGCGGGTCATCAGCGCCTCGTCCTTGCGGGTGCGGGCGGCATAGGCGGTCATGCGCGAATAGGCCTCGCGCAGGTTGCGCGCGCCAAAGGGCGGGCCGAATTTGGCCAGATAGTCGGGCTTGGGCGCATTATACCATTGGCAGAATTCCACCCATGCCTGCCGGTAAGCGGGCAGGTCGATCAAATCGATCAATTCGGCATTGATCTCTGTCGCGCCGAAAACCGAGGAGAGATGGCTGATCGCAATCTCCTCGCCCTTGCCCAGAAAGCGGTGGGTGGATGGATCATAGGGCGCGCCACCGGTCAGCCAGCCATGTTTCATCCCGCCGATGCTGGCCATGCCCGCCACCAGCCTGTCCCGCCATTGCCTGTCGCCGGTGCGCTCCCATTGGGTCAGCCACGCGCCCGCCACCGCCGTCCAGCTGGGGCCAAAGCCCATTTCAAACGTGCCTTTTGGGCCAGCATAGGGCTTGGCATTGGGCACTTTGCGGCCAATCTCCACATGGTCCAGCGTGCGGTCGCTATCGACCATATCGGCGATCAGATCGCCCACGCGGTCATCGGCGGTCAGATAGAAATAGATGCGGCGATAGATAGCGTTGGAGACGCGGGGCTGTTTGGAACTGTCGCCCCAATGTTGCACCCCGTGGCGCGTGCCAAGGCCCTTGAAGCGGCCAAGGTGATAGGTGTCCACTTCGCTGGTGTGGCGCGTCATCGCCTCGGCCAGACGGAAGGGTTGGGCGGCACCCGTGCGCAAGGCCTGATACCACAGCCACAGGTCGGGCGAGAGTTCGCTATTGTCCCAGGCAAAGCCGCCAATGTCATAGCGCCACTGGTGCCGGTCGGCGTCATAGGTGTGCATGATGTCGCCATGGTTCCAGAAACCATACCAGCTGCGCCGGTCTACCTCGCCCGCATAGAAATCGACAAGGCGTTCCAGCTGGTCCTCGATGATGGCGCGGTTGGGGCTGGAACGATCGGGCAGGGACCAGTCGCCAAACACGCCCGCCCTAAGCAGATCTTCAGGCGCGGCCATCAGGCGCGGGGAGGCAGCATTGGCATCGGCCATGGTTTGCAGCGTGGCGGCATCCGGCGTGGCGGCGCAGGCCCAGAGCGTTAGCTCATGGGTCTTGGCAATGCCGCTGGCGCTGTCCCAGCCCGGCTCATAATCCTCATAGGTGATGTCCAGACCCGCATTTTGCGCGTCATAACCCTCCATGCCATTCACCCCGCGCCAAGGGCGCAAGTCCATCGGTTCGGCGCGTGGGCTCCATAGCCATGCGGTCAGGCTGGCTGCATCGCTGGCGGCCTGTTCGATGGCCATGGCGCTGGGATAGGTTTGCCAGAACCAGCGCTGTGCCAAGGCCGCGCCGCCGCTGGGGCCGCCGACATAACCCAGCCCCGAAGCGCGATGGCCAGCGGCAGAGCCGACCCATGCGTGGCCTGCCTCGGTGCGCTTTTCGATGCGATAGCCATCGGCATTGGGCTGCTCCAGCCAGAAATCGCTCCATGTGGGGATATAGTCCAGCTTGTCGCGCACCACAGCGGCCATTTGCGCCAAGGGCGGCGTGGCGCGGCCTTCCACCTGCGCCTTACGGAAGGCGGCCCCCGGATCGCGGCGCAGGCCAGTGAGCGGGCGCACCGCTTCGGCAAACAGCGGCCCATCGCCCACAAGTCGCACATGCCGGTCATGCGGGGCATCGCGCATAGGCACCGCTACCCGCAGGCCCAGCGCGGCCAATGTGTCCTGCGCAGGGTTTCCGTCATAGATGAAGCTGTGGACGATGCGCAGATGCTGGCCGCCGGCATAGGCATAGAAGCGCAGGGTGAAGGGCAGGCTGGCGCTTTGCCCTTGGCGGTGGAGGCCTTCAACCTTGACCACCGCGCGGATTGGCCCGCTTTGCTCCAGCGTAACTTGCGTGATGGTGCCGGTAAAACCCTGATTGGCCGCCATCTGGCCCACCAGCGTTACCGGCCCCGTCACGCTCCGCCCGCCCATGCTGGCCGAGCGGATAAGCTGTTGGCCTGATTTGGCGAAATCCCATGTCACCCCGCCGCAGGTGAGGCGGATGCTATCTGCGCTTTGTTCGATGCGGATGGGATCGGCGGGGGCGGGGGTGGGGCGATTGGGTTCAATGGTGATATCGTCCGGCACCGCTTCGCCTATGCTGGCTGGCAAGGCATGGGCGCTCCATTTCACCGAACCATCGGGCCAGAACGCCAAAGGCCAGCTTTGCGCGGATATGGCCTTGCCACCGGAAGCCAGCGCGAAACTGGCCTTGCGCGAGATGGTGCCGCGTGGCCATGCCATGCCGAAACTATGGCCCAGATCGGCGGCGAGGCGGGTTTCCAGCCAGCGGGCTTTGGTAGGTTTTGCAACGGGCGCCGCCTGCGCCACATCCGGCAACAGGCTGGTCGCAGGGATCAGGCTGGCAAATTTCAAGGCATCGCGGCGGGTGGCGGTCATGGCTGGGCCTTTATCGGGGTGATGGTCAGGCGGCGGATCAGCAGGTGGCTCCATGTGGTGCGCAGGCCAAACCATCCGGCGGTATAGGGGGCTGGGTCATCCAGCGTGAACAGGCGGGCGCCATCGCGGTTGACGGAGATGGTCTGGCCATTGGCGGTCAGCGTGATCTGCGTCCAGCGGTTGGGGATCAGCAGCGCATCCTTGCGGTCATGCTGGGGCAGCAGGGGGCGCTCGCCCGCCTTGGCGATATAGCGGCGCAGGCGGGTGGTGCTGTTTCGGTTGCCGCCTATGCCCACGTAATAGGTTTTGAGCGTGTCATAGGCTTCAAACTTGCCATCGCGCTGGCCGACAGGGCCGGAGCCATCGGCCTCGCTGGCCATCCAGAAGGCGTTGAGGTCGCTCACGCTGTCATTAGGGCCGCCTTTGGCCACCATCATGGCTTCAAACCGGATGCGGACGGGGCCGGAAAGCTTGGGGCGATACCAAAGGGTGAAGCCCTTGGGCGCGTCCATCTCGATCCCCTCGCGCCGGACAGAATATTGCGCGGGCGCTTCGGCCTC
>Ga0228698_1001028_pt1 | contig 15173 bp, 17 predicted proteins | sample McNCre117_Aug_MG_FD_178015 | JGI IMG/M metagenome (GOLD analysis project Ga0228698, IMG submission 178015) | Freshwater microbial communities from McNutts Creek, Athens, Georgia, United States - 1-17_Aug_MG | ecosystem: Environmental > Aquatic > Freshwater > Creek | place: USA: Georgia...
ATGGCCATGGCCTTCATCAGTTCGGCTTCGTGCAGTCTCTCCGCGAGGGCCGCCTGCTGCCCGAGGATCTCCGCCTGCCGCTGGACTTCGGTGCGGGTCATGCCCGCACCCACCTTGGCCGGAGTTTGCGACCCCACCACCTCGCGCACGATTGGCGGAGGGGCATCCGGCGCGGGGCGCGGCGCCTTCGGTTGTTCCGTGGCGTAGCCCTTCGCCCGTTGCTCGATCTTGCGCTGGATCTCCTCGCGAATCCGCCGGGTGCGCTCGGCCAGCTGAGGATCCTCGAAGCTCCGCGGCTCCGGGGGCGGCGCTTCCTCGCCGGCCTGAGCCTGCTTTTTCTGATTCAGCCACCACGCCACCGCGCCGGCGATGGCAATGACCAGCTGAAGATGGTCCAGGATCCAGTTCATGGGGGCCGTAAACCGGGCGGTTACTTCTTGCCCTCGGGGTGCGCGATCGAGCCGCGCATCGCCGTGTCGGCCTGGATGTTTTCCATCTTGTAGTAATCCATGATCCCGAGGCGGCCGGAGCGGAAGGCCTCGGCCATCGCGAGCGGTACCTGGGCCTGCGCCTCGACAACCTTGGCCTGCATCTCCTGCACGCGCGCCTTCATCTCCTGCTCGACGGCAACGGCCGCGGCCCGGCGGATCTCGGCCTGCGCCTGCGCGATGCTCTTGTTCGCCTCGGCCTGAGCCTCCTGCAGCTTGGCACCGACGTTCTCGCCGACGTCCACGTCGGCAATGTCGATGGAGAGAATCTCGAACGCCGAGCCGACGTCGAGGCCGCGCGCGAGCACGGTCTTGGAAATGCTGTCCGGCGACTCGAGCACGACCTTGTAGCTCTCGGACGAACCGATGGTGGACACGATGCCTTCGCCCACACGGGCGATGATCGTCTCCTCCTTGGCGCCGCCGACAAAGCGGTCAAGGTGCGTGCGCACGGTGACGCGCGCCTTCACCTTCACCTGGATGCCGTCCTTCGCGACGCCATCGATGGTGGTGCGACCGCTCTCAGGATTCGGGCAGTCGATGACCTTCGGGTCGACCGAGGTGCGCACGGCCTCTACGACGGACTTGCCGGAGCCCTTGGTCGCGAGATCGATGGCACAGGCACGGTCCCAATCGAGCGTGATACCGGCCTTCTGCGCGGCGACGAGCGCCTGCACGGTCGGCACCACGTTGCCGCCCGCGAGGTAATGGGCCGAGATCTTGTCGGTGGTGACCTCGATGCCGGCCTTCACCGCGGTGATGCGGGCATCGACGACCAGGTTGTAGGGCACGCCGCCGAGGCGCATGCCGAGCAGGTTGAGCATGCCCACGGGCGCGCCGTTGAGCATCGCCTTCAGCCAGGTGCTGAAAAACGAGAAGACGATGAAGAAGATGATCAGCGCGGGAACGCCGATCAGGACGAGGAGCACGGTGGAGTTCATGAGTTCATACCTTGGTTACGATGAGACGAAAATTATCGAGGCCAACCACGCGCAACACGGCGCCCTTGGCCACATGACCCGACTGGGAAAAAGCCTCGTAGCGACGGCCCGCCACCAGCACATACCCGCTGGGCACAAGCGCGGTCACCGCCTCGGCGGGCTGGCCGACCACCTCGGCCTTCTCGGCCAGCGCAGGCTGGCTGGTGGCATCCACCCTGGAATGCACCACGAGTTTCTTGCCGAACTTAGTCTTGGGCAGCCAGACCAGCTCAAGGTAAAGGGTCAAGCCGAGCAGGATCAGGGCGATGAACGTGGCGATCAATCCGCCGCCGGCGCCCCATTGAAGGAAGGAAAGCACGCAGCCCGCCGCCATGCACAGCCCGCCGATGATCCCCATGACCGCTCCGGGCAGAAAAACCTCGCCGGCCAGCAGCAGCACCCCGGTCAGAAAAAGCAGCAGGATGGCGTTCATGAGCGGATCTTTTCGACGACCAGGCCGAAGTCCGTGCGGCCGCGGATGGCCACGGTATCGCCGGCATCCACGGCGCCGATCTCCACCGTGGCCTCATAGCGCCGGCCGTCGATCTCGACCTGGCCACTGGGGCGCAGCACCGTCACCGCCACCGCCTGCCGGCCAATCAGCGAAGCCACCTGGCGGGCGGAGTGCGGCCCCATCCCGGCCACCTGCGCGGCCCCGCCAATGGCCGAGCCGACCACCATCTTGTCCCACACCCAGCCCTTGGGCAGGAAGCGCGCCAGCGCCACGCCCAGGGCCAAGGCCAGCACCAGCCCAAAACCGAGGTTGCGCAACGGCGCGACAAAGGCGTCGCCCGACCAAGCCACGGTCAGCGGCTGACCCGGCCACAGGTCCGTCATGGCCCACACCAGCGAGCCCAGCATCAGCACCAGGCCGCAGACGGCGACAATGGCCACGCCGGGAAAGAAGAATATCTCGAGCGCGACCAGCAGCAGGCCGACGGCAAAGACGAGCAGGGGTTCGTGTCCGGAGAAGCCCGCAACGTAGTTCCCCAGGAAAACCACCCCGAGCAACACGATGCCCGCGATGCCGAACATGCCGAAGCCCGGCGTCTTGAACTCGATGAACAGCGCCAGCAGGCCGAGGCCGAGCAGAATGGGCGAGAACTTGTTCAGATGCTGCGCCAGCTCCTCCGACCATGTGACGCGGAAATGCCGGATCTCGTAACCGGTCGCGCCAAACTTGGCGGCGAGCAAAGCCGGGATATCGGCCGCCTTGCCGGCGCCGAGCAAGGCGCGGGGCGGCTCGCCGTATTTCTCCAAGGCCTCGGTGGCGGTCAGCGAGAGCAGCTCGCCCTTGGGTTTCAGCACCTTTTCCCCGATCTTGAGCTCAAAATCCTCGTCGATCATCGCCGAGATGACCAGCCCGCGGTAGCCTTTGCCCTCCGACGAGGCGCGCATCCGCGCCCGCAGATAGCTGACGATCTTCTGCTTCATGGTCTTGTCGACATCCCCGCCCGTGGAAAGCACGGGCGCGGCCGCCCCGATGACCCCGTTCGGCACGAAATAGATCTCGTCGGTCACGGCGGAAATGAAGGCACCGGCCGACATCGCCTCCTTGTTCACGAAGGTGATTTTCTGTCCGGGAAACTTCTCCAGCGCCTCCATGATGTCAAAGGTCACATCCAAGGCGCCTCCCGGCGTGTTCATGTCGAGCAGCACCACATCGGCCTTCTGCTCAATCGCTTCCTTCAGCCCGCGCCGGAGAATATAGAGGGTCGGGTTGTTGATCTCGTCCTTGACCGGGATGACATACACCATCGTCTTTTTGCCGGCGGCGGCCGGCATGGCTCCCGCCGCCGTCTCGGCGGCCTGGCCCACCAAGATTCCGAGGAGGAACCCCATCAGAACAACGGTCTGTTTTAACATCAGACGGACAGCTTACTCCCCGTCCGCCGGCAAGCAAGCACCGCGAACTTATAATCCGGCCCGCTCTTTCAAAACCACCGCGGACCTGGCTCCCATCCCCCGGGAACAGAGAATTTAACTGACTTTGTATTGGAACGCTGCGGTCATTTTGTTTTACCAAGTCACCCATGGAACGCATCCCGTATCTCGGGCAAACGATTTTCAAATGGCAGGTTGGCGCCTCCTCCTTTCTGGCCCTCCCGGAAAAGGGGGCGCGCCTCATGAATTGGAACGTCACCCTCGGGGACGGCAGCGTGCGCGACATCATCTACTGGCCCGAGGTGGAAAACCTCGACGCCATCGCGAGTGTCCGCGGCGGCAACCCGATCCTCTTCCCGTTCGGCGGGCGCTCCTACGACAACGGGGAGATCCATCACTGGCGTGCCGAGGACGGCGTGCGCCGCCCGATGCCGATGCACGGACTCGCCCGGCAGGGCAAATTCCGGACCATCCGGCTCGACGAGGGCGGTTTCTCCGCGCAGTTCGTGCCCGACGAGGCCGCCAAGGCCGCTTATCCCTACGATTATGAGTTTGTCGTCAGCTACCGCTTCGACCCGCGCGGACTCTTTGTCGAACTGCAGCTGACCAACCTCGGCAGCAAGCCCATGCCCTGGTCCGCGGGCCATCATTTCTATTTCACCCTGCCGTGGAGCGCCGGTCGCACGCGCCAGGACTATCTGTTCGAAACCACCGCCACCAAGTATTTCCAGCGAGACGACCGCGGCGGCCTGGTGCCCTTCACCCGGGTCGGCGCCCGCGAGACGCTCGCCAACCCCAATCTCATCGACCTCATCCACACCGGCCTGCGGCGCGAGGTCTTTGCCGTCACGGAGCAACCGACCGGCAACCGCCTGCACTTCCGCAGCGGCATGGCCAACAGTCCGGCCCAGGACCTCGCCGTCGTCACGTGGACCGCGGACGAGAAATCGCCCTACTATTGCATCGAGCCGTGGATGGGGCCGCCCAATGCCGCCGAGACCAAGGTCGGGCTCCATTCGGTCGCCCCGGGACAGACCCAGAAATTCTACGTCGAGATCACGATCGGATGAGCCTGCGCCATGCCAGTACCGCCAGCCTGGTGGTCATGGCCTTGGTCACCGGCCTGCCCGCCGCGGACGTTGCCGCGCCCGAGCCCCTGACCGGCGAAACCCGCGTCTACTACATCGCCGCGGACGAAGTGGACTGGAACTACGCCCCGGCGGGCAACGTGGTCTTTAACCTCGAATGCTGCGGCGAGGATGCACCGTGGCTCGAGCGCGGCGGCGATGGCCGGCCGCCCATTTTCAAGAAGGCGATCTTCCGCGAGTACACTGATGAGACCTTCGCGCGGCTCAAGCCCCGGCCGGCCGCCTGGGAGCACGCCGGCATTCTCGGCCCCATCATCCGGGCCGAGGTGGGCGACCGCATCGAGGTCACCTTGAAGAACAACACCCCGTTCCCCGTCAGCCTGCATGCGCACGGCGTGCATTACCTCAAGCCCTACGAGGGCGCGGGTTATCCCGACGGCACCAAGGGTTCCGACAGGGACGACGAGGCCATCGCGCCCAGCGACACCTACACCTACCGCTGGCAGGTGCCCACCCGTTCCGGCCCCGGGCCGGAGGACGCCAGCTCGGTGGTGTGGCTCTATCATGCCCACGTGAACAGCCCGCAGGATATCAACACCGGGCTCGTCGGCGCGCTGATTGTCACCCGCCATGGTGCCGCCCGCCCCGACGGTTCGCCGAAGGATGTGGACCGGGAGTTTGTCACGCTCTTCATGAACTTCGACGAGGCGCAAAGCCGGTTTTCCCTCCGCAACGCCGCCCTGCTCGCCACCGGCCGCGACGCCGGCCTCAACCGCTTCCACAGCATCAACGGCTACATCTTCGGGAACCTGCCGATGCTGCGCATGAAGGCCGGCGAACGCGTGCGCTGGTATCTGGTCGCCCTGGGCGACAGCACCGACCTGCACACGCCCCACTGGCACGGCAACACGGTGCTGCACGAGGGCCGGCGCACCGACGTCGTGGAGCTCCTGCCCGCCAGCATGAAGGTGGCCGACATGCGCGCCGACAACCCCGGCATCTGGCTCTACCATTGCCACGTGAACGATCACGCAAAGGCGGGCATGGTCGGTCGTTACGAGATCGAGAAATAATCGTGGATTTTTCCGTTACTTTTCCCCGGCTTCACCGTCTAATTTTCCCATGTTCGACATCGGCGGCCCGGAAGTATTGCTGATCCTCTTCATTTTCCTGCTCCTCTTCGGGGCAAACAAGATGCCCGAGCTGGCCCGCGGCATCGGCAAATCGATTCGCGAGTTCAAGAAGGCCGCCAGCGGCGTGGAGCAGGAGGTCCGCCGGGCCATGGAGGAGGAACCGGCGAAGCCGGCCCCGAAGCCCGCCGGCACGATCCAGCAGGCCGCACCGGAGAAACCGGCGCTCCCGCCGACCGCGGACTAGTCAAAGATCGGCCCGCGGCTGAACCGCCACACCGCCACCGCCATCACCCCGGCCGCGATGCCGAGCAGCACGCCGACCGTGGGCAGGATTTGGAGCAGCGACTGCTGCGCCCACAGCACCTGCGCAAACCCCTCCATCGACCAGTAGACCAGCGTGAATTTGGCGATGCGCTGCATGAACTCCGGCATGAAGCTGACCGGGAACCACGCCCCACCCGTCGCGCTCATCGTCAGCACCAGGAAGGTCGCAAGCCCGTTGGCCGCGGCGGCCGTGGGGGAAATCGCCGCCAGGAGCATGCCAAAGGCCGTGCAAGCCGCCGCCGCCGCGGTGCAGATGACGACCAGGTTGCCGAAGTTGCCCAGCACATCGATGCCATAGAGCAACCGGCCCGCAAAGAAGAGCGCCGTGAGCTGCACCAACCCGAGCAGCACCCCGTAGAGAAACCGGCTCCACAGTATGTGTGCCCGATGCACCGGCGCCGACAGCAGCCGCTGGAACAGTCCCGCCTTCTTCTCCTCAAAGAACGCCGCGGCCGAATGGCTGAGGGCAAACATGAGGAACATCATCGCCCAGCCGCCGACCACCCGCGTGGCCTCGGGGCTCTTCACGTCCTTGCCCACGACCTGCTCGTTGTCGATCTGCACAATCCGGGAGAGAAAGCCCGCCGAGTCCGGGGCCGGCCCGCCCGGTTGGGCACCCGGGGCGACTGTCTCCAGCCCGAAATCGCCGGAAGCCATGGCTCGCTTCGTCTCCTCCAGATTGCCGCCGAAGGCCTTGGTCACGGCCGCCGCCATGGCGCCGTTGAATTGCTCGAGCCCCGCGCGGCCCAACTGCCTTTGGGCGCTCAGCTGCAGGGACTGGCCGAGCAGCTGCGGTACATTGGAGAAAATCGCCTTCTGCAGCAGGCCGTTGACCGTCTGCGTTTCGATCTCGTTGCGGGGATCGGACAGGATTTTCAGGTGCAGGCCAAAGCCGGAAGTCGCAATCACATCCGGGGGGATGACGAGGGCAAACCGGAGCTCCCGATTGCGGATCATCGGACGCAGGTCGTCTTCGGCAAGGGGACGCTCGGAGTTGTCGGCGTTGACGAAGCTTGTGACCACCCGGAAGGATTTTTCCGCCCGCAGCGCCTCGACGAGTTTCCGGGCCGCGGGGTTGTCGCTCTGGTTGACCACGGCCAGCCGGACCCCGGTCGGGCCGGTGTCCTTGCGGTTCAGGCCGAAAACCTGGCCGAAGATGAAGATCAGGGCGACAGGCACCAGGAAGGTGAGACTGACGGCCGCCTTGTCGCGGATGAAGTTGGCGAAGTCCTTGCGGAGCAGGGTGAGGATGATGCGCATGGGGATCCTTATTCGCGGAGGGTGCGGCCGGTGAGGTGGAGGAATACGGCCTCGAGCGTGGGCCGCGCGGTCACGAAGAGGCGGGACGAAAGCTGCTGGCTTTCCGCCAGGGCGTAGAAAGCGGAGGTTTTGAACCCGGCCGCCGGGTGAAAGTGGTGGGTGCCGTCGCCCGTGGTAACCTTCCCGTGCGCCACCAGCCGGGCGGCGAGGCCCGCCGTCACCGGTGTGGCGGGAAAGCTGATCTCGTCGCTGAACGGCAGGCCGGCCAGCAACTCGTCCAGGCTGCCGAGCGCGTGGATCCGCCCGTGGTCGATGATGCCGATGCGCGAACAAAGGCGGGTGGCCTCCTCCATGTAGTGCGTGGAGTAAATCACCGTCAGTCCTTCGCGGACCCGGGCCTCGAGGAAATCGAAGATGGCATTGCGCGACTGCGGATCGACGCCGACCGTGGGCTCGTCGCAGAGGAGCAACTTCGGCCGGTGCAGCAGGGCCGCCACGAGATTGAGCCGGCGCTGCATGCCGCCCGAGAAGGTCTTCACCTGGTCACGCCGGCGATCCGTGAGTTGCACGGCCTCCAGGGTTTCGTCGATGCGTGCCCGGAGGTCGGCGCCGCGCAGGCCGTAAAGCTCGCCAAAGATGCGGAGATTCTGCTCGGCACTCAGGTCCTCGTAAAGCGCGATGGATTGCGGTACCAGCCCGAGCGAGGCCCGCGTCGACGGATCCGCGGCCGATACCGCCCTGCCATCGAGCGTGATGCCGCCGGCATCGGGCGAGCGCAGGCCGGCCACCAGTGACATGAGCGTGGACTTGCCCGCCCCATTGGGGCCGAGCAGCCCGAAAAACTCGCCGGGTGCGATGTTGAGCGAGACGTCATCAAGGGCCGTGAGCGACCCGTAGCGCTTGGTGAGGTGATCCAGTTTGAGCATGGAGACTTGTTTCTGGTGGAGATTAAGCGGGAACATTCCGCATGGGGCGAGGACCGCGGCGCCGACGGAAGTCATGGTCATGCATGACCGGGAAATTGTCCCAATCCCGGGAACAACCGATTTCGACTTCGTACCGTCGCAGCCATGCGCGCCCAGGCCGAAAATCGTGAAGAATATTTCTAACAACTGGATGCCAGCGGCTTAGACGTGTGCCTGTAACTTGGCACATCGCTTGCGTGTATGTAGGGCAACAAAACATTTCCCATGAAAAAGAATTCCCTTCTCTCCCTCGTCCTTCTCGCGGTGCTCGCCTCCGGCGCCAGTGCCGCTCAGAGCCAGCCCCCGTCCGGTCTCGTCGTTCTCCCGACCTACGTGGTCGAGTCCGAGCGCTACGCGGCGGCCGAGCAGCATGTCGTCGACAGCCTGAATGCGCTTCGCGCCCAGGCGGCCATGCCGGTTGTCGTCTCCCTGGAGCTGCCCGCCCTCAAGGCGCAAATCGCGCAGGTCGCCAAACAGCGCAGTGCCCTGCGTCTCGCGAAATCCTGAATTTTTGGTTGTTAGTGTGTTCTTTGCTAGTGTGTGTGTGTCAAAAACCCGTCCCGCAAGGGGCGGGTTTTTTGTCGCCTGTTGTGGATGCACGCGGAGGATAAGGCCGTGCCGACGGACGAAGAACCGCCCGAACCCATCGCCCTCCCGATCACCGGCGAGCTGGACCTGCACACCTTTCGGCCCGCGGAGGTCACACGGTTGCTCGACGGCTATTTTGCGGAATGCCGGCAGCGTGGCATCCGCCGCGTGCGGGTGGTACACGGCAAGGGCACCGGCACGCTGCGGGAAACGGTGCACGCGCACTTGCGGCGTTCGCCCATCGTGACCGGTTTCGCCCAGGGGGATGAAACATCCGGCGGCTGGGGCGCGACCATCGTTACACTCAAGCCGCCAGATTCCTGATGAATTGGAGCGCTGGGCGTGAGATGATGAGCCCGCACCCCTTCTTGCCATGAATCCAATGCACGAAATTGACTACACCATCCACGGAGACGACATGCAGTTCGTCGAGGTGGAACTCGACCCGCAGGAAGCCGTTGTCGCCGAGGCCGGCGGCATGATGTACATGGACGATGGCATCGCGATGGAGACGATCTTTGGCGACGGCTCCCAGCAAAACCCCGGCTTAATGGGCGCACTGCTCGGCGCGGGCAAGCGGCTGCTGACCGGCGAATCGCTCTTCATGACGGTGTTCCAGAATCAGGGGGCGGGCAAAAGAAAGGTGGCCTTCGGCGCGCCCTATCCGGGCAAGATCATCCCCGTCCGGCTCGCCGACCTGGGCGGCGAATTGATCGTGCAAAAGGACTCCTTCCTGTGCGCCGCCAAAGGCGTGAGCATCGGCATCGCTTTTCAAAAGCGGCTCGGCGTGGGTCTTTTCGGCGGCGAAGGCTTCATCATGCAGCGACTGACCGGGGACGGCTGGACGTTCATCCACGCCGGCGGCACCTTGCTGGAGCGCACCCTGGCCCCCGGGGAAATCCTGCGGGTCGACACGGGCTGCATTGTCGGATTCCAACTGACCGTGGACTACGACATCCAGCTGGTTGGCGGCATCAAGACCGCCCTGTTCGGCGGAGAAGGCCTGTTTTTCGCAACCCTGCGCGGCCCGGGCCGGATCTGGCTCCAATCCCTCCCCTTCTCCCGTTTGGCCGGTCGCATCGTCGCGGCGGCACCCCAGACCGGCCGCGGCGGCCGCGAGGAAGGCTCGATCCTGGGCGGACTCGGCCGCGTGCTGGACGGCGACAACAGATAAACCACTCATCCAGCCCGCCTGCCGTCCGTCACTCCGCCATTGAGATTCCCGCCCGCCGCCCCCATGTTGCGGGCATGAGCACCAAATTCATCTACGCACTCATCCTATCCATCTGCGGCGCGGTCTTCAACCTGCTGATGTATTTCACCGGGTTCCAGACGGAGAAGCTGGCCACCGGGCAATATTTTCAATGGCTGGCATTCGTCATGATGTTCGTGGTGCTGTGGCTGGGCATCAAGGCCGTGCGGGACGAGGCCCCGGAGAAGGGCATGAGCTACGGCCGGGGCGTGGGCACGGGGACGCTCATCGCGCTCTACTCCGGCCTGATGAGCTCGGTGTATTCCTTCATTCATTTCAAATTCGTGAACACCGAGTTTGCCGATTACCAGATGGCCGCCATCCGCACCAAATGGGAAGCGGCCGGCATGGCCGAAGCCCAGATGGAACAGGCCGAGAAATTCACCCGGGCCATGATGGGACCTGTGGCCCAAGCCATCCTGACGCCGGTCTTCGTCACGATCTTCGGCCTGATTTGCTCGCTGATTATCGCCGCCATCCTGAAGCGTCCGGCTCCGGCCGAGGCCCAAGCGGCGTCCTGAGCCGCCCCAAGCAAACCGGGGCGACGTTTGCACGTCACCCCGGGGCATTGCACACACCGGCGCGGCCCGAGCCGCGCCTAATTTTTACAGGGGACGCAGCCCGGACCGGGCTGGGGTGCCGAGTTCCTGCCGGACCTTGGTCTTGGCCGGCTCTGCCGGCAGTGGCAGCACCTCGCGTTCGAATTTTTCGCCCGCCTCGAAGTTGATGGTGTCACGGTCCAGCTTCTCGAGCTGCTTCAGCACCTCGGGCGGCAGCTTCTTCCGCTCCTCCTCGGTGGTGATCGGGCCCTGGAAGGTGGTTTTCCCCTTGGCATCCTTCACCGTGAGTTCGCGTTTGCCGTCATCCGACTTGATCTCGATGGAGCCGTCGTCATCGGAGTAGGAGATATTGCTGTTGGGCAGGTCGAGGATGGTGGAGTCCTTGCCGCCGCGCCGGAAAATACGCACGCCGGGACCGGTCATGAAATTCCTGTGCTCGCGGCCGATCAGGCGCAGGACATCCCGGGCATGGTCGTCGTCCATGCCCGGCAGCTCATGCAACCGGGCCAGGTCACCAAACGGCAGGGTCATGGGTCCGCCCATGCCGCCCGGGCCGTTCTGGAAGAGAAAATTGCCGGCCATCTTGGGCACCTCGTGCGTGGCGAGCTTCGCCTTGACGGCCGTCTCCTTGCCGCCGCGGACGACCGTAAGCTTTACCTCGTCGCCTTCCTTCCTGGCCCGGACCAGCACGCCCAGCTGCTGCTGGTTGACCAGGATCTGGTCGTCCAGTCTGGTCAGCACGTCATCCTCCTTCAGGAGGTCGGCCGCGGGGCTGCCTTCCGCGACGCGCGTGACCACGAGACCCGTGTCACGCCCCAGCCCGAGCTGGGCGGCAAGGGTGCGGCTGACCGGCGCGGTTTCCACGCCCAGGAAGGTGACCTTCTCTTTTTCCATCCGGTCGTCGCCGCCGCGGTGGATCATTGGGCCGTGTTGCGGCGTGTCTTTGTCGATCCGGCGGATGGTTATTTCTTTCTCGGCCCACGCGGAAGGCGCGAGCGAGGCCGCGACCAGCGCCGGCAGCACGTATTTAAGGGAGGATTTCATCAGGATTGAGGTTTGGGTTTGGGAGGGAAAATCAGTTTGGATTGTAGCTGGCGGGCACGACCCGGATTTCATCGCGGGGCATCGTCCACCTGATCGAGGCGTTGTTGCGGGGGTTTTTCCAGGTGTAGGTGTCGACGTAGCGCGCCCGGATCTGGCGCGCGGGATTATCCCCGGCGACTTTGACCAGCCCTTCGTCCTTGAGGTCGTAGAGGACGTTGGTGGCCGTCACCGGTTGATAGGTGGCAGCTGGCGAAATCGCGGGGGCCGGTTTGACGGCGACGGCGGTGTTCACCGGTGCCGCCGGCCCCGGCTCTGTCCGGCGGAGACTGGTTCCCACCGCGGCCAGCAAGGCCAGCACCGCGGCGAGACCCGCGGTGCGCCAACCCAGCCATTTCCAGGAATTCAGGTTGGTCGCACTGGCATAGCGGGGGCGCGCGGATGCGGGCAGCTCGGCCGCCAGCTCCCGGTTCACCTGGTGCAGCCAGCGGGTGGAGGCGCGGCGCGGCGTCAGCGTCTTAAGTTCGTTTTCGAGTTCCTGGAGTGATTCATCCATGGCAGGCGGGATTCAATTCCTTGCGGAGAGCGGCCAGCGCGTAACGGTAGCGTGAGGCGGCCGTGTTGGGCGGTATTTCAAGGGTCTCGCCGATTTGCTCGAACGTGAGCTCGTTCCAGATCTTGAGCACCAGGACCTCGCGCTGGCCGGCGGGCAGGCGCTGCATGGCCGCCTCAATCTCGCGCCGCCGGTCGCTGTCTTCCCCAGCGGGTTCAAAGGCGAATTCCCGTTCCTCAAGGCCGCCGTCGGCCTTTTCCTCGCGGGCCACGCGCCGGGCCTGGCGCCGGGCGTGATCGAGGGCCGCCCGGCGGATGGACGTGACCAGCAGGGCCTGCGGATCTCCGGGCAGATGGCGCTGGTGGCGCCAATAGCGCACGAAGGCTTCCTGCACCACGTCTTCCGCATCGGCAAATGACCGGGTCCACTGGCGGGCGCACAGCAGGAGCTTGGGGCCATGGGCTTCGAGCCAGTGTTTCCAGCTGTCGTGATCATTTGTTGCCTCCATGCAATCCGGCGGGGGTTGTTTTCTGGAGAGCGTCACGAAGCCGGGGGTTTGTCTAACATTCGCCGGAAAGGCGCAGCATGCAGACATTAAAAGAGGCCGGGGGTTCGCCCCCGGCCTCTGTTACACACACTAGCACTAACTTAAAATACGGGCTTACCGCGCAGCATAGCTCTTGGGCCCCTGGCGGTAGTCCACCGCGGCCACCGCGAGAAGGATCGCCACCGCGAGGTAGCTGACACTGACGGCAATGGTTGTGACGGCAAAGAGGGCAAAGGTGCTGGCAGCGATAACAGTGAGGGAGATCTGGAGAGTGTTGGTCTTCATAAAGTTGATTGGTTTGGTGTTTTGGTCTTGGCACCTGATTTGGTGCTGCCGGCAGTATACGACACTACTTGCAATAGTCTAAATACTTAGTTTCTATTTATTCCATCGTATTTACCTATGGAATTATACCAGCTGCGTTACTTCTTGGCAGTCGCTGAGACAGGGAACTTCACGAAAGCCGCCCAGCGGTCTTTCATCTCCCAGCCATCGTTAAGCCAGCAAATCCTCAACCTGGAGGAGGAATTCGGCCAGCAGTTGTTTCATCGGCTTGGCCGCAAGGCTGTGCTGACCGAGGCGGGCAAAACACTGGTCGAGGGCGCCCGCCGCATCTTGGGCGATGTCGACCAGACCCTGCAGGAGCTCAAGGAAAACTCCGCCCTGGGTCCCAAGGTCATCGTCGGAGCCATTCCGACCGTCGCGCCGTTTTTTTTCCCGGCCGTCATGGCTTACTGCCGGGCCAGCGAGATTCCCCTGAACATTCAGACGCAGGAGGACTTTCGCCGGCCGCTTGCCGAGGCCGTGCTGGATGGTCACCTGGACTGGGCCTTGATCTCCCTGCCCTTCAATGAGCCACGCCTGCATATCGACAGGCTCTACAGCGAACCACTCTGGGTCGCCATGAGCGCATCCCACCGCCTGGCTCAGGCGGAAAGCCTGACTTTCGCGTCCCTCCGGGAGGAAAACTTCATCCTGCTGGGCGAGGCCTCCACGCTCACCCTGCAAATCCAACACTTCTGCGGCGACCACGACTTTGAGCCCCGTATCAGTCACCGCTGCGGCCAGCTCGCCACCGCCAAGTCACTCACGGCCATGGGCCTCGGGGTCACCGTGCTGCCCAAAAGCGCCCGCAGCGCCACCGATCCCGCCGGCCTGATCTTCCGCAAGTTCAGCGGCCCGGTTCAACCATCCCGCGACATTGCCCTGGTGCGGCACCGGCGCCGGCACCTGGGCAAAGGCGCCCTGCTCTTCGCCGAGGCGGCCCGCGCCGTAGTGGGGCCCGCACCCGCCGCGGAATCCAGCCCGCCCTTCGGGCCCGGCTCGCCGATCGCGAGCTGAGTTGCCGGCCGGGGGATTTCGTGAAATCTTCGCCACTTATGTCGGCCCACATCCAGCACCATGAACTGCCGCCCGGCCGCGAGCGGGCCACGCTGCTGACGCTCGGTGCCGTGCAGTTCACGCACATCCTGGATTTCATGATCATGATGCCGCTGGGCGCGCAGCTCATGCACGCCTTCAGCATCACCCCGGCGCAATTCTCCCATTTGGTCGCGTCCTACGGGATCGCGGCGGCGGTGAGCGGCTTCGCCGGCGGTTTCCTGCTGGACCGGTTCGACCGCAAGCGCGCGCTGCTCATCCTCTACGCCGGTTTCGGCCTGGCCACCCTCGCCTGCGGCCTGGCGCCGACCTATGCCACGCTCCTGCTGGCCCGGCTGGCCGCGGGCGCCTTCGGCGGGCTCGCCAGCTCGCTGGTCACGGCCATGGTCGGCGACTTCATCCCGCCCATGCGGCGCGGCCGGGCCATGGCCTTCGTGACCGCGGCCTTCCCCGTGGCGTCCGTGGTCGGTGTCCCCACCGGCCTGATGCTGGCCGGCCACTTTGGCTGGCATGCCGCCTTCTTCTTCCTCGCGGCCTGCACCGCCGTGAACCTCCTGATCGGGTCGCTCGCGCTGCCCCACCTGAAAACCGCGGTGCACGGGCACCAGCCCTGGCAGCAGATGAAGGCCATCCTCTGGCATGGCGTGCACCTGCGGGCCTTTGCGGTCGGCTCGATGCTCGGCATGGCCGGCGGCATCCTCGTGCCGTTCCTGGCACCCTCGTTCATCGCCAACCTCGGCCTCAACGAGCATCTCCAGCTGCCGCTCGCCTATGCCGTCGGGGGCATTGCCACCGCCATCAGCACGCCGATCGTCGGCTGGCTGAGCGATCACATGGATCGCCTGCGCCTGCTGACCTACATGTCGATCGGCTCCGTCGCCGTCACGCTGGTCATCATGCGGCTGGGGCCGTCGTCCGTGGCTTTCGCGAGCATGATGATGGCGCTTTTCATGGTCACCATGTCGGGCCGCTACGCCCCGGCCATGACCATGATCACCAACGCCGTCGATGCCCGCTACCGGGGCGGGTTCATGAGCATCATCTCGGCCCTCCAACTGGCGGCCAATGCGGTTGCCAGCATCATCGCCGGGCTCTTCGTCACGCAGGCGCCGTCCGGGCGGCTCGTGGGC
>Ga0228698_1001029_pt1 | contig 15166 bp, 21 predicted proteins | sample McNCre117_Aug_MG_FD_178015 | JGI IMG/M metagenome (GOLD analysis project Ga0228698, IMG submission 178015) | Freshwater microbial communities from McNutts Creek, Athens, Georgia, United States - 1-17_Aug_MG | ecosystem: Environmental > Aquatic > Freshwater > Creek | place: USA: Georgia...
CGCCGCCCGCAGCCCCGACGCAACCCGTTGCAATTAACCACGTTCGTTTGCTCGAATCGTGCGACGGCGGTTTGACAGTGGTTTCAGTCATGAGGACCCTCAATGCACATCACTATGGAAAATGAAAGTTGATTGTATCGACTGGGCCCGAAATTCAATGGTCCCCAGGGACCGGGATTTCCCGGGGGTTCCCATAAAATTAGGCACAATCGGCGCTCCATAAACCAATTGAGGAGTTAATCCATGAGCATGATTGAAGAATTTAAAAGTTTCGCCATCAAGGGCAACGTTGTTGATTTGGCAGTCGGTGTGATTATTGGCGGCGCCTTTGGAAAAATCGTGGACTCGGTGGTGGGCGATCTGATCATGCCGCTGGTGGGCGCCGTCATTGGCAAACTGGATTTTTCCAATATGTTTGTGGTGCTGGGCACGGTTCCGGCCGGTGCGGATATGTCGCTGGCGGCCCTGAAAAAGGCCGGCGTACCGGTATTTGCTTACGGCAGTTTCATTACCGTTGCGGTGAATTTCGTTATTCTGGCCTTCATCATTTTCATGATGGTGCAACAAATTAACCGACTGAAGAAAGAAGCACCGGTGGCCCCTGCCGCTGAGCCGGTTACGCCCGAAGATGTGGTTTTGTTGCGCGAAATCCGCGACAGCCTCAAGAAGTAAGCAGCGCACGCGCCATCTGCACCGCTGCCAATAAACTGGCAGCGCTGGCACGCCCGGTGCCAGCGATGTCAAAAGCGGTGCCGTGGTCCGGGCTGGTTCGGACAAAGGGCAGCCCCAGGGTGACGTTGACGCCTTGCTCCACGCCCAGGTATTTCACGGGAATCAGGCCTTGGTCGTGGTACATGGCCACCACCACATCAAACTCTGATGCGCCTTCGGCAGGCTTGCGGGCCCGCATGAAAATAGTGTCCGGCGGAAACGGCCCATGCACATCGCAGCCCAGGGCCCGCGCCCGCTCCATTGCGGGAGTGATGATGGTCTGCTCTTCGCTGCCAAACAAGCCACCCTCCCCGGCATGGGGGTTCAGACCGGCCACCGCAATGCGGGGCCTGCGGCCCAGCAGCCGTGACAGTGCGGTGTGGGTAATTTGAATGGTTTGCAACACGTTGTCGGGCTGCACGGCTTCAATGGCCTGGCGCAAGGACACATGAATGCTCACCAACACCGTGCGCAGTTCGTTGTTGGCCAGCATCATGCGCACCGGCACGGGTGCGTTCAGGTGGCGCGCCGCAGCGTCTTGCAGCATTTCCGTGTGGCCAGGGAATGCATCGAATGGCGCGCCGGCCGCATGCAAGGCCTCTTTGTGGAGGGGCGCCGTAACCACCGCATCGACCTTCCCCTCGAGTGCCATAGCGGTGGCACACAAAACACTGTGACCGGCCATGGCACCGGCGCTTGCGCTGACCTGGCCCATGGCAATGGGCGGCAACGCAGCCCCTACCTGAACCACGGCCATGGTGCCCGGCGGCACGTTCTGCGGCAGCGCAGGCGCGTCCCACGCCGCCACTGGCAGCACCAGGCCCGGCACTGTTGCGCAAACAAAGGCGTTGGCGCGGCGCATGCAGCCCACATCGCCGACCACAAAGCAGTTGCGCATGGCATCGGGGTGTTCGGCAAAGGCACGGGCAATAATTTCGGGGCCAATCCCGGCGGGATCACCCATGGTGATGGCAATGCGGCTCATGCGGGACTCGGTATTTCGATAAATTCGTGCGCAAAGCCCAATCGGCTGGCCAAGGCACCCATGCAAGCGGGGGCGCCATACCGTTCACTGGCATGGTGTCCACAGGCAATGAATGAGACGCCTGCTTCGCGCGCAAAGTGCACGTGTTGCTCGGATATTTCACCGGTGAGGAAGACGTCGGCACCGGCTGCAATGGCGGCTTCGAAGTAGCTTTGCGCGCCGCCGCTGCACCATGCAATGCGGGCCAGGCTGCGGGGGCCGGTGGCGTCAATGAGTGTCACTTTGCGCCCCAATATGTGCTCAACATGTTGGGCAAACTGGGCCACATTGGTCACCGGCGCGCTGCCGGACCGCCCCAGCCAACCGAGTTGCTGTTCACCAAAACGGCCGTCGACCAGCAGGCCCAGAACCTGCCCAAGCTGGGCGTTATTGCCCCATTCGGGATGGGCATCCAGGGGCAAATGGTAGGCGTAGAGGTTGATATTGTGTTGCAGCAGCAAGCCCAGTCGCTGCCGCAGCCAGCCGCCCACGCGTGCATCTTGGCCGCGCCAAAAGAGACCGTGGTGCACAAACAGTGCGTCGGCATTGGCCGCGATTGCCGCCTCAATCAGAGCGACGCTGGCACTGACGCCGGAAACCACCCGGTGTATCTGCGGCCGCCCTTCTACTTGCAGGCCGTTGGGTGCAACGTCTTTGAAGCGTTCGGGTTGCAATACGGCATCCAGCTCACAGAGCAAAGTTTGGCGTTCAATCATGGGGCAGTCGGTGGTGTGGGGAAGGCAATTCTTGGGGCGTTTGCGTTTCGGTTGCAGATTGTCCGCTATCGGGCACCTCGTAGCCACAATCGCAGCCGATGCCGGCGCCAATCCAACGCGCGCTGAAACGGGTCAGGGGGCGGGCCAGCCAGGCCCAGCCGCGTTGCCACCACCGTGGCAGGGCGGCCAGATGGGCTGCAACCTGGGCCGGCGTGCCGAGCAAGCCGCAGCGGTAAATTGCGCTGTGGGCGTTCCAGACCAGGGCGCTGCAGGCGCCACGGCGGCGGCCGCTGATCACCATGCCAAGCGGACAGGGTTCGGCCAGGCAACAAATACCGCAGCCATTGCAGGTGGCGCCAAGGGCGGGCTTGCTTGGCGCTTGCGGGTGAATGCGTATGGTCTGGTAGGTGGAACCGGATGGGCGGGCGGCTTGGGCGCCGTGGGGGGGCGTTTGCATGGCTTGAAAAGGTGGGAATGCCCCCAATCATGCAGCAGCGGCCCTACAATTTATCGCTATGAAACGCCTTTGGTTGATTTTTTCCCAAACTGCCACCGTTCTGCTGGCCAGTTATTTTGTTGTTGCGACCCTGAAACCCCAATGGGTGAACCGAAATGCCCCGGCGTTTTCGGCCCTCAGCCCGTCAATTTTGGGCAGTGCGTCGGGTGCTGGCGCGGCCACGGCTGGCGACTCCACGGCGGTGCCGCCGGGCAGCCTGCGTTTGGCGGCGCAAGCTGCATCGCCTGCGGTGGTGAGCATCAACACCAGCAAAAATGCCCACAAGAACCCGAATGCGAATGACCCCTGGTTCAAATTCTTTTACGGCGACCAGGGCGATGACGCGCAAGGCGGGCTGGGCAGCGGTGTGATTATCAGCAACAGTGGTTATATTTTGACCAACAACCACGTGGTGGAAGGCGCCGACGAAATTGAGGTGGTGCTGAACGACAGCCGCCACCAAACCGCCAAGGTGATTGGCACGGACCCCGACAGCGATTTGGCCGTGCTGAAAATCACGTTGGACAAGTTGCCAACCATTACGCTGGGCAACTCGGATGCAATTCAGGTTGGCGACCAGGTTTTGGCGATTGGCAACCCTTTCGGTGTCGGGCAAACCGTGACCAGCGGCATTATCAGTGCGCTGGGACGCAATCGCCTGGGCATCAACACCTTTGAAAACTTCATTCAAACCGATGCCGCCATCAACCCGGGCAATTCAGGCGGCGCGCTGGTGGACACCAATGGCAATTTGTTGGGAATTAACACCGCCATCTACTCCCGATCGGGCGGCAGCATGGGCATTGGCTTTGCCATTCCGGTGAACACCGCCCGCCAGGTGCTGGACGGACTCATCAAGGACGGTCAGGTAACCCGGGGCTGGATTGGCGTGGAGCCCAACGATCTGACGCCCGAACTGGCCGAGACCTTCAACACCAAAAATACCGAAGGTGTGATCATTACCGGCGTGCTGCGCAACGGCCCCGCTGCCAGCGCCGGAATTCGCCCAGGGGACGTGATTGAAACCATTGCCGGCGCCCATATTGGCGACGTAGCGCAGTTGCTGACGGTTGTTTCTTCCTTGAAGCCGGGCAACGCTGTTGCGTTTACGATTGTCCGCAAAGGCCAGACGCAAACATTGCAGGTTACGCCCGGCACCCGGCCAAAGCCCAAGCCCCAGCCGTGATCAGGACCTGGAAGCAGGACCGGGAATCAGGGCGTGGCTTCTGAAGCGTCTGCCGGGTCTGACGGGTCTGTGGCGTCAGGCGGAGCCTGGGTGTGTTTGATAAAGGCCTGTGCCGACCAGATACCGGCCTCATAGAGCAGCACCATGGGGACCAGCAGGGCCACCATGGAGACCGGGTCGGGTGGCGTCACCATGCCGGCAACTGCCGCCGCTCCCACTACAAAATAGGTGCGGAACGACTTGAGTTGGGCAATGGTGACGATGCCCATGCGGGCCAGAATAACCACCACCACCGGAACTTCAAAGGCAACGCCGAAGGCAATAAACAAGGTAACGACGAAATCCAGATAGGCCTCAATGTCGGGGCTGACTGCAACCGAAACCGGTGCCATGCGCTGAATTGCAGGAAAAGCCTGGCCCAACACCACGAAGTAGCAAAAGGCCGCGCCCAAGTAAAACAACACCGTGCTGGCCGCCACCAAGGGCAGTACCAGCCGGCGTTCATGGCGGTAGAGCCCTGGGGCCACAAAGGCCCAAATTTGGTACAAGACCCAGGGCAAGGCGAGCCCGAAAGCGGCCAGTACCGTGACCTTGATGGGAACCAAAAACGGTGACACCACGCCCACTGCAATCATGTGGGAACCGGCCGGAAGTGCGCTCACCAGCGGCAATGCCAACAAGTCGTACAAATGCGAGGGACCGGGGAAGAAACACAAAATGCCAAAAATCAAACCAACGCCGTAAACGCTGCGCAACAAGCGGTCGCGAAGTTCAATCAGGTGTTGAATAAATGGCTGTTCGGTCCCGGCCAATTCGTCTTCGGATTTGTTGTCGGGAGAGTGCGAATCTGTCATATTCCGGTCAGTGGGGGGCGGGCCGGTGGCGCGCCACACGGGCAGCGCCAGACAAGGCGCGTGTGCGCATACCTTGGCGGGCTTTGTACCAATGGGGTATGGCGCCCTGCTTCAGCCGCCATTTTTTATTCGGGTGGCGGTAACGGGGGTAGTCCGGGGCCACAGAATGCGGCGCATCGAGGTCGGCGATGCCTTCAGAAAACGCGCTGGCGTGGGTTTGCACTGAGGCTTCCACATCCCGCGCGGCTTCCTCTACGGTGTCGCGCATTTTGCGTATGGCGTCCAGCTCCATGGAGCGATTGACTTCTTCTTTGACGTCGGCCACATAGCGGCGCGCACGCCCGAGCAGGGTGCCCACGGTGCGCGCCAGTCCGGGCAAGCGCTCGGGCCCAATCACGATCAGCGCAATGCCCCCGATGATGGCCAGTTTGGTTACGCCAATATCAAACACAGAGGCTGGCGCTTAGTTTTTGGTTTTGACTTCGACGTCAATGGCTTCTTTGGCGGCCGCTACCGGGGCATCGGCGGCTTTGTCGGCACCGTCTTTCATGCCGTCTTTGAAGCCTTTGACGGCACCGCCCAGGTCGGAGCCGATGTTTTTCAGCTTCTTGGTTCCGAAGATCAACACAATGATCACCAGAAAAATCAGCAAATGCGTAGTGGAAAGTCCCATGGTGTGCTCCTAACGATATGAACAGATTCTAAAGCTGCAAGGCCGTAGCTTAACCCCTGGCCCATGGGCGTGCGCCACCCATTACATGGAAATGCAAATGGGGCACTTCTTGACCGCCATCGGCACCGGTGTTTGCAACCACGCGGAAACCGCCTTCGGGGTAAGGACGGCACCCTTGTGCATGCGCCAGTTGAGGAATAAGCGCCATCATGCGTCCCAGCACAGAAGCATGTTCCGGGCCGACCTGTGCCATCGACGCAATGTGAAACTTGGGAATAAGCAAAAAGTGCACAGGCGCCCACGGGTTGATGTCGTGGAAGGCAAAGATGTCTTCGTCTTCATAGACGATGCGCGATGGAATGGTGCGCGCCACAATTTTGCAAAAAATACAATCCGGGTCCGTTGCGTGGGCGTGGGCGTGGTCCATGGTGTGCTGCTACTTGTTTTCCTGGAGGCGCGCATTCACCTTGCGCAAGGCTTTTTCTTCGATGCCGCTGACCCCTTCACGGCGTTGCAATTCGCCAATGATGTCGGCCGGACGCAGGCCATAGTGGGCCAACGCCACCAGGCTGTGAAACCACAGGTCGGCCATTTCGGCAACGATTTTGTCTTTGCTGCCGCCGTGGTCAGCGTCTTTGGCAGCCATCACCAACTCGGTGGCTTCTTCGCCAATTTTTTTCAAAAAGGTCTCAGGACCTTTGTGAAACAAGCGGGCCACATAGCTCAAGGTGGGGTCTCCGCCGTTTTCTGGCTTGCGACTCTCGATGACCGCGGCCAGGCGCTCCAGCGCGTCGGCTGCGTAATCGGTGCTAGGGCGAGGGGCGTGGGACATAGGTGGGGACTTTTTCAGCGGTAAATGGTTTCGGGATCTTTCAGGACCGGGTCCGCGGGCGTCCAGGCACCGTCTTTGAGCACGCTGTAAAAGCAGCTGTGGCGTCCGGTATGGCAGGCAATGCCTGGCGCGTCGGGCGCATGGCCGGCCTGGCTTACCTTGAGCAAGACCACGTCATTGTCGCAATCGATGCGAATTTCGTGCACGGTTTGCACATGCCCCGATTCCTCGCCCTTGAACCAGAGCCGGCCACGCGAACGGCTGAAGTACACGGCGCGCCCGAGTTCGGCCGTTTTCTGCAAGGCTTCACGGTTCATCCAGGCGAACATCAACACATCGTTGCTGCCCTGCTCTTGGGCAATCACCGGGACCAGCCCTTGGGCGTCCCATTTCACATCATCCAGCCATTGCATAAGAACCTTTTCAGTACCGAACCGGAATGCCGCGTTCGGCCATGCGGGCTTTGGCCTGCGCGACGGTGTACTCACCGTAATGGAAGATGCTGGCGGCCAACACCGCGTCGGCCCCGCCTTGTTGTACGCCATCGGCCAGGTGGTCCAGGTTGCCCACACCACCGGAGGCAATCACCGGCACCGGCACGGCGTCGGCAACGGCGCGGGTCAGGGTCAGGTCAAAACCCGACTTGGTGCCGTCACGGTCCATGCTGGTGAGCAGAATTTCACCGGCGCCACGCCGGGCCATTTCACGCGCCCACTGGACGGCGTCCAGCCCGGTGTTCTTGCGACCGCCATGGCTGTAAACGTCCCAGCCATCGCCCATGGGCACGCCATTGACCAGGCGCGCTGCGTCTTCTGCGCTGCGGCGCTTGGCATCAATGGCAACCACAATTGCCTGCGCACCGTATTTGTGTGAGGCGTCTTCAATAACCTGGGGATTGCTGATGGCTGCCGAGTTGAAGCTGACTTTGTCGGCACCCGCATTCAACAAGCGGCGCACGTCTTCAACCACGCGCACGCCACCGCCCACGGTCAGGGGAATAAAGACCTGGGACGCCACCGCTTCGATGATGTGCAAAATCAGATCGCGGCCGTCGCTGGTGGCGGTAATGTCCAGGAACGTCAGTTCGTCGGCGCCTTGGTCGTTGTAGCGTGCCGCGATTTCCACCGGATCGCCGGCGTCGCGCAGTTCAACAAAGTTAATGCCTTTGACGACCCGTCCGCCGGTCACGTCAAGGCAGGGAATAATGCGTTTGGCGAGCACCCGAATTCCCTGCTTTAGCCGTTGAGCGCATCGGCGCGCTCTTGTGCTGCCTGAAAATCCAGATCGCCGCTGTATACCGCCCGACCGCAGATGACGCCTTCAACGCCCTCTTCTTCGACCGCACACAGGGCATCGATATCGGCCATATTCGACAGGCCACCCGAGGCGATCACCGGAATAGTGAGGGCCTGGGCCAGCTTGACGGTGGCCTCAATATTGATGCCGCTGAGCATGCCGTCGCGACCGATATCGGTGTAGATAATCGATTCAACACCGTAGTCTTCGAATTTCTTGCCAAGGTCAATCACGTCGTGGCGGGTGAGTTTGCTCCAGCCGTCGGTTGCCACTTTGCCGTCACGGGCGTCCAGGCCAACAATGATGTGGCCGCCAAATGCGGTGCAGGCGTCTTGCAAAAAGCCGGGGTTCTTGACCGCTGCCGTGCCAATAATGACGTAACGCAGACCGGCATCGAGGTAACGCTCAATGGTGTCGAGGTCGCGAATGCCACCGCCGAGTTGCACATCGACTTCATTGCCAACGGTTTTCAGAATTTTGCGAATGGCCTGTTCATTCTTTGGTTGCCCGGCAAAAGCGCCGTTCAAGTCAACCAGGTGCAGGCGCCGGGCGCCTTTGTCAACCCAGCTCCGGGCCATGACCGCGGGGTCTTCGCCGAAGGTGGTGGATTGGTCCATATCGCCCTGTTTAAGGCGTACACAGTGACCGTCTTTCAAGTCAATCGCAGGAATGAGAAGCATGATGGCGAAGCGGGCCGAGGAGAAGAATCAGGGGTTCCAGTGGAGGAAATTGCGATACAAGGCGAGCCCTTGTTCCGCACTTTTTTCAGGGTGAAACTGGGTCGCGAAAATATTATCGCGCGCAATTGCACACGAGAAACGCTCTCCATACGCAGTTTCACCTGCGCTGTGGCGCACATCTGACGGTGCCGCATAGTAGCTGTGCACGAAATAGAAGTAACTGCCATCGGGGACGTCGCCCCAGACCGGGTGGCGCACGCCCCCGGGTTGGCTTTGCCAGACTTGATTCCAGCCCATTTGGGGTACTTTGTAGCGGCTGCCGTCGGGCTGTAACTGTCCATTGAGTGCAAATTTGCGAACGTCGCCACCGATCAAACCCAAACAGGGGGTGTCCAGTTCTTCGCTGTGGTCGAGCAGCATCTGCATGCCCACGCACACACCCATCAGGGGTTTGTGGGCGGCCGCATGCAGCACGGCAGGCAGCATGCCACTGTCGTGCAGCTCGCGCATGCAATCGCGCATGCCACCCTGGCCCGGCAACACGACGCGTTCGGCATCCATCACCTCTTTGGGTGTGCGGGCCCACACCACATCCACACCGGCACCGGCTGCCACATGCATTAATGCCTGTGTTACCGAGCGCAAATTGCCCATGCCGTAATCGACAACCGCCAGTTGGGTCATGCCAAGGTACCCAGCTCAGAAAAGATTGAAACCATGGCGTGAGTTTACAACGAGCCTTTGGTTGAAGGGATCAGCCCGGGTGCGCGGGGGTCGACCTCGAGTGCCGCCCGCAAGGCACGCGCAAAAGCTTTGAATGCCGACTCGGCTTGGTGGTGTGCGTTGTGCCCTTTGAGGTTGTCAATGTGCACGGTGACAAATGCGTGGTTGACAAAGCCCTGGAAGAACTCGTGGGTCAGCTGGGTATCAAAACCACCAATCGCACCGCTGGTAAAGGGAATGTCCATGACCAGGCCCGGACGACCAGAAAAATCAATCACTGCGCGTGACAAGGCTTCGTCCAGCGGCACGTACGCATGGCCGTAGCGGCGAATGCCTTTTTTGTCGCCGACCGCTTGCAGCATGGCCTGGCCAAAGGTAATTCCTACGTCTTCTACGGTGTGATGACCATCAATGTGCAGGTCACCCTGGGCTTCGATTTCGAGGTCAATCATGCCGTGGCGCGCAATCTGGTCCAGCATGTGATCAAAGAAACCAATGCCGGTTGAGAGTCGGCTCTGGCCGCTGCCGTCCAAATTGATTTTTACCCGAATTCGGGTTTCGGCAGTCTCACGGACCACCTCGGCGATCCGGGCTGGGCGTGCAGCACCGACTTCGGCCAATGGAAAATCGCTCATAAAACCTCCTTCAAGGCACTCAGCAAACGGTCATTTTCTTCGGCGCTGCCAACGGTTACGCGCAAGCAGCCCGCCAACAAGGGGTGCATTTTAGAAACGTTCTTGATCAAGACGCCACGCGCTTTCAGCGCCTCAAACACGGCCGGCGCCCGCTGCACGTCGCCCGCAACGCGCAGCAAGATCATATTGCCGTCACTGGGCCAGGTGGTAATGCCGGGCAATGCCGAAAAAGCGGCTTGCAGCCGCGCGCGTTCAGCGCAAATGGCCAGAGCTTGGGCGGCAAACACCTGCGGGTGCTCCAGGGCAAACAGGGCGCACTCGCAGTTCAGTACGCTGACGTTATAAGGCGGACGCACCTTATCGATCTCGGCCACCAGTGCCGCCTGGCCCAGCATATAACCCAGGCGCACACCGGCCAGACCAAATTTGCTCAAGGTGCGCATTAACACCACGTGCGCGGTGTCCTGCGGACGCGCCCGCATGACGTCGAGGTAGGTGCGACTGGAAAACGGCTGATAGGCCTCGTCTATCACCACCAGCGACTGTGTTTGGGCGGCCGCATCCACCACCGCTTGCACGGCGTCGGCATCCCACAAATTGGCGGTGGGATTGTTGGGGTATGCAAGGTAGATCAGGGCGGGACGGTGTTCGGCAATGGCCGCGCACATGGCTGGGACGTCGAGCGCAAAATCGGGCGTGAGTGGCACGCCAACATAACGCAATCCGGTCAGCTGGGCGCTCATGGCGTACATCACAAAACCGGGCTCGGGCGCCAACACCACGGCCCTGCTGTCAGCGTTCACATCGCCGTGCGGGTCCCCGTGCGGCTGGTGGCACGCAATCGACAACAGGTTAATCAGCTCATCGGAGCCATTGCCCAGCATCAGGGCGCAGCCCGGCGGCAGATCCACATAGGCTTCCAGGGCCTTTCGCAACACGTCCACACGCGCTCCAGGGTAGCGGTTCAGGGCAACCGCCCCCAATCGTTCACCCAAGGCATGCTGCAGCTCCAACGGCAAGGCAAAGGGGTTCTCCATGGCGTCAAGCTTGACCATGCCACTGGCATCTTGCACAACGTAGGCGTGCATGGCCCGCACATCGGGTCGGATCCGGCGCTGTACCAGCGCATTGACTGCATTGTCTGTATTGACTGTGGCTTCCAGTTTATTCATGGCAATTTATTGAACACAGGGGTAGACCGTGGTGAGGGCGTTTTCGAGCACCAAAGGCACGGGAATATCGGCCTCGTAGACATCTTTGTTGCGACGCAGCTCGGCATCCAGCAACTGGCGCGCGATGCGCGGGGCCAAGGGTGCGTTCGGACAAATGGTTGGGGCCGCACCATCGCGAACCGCCTTTTGTTGGGCTTCCAGAATGCCCTCCATCGTGCCGACCAGATAGTAGTTGGCGTAGTTTGTACCTTGCGACTGGGTTTTTTCCATGGCGTGCAGTTGGCGCAACGTCATGGCAGATCCGTTAATCGGGGCCGCAGCGAGCCCGGCGAGCAGCAGCGCCGGCACCGCCCCAAGCAGGGTCGCGGCGAATGAACCGACTGGACGTTGGGTGGCTTGCTTCATTGGAGTCGCATCTCGGCAGCCCGGGCGTGGGCTTGCAAGCCCTCGCCCAAAGCCAGGGTGACGGCAATCGGGCCAATCGCCTGGGCGCCGGCCGCACTGACTTCGATCAGGCTGCTGCGTTTCTGGAAGTCGTAAACGCCCAAGGGACTGGAAAAACGCGCGGTGCCGCTGGTGGGCAATACGTGATTGGGGCCGGCACAGTAGTCACCGAGTGACTCGCTGGTATACGCCCCCAGAAAAATCGCACCGGCATGGCGCAGCAACGGCTCCCACCGATGCGGCGCCTGGCTGGACACTTCGAGGTGCTCGGGCGCAATCCGGTTGGACAGCGCGCAGGCCTCTTCCATCGTGCGGGTGTGAATCAGCGCGCCCCGGTCATTCAGGCTCTTGGCAATAATTTCTGCGCGGGGCATCTCGGGCAACAGGCGGTCAATGGCGGCCTGCACGGCGTCGATGTAGGCGGCATCCGGGCACAACAAAATGCTTTGGGCGAGCTCGTCATGTTCGGCTTGGCTGAACAAGTCCATGGCGACCCAGTCGGGGGGCGTGGTGCCATCGGCCAGCACCAGAATTTCGCTCGGGCCGGCAATCATATCGATACCGACGGTGCCAAACACGCTGCGTTTGGCGGCCGCGACATAGGCGTTGCCAGGGCCGGTTATTTTGTCCACTTTCGGAATCGTCGCCGTGCCATAGGCCAGCGCAGCCACCGCCTGGGCGCCACCGATGGTAAAGGCACGGGTAACGCCCGCCACATATGCGGCGGCCAGCACCAGGTCATTGCGCTCACCGCGCGCGGCCGCCGGTGCGCCCTCGCCCTCGCGCGCTACGCCCTGCCCGCTGCCACCGGTCGCGACACTGCCGCGCACCGGGGTGGGAACGACCATGATGATTTCCGGTACGCCGGCCACATGGGCCGGCACGGCGTTCATGATCAGGCTCGAGGGATAGGCCGCTTTGCCACCCGGCACATAAATACCCACGCGGTCCAGCGGTGTGACTTTTTGCCCCAACAAGGAGCCGTCTTCATCGCGGTAGCTCCAGCTTTGGCCACACGACTGTTTTTGGGCCTCGTGGTAACGCCGCACGCGGCTGGCGGCCGCCTGCAGTGCGTCTTGCTGGGCTTTGGGCAAAGCGTCGTAAGCGGCTTTGAAGTCCGCCTGCGACAACTCCAGCGCGGCCACGGTGTCGGCATGCAATCCGTCAAAACGCGCGGTGTATTCGAGCACGGCAGCGTCGCCACGGGCTTGCACGTCGTCCAGAATTCCGGCCACCCGCTGCACAATGGCGGCGTCGGTATCGGCGGACCAATGCAAGCGCGCCTTGAATTGCGCTTCAAATGCAGCATCCTGGGTGGAAAGACGAACCGGTTTGGCAGCGAGTGTCATAGATGGTGAAGGGCCCGTGGGTGTGAATGCGTAAAAACCACTTAACGTTGAATCGCACCAGCAAACGCGTCAATCAGTGCGCGCATGGCCGGCGTTTTTAATTTGAGTGCGGCCTGGTTTACCACCAGGCGCGAGCTGATGTCCATAATTTGCTCGACCTCAACCAAATGGTTGGCGCGCAAGGTGTTGCCAGTGGACACCAGGTCCACAATGGCATCGGCCAAACCCACAAGCGGGGCCAATTCCATGCTGCCGTAGAGTTTGATCAAGTCGACGTGAACGCCCTTGCTGGCGAAAAAATCGCGGGCAATGGCCACATACTTGGTCGCAACCTTGAGACGGGCGCCTTGGCGCACGGCGTGGGCGTAATCGAAATCGGCACGCACCGCCACACTGATTCGGCACTTGGCAATATGCAGGTCCAGCGGTTGATACAGGCCCTGACTGCCATGCTCCAGCAGGGTGTCTTTGCCGGTAATGCCGAGGTCTGCCCCCCCATATTGCACATAGGTGGGCACGTCGGTTGCACGCACCACCAGCAAGCGCACATGGGGCTGGTTGGTGTCGAGAATCAGTTTGCGCGATTTCTCCGGATCGTCCAGCACCTCAATGCCAGCGGCCCGCAACAACGGCAGGGTTTCTTCAAAAATACGGCCTTTGGACAAGGCCAAGGTGATGGTCTGGGTCTGATTCTGGGTCATTTAATTCGCTCGATATCGGCACCGATTGCCCGCAGCTTGGCTTCCATCTGATCGTAACCGCGGTCCAGGTGATAAATCCGGTCCACCACGGTTTCGCCCTCGGCCACCAGACCGGCGATCACCAGGCTCGCCGAAGCGCGCAAATCGGTGGCCATCACGGTTGCCCCAGACAAGGCAGCGGGGCCCTGAATCAAGGCCACTTTGCCGTCAATTTGAATCTGTGCACCCAAACGCACCAATTCATTCACATGCATGAAGCGGTTTTCAAAGATCGTTTCTGTGACTTTGGAGACGCCTTGTGCAACACAATTCAGTGCCATGAACTGGGCCTGCATGTCGGTGGGGAAGCCAGGGTATTCGGTGGTCCGAAAGCTTTGCGCCTTCATGCGGCCATCGGATTGCACGCGCATGCCACCCGCCTCGGGCGTCACGACCGCTCCGGCATCGCTGAGTTTTTCAATCACGGCGTCCAGGTGATCGGCCCGACCGTGGCGCAGCAGCACATCACCACCGGTCGCCGCCACCGCACACAAAAAGGTGCCGGCCTCAATCCGATCGGCCACCACTTGGTGGGTTGCGCCATGCAGGGCGTCAACGCCCTGAATGTGAATGCGGCTGGTGCCGTGGCCTTCAATGCGCGCGCCCATGCGAATCAGCATTTCGGCCAAATCGCCAATTTCAGGCTCTTGCGCCGCGTTTTCCAGAACCGTTTCCCCCTCTGCCAGAGCGGCTGCCATGAGGAAGTTTTCAGTGCCGGTGACGGTCACCATGTCGGTGGTGATGCGGGCGCCCTTGAGGCGGCTGCGCCCTTGCGGCAGGCGGGCCACCATATAGCCATGCTCCACCACAATTTCGGCGCCCATCGCAGTCAGGCCTTTAATGTGCTGGTCGACCGGGCGCGAGCCAATGGCACAACCACCCGGCAGAGACACCTTGGCATGACCGAAACGTGCCAACAAAGGCCCCAAGGCCAGCACGGAGGCGCGCATGGTCTTGACCAACTCATATGGGGCCACCGGCTCGAGGCTGCTGTGGGCCTGCAATTCAACACTGTGGTCGTCTAGCTGGCGCGTCGCAACGCCCATATTTCCGATCAGTTTGAGCATGGTGGACACGTCTTGCAAACGCGGAACGTTGTGCAAAACAACGGGCTCCGCAGTGAGCAAAGCCGCGCACAACTCGGGCAATGCGGCGTTTTTGGCGCCCGAAATCAGCACCTCGCCGCGCAAGGGGTGGCCACCTCGAATACGTAATTTATCCATTTTTCTCTTTCCGCCCGGCGGAGTTTAGTGTTGTGCTTCGGGCGCGGCAGACCACTCGCCCGGTGTGAAGGTCTTCATGGACAAGGCATGAATTTCATCGGTTTGCATGCGATTGCCCAAGCTGGCATACACCAGCTGATGGCGTTGTATCAAGCGCTTGCCTTCAAAAGCGGCGGACACAATGGTTGCGTACCAGTGGCGGCCATCGCCCTCGATTTGACAGTGGTCACAGGCGATGCCGGCCTGAATTAAGGTTTGTATTTGATCAGCGGTCATAGGCTTTTAAAGCGTGGGCGGTCGGCAAGGCTGCGCCAAAGACGGGCGGGCGCTGGCTTACGGCGGTGTCAGTGGTGGGTATCCAATCGGTAGCGAAGCGGTATCGGTATCGGGATCGGTCTCAGTGGTGCAACTT
>Ga0228698_1001030_pt1 | contig 15158 bp, 16 predicted proteins | sample McNCre117_Aug_MG_FD_178015 | JGI IMG/M metagenome (GOLD analysis project Ga0228698, IMG submission 178015) | Freshwater microbial communities from McNutts Creek, Athens, Georgia, United States - 1-17_Aug_MG | ecosystem: Environmental > Aquatic > Freshwater > Creek | place: USA: Georgia...
GCGCGAGCTCGGCCTGCCGGCCGCCAGCATCCGGCTGATGACGACCAGCACCGACAAGGTGCCGAACACGTCGGCCACGGCCGCCTCCAGCGGCGCGGACCTGAACGGCGCCGCGGTCGCGGCGGCGTGCGTCACGCTGCGCGACCGGCTCCTGCCGGTGGCGGCGGGATTGCTCAGCACGACGCCCGGCCAGGTGGAGTTTGCGCGGGGCGAGGCGCGCGTGAAAGGCGCGGCTCAGGGCCTGCCCTTCGCCCAGGTCTGCGCGAAGGCCTACACGGAGCGCATCAGCCTTTCCGCGACCGGCTACTACCAGACGCCCGGCGTGAAGTGGGACTGGGCGAAGGCCGAGGGCCGGCCCTTCCACTACTTCGCCTGCGGCGCAGCCGTGGCCGAGGTGGAGGTGGACGGTTTCTCCGGCATGCACCGCGTGCGGCGGGTGGACATCGTCCATGACGTCGGCGACTCGCTCAATCCCGGCGTGGATCGCGGCCAGATCGAGGGCGGCTTCGTGCAGGGCCTGGGCTGGCTGACCCGCGAGGAACTGCGCTGGGACCAGGCCGGCCGGCTGCTCACGCACAGCGCGAGCACCTACCAGATCCCCGCGTTCAGCGACGCGCCGGTCGAGTTCAACGTCACGCTGCTGCCCAAGGCGGCGCAGCCGAACACGATCCACGGCAGCAAGGCCGTGGGCGAGCCGCCGCTGATGCTGGCGTTCGCCGTGCGCGAGGCGCTCCGCGATGCCGTGGCCGCCTTTGGCCGGCCCGGCGGCGAGGTGCCGCTGGCCTCGCCGGCGACCGGCGAGGCGATCTTCGCCTCGATTCAGGCGCGCCGGGCGCGCTGACGGTCCCGCTCGGTCAGGAGCTGGGCGGCGATGCTGAGGGCGATTTCGCGCGGGTCGTTGCTGCCGAAGGGCAGGCCGACGGGGCAGTGGAATTCACGGGCACGCTTCGCGGGCAGCCCGGCGGCGGTCATTTCCTTCTGCAGCACCCGGGCCTTGGCGTCGCTGCCGATGACGCCGACAAACGGGAAATCCCGCTCCGCGAGGGCCCGCTGCAGCACGGGACGGTCGGAGGCATGGCCCTTGGTCAGGCAAAGGAGAAAGGCATGGCCGGGGATCGTCGGCACCAGGTCGGCCGGCTCGGCGGCCTCGACGAAGCGGGCGTTGCGCGCGCGCGGGAGCTTGTCGAGCCACTCACGGCGCGGGTCGACGACGGTGAGCTGGCAGTCGAGCGGGGCGAGCACGGGCACGAGGGCCTGGACGACGTGGCCGGCGCCGAAGATCCAGATGGGCCACGCCGCGCCGGCACCCCCGCCGGCGTGCGGCTCAAAGTAGAGTTTCACCGAGCCGCCGCAGGTCATGCCGACGTCGCCCTTGAGGGTCCACCGGACGAAGTGCGGCGCGCCGGTCGCGTCGGCGAGCAGTTCCTGGGCGAGCGCGATGGCCTTGGCCTCGACCTTGCCGCCGCCGATGGTGCCGCCGTGCAGGCCGGCGGCCGTGACGAGCATCTTGGCCCCGGTGTCCTGCGGCGTGCTGCCGAGCGACTCGGTGAGGATGACGAGGACAAACCCCGTGCCCTCGCGCCCGAGGGCGGTCAGTTGCTCGTAGAAGCCGGGGTCGCTCATGCCCGCATGGTGGCGGCCGGGCCGGGCGGGGCAAGCCCGCTCAACCCTTGAAGGAGGTGCGGCGCCACTCCTGCCAGCGCTCGCGGCCGGCGAACATCGGCACCGAGTCGTTGACCGGCGTGTCCTTCACGAGGAGGAAATAGCGGGCGAACAGCTCGTCGGCCGTGCCCCAGGCGAAGCCGTAGGGCGGGCCCTCGGAGAGCACCGGCTTCTGGTAGTAGAAATAGCCGAGCAGCGAGCCCTGGTATTTCAGCAGGCTTGCCATGCGGGCGCGGTAGACCTCGCGCCGCTCCGGCAGCAGGGCGCAGAGGAAGGCGCGCTCGTAGATGTAATCGAAGGAGGCCGGCACGAAATCGTGGCTGAAAAAATCGCCGAGGATGATGCGGCTGGCCAGGGCGGTGCCGTTGAGCCGGCGGGCGCGCTCGACGGCGCCGGGGGCGAAGTCGATCGCCGTGACGTCGTAGCCCGCCTGCGTGAAAGCCTTGATCTCGTGGCCGAGGCCGCAGCCGGGGATGAGCACCTTGCCCCGGGTCTGCGGGCTGGTGCCGGAACCCTTGCGCTTGAGGAATTCCCGCAGGTCGGCCGGCACGCCGTCGAAATCCCACGGCGTGTTCGCGCTCAGGTAGCGCGAACTCCAGAATTCCGGGTGGCTGGGAGGGATGTCGTCCAACATGGCGGGTGGGGGGAGGGGAAGACGGCCGGTTCCGGCGCGGTTAGTCAAGTCCGACCACCGTCACATGGCGAAGTTCAAAGGGCGCGCCCTCGAATTGGAAACCGATCCGGCCCTCGTGCAGGGAGCAGCCCGTCACCCGGTTCTGCGGCACGCCGTTGACGACGACCTCGATGGTGTCGCCGCGGCACGTGATGTCGGCGGTGTTCCACCCGCCGGCGGGCTGCTCGCTGTCGGGCGCGGTGCGCGCCTTGATGGCCGTCGCCGCGCCGGGCGCGCTGGTGAGCGGCTCGGCAAAGCTGGCGCCGGCCATGGGGAGCAGGTCGCCGGCGGACTTGTGCTTGGTCTGCACCTGGAAGCTGGGCGGCCACGCGCGGTCCCGGGGTCCCGGGCTGATGTGGAGCAGCACGCCGCTGTTGCCCGGCGGGCCGGGCCAGCGCCACTCGACGTGGAGCCGGTAGTTGGCGTGGGTCGCCGTGGTTGCGATGAACCCCACCGGCGAGCCGGTCGCGGCGATGATCCCGTCGGCCCGGACGGTGCACACCGTGGCGATGGCGGTGGCCGGGCTGCCGGTGAACTCCCAGCCCGCGAGGTCGCGGCCGTTGAAGAGCCCAGGCAGTTCCGCGCCGGGGGCCGCGGCGCCGAGCAGGGCGAGGGCGGCCAGGACGGGGATGAGGCAGCGCATGGTTTGACAGCTAGCAGTTGAGGGCGGATTTGCAAGAGGGCGGAGTCCCGGCTTGAGCCGGGGTGGGCCGGGCCGCATCCTGCCCGGATGAGACCCCTTACGCTGGCCCGGCTCGGGCTGATCCTGCTGGCCTGGGGCGGGCGCACCCTCGCCGCCGAGCCCGCCGGCACCGTGCTGCTGTTCAGCTATTTCACGGGCAACGGCGAGGACGGCCTGCATCTGGCCACGAGCGAGGACGGCCTGAAGTGGACGGCGCTGCGCGGCGGGGCGTCGTTCCTCCAGCCGGTGGCGGGGGAGAACAAGCTCATGCGCGACCCCTGCCTGCTGCTCGGGCCCGACGGCGTGTTCCGGATGGTGTGGACGACCTCGTGGAGCGGCGGGACGATCGGCTACTCGAGCTCGGAGGATCTCGTGCACTGGACGAAGCAGAAAACGCTTCCGGTCATGGCCCACGAGCCGACCACCGCCAACTGCTGGGCGCCCGAGGTCATCTACGATGCGGTGCAGCAGCATTACCTGGTTTATTGGTCGTCGACCGTGCCGGGCAGATTCCCCGGGCCGGACGAGACCGAGCGCAAGGACAAGACCAAGCCGCCGCGCAACCACCGGCTGTATGCGACCACGACGAAGGATTTCACGACGTTCACGCCGACGAGGCTGCACTATGAACCCGGCCGCAATGTCATTGACGAGACGATGGTGCAGGACGGCAAGGACTGGGTGATGTTCGTGAAGAACGAGACCGAGATTCCCGCACCGGCGAAGAACATCTTCCTGGTGCGCGCCCCGTCGCCCGACGGCCCGTGGACCGCACCCTCCGCGCCGGTCACCCCGCCGGGCCTGTGGGTGGAGGGCGGCACGGCCGTGAAGATCGGCGACTGGTGGCACCTTTACTACGACATCTATCGCGATCACCGCTACGGCGTGCTCCGCACGAAGGATTTCGTGACCTGGGAGGACCTGACGCCGGAGCTCGTGCTGCCGAAGGGCATCCGCCACGGCACCGTGCTGCGGGTGCCGCGCGCGGTGGTGGATCTGATCAGGTAAAATGGAGGACTCAGCTCCGGCTGAGCCGCGGCCCGGCTGGAGCTGGGCCCTCCAGTCAGATCAGGCCCAGCTTCATCTTCCCTTCCTCGGAAATCATCGATTGGTTCCAGGGTGGTTCCCAGGTGATGCGCACATCGGCGTCGGCGACGCCGGGAACGAGGAGGATCTTGTTCCTGGCGTCCTCGGCGATGGCCGGGCCCATGCCGCAACCGGGCGCGGTGAGCGTCATGGCGACGTCCACCTTGAAGCCGCCGTCGTCCTGCTTGCCGACGTCCATCGAATAGACCAGCCCGAGGTCGACGATGTTCACCGGGATCTCGGGGTCGTAGACCTTGCGGAGCTGGTCCCAGACCGCCTCGGGATCGGGCGCGCCGTCGGCCAGCGTGGCGGCGGTGACGGTGTGCACCGTGACGGTCTCGCCGATCGCGTCGGCGTCCTTGCCGTCGAGGCGGTAAAGGCCGGTCGAGGTCTGCACGGTGTAGCTGCCGCCGAGCACCTGGTGGATGAAGACGGTGTCGCCGGCGAACAGCGTCTGCTTGTCGCCGCTGGGGATCTGCGTGACGGTGACCTCGCGGGTCAGGGTGCGGTCGCGTTTGTCGGTGGTGCTCATGGTCAGTTCTCGCGGAATTTGGTGCGGATGATGTCGGTCAGCGTGTCGTGCAGCTCCCGGTGCTCGATCTTGCCCAGGACCTCCTCGAAGAAGCCGAAGACGAGCAGCTCCTGGGCCTGCGCGGCGCGGATGCCCCGGGACTCCAGGTAGAATTCCTGCTCACGGTCGATGCGGGCCGAGGTGGCGCCGTGCGTGCAGCGGACGTCGTTGGCCTGGATCTCGAGGCCGGGGAGCGAGCTGGCCTCGGCCTCGTCGGAGAGCATCAGGTTGCGGTTGCTCTGGTAGGCATCGGTCTTCTGCGCGTCGGGATCGACGACGATGAGGCCGGAGAAGATGGTCTTCGCCTGGTCGAGCAGCGCGTTCTTGTAGAGGAGGTTGGAGCTGGTGTGCGGCGCCTGGTGGATCTGGAGGGTGCGCTGGTCGAACTCCTGCGTGCCGTGCGCGACGGTGAGGGCGAGCATCTCCGAATGCGCGCCAGGCGCGGACAGCTGAGAGAAGCTCTCGTGTCGCGCCTGACGCGCACCGGCGTGGAGATTGAGGGAGAGCACCCGGGCGTCGCGGCGGGCGACGGTGGCGTTGAACTGGAAGGAGAGCGTCGCGCGGCTCCAGTCCTGCATGGCGATATAGGTGACCTGCGAGCCGTGGCCGGCGTAGAGGTCGTTGCCGCCGCAGGCAAAGTGGGCCTCCGCCGCTTTTTCGGAGCGGAAGAAGTCGGCGACGGTGACCCGGGCGTTTTCCCCGGCGATCACGAGGGTGTGCGGGAAGACCGCGGCGCCGGCGCCGCAGGCGTAGTGGAACACGCCGACCGGCAGCTCGGCAGTCACGCCCTTGGGCACGTAGATGAAGGCGCCGTCCTCGAGGAAGGCCTCGTGCAGGGCGGCGAACTTGTCGGAGCCGAGCCGCGAGGGCTGGGCGAGCAGGTGGGTCTGCACCAGGTCGGCGTGCCGGAGCAGCGCGTTCTGCAGCGTGTCGAAGATGATGCCCTGGCCGGCGGTGCTGGCGTCGAGCGCCTGGGAGGCGACGAGCCGGTTGTTGGCGAACACGAGGTGGCCGGCGCCGGTGACGCCGAGCTCGCGGTGCGCCAGCTGGTCGAAGCGGCAGGCGGCGGGGGCGGCGTTGAAGCCGTCGAGCGTCAGCGTGGACAGGTTGGAGAAGCGCCAGCCCTCGTTGGTGCGCTTCGGCATCGGCGCGGCGGCGAACCGTTCGTAGGCGGCGCGCTTGCGGTCGAGCCACCAGGCGGGCAGGTGCTTCACGCGCTCCAGGTGGGCGGCGAAGGCCTCGCGGGTGAACGAGCCGGTGAGGGTGGCGGGAGTGGTAACGGCGGTGGCCATGGTGCGATGCGGCCGGGTCAACCGACGGAGCCCTCCATTTCCAGATCAATGAGCCGCTTGAGCTCGACGGAGTATTCCATGGGGAACTCGCGGGCGAGGTCGTTGATGAAGCCGTTCACGGCGAGGCTCATCGCCTGCGCCTCGGTGAGGCCGCGGGACTGCATGTAGAAGATCATGTCCTCGGAAACCTTGGAGACGCTGGCCTCGTGCTGCGTGGCGTTCTTGTCGCCGCGGACGGAGATGGCGGGGTAGGTGTCGGTGCGGCTGTTGGTGTTGATCAGCAGCGCGTCGCACTCGGTGTTGTTCTTGCAGCCCTTGAGGTGCTTCGGGATGTGGACGACGCCCCGGTAGGTGGAGCGGCCCTGGCCGACGGAGATGGACTTGGCGATGATGTTGGACGTCGTGTTGTTCGCGGCGTGGATCATCTTGGCGCCGGTGTCCTGGTGCTGGCCGTCGTTGGCCAGCGCGATGGAGAGCACCTCGCCGCGGGCGCGCTCGCCCTTCAGGACGACGCCGGGGTATTTCATGGTGAGACGGCTGCCGATGTTGCAGTCGATCCACTTGATCTCGGCGTCCTCGTGCGCGACGCCGCGCTTGGTGACGAGGTTGAAGACGTTGTTCGCCCAGTTCTGGACGGTGATGTACTGGATCTTGGCGCCCTTGAGCGCGACGAGCTCGACCACCGCGCTGTGCAGCGTGGAGGTGGAGAACTTCGGGGCGGTGCAGCCCTCCATGTAGACGACCTCGGCGCCCTCGTCGGCGATGATGAGGGTGCGCTCGAACTGGCCGAAGTTCTCGGCGTTGATGCGGAAGTAGGCCTGGAGCGGCTGCGCGACCTTGACGCCCTTGGGCACGTAGATGAACGAGCCGCCGGAGAACACGGCGCTGTTGAGCGCGGAGAACTTGTTGTCGGCGGTCGGGATGACCTTGCCGAAGAATTTCCGGAAGATCTCCGGGTGCTCGCGGAGGCCCTCGGTGGAATTGCAGAAGATGACGCCCTGCTTGGCGACGATGTCCTTGATGTTCGAGTAGGCGGCCTCGGAGTCGAACTGGGCCTCGACGCCGGCGAGGAACTTGCGCTCCTGCTCGGGGATGCCGAGGCGCTCGAAGGTCTTCTTGATGTCGTCCGGCACCTCGTCCCACGTGCGCTTGGGCTTCTGGCCCTGGGAGAGGTAATAGCGGATCTTGTCGAAATCGATGTTCTCGAGGTCCTTCGTGGCCCAGTGCGTCGGCATGGGTTTGTCGAGGAAGGTCTTCAGCGCCTTGAGGCGGAAATCGAGCAGCCACGGCTCCTCCTTCTTGACGGAGCTGATGTAGCGGACGGTGTCCTCGTTGAGGCCCTTGCCGGCGTCGAAGGCGTAGCTGACATCGTATTTGAAGTCGCCCTTGGTCTGGTCGATCCCGGCGACGGGGTTTTCCGTCGGGGCGGACTCGATTTCGCTCGGAGGTTTCATGGCGGGGAAGGGTTGGCGCGGTTCAGGCGGTGGCGGCGAGTTCTTTCTTCACCCAGTCGTAGCCCTTGGCCTCGAGCTCGAGGGCGAGGGTCTTGTCGCCGCTCTTCACGATGCGGCCGTCATACATCACGTGGACGAAGTCCGGCACGATGTAGTCGAGCAGGCGCTGGTAGTGGGTGATGAGGAGGATGCCGGGCGGGTTGGCGGCGGCGCGGATGGAGTTGACGCCCTCGGCGACGATGCGGAGCGCGTCGATGTCGAGGCCGGAATCGGTCTCGTCCATCAGCGCGATCTTGGGCTCGAGCATGGCCATCTGGAGGATCTCGCAGCGTTTCTTCTCGCCGCCGGAGAAGCCGTCGTTCACCGCGCGGGCGGTGAACTTGCGGTCGATCTTCAGGAGGTCCATCTTGCTGTAGAGCCGCTTGTAGTAGCCGGTGGCGTCGAGCTCCTCGCCCTCGGCGAGGCGGGCCTGCACGGCGGCGCGGAGGAAGTTGGCGATGGTGACGCCGGGGATGTCGCTCGGGTATTGGAAGGCGAGGAACAGGCCGGCGCGGGCGCGCTCGTCGGGCTCCATGGCGAGGACGGACTTGCCGCCGAGCAGCACGTCGCCGCCCGTGATGGTGTAGTCCGGGTGGCCGGCGATGGCCTTGGCGAGGGTGCTCTTGCCGGTGCCGTTCGGGCCCATGATGGCGTGCACCTCGCCGGGCTTGATCGTCAGGTTGAGGCCCTTGACGATGGGCTTGTCGCCGATGCTGATGTGCAGGTCCTGGATAACGAGTTGGCTCATGGAGGAAGGTCGGGAGGCGGGGGCTGGAGGGGCGGGCGGATCAGTTCGCGGCGGCCTTGCCGCGGAAGGTCAGGTCGATGCTGCGGGCGTCGAAACCGGCGGGCAGCACTTCGTGCAGGCGGTCCATCAACTCGGCCGGCAGGTCCACATCGTGGATCCGGCCGGTGGCCTCGTCGTGAAAATGCGCGTGCTGGTGCAGGTTCGGGCAGTAGCGGGTCGGGGCGCGCTCGAGGTTGACCTGGCGGATGAGGCCGCAGGAGACGAGGGTCTCGAGGCAGTTGTAGACGGTGGCGAGCGAGATGGTGGGCATCGAGGCCTTCACCCGGGCGAAGATCTCGTCGGCGGTCGGGTGGTCGCGCTTCTCGAGGATGACCTTGAGTACGACCTCGCGCTGGGGGGTGGGGCGCACATCACAGGCCTTGAGGCGTTCGCACAGGGCGGCGTGGTTTTCCTTGGGGGAGGGCATGGTGGCGGGAGAGCCCGCTAAACCAAAGCAATCGAGACCGGGTTTCAAGTAGGAATTAGAACAATTCTAATCCAAGTCGCAGCGCTATGTCCGCGAGCATCTTACGCCAAACAAATTCACCCCTGCCAGAACCAATGCCAGGGCTCGTAGACGATGCCTTGGCGGTTGCGCCGCGGATAGGAAAGGCGAAACCCGAAACGGGCGGCGTGTTTTTTCAGCCAGCGGAATTCCGCGGTGCGGCCGAAATCCTCCTCGAGCGCGTGATTGGCCGCCGATCCGACATCAATCGCGCGGCCGGTGTGATGCTCGCTGCAGCCCGGGGCGGCGATGACCCGCAGGATGGCCGTGATGGCCTGGCCGGCGGCGAGCTTGCGGCGGATGATCCGCGCCTGCCGCGCCACGCTGCGATAGCCGGAGACCGGCTGCAGATCCACGCCGTCCGCCGTGGCGGCGGCGCGCATCCTTTTCCACGCGGCGGCGGCGCGCGGGGTCAGCCGCACCGGCTGGCCGTCGCTGACGGCGCGTCCGACCGACACGAGCGACCGGGCCACCGGTTGCACCGGCATCCGGCGCGTCCGGGCATAGTCGGCCGGGACACCCAGCCGCGACCAGAGCGCCTGGAGCCGGTCAGCCACCTTTCTCGGCGAGCCAGCGCTCGGCCTCGATCGCGGCCTGGCAGCCCATGCCCGCGGCCGTGATGGCCTGGCGGTAATGATGGTCGGCGCAGTCGCCCGCGACATACAGGCCGGGCGTCTTGGTCTTCACCTGGCTGTGGCCGGCGGCGACGAAATAGCCCTGGTCGTCCGTGTCCGCGGCGTGCTTGAACGCGGCGGTGTTCGGCACGTGGCCGATGGCGATGAAGACGCCCTTCACCGGCAGCACGGTCTCGGCGCCGGTCTTGAGATTCTTCACCTTGAGGCCGCTGACGGCGCCCTGCGCGACGCCCTCGACGGCGACGGGCACGCTGTCCCACACGGGCACGATCTTCTCGTGCGAGGTGGCGCGGTCGGCCATGATCTTGGAGGCGCGCAGCGAGTCGCGGCGGTGGACGAGGTAGACCTTGCTGGCGAAACGCGTGAGGAACAGGGCCTCCTCGGCCGCGCTGTCGCCGCCGCCGATCACGGCGACGTCCATCTTGCGGTAGAAAGCGCCGTCACAGGTCGCGCAGGTCGTCACGCCCTTGCCGCCGTAGAGTTCCTTCTCGCCCGGGATGCCGGTCAGGCGCGGCGAGGCGCCGGTGGAGACGATCACGGTCTTCGCCTTGATCTCGCGGTCGGCGAGCTTGAGCGTGTAGGGCCAGGTCGCGGTGTCGAGGCCGGTGACCAGGCCGCTCTCGTAGCGCGTGCCGAATTTCTCGGCCTGCTTGCGCAGGTTTTGCATCAGCTGGTAGCCGTCGACGCCGTCCGGGAAGCCCGGGAAGTTCTCGACCTCGGAGGTCGTGGTCAGCTGGCCGCCGGGCAGCGTGCCCTCGATGACGAGGGGCGAGAGGTTGGCCCGGCCGGTGTAGATGGCGGCGGTGAGACCGGCGCAGCCGGTGCCGACGATGACGACGTTTTCAACTTTGGCAGTCATGGGAAGTGGGCGCCAACTGAGCCCATCATCCCGGCCGGCGCAACCCCGGAGATGGCTTTTGGGCTGAAAGAACCACGTTGCCGCCCGGCGCGGTCCGCGCCTAGCCTGCCCGTGCCATGTCCCCCGTTGATCCCCGCGCCCTGCATGAACGCCTGTTCACGATCGACACGCACATCGACACGCCGACGGCCCGCCTGATGGACCCCGCCTGGGCCCTGGCCGCCGCGCACGACTTCGCCGCGGACGGCTCGCAGTGCGACCTGCCCCGGATGCGCGCGGGCGGCATCGATGCGCTGGTGATGGCGGTCTACTCGCCGCAGGGGGCGCGGACCCCCGAGGGCTTCGCCGTGGTGCACGACCAGGCGCTGCGGGTTTTCGCGCGGACGCACGAGGTGATCCGGCAGAACGCCGCGGCCTGCGGGCTCGCCCTGACCGGCGGCGAGGCCGTGCAGCTGAAGCAGTCCGGCCGGCGCGCGCTCTTCCTGGGCATCGAGAACAGCTACCCGCTCGGGCGCGACGCCGGGAATGTCGCGAAGTTCCACCGGCTCGGGATGCGGATGCTCGGGCTGACGCACATGCTGAACAACGACGTGGCGGACTCCTCCACCGACCCGCGCGGCCCGGAGTGGGGCGGGCTGAGCCCGTTCGGGCGCGAGGTGGTGGCCGAGTGCAACCGGCTCCGCGTGGTCGTCGACGCCTCGCATGCGTCCGATGACGCGCTGCGCGACCTGCTGGCGGTTTCCCGGTTCCCCGTGATCCTCTCCCATTCCGGGTGCCGCGCGGTCTGCGACCATCCCCGCAACATCGGCGACGACCTGCTCCGCGCCGTGGCGGCCCGGGGCGGTGTCATCCAGATCAACGCGCTGCCGGCGGCCGTCGTGCCGGCGCCCGAGGACGGCCGCACCGCCGCGATCGCGGGCCTGCTGCGGCGGATGAGCGACCAGGTGCTGACCCCCGAGGTGCGGGCCTGGGCGGGCGGCGAATGGCAGCGGCTCGAGGCCGCCTACCCGAACCCGGCCGTGACGCTGGAGGACTACCTGCGGCACATCGAGCATGCGGTGAAGGTCGCCGGCATCGAGCACGTCGGCATCGGGTGCGACTTTGACGGCGGCGGCGGCTTTCCCGGCCTGGCCAGCGTGGCCGACTACCCGAACATCACGGCGGGGCTGCTCGCGCGCGGCTGGTCGGAGCCGGCGCTCACGAAGCTGTGGGGCGGCAATACGTTCCGGCTGCTCAACTGACGGCCGGCGCCGGCCGGTCAGGCCCGGCGCGCCTCGATCACGACCTCGGACCGCACGGAATGGGCGATGAAGCACTCCGCGTGCGCCGCGTGGTGCAGGGCGTCCAGCGCGGCGGGGCCGGGGTGCCCGGCCCCGCCGAAAGTCACCAGCGGGCGCAGCGTGACCACGGTCAGCGCGAGCCGGCCCGCGGCGTCCCGGGCCATGACGCCGCTCGCGTCGTCGGCGTACGCATCGACGACGTGGCCGCGCTCGGCCGCGATCGAGAGAAACCACAGCATGTGGCAGCTGGAGAGGCTGGCGACAAACGCCTCCTCGGGATCGACGGCCGCGGCGACCGACATCGGGCGCGGCACCACGGACGGGGAGGAGGACGCGGGCACCACCACGCCGCCGTCGAAGTGCCACGCGTGGGCGCGGCTGTAACGGTTGTCGGTGAAGGGCTGGTCGCCCCGCGCCCAGCGGATCCCGGCGGTGTAGGTGGACATGGCGCCATTCAGCCGCCCGCGGTTGCGGCCGCAAGCCGGCTTCCCGGCCGGACCGGCACAGTCCGCGGATTTTTTAAAGGCGGGCGTCCCGCCGGATTTGGGTCTGCCCGGCGGAAAAATCCCGCGCGTGGGACGCGAGGATTTCGAATTTGAAGGCTTCCGGCGCCGCCGGTCCGGCGCGGAAAATAAATCCCCCCGCGGGCTGCAACTGTTGGCGGCCGCGCCGTGTTGTTGGCATGGGTGCTGCAAAGTGTCCGTCCACACACGCGCTGACAGCCATCGCGGCCACCCCGGAAAACCCGGGGCCCGTCCAGTCCAACCCCCCACGCCCCGCCTCCGCGGGGTCATTCCCATGAAGATCAAGTCCCTCGTCATCGCGTCCGCCCTCGCCGGCGGTCTGTTTGTCTCCGCCTCCGCCCTCACCACGGTCGACGCCTCCGGCCGGCCCGCCGCCGCCTTCGAGGCCCCGGCCCCGGCCGCCATCGTGGCGCCCACCGACCTGCCCCGCAGCCACCTCGGCGCCACGGTCACCCTCCGCTTCACGGTCGACGCGGCCGGCCACGCCACCGACATCAAGGTCGTGGGTGAGAGAAACGCCACGCTGAGCCGCAGCCTCCAGGCCGCGGTCTCGCAGTGGAAGTTCAAGCCGGCGCTGCGCAACGGCGTGCCGGTGACCACCAAGGTCGAGCTGCCGCTCGAGCTGCAGGAAGGCTGAGTCCGCCGCCCGCGTCCGGTTTCCGCCCGCGCCCCATGTCACCCGCCCGGTGGCCTGGGGCTTGGCGCGGGCTCAGAGCAGCGCGACGGCCGCGGCGTTGGCGCGGACCTGCGCCGCGTCCTTGCAGCCGGGGATGACGGCGGTGACGGCCGGGTTTTTCAGCACCCAGGCGAGCGCCCATTGCGCCAGCGGCACGCCGGCGGGCACCTCGGTGGCGGCGATCTGCTCCACCTGGCCGAGCAGGCGTTCCTGCTTGGCCTTCATCCAGACGTCGCGCACGTCGTTGGCGGGAAACTTGTGGCCCGGCTTGTATTTGCCGGAGAGGAAGCCGCTGGCGAGCGGCACGCGCGCCAGCACGCCGAGGTTCTGCCGCTGGCAGGACGGAAACACGGCCGCCTCCGGCTCGCGCTCGAGCCGGTTGTAGACGAGCTGGATCACGTCCACGCCGACCTCGGTCGAGCGGTCCACCTGCCGGGTGTCGCCCGTGTTGCTCGAGATGGAGTTGCCGAGGAAGCGCACCTTGCCCTGGCGCTTCGCCTCGCGGGCCGCCTCCCACATGCCCGGCGTGGCGAACTGCGCGTCGTTGCCCGAGTGGAACTGCAGCAGGTCCACGTGGTCCGTGCGCAGGGCCTTGAGCGAGGCGTCGAGCTGCGCGACCAGGTCGGCCGGGCCGGCGCACGGGTCGCGCTTGAAGCACTCGTGGAACTTGTGGCCCCACTTGGTGGCGATGACCCAGTCCTCCCGCCGGCCGGGCAGGGTTTCGCCGATGAGGCGCTCGGCGAGGTGGTCGCCGTAGCACTCGGCGGTGTCGATGAGGTTGATGCCGCAATCCTGCGCGGCGGCGAGGATCTCGCGGGCGTCGGCCGCGCGGTAGGTGCGGCCCCACTCGCCGCCGAACTGCCAGGTGCCGACGCCGACGACGGAGACATTGAGGCCGGTGCGGCCGAGGGTGCGGGTGATCATCGGGGGTGAACATGGCGGGCGCCCGGCGGCGCGCAAGTTTGCTCCGCCGCGGCCGGGATCCCGGGCCATCAGGCCCGCAACTATCCCCCTCCCGGCGGGCGGGCGGGATTGACGCCCTCCCCGGTTTCGTGTGGGTTGCTGCCCCAGGCCAATGTCCTTTTTCAAGCGCATCTTGAAGGAGCCCGAGCCGGCGGAGGCCCCGACCCCGCGGGTCGAACGCCGCAGTGTGCCGCGCTTCGCCGTCAACCCGCAGTTCCCGCTCAAGGCGGTGCTCAGCTTCGTCGCGCGCGACGACACCGGGGTGCCGATGAGCAACACGCGGCACGGCTGGAACTGGAAGGGCCGGCTCATCGAATGCTCGGAGCTGGGCGCGCGCATGCAGCTCGGCCCCGGGGTCCATGCTAACTCCGGCGAGACCTGCGACCTGAAGCTCAGCGTGCAGGCCTACGAGATCACGGTGCCCTGCCATATCGCCAACCTGAGCGAGCAGCCCGAGGGCGTGGTGCTCGGCCTGGTCCATGACCTGGCGGACAAGGAGGTCCGCCGCGACTACCACCAGCTGATCGAGGTCGTGGCCCTCGGCTCCACGCTCAAGCTGCAGGACAAGACGACCAAGCCCGACGCCTCCGGCTATCTCGTGGAGCACTACGCCAGCAACCGGCCCTCGCGCCTGACCGTGTGGCGCCATCCGGCCGACGAATCGGTGGCGGCCTTCGAATTCCAGCTGAAGGACAACCTGGTGCGGGCCGCCGCCGGACAGCAGGCGGAGTTCCTGTCGGACCTCGACGGCACGGGCTCGCATCCGGCCGCGACGGACAAGTGCCTCGAGATCGGCCGCCTCTTCACGTGGGTCGTGCCCAACCTCGCCCCGGTGGTGCCGGAGGACGTGCGCGCCTTCCTGCAGCAGTTCGCGGGCTGAGCCGCCGCGCGGCGGCGGGCCCGCGCGTGCTGGGTTGCAAGTCCGGCCGGTCCTGCTGGGATGCGGGGCGCACCGCGAACCGCCCGCCCAACCCCCCGCCGCCCATGAACTCGCTCCTCAACCGCCGGCAATGGCTCAAGGCCGCCGGCGCCACCCTCGCCGCCACCGCCGTGGCACCGCGCCTGTCCCGCCTCGAGGCCGCCGTCCCGCCGGCCCCGGCGCCCGCCGCGCCGGGCCCCGTGCAGCTCTCGTGGAACGAGAATCCCTTCGGGCCGTCGCCCGCCGTGCAGGCGGCGATGCGCGCCGCCGTGGGCCGCACCTGCCGCTACCCCGATGCCGAGGAAACCGCGCTGCGCGAGCTGATCGCCGCGCGCGAGGGCGTGCCGCCCGCGCAGGTGCTGCTCGGCTGCGGCTCCGGCGAGATCCTCGAGGCGGCCGGCCTGCACTACGGCGCCAGCGGCGGCGAGATCGTCGCCGCCGACCCGACCTTCATGCAGCTGCTCGGGGCGGCGGAGCGCGCCGGGGGCCGGGCCGTGCGCGTGCCGCTCAACGCCCGGCTCGAGCACGACCTGCCGGCCATGGCTGCCGCC
>Ga0228698_1001031_pt1 | contig 15148 bp, 15 predicted proteins | sample McNCre117_Aug_MG_FD_178015 | JGI IMG/M metagenome (GOLD analysis project Ga0228698, IMG submission 178015) | Freshwater microbial communities from McNutts Creek, Athens, Georgia, United States - 1-17_Aug_MG | ecosystem: Environmental > Aquatic > Freshwater > Creek | place: USA: Georgia...
AGGCCGGCGCAGCCGCTGCCGCGGCCCGCCCCAACGTGCTGGCCGACTGCGAAACCAAGGCCCTGGCCGGAGACCGTGCCTGCCAGTTGGCGCTGGGCCAGGCCTACCTGCTGGGTCGCGGCCTGGCGGCGGACCCGGTGCAGGCCCTGGTGTGGTTCCGCAAGGCCGGCGACCAGGGGGATGCGGTGGGCCAGTACCAGACGGCCGTGATGACGGCCCAGGGCAGCGGCACCACGCGCAACGAAACCGTGGCCGCGCGCTGGATGCGCAAGTCGGCCGAGCAGGGCTACGCGCCGGCGCAGACGGCGCTGGGCCAGTCGCTGGAACGTGGCGATCTGGGCAGCCCCAGCCCGGTGCAGGCGGCCGACTGGTACCGCAAGGCGGCCGACCAGGGGCACGCGGGCGGCCAGGTCAACCTGGGCCGCCTGTACCTGGAAGGCATCGGGGTGTTCCGCAATGCCGAAAAGGCGGCGGGGCTGTTCCAGCAGGCGGCCGAGCACGGGGATGGCGAGGCCGCGGCCCTGCTGGGCGGGCTCTACGAGCGCGGCCAAGGCGTGGCCCGGTCCAAGGAGCGGGCGCGCCACTGGTACGCCCAGGCCATGTCGGCCCCGGGGCCCCGCGTCACGCCCGACGAGATCGCGCGCATCCGCGGGTGGCTGGCGGCCAATCCCTGACAAGGCGGCGTCTCGCGGGAGCGGCCTCGTCGGCCGGTGGTGAGGGCGGGGGCATGACCGTGGACCGGACGCACGGCGCCATTCAACCGGGGCGACCCGAGCCCCCGTGGAAGGTGGTGCGACGTGCGCGCCAGCGTCCCGGGCCGCTGGTCTTCAGGGGCCGGCGGTCGGCCCGCGGCGCCTGGCGGGCGCGTCCACGCTGAAGCGCCAGACCAAGGCGGCGTCCAGGCTGTTGCCGGACAGGCCGCCCTGGACCGAACGCACCCGCCCCAACCCCAGGCGCAAGTCCAGCGCGGGCGTCAGCGGCAGGTCGCCGTAGACCCGGCCCTGCAGGATGGCGCCGCCTTGGGTGTCGACCCCGCCGCCGCCGGCCGCGCCGGCCAGGGCCTCGGCACCCACGCGCCAGCGGCCCGCGTCGCCCAGCGGCCACTGTGCGCCCAGGCCGAACAAGCCCACCGAATATGCCCCGGCGCCGCCGCCCCAGGCACTGTGGGCCTGGCCGCTCAGGTACAGCGTGGGCGTGACGAAGCGGTTCACGGCCAGGGTCACCGCCTGCAGCGGGCGGCGGCTGCCGTCCTTGCGCAGGGCCGGGTAACGGATGTCGCCGGCCACCCATTCGGTGGTCACGGGGGTGGCGTCGGCCGGCGACGTGCCGGGGGCCGCCGCACGGCGATCGTCCAGCTGCCAGTCCAGGCCCAGTTGCATCGCCCGCCCGGCCAGGTGGCCGCGCGGCGACGCCGTGCGCCCGGCTTCGGCGCTGACGGCCAGGCTCTGGCTGAGCTTGAGCTTCAGCCCCAGGCTGCCCTTGGCCAGCAGGCCGCCGCCGGTGTCCAGGCCGCCGCCACCGGCCAGGCCCGTGGCCACGCGGCCACCCACCTCGAGCCGGTCGTCCAGCATCAGCCGGCTCAGGCCCATGGTGCCCAGCACCTCGGCGTAGCCGGCCACGCCCCCGCTGGCCGCGCCGGCGGCCTCGATGCCCCACCAGGGGCCGTCGACGAAGGGGTGGCGCTCGGCGCGGATGCCCACCAGGCCGATGCGGTTCTCCAGCGGCTGGCCGTCGCGGTTGCGGTTGCCGGCCTGCGGCTGGAACACGGTGGCCGTGGCCACCACGGTGTCGAAGCCCAGGCCGGTGGCCAGCACGCCGCGGCTGCCGCCGAGGTTGCCGGGTGGCCGCACGCGCAGCGAGGAATCCAGGGTCAGCATCCAGCCCGGTTGGAAGGAGCGGATCTGCCCGCCGCCGAAGTGCACCCAGGACAGCGTGGGGCCGGTGTAGAAGCCCGGGCCACGCCAGACCAGGTCCAGGTGCGGGCGCAGCATCAGGCCGTTGCCCACCGGAGCTGCAGCCCCGCCGCCGCCGCCGGCGAACAGCCCCGCGTCGAGCGCGAAATGCTCGCTGACCGGCCGGGCCCAGGCCAGTTCGACCCCGGGCACGAACAGGCCGCCGCGCTGGCCGCTGGCCGCGCCGTAGACGGCCGGGCCGGCCCACCAATCCCCGTCGACCTGCACCAAGGCGCTCAGGCCGGCCAGGCCCATGCGTTCGCCCTGGGGCAGGTGCACGCGCTCCAGGCCCAGGCGCGTGCGCAAGACGCGGCTCTGCACCGGGGGCGCCAGGGCATCGTCGTCGGGCCCGGTGCCCCCCAGCGGGCCGGCCAGCGCGGCCGGCGGCGTGAGGGCCGTGAGTGCCGCCAGGGCCAGCAGACCGGTGCGGTGAGGTGAAAGACGCAGGCGCAAGGGCAGGGAGCGGGGCATGGTCGGATCGATGGGGCGGCGGCGGAGGATCCGCGGCGGCGTGGCCCGCCATCTTAGGCGCTGCGGCGGCTGCGGGCCGGCGCCATCGGCCCCCGAAACGACCGCGCCGGGCAGGAGCCCGGCGCGGAAGTGCTTCAGCAAGGGATGCGCGCGGTGGCGATCACTTCATCAGCAGGTGCGGCAGCCACAGCGACAGCGGCGGCCAGTAGGTGACCACGACCAGGAAGCCGATCATGGTCAGCAGCCACGGCCACACCGCCACGGTCAGCTCGGTGATGCCCATCTTGGTGATGCCCGAGGCCACGTAGAGGTTCAGCCCCACCGGCGGGTGGCACAGGCCCACTTCCATGTTCACGGCCATCAGGATGCCCAGGTGCACCGGGTCCACGCCCAGCTTGGTGGCCACCGGGTACAGGATGGGCGCCATGATCAGCACGATGGCCGACGGGTCCATGAAGTTGCCGGCCGCCAGCAGGATGATGTTGACCAGCAGCAGGAACACCACCAGGCCGAAGCCCTGGCTGGTCATCCACGCGGCCATGGCCTGCGGGATCTGCTCGGACGTCATCAGGAACGAGAACAGCACCGCGTTCGTGATGATGTACAGCAGCATCGAGCTCATCGCGGCCGCGTTGCGCAGCACCTTGGGCACGGCCACCAGCTTCATGTCCTTGTAGACGAAGACGGCGATGACGAAGGCGTAGACGGCGGCGATGGCGGCGGCTTCGGTCGGGGTGAAGATGCCCGAGTAGATGCCGCCGATGACCACGACGATCAGCAGCAGGCCCCAGAAGGCCTCGCGGAAGGCCGTCCAGCGCTCACCCCAGCTGGCGCGGGGCATGCGCGGGTAGTCGTACTTGCGGGCGCGGTACCAGGTGGTGATGCCCAGCAGCACCGACAGGCACAGGCCCGGCACCACGCCGGCCAGGAACAGCTGGCCCACCGAGGCGGTGGACACCGGCTCGCCGTTCGGGCCGGTGGCCGACATGCCGCTGGTGGCGATCGAGAAGATCACCAGGTTGATCGAGGGCGGGAACAGGATGCCCAGCGCGCCCGAGGTGGTGATCACGCCGGCGCTGAACTTCTTCGGATACCCCTGCTTGAGCATCTCGGGCAGGATGATCGAGCCCACGGCCACCACGGTGGCCACCGAGGAGCCCGAGATCGCCGCGAACATCGCGCAGGCCAGCACGCCGGCCAGGCCCAGGCCGCCGTAGTAGTGGCCGACCATGGTGGTGGCGAACCGGATCATCCGTTTGGCCACCCCCCCGCTTGTCAGGAAATTGCCTGCCAGGATGAAGAACGGGATCGCCATGATCTCGAACTTCTCGATGCCGGTGAACAGCTTGAGTGCCACCGACTCGATGGGCACCGTGGTCATGGTGAACAGGAAGCTCAGCACGGTCAGGCCGAGCGCGATCGAGATCGGCATGCCGGTGAGCATCAGCACCACCAGCAGGCTGAAGATGATGAGCGTGTTCATGCGCGGGCCTCCTGGGCGGGCGAGGCGACCTGGTCGGTGACGTCCTCTTCAAGACCTTCGACGTGGCCGTGGTTGTGGTGCGGCAGCTGACCCGTGGTGATGAACGCCCAGCCCACCTGCAGGAAGCGGAAGCACATCAGGTAGGAGCCCAGCGGCACGCAGGCGTAGGGGATCCAGGTGGGCACTTCCAGGTCGGGCGAGGTCGGGCCTTCGAACAGGTCGGGGCCGGCGATGCCCAGCGCGTGGTACAGCGCGTAGTGGAAGCCGTTCTCCCACACGAAGCGCGCGCCCAGCGTGCCGATGATGGCGGTGAAGATCGCGCCGCCGGCCAGGCCGACGAGCACCATCACCTTGGCCTTGGACGGCGACAGCGCGCGCACCAGCACGTCCACGCCCACGTGGGTGCCGTGGCGCACGCCGTAGGCGGCACCGAACTTGGCCATCCACACGAACATGTAGATGCAGAGTTCCTGCGCCCAGCTGACGTTGATGCGCACCATCCAGTCCTGCAGCAGCGGGACACCGGCGAGGAAGCGGTGCAGCACCGCCAGGAAGATCACGAAGGTGGCCGCGCCCATCAGGAACGCGATCAACCACTCTTCCAGGTGATCGAGAAAGCGGGAGAGCATGGGAATGCCTTTCACGCGAAGAGCCGGGCGGACCCGACGGGGGAAAAAAACGCCGGCGCGGGCGGGAGCCCGGCCGGCGCGGTGGCTGGGGCGCTTACTTGGCCGGCACGAAGCCGGCGGCCTTGTAGGCGGCCTCGACCGTGGCCTTGCCCACGCGCGATTCCATTTCCTTGTGCACCGGCATCAGGGCCTTCTTCCAGTCGGCCAGCTCGGCCGCGGTCGGGGTGTAGATCGTGGTCTTGCCGCTGGCCTTGATCTTGTCCAGCGCCTGGGCGTTCTCGGTCTTGGCGATCGCGTTGGCGTAGGTGGTGGCGTCCTTGATGGCGCCTTCCAGCGTGGTGCGGATGTCCGCGGGCAGGCCGTCCCAGAACTTCTTGTTCACGATGACCGCGTAGGCCAGGTGGCCGTGGTTGGACATGGTGATGTGCTTCTGCACTTCGTAGATCTTCTGGGTGTAGAAGTTCGAGGGCGTGCCTTCGGTGCCGTCCACCACGCCCGACTGCAGGGCCTGGTACAGCTCGGAGAAGGCCATCACCTGCGGGATCGCGCCCAGCGCGCGCATCTGGGCGTCCAGCACTTTGGACGACTGGATGCGCATCTTCATGCCCTTGAAGTCGGCCACGGCATGCAGCGGCTTGTTGGCCGACATGATGTGGAAGCCGTTGTCCCAGTAGGCCATGCCCTTGATGCCCTTGGGCTCGAGCTTGCTGAACAGCTCCTTGCCCAGCGGGCCTTCGGTGATGCCCTTGAACGCGGCGTCGTCCTTGAACAGGAAGGGCAGGTCGAAGACCTCGAATTCCTTCACGCCCAGCGGGCCGAACTTGGCCAGGGACGGGGCCAGCATCTGGACCGAGCCCAGCTGCAGGGCTTCCATCTCTTCCTTGTCCTTGTACAGCTGGCTGTTCGGGTAGACCTCGACCTTCACGCGGCCGTTCGTGCGCTGTTCTGCCAGCTCCTTGAAGCGCTGCGCGCCCTTGCCCTTGGGGGTATCGGGGGCCACGACGTGGCTGAACTTGATGACGATGGGGGCGTCGGCGGCCTGGGCGACGCCGCAGGTGAATGCGGCGGCAGAGGCCAGGGCGGCGGCCAGGAGGTGGCGGCGGGAGGCGGCAAAGCGCATGGTTGTCTCCGGTGGGGCCCCGTCGGCGCGCCGGGGCCTTTCGGGGGCCGGGGCGGGACGCGGGCAGGTTGGAATGCTGGGGTCGGATTCTGGAGACGGCGCGTCGCCGCGGCCATTGTGGACTCCCACATGCGGGGGGGCGGCGCCTGCCGGCACCGCCCCCGGGGCCGGGTCGTCCCCGTAGACTCCCGGGCCATGCCCGTCGACCCCACTGCCGTCCCGCCCGCCCCCGTGCCGCCGTCGCCCTCCGCCGTGCGCGAAGGCTGGTGGCGACGCCTGGCGCGTGGCGGCTCCTGGTGGTGGATGCCGCTGCTGCTGTCGGCCCTGTTCACGCTGGCCGTGGCCGTGTGGCTGCAGCGCTCGGACCAGCGGGATCTGGAGGAAGGTCAGCGGCAGCTGATCTCGGATTCGCTGTCGCTGGAGCGCCAGATCAGCGCCCGGGTCAGCGAGGAGCAACTGCGTCTGGACAGCCTGGCCCGGGGCTTCGATCTCGAGGCCGCCGGCGGCGGCGGCGCGTCCCTGGCCCGCGTGCCCGGCGTGCGCCAGGGGCTGCAACGCCTGTGGCAGAGCGTGGCCTGGGTGGACGAGCGCACGCGGCTGCGCGCGGTCTGGCCGGAGCAGGCCGACCTGGGCGAGCGCCCCGGCCTCAGCGCCCACCTCAGCGCCCCGCTGCGCGACGCCCAGGCCCGGCCCGCCGGGGCCCTGGTGGTGCGCTACGCACCGGCGGCGCTGTTGCGCCAGAGCGTGCCCTGGTGGCTGTCCCGCGAATACGAGGTCCGCCTGGTCGATGCCTTCGGGCAGATGATCGGCAGCTTCGACTCCCCCTCGCCGCAGCCGGGCCAGGAGTCCCACCGGGTCAGCCTGGAGCCGGCGCTGCCCGGCGTGTGGCTGGAACTGTCGACGCGGCACCTGCACCGCCCCTGGTGGCGCAGCCTGCCGGTGGTGCTGATGGGCGGCTTCATGGTGCTGATCGCGTTGACCTCGCTGCTGCTGCGGCGCCAGGTGCGTGAAGTGGTGCGCACCGGGGACGCGCTGCGCACCGAAGCCGCCTGGCGCCAGGCCATGGAGGATTCGCTGACCGTGGGCCTGCGCGCGCGCGATTTCGACGGCCGCCTGGTCTACGTCAACCGCACCTTCTGCGACCTGGTGGGGTATCCGCAGGAGGTGCTGGTGGGCCTGGCGCCGCCCTTTCCCTACTGGCCCCCGGACCAGATCGCCGAGAGCATGTCGCGCCACCTGCGCAACCTGGCCGGCCGCGCCCCGCGCGAAGGCTACGAGGCCCGCTGGCGCCGCGCCGACGGCCGCATGGTGGACGTGATGGTGTTCGAGGCGCCCCTGGTCGACGCCCGCGGCCGGCAGATCGGCTGGATGGGCTCGATCCTGGACATCACCGAGCGCAAGCGGCTGGAAGAGCGCGAACGGCGCCAGACCGACGCCATGGCCCACCAGGGCCGGCTGACCATGCTGGGCGAGGTGGCCTCGGCCCTGGCCCACCAGCTCAACCAGCCCCTGACCTCGATCACCAGCTACGCCGCCGGCGTGCGCCGCCTGCTCGAGCGCGGCGCCGATGCCGGCGGGGCCGGGGCCGATCCGCGCGTGCTGGGCGCGATGACCCGGCTGGGCGAGCAGGCCGCCGAGGCCGGGCGCATCGTCAAGCGCATCCGCGAGTTCCTCACGCGCCGCACCCCGCAGCGCGAGACCGTGGCCCTGGCCGACGTGGCCCGCCGGGCCCTGGGCCTGATGGCCCGCGACCTGCAACGCCAGCACGTGCTGCTCGAGACCGTGCTCGACCTGCCCCTGCCCAGCGTGGTCGCCGACCCGGTGCTGGTCGAGCAGGTGGTGCTGAACCTGGTGCACAACGCCTGCGACGAGATGCAGGCCCAGCCCGAGGCGGGCCGTCGCCTGCGCGTGGCCCTGTCCGCGGCCGGCCCCGGCTTCGTGCGCCTGGACGTGGAGGACAGCGGCCCGGGCCTGCGCGGGCGCCGCATCGAGGAGCTGGTCGAGCCCTTCTACTCGACCAAGCCCGAGGGCATGGGCATGGGCCTGGCCATCTGCCGCTCCATCATCGAGGCTCACCATGGTGCGTTCGACGCCGGCGCCTCCCTGCTGGGCGGCGCCGCGTTCTCGTTCACCTTGCCCGTGGCCGGCGGCCAGGGGGATGATGGCGAGGACCAGGACCGATGAGCCGGGCACGCCGCCCCATCTCCGCCCCCACCGGGGTGGGGCACCCCTACCCGTACGGGTACCCCACCCCGGCCACCGCCCCTGATCGGATGTTCATCCCGGCGATCCCCCCTATACAGGTACCCGTATCCCCATGACGCCTCCTCCGCCCCCGAAGCCCGCGGCCCCGGCTGCCACCATCCACCTGGTCGACGACGAGGCCCCGGTGCGCGACGCGCTGGGCTTCCTGTTCCAGTCCCACGGCCTGGCCGTGGCCACCTATGCCAGCGGCCCCGAATTCCTGGCCACCGTGGACGCCGGGCCGCTGGCCGGCTGCATCGTGCTGGACGTGCGCATGGAGCCACTGTCGGGCCTGCAGGTGCATGACCTGCTGGTCGAGCGCGGCATCGGCCTGCCGGTGCTGTTCCTCACGGGGCACGGCGACATTCCCATGGCGGTGGAGGCGCTCAAGAAGGGCGCGTTCGACTTCGTCGAGAAGCCCTTCGGCGATGACGCCCTGGTCGAGCGGGTGAAGCGGGCGCTGCGCGTGGATGCCGCGCGGCAGGCCGCCGACAGCGAGGGCGACGAGCGCGCGGCCCGGTTGGCCAGCCTGTCCGAGCGCGAGCGCGAGGTGATGCTGCGCGTGGCCGCCGGCAAGCTCAACAAGGTCATCGCCGACGAGCTCAACATCGCCGTGCGCACCGTCGAGGTACACCGGGCCCGGGTATTCGGAAAGCTGGGCGTGCGCTCGGCTGCCGAGGTCGCCACGCTGCTGGCGGCCTCCCCCTCGGGAGGGGGTATCCGTCGCAGGTGAAAAACGTGGGCAAATACGCCATTCGTGGTACGTACCCACCTATGCAAGCGCGAGGAAATCATGACAATCGCTGATACCCAAATGCGTGCTCAGCACGACGAAGGAGGGGTCCATGTCAGTCCTCAATGACGAACAAAGCCGCGGCGACATCCTCAATCGCCTCAAGCGGGCCGAGGGCCAGCTGCGCGGCATCCAGCGCATGGTCGAGTCCGGCCAGCCGGGCATCGACGTCGCCAGCCAGCTGGTGGCCGTGCGTCGCGCCCTCGACAGCACCTATGTGCACCTCACCGTGAGCCTGGTCGAGCAGGAGCTTGGTCAGCGCTTCGGCGACGACAACCGCAAGCGCAAGCAGGTCGCCGACATCGTCGCCGAACTGCAAGGCCTGCTCAGCAAGGTTCGCTGAGCACGCCCTGGGTGGCCCGGCCGGGCCGCCCACCCGCCAGTCCAGTCCGTCGGGAGACGGGCCGGGCCCGGTCCCGGGCACAAGGTGCCGGGCGCTCCATGCCGCCGGCGACTGAACAAGCGATCTGAAATCGCCCCTCTGGCAGGCCAGGCCCTCCGGGTCAGCGGTCTTATCTGTTTTTCGCATCAAATCCCGCGCTTCCATTCCTTGAGCGAATAGCGCGGCGATTCCATCATGACGTCCAACAGGGGGCCTTCCCCTGGTCCAGGAGCCCGTCATGTCCCCCGTCCACGCCCGAGCCCACGCTGCCCAGGTCCTGCATGCCCCGATGAGCGGCCAGGTGCTGCGCCAGTCCATGGCCCAGCACCGGGCGGACGAACTGGCCACCTGGACCGCCTGGGCCAGCTCGCTGCGCGTGGCCGGCTACCGGGTCGACCCGCGCCGCCTGGCCGAGCAGCTGCTGCAGCACGGCTGCGCCCGGGTCGAGGATGCGTTCGGTCAGCCGGTGGCCGTCGAAGTCCCGGTGCCCCCGCGCCCGGCCCGCTCCGGGCACCCGGAGGACCCGGGGGCCACCGGCTTCCGGATCTCGTCCTGATCCGCGGCGGCCCGGGGGGGCCGGGCCGTCCGTCCGGCCCCTGATCGTCCGCCGCCGCCCCCTGTCCGATCACCTCGTCGCCCGGCCATCCCGGCCGTGCGCCGGCGGAGCGCTGCCCGCCATCCGACGTTCCGCCATTCCGCCGTTCCGTTCCGTCCCTTCACCTCATCCCCTACATCCGGAGTCCCCGTCATGAGCATCCTCGCCATCAACGTGCGCAACCAGTTCCGCGGCAAGGTCCGCGAAATCATCGAAGGCCCGGTGGTCTCCGAAGTCGACGTCGAAACGCCGTCCGGCCTGATCGTCACCTCGGTGATCACCACCCGTTCGGTGGCCGAGCTGGGCCTGAAGGTCGGCAAGGACGTGGTCGCCTTGGTCAAGTCGACCGAAGTGTCGATCGCCACGCTCTGATCGCCCCGCCCCGCCCCGCCCCGCCGCGCACGCACCATGTCGAATCTTTCCCATCCCTTCGCACCGGCACCGGCACCGGCACCCGCAACCGCAACCGCAACCGCGCCAGCGCCCGCGCCCGCGCCCGTACCGGGCCGGCTGGCCCGGCCTGTGGCCGCCCAGGTGCTGGTGGTCTCGGGCCTGAGCCCGGTCGACCTCGACCCCTGGCAGGCCTGGCTTGAACGCACCCTGCCCGGGGCCCGATGGATCCGTCCGCTGGACGGGGACTGGCCCGACCTGCACCGCTGGTCGGCCCGCATCGACCAGGTGCTGTCGAGTGGCGAGCCGGGCCGGCCCTGGCTGGTGCTGGCCCACGGCTTCGGCGCCCTGGCCCTGGTGCACCAGGTCACGCATGGTCTGGTGAGCCCGGACGAGCTGCTGCTGGTGGCGCCGGCCACCCCGCAGCGCTTCGGGCTCGATGCCGGCACGCTCGGTCAGACCCTGCCGGTGCGCAGCACCGTGCTGGCGCTGCAAGGCGGGGGGCACGCGCCCTCGCCCTGGCTGCAGGACCAGGCGGCGGCCGACTGGGCCCGCGGTTGGGGCAGCCGGCTCGCGTCCGCCGGGGCCGGGCCCGGTCAGCCGGGGCCGTCGGGCCCACGCTGGGTCGAAGGCGATGAAGCCCTGGCCTCCGCGCTGTCGCGCATCGCCCCGGCCATCACCTCGGCAACCCCGGCAACCCCGGCCGTGACGCTGCCCACCCGCGTCCGCGGCTTCGCCTTGTGATCCTGCGGGCGGCGTCAAGCGCATGAGCCCATGCGATTCCCTTCTTTGGCAATCGCCGGGCCGCCTTCCAGAATTCCTTCAACCGTTCACACCGCCCCCCCGTTCTCCGCCGCGCGGCCGTCCACCCGCTGCGAAGAACCCGTCCACCGCCCCAAGCAGGCCAGGAACCGTCATGACTTCTTCTTCCAAGACGACGCGCCGTCACGCGCTGTCTCGTGTGCTGGGCGCATCCGCGCTCGCCGTGGCCGCCTCTGCGGCTCTGTTCGCGCCCCTGGCCGCCCAGGCCAAGGACGTGACCCTGCTCAACGTGTCCTACGACCCCACGCGTGAGCTCTACCAGGACGTCAACAAGGCCTTCGCCGCCCAATGGAAGGCCAAGACCGGGGACAACCTGATCATCAAGCAGTCGCACGGCGGCTCGGGCAAGCAGGCCCGCTCCGTGATCGACGGCCTCGAGGCCGACGTGGTCACGCTGGCCCTGGCCTACGACATCGACGAGCTGTCCTCCAAGGCCAAGCTGCTGCCCGCCGACTGGCAGAAGCGCCTGAGCCACAACAGCGCCCCCTACACCTCGACCATCGTGTTCCTGGTGCGCAAGGGCAACCCCAAGGGCATCAAGGACTGGGACGACCTGGTCAAGCCCGGCACCCAGGTCATCACCCCCAACCCCAAGACCTCGGGCGGGGCCCGCTGGAACTACCTGGCCGCCTGGGGCTACGCGCTGAAGAAGCCGGGCGGCAGCGAAGCCTCCGCCAAGGCCTTCGTCTCGGCGCTCTACAAGAACGTGCCGGTGCTGGACTCGGGCGCCCGCGGCGCCACCACCACCTTCGTCGAACGAGGCATCGGCGACGTGCTGCTGGCCTGGGAGAACGAGGCCTTCCTGGCCGTGAAGGAACTGGGTCCGGACAAGTTCCAGATCGTGGTGCCCAGCACCAGCATCGTGGCCGAGCCGCCGGTGGCCGTGGTCGACAAGGTCGTCGACAAGCATGGCACCCGTGCCGTGGCCCAGGCCTACCTGGACTTCCTGTACACCAGCGAAGGCCAGAAGATCGCCGCCCAGAACTGGTACCGCCCGATCGACCCGAAGGTGGCCGCGCAGTTCGCCCAGCAGTTCCCGTCGATCAAGCTGTTCCGCATCGACGACGTGTTCGGGGGCTGGGCCAAGGCGCAGCCCACCCACTTCAACGACGGTGGCGTGTTCGACGAGATCTTCACCCGCAGGTAAGAAGGCCGCTCATCCCCGATGCCCCGGCCGGCCCCGAGCGGCCGGGCGCGCTCTCCTGGCCCCTCCTTGCCTGAGGTGATCCGATGTTTACCCGTGTGCTGCTGCGCCGGCACAGCGTGCTGCCCGGCTTCGACCTGTCGCTGGGCGTGACCCTGCTGTACCTGGGCGTGGTCGTGCTGATCCCGCTGTCGGCCGTGTTCCTCAAGACGGCCACCCTCAGTGGCGAGGCCTTCTGGGCCACCGTCACCTCGCCGCGCGTGGTGGCCTCCTACCGCCTGACCTTCGGCGCCTCGCTGCTGGCCGCGCTGATCAACGCGGTGTTCGGCCTGCTGGTGACCTGGGTGCTGGTGCGCTACCCGTTCCCGGGCAAGCGCCTGATCGACGCGCTGGTGGACCTGCCGTTCGCGCTGCCCACGGCCGTGGCCGGCATCGCGCTGACCGCGCTCTACAGCAGCAACGGCTGGATCGGGAAGTGGCTGCCGTTCAAGGTCAGCTTCACACCCCTGGGGGTATTCGTCGCGTTGACCTTCATCGGCCTGCCCTTCGTGGTGCGCACGGTGCAGCCGGTGCTGGAAGATCTCACGCAGGAGTTGGAGGAAGCCGCCGCCACCCTGGGGGCCACGCGCTGGCAGACCTTCTCCCGCGTGGTGTTCCCGTCCCTGATGCCGGCCCTGCTGACCGGCTTCACGCTGGCCTTCGCGCGGGCCCTGGGCGAGTACGGCTCGGTGATCTTCATCGCCGGCAACATGCCCATGGTCTCCGAGATCACCTCGCTGCTGATCATCACCAAGCTCGAGCAGTACGACTACACCGGCGCGACCTCGATCGCGGTGGTGATGCTGCTGACCGCCTTCACCCTGCTGCTGGCCATCAACCTGCTGCAAGCCTGGGCGCGCAAACGCCAGGGGAAGTGACATGAGTGCCTCCATCCATGCCGCCGGGGCTGGCCAAGCCCCCCCGCACCTGCCGGGTGCCACCAGCGAGCCCGCCTGGGTGCGCCGCCTGCTGATCGGCGGGGCCCTGCTGTTCCTGTCGCTGTTCCTGTTCGTGCCCCTGGTGGCGGTGTTCGTGCAGGCCTTGTCCAAGGGCCTGGGCGTGTACTGGGCCGCGCTCAGCGACCCCGACGCGCTGTCGGCCCTGCGCCTGACGCTGACCGCGGCGGCCATTGCCGTGCCGCTGAACCTGGCCTTCGGCGTGGCCGCGGCCTGGAGCATCGCCAAGTTCGACTTCCGCGGCAAGAACCTGCTGCTGACCCTGATCGACCTGCCGTTCTCGGTCTCGCCGGTGATCGCCGGCCTGATCTACGTGCTGATCTTCGGCCTGCAGGGCTGGTTCGGCGAATGGCTGCGCGACCACGACATCAAGGTGATCTTCGCGGTGCCGGGCATGGTGCTGGCCACGATCTTCGTGACTTTCCCCTTCATCGCCCGCGAACTGATCCCGCTGATGCAGGCCCAGGTCCAGGAGCAGGAAGAGGCCGCCCGCGTGCTCGGTGCCTCGGGCTGGCAGATCCTGTGGCGCGTGACCCTGCCCAACGTGAAGTGGGCCCTGCTGTACGGGGTGATCCTGTGCAATGCGCGGGCCATGGGCGAGTTCGGCGCGGTCAGCGTGGTCTCGGGCCACATCCGCGGCCAGACCAACACCCTGCCCCTGCACATCGAGATCCTCTACAACGAGTACCAGTTCGCCGCGGCCTTCGCCGTGGCCTCCCTGCTGGCCGCGCTGGCCCTGGTGACCCTGGCCCTCAAGTACATCGTCGAGCAGCGCGTTGCGCGCCAGCTTGCCGCCGCCACCTCCGACACGCCTGCTGCGGCCTGAGCCCGGCACGAGGACACACACCATGAGCATCGAGATCCGCCACCTCGTCAAGCACTACGGCTCGCTGGCCGTCTGCAACGACCTGAGCCTGGACATTCCCTCCGGCGAACTGGTGGCCCTGCTGGGCCCGTCCGGCTCCGGCAAGACCACGTTGCTGCGCATGATCGCGGGCCTGGAGCGGCCCGACGCCGGCACCGTGCGCTTCCACGGCGAAGACGCCACCCACACCGCGGTGCGCGAGCGCCAGGTCGGCTTCGTGTTCCAGCACTACGCGCTGTTCGGCCACATGAGCATCGCCGAGAACATCGCGTTCGGCCTGCGCGTGCGCCCCAAGGCCACGCGCCCGTCCGAGGCCGAGATCAAGTCCAAGGTCGCCCAGCTGCTGAAGTTGGTGCAGCTGGACTGGCTGTCCGACCGCTACCCGCACCAGCTCTCGGGCGGCCAACGCCAGCGCGTGGCCCTGGCCCGCGCGCTGGCCGTCGAGCCCAAGGTGCTGCTGCTGGACGAGCCCTTCGGCGCGCTGGACGCCAAGGTGCGCAAGGAATTGCGCCGCTGGCTGCGCCGCCTGCACGACGAGATGCACGTCACCAGCGTGTTCGTGACCCACGACCAGGAAGAGGCGATGGAAGTGGCCGACCGCGTGGTCGTGATGCACGACGGCAAGATCGTGCAGCAGGGCCGCCCCGACGAGGTCTACGACCGCCCGGCCACGCCCTTCGTGCTGCAGTTCCTGGGCGACGTGAACCTGTTCCGCCACCCCGACCCCCAAGGCAGCGGCCAGCCCCTGGTCGACTACGTGCGCCCGCACGAGATCGACGTGCAGGCCACCCCCGCCGCCGACACCTGGGCCGTGACCCTGGGCCAGACCCTGACCGTGGGCCCGAACACCCGCCTGGAGTTCAAGCGCGAGGACGACGGCAGCTTCGTCGACGTGGAACTGACCCGCCAGGAATACCTGGGCCTGCGCGAGCGGCTGACGCTGGCGCCGGGGCAACTGCTGCACCTGAAGCCGCGTCGGGTGACCCGCTTCGAAGCGTGAGATGTTGACCCCCAGGCTCCCTCCGGTCGCCACCCCCCGGGGGGGCTCCGCTGGCGGCCCGGCAAAGCCGGTTCCGCTGCGGGGGCTTGGTTGAGCGTGATCGCACCGCGATCACGGTGAAGGCGGCGTCGGCGCCGCCTTCACGTCGGACGAAGCGGCCGCGCTGCGGCCGCGTCACGCGGCAGCGAACTGCTCACGGCCGCTCGCGCAGGGCGCGCCGGCGGCCTGGGGGCGCGGAGCGCCCATCAGCCGGCGCGCCCGGG
>Ga0228698_1001032_pt1 | contig 15144 bp, 18 predicted proteins | sample McNCre117_Aug_MG_FD_178015 | JGI IMG/M metagenome (GOLD analysis project Ga0228698, IMG submission 178015) | Freshwater microbial communities from McNutts Creek, Athens, Georgia, United States - 1-17_Aug_MG | ecosystem: Environmental > Aquatic > Freshwater > Creek | place: USA: Georgia...
TTGGCCGAATCGGCACTCAAACCCGTCGTCTTGGTCGTGCTGGTGGCGGCGGTGGCGGCCCCCGCAGACGGATTGGTGCTGGATGTGACAGTGCTCATGCTGGTCTCCTAGGCTGCCAGTTCATCACGACTGCCCCATCTGCAAGGTCTTCATCAACAGGCTTTTTGCCGTGTTCATGACCTCAACGTTGTTCTGATATGAGCGTGAGGCCGAGATCATGTTGACCATCTCATCGATCGGGCTGACGTTGCTGTAGGTGACATAACCTTGCTCATCGGCGGCGGGATGCTTGGGATCGAGCACCTTGCGGCCAGGGCTGTTGTCCTCGACCACATTGCTCACCTGCACACCGGCCGATGTCTGCTCGCCCATCATCAGCGTCTGGAACACCACCTGGCGCGCCTTGTAGGCCTTGCCATCGCGGCCGGCCACGGTGTCGGCGTTGGCCAGGTTGCTGGCCACGACGTTCAGTCGCTGGGTCTGTGCACTGACAGCACTGCCCGACACGTCAAAGATCTTGAGCATGCTCATGAAAGCCTCCGGTTGGCGCTGGACGCTTCAGGCGGGGTGTGGGCTGGCGCTTGCGTCATGGCGCTCAACCCTGGTTCGGGCTCTTCATCGCATCCAGCATGCTGCGCACACTGTTGTTGATGAAGCGCAGCGTGGCTTCGTACTTCACGCCGTTGTCGGCAAAGCTGGCGCGCTCGCGGTCCAGGTCCACCGTGTTGCGGTCGATTGAATCCTGGCTGTGGCGGGCGTAGATCAGGTTGGTCTGCTCACCCAGGCCCAGGGGGGTCGAGTCGAAGGCATCGTGGGCCGCGCCCACACCGGCCTGGCCGCCCTGCCCGCCTGACTTGCTGGTGGCTTGGGCCAGTGCGCTGGCAAAGTCCATCTCGCGGGCCTGGTAGCCCGGGGTGTCCGCATTGGCAATGTTGCTGGCGATCAGGCGCTGCCGCTCCGCGCGCAGGGTCAGCGCCTGGGCTTGGAAATCGAGGGCTTGAGTCAGTCTTTGCATACGGGGCCCCTTTCATGGAGCACATGGCCAAGGGTGGCGTTGCGACCGATTGTGCGCAGGGGCCTGCGCCAACATGAGCCGGAACAACGGCCCCAACACCTTGCATTTCCAAGCCTGCGGCCGGCCCGGTGGGCGCACCATCACGGCTGTGAACACCCTGCCCTTGCCTCGCCCGCAACGCCGCCCTGGCGCACGCCTGCTCCGCCATGCGCGCCTGGCCATGGCTGGCCTGCTGGCATGTGCCGGGGTTTCCGCTGGCGCGCAGGCCCCGGTGGTGTTGACCCCCGGTCAGGCACTGCCCGAGCCCTTGATCAAGCAGATCCGTCAGGTGGCCCAGGATGCCGCCGTCACCGCCTGGCCCGCCGAGCAGGCGGCGCCCCGCATCGAGATCGAGGTGGGCGCGCTCAACCCGCGCCTGAAGCTGGCCCCCTGCGTGCAAGTGGATGTCTTCCTGCCCAGCCACTCACGGCCGGCCGGGCGCACCCGCATGGGTCTGCGCTGCACCAAGGGCGATCAGGCCTGGCAGGTGTCGGTGCCCATCGAGATCAAGCTGTGGGTGCGCGCCCTGGTGGCGCGCAGTGCGCTGCCGCTGGGTACCGTGCTGACTGCACAACATCTGACTAAAGCTGAGGTGGATGTGGCCGATACCACGCAGACGGCCGTCTTCGAGTTGCCCGACGCGCTGGGTCGCACCCTGTCAAGGGGTTTGGCCGCGGGCGAAGGACTTCGTGTGTCGGATCTGAAAGCACGCGTGTGGTTTGCAGCAGGCGATGTGGTCACGGCCACTGCCCGTGGCACCAACTTTGCAATCAGCGTGGAAGGCAAGGCGCAAGGGCCCGGCATCGAAGGCCGCCCCGCGCGCATCCGCACTGAGGATGGACGCGTGATCACCGGCATGGCTGTGGGTGATCACCGCATGGAAATTCCGTTGTGAAAAGGAAAATAATCCAGCCGCTGAGCCCCTGGTACACCCCGAAATGGGGGGTTCGGAGAAAATTTGGCGCCAAAGCCCTAAAGTCCGGGTTTGAACCGCCGATACACCGAACATGTCTCAGGGTCGGGTAGTTTGGCCCACTCTGCTGGAGTCCACCATGAAGATCGGTCATCTCGAAAACAAGTCGGTCACGCCGGCTGTCAGCGAACGCAAGTCGGGCGCTGCCAGCTCGCCAACGTCGCCCACCAGCGGCGTTGAGCCCAGTGCCAAAGTGGAGCTGTCCTCCACCGTGGCGCAATTGGCTGCCGGCAGCACGGAAGGTGTCTTTGACACTGAGAAAGTGCAGCGCATCTCGGACGCCATCCGCGACGGCAAGTTCCAGGTCAACCCCGAAGCGATCGCTGACAAGCTGATCGTCAATGCCCAGGAACTGCTGGGCAACGTCACCAAGCGCTGAGGCGCTGCCCACCCATTACCGGCCATCGTCTGTGGAAACGCGAAGCAGCACGACGGCAGCCTCGGGGTCGGCCAACGCCCCCGTGATGCCCGGCACGCACGAACTCGAGCCCCTGGTGGCCGACGTCGAATCGCGCCTGGGCGCCCTCACCGATTCGCTGCGTGAGCGCGACGTGCAGGGCATCGAAGACCAGGCCCATGAATTGCACCGTGCGCTGGCGCGCGCGGTCGAGTGCTTCATGCACGTGGCCCGCCACGGTGGCGTGCCCGAGCCCATGCGCCTGCGCCTGGCCCGTGCCAGCGCCCAGCTGGCCCGCCAACGCGAGGCCCTGTCGCGCGCCACCGCCGCCCTGGATCGCGCCATTGATGTGCTGATGCCTGGCGCCACCCCTGCTGGCAAGGTCTACTCGGCCAAGGGCCTGACCGAGCCGCTGCACCGCGGCGCGGGCTACAACGCCTGACGCCAGCTCAGTGAACCTGCCCCGACGCGGGCGGCGCTTCACGCGGCGGGGTGAACAAGCCCCCCACATCCACCGGATCAAAGCGGTACATCGCACCGCAAAAGTCGCAGCCCACCTCGGCTTCGCCGCGTTCGGCGATCAGGCTGTTGATCTCGTCGGCGCCCAGGCTCTGCAGCATGCCAGCCACCCGCTCGCGTGAGCATCTGCAGGCAAAACGCGGCGTCTGGGGCTCAAAAACACGCAAAGTCTCTTCCCAGAACAGGCGATGCATCACCTCTTCGGGCGCCAGGGTGAGCAATTCGTCGGCCGTGAGCGTGGCTGCAAGCATGGCGATGCGGTTGTAATCCTCGCTCTGGCCGATCTGGTCTTCGTCGGCACTGACGATCACCTCACCGGCCAGGTTGGCGCCGCCGGCCATCGGCAGGCGCTGGATCAGCAGGCCCGCCGCCACCTCGTCGTTGGCAGCCAGCACCAGGCAGGTGTCCAGTTGCTCGGATTGCAGCATGTAGTGCTCCAGCACCTGGCTGAGCTTTTGCAGCGGTTCACGCTGGTCACCGTGCAGTGGCACCACACCCTGGTAGGGCTGCTGGCCGGGCAGCCGGTCTTGCGGATCCAAGGTGATGGCGCAGCGGCCCTGGCCATGCACGTTCAGCATGGCTTCGAGCTGGGCGCTGGCAGGCACCGGCCCCATCACCTTGGCCGTGACGCGGAAGCTCAGGTCAGACTGGGTTTCAGCCACGGCCAGTTTCACCGGCCCGTCGCCCTGCATCTGCAGCACCAGCGCGCCATTGAACTTCAGGTTGGCCTGCATCAGCACGCCGGCAGCTGCCATCTCGCCCAGCAAGGCCCGCACCGGTGCCGGGAAGGCATGGCCGCCGTCGCTGACGCTTTCGCGCCGCGACAAGAGCTCGCGCCAGCTGCTGCCCAGGCGCACCAGGGCGCCGCGTACAGGCAGGCCTTCAAACAGGAACTTGTGCAGGGCGTCCATGGTCAATCCACCCGCTTCAGGCCGCGCGCATGGCGCTGTTGCTGGCTGACATAGTGGGTGGCGCTGGCCTGCAGCCGGGCAATCTGCTCGGGGCCGAGCTCACGCACCACCTTGGCGGGCGAACCCACGATCAGCACGCCGTCGGGGAACTCCTTGCCTTCGGTCACCAGTGAACCGGCGCCCACGATGCTGTTGCGGCCGATGCGCGCGCCATTGAGGATCACGCTCTGGATGCCGATGAGGCTGCAATCGCCCACGGTGCAGCCGTGCAGCACCACCTGGTGGCCCACTGTCACGTTGTCGCCAATGACCAGCGGTTTGCCGTGATCGGTGTGCAAGGTGCTGCCATCTTGCACGTTGCTGTTTCGGCCCACGGTGATGCGGTCATTGTCGCCGCGCAGCGTGGCGCCGTACCAGACGCTGGCGTTTTCGGCCAGCGACACCTTGCCCATGACCTGTGCACTCTCGGCCACCCAGGCTGTCGGGTGCACCTGGGGAATGTCGTCTTCCAACTGATAGATGGCCATGTGGGCTCCTAAGGGGGCAACTGCCAGCCGGTCTCGGCCATGGCAAAGCCTATGATTCTAGGTATGGAGCTGAGAACCCGTGCCCTGCAAGTGCTTGAGCTGTCTGATCCGGCCACCAAGGCCGAGCAGGCGGGCCTGTTGCACCAGGCCGCACTGGATGGCTCCGGCCAGATCGACACCGGCCTGGTGTTGCTGGCCTGTGGCCCGCTGCCCGGGCGCCCTGCCCGGCCGCAGTTGGTGTCGGCCGTGCAGGTGCCCACCCGCTCGCCGTTCACGCCGCTGGGCCGCGCCGCGCTGTTGCACGCCATCTGCCACATCGAGTTCAACGCCATCAACCTGGCCCTGGATGCCGCCTGGCGCTTTGCCGGCATGCCGCTGCAGTTCTACCAGGACTGGTTGCGGGTGGCGGCCGAAGAAGGCCAGCACTTCAAGCTGCTGCGCGCGCACCTGCAAGGCATGGGGCACGACTACGGCGATTTCGACGCCCACGACGGCCTGTGGCAGATGACCGACGCCACCGCCGGCAACATCGTGGCCCGCATGGCCTTGGTGCCACGCACGCTGGAGGCCCGAGGCCTCGATGCCACGCCACCCATCCAGGCCAAGTTGCGCAAGGCCGGCGATGAACGCGCGGTGGCCATCCTGGACATCATCCTGCGTGACGAAGTGGGCCACGTGGCCATTGGCAACCACTGGTACCGCTGGCTGTGCGCCCGCGATGGCCTGGACGCCGAGGCGCTGTACCCCACCCTGGTGCACGAGTATGCGGCGCCGCGCTTGCGGCCACCGTTCAACATGGAGGCCCGGCGGCAGGCCGGCTTCACCTCGCTTGAGCTGGAGCGCCTGCTGGCGCTGGCACCGGGCCGCTGATCAGGCGGGGCCCTGGCCCGGCACGGCGGCCGGCTTGGGCGCCGTCAGGCGCTTCCAGGCCTTGATGGACAAGTGCCTGGCCAGCAGCAGCGGCGGCATGCGCAGCCAATGGGCCCGCACATACAGCGCAAAGCCGGCCAGGCCCTGGCCACCCAGGCGGGCCTGGCTGTGCGCCGTGCGCAACACGCGGCGCCACAACCAGCACATGGCCGCCCAATGCACGCGCCCGATGCCCGCCTGCGCCCGGGCCTGCGTGATCACCTCGTCGGGCACCGGTGTGCCCAGCAAGGCCTGGCAGGCCCACAGCCCGTAGGCCAGGGGCATCTCGACATGCAGGGCCTGCGCCCGGCTCAGCAGGCCCGGCCAGCAAGCAGCCCCCTGATCGGCAAGCTGCGCCCGCAGCAACATGTCCAGGTCGGACACATCACGCAGGCCGTGGCTGAGGTCATCGTTGTGAAACAGGTGCGCCATGCTGTGCAGCACCTGGTCCGTGGGCGTCAGGCTGTGCAGGCAGGCAAAACCAGGCAGGGCCCGGGCAGACGCCAGCAGCAGTGCAGCATCCGGGGGCCGGCGCACGGTCAGCGGCAGGATGTTGTGGTGCACATCAATGGTGGTGCCCCGGCTCAGGTGGCCCATGGGCGGGATCTCGTGCATCCACTGCCGGTAGTAATGCTGGTCGTAGCTGTCGTGGTTGGTGCCCAGCCAGCCGGCCATCATCAGACCGCGCTCGACCGGCGACAGGCTGTCCTTGGGGATGAGGATGTCGGTGTCTGAAAACAGCCGGCCCAAGGCCGCTGCCGAGCCTGACACCACATAGGCCGAGCCCTTGAGCAGCGCCACCGGCACGCCCAGGTGCTGCAGCGCGGCGTCGATGTAGCGGGCCTCTTGCCAGACTTCGGCGTGCTGGGCGGCAGCCACATTCAAGGCGCCCAGCAAGTGCGCCCGCGGCGCCTGCGGCACGGCGTCCAACTGCCCGGCCTGTTGCAGCCAGGCGGCCAGCCGGGCCAGCACATCAGCCTGCCGGGCCTGCACCACGATCAACTCCCATTGCCGCCCTGTGAGGGCTGGCAAGTCTTGCAGATGCGCCAGGGCCCAGGCCGCCCAGTCGGTGTGTGGCGGCAAGCGCGGATCAGGCGTCATGCGGCCCCCGGCGGCAGGCATGAGAGTTCGTCAAAGAGCTGCACCGCTTCGTCCAACCGGCTGTACTGAAAGCGTCGGCAGGTGCTGGCCTGTACCAGGTTGGCCATGGTTTGAAAGCCGGTGCGGTGCAGCAGGTTGTAGTTGAAGGCGTTCTCGATCAGGCCGATCATCGCCTGGCCTCGGGTCATGGGGCTGAGCGAGGCAGCCGAGCCCGCCACGTACTTGGGAAACACGATCCAGCCCGGCCCGGCCCGCTCATCGCCGCGCTCCACCGCATCGGGTGGGGGCGCAAAATGCCCCACCGTGCCCTTGACCGTGTCGCGCACCACGGACGCAAACTGCAATTGGTCGCCACCAAAGGCCTGGATCACCTCGATGGAGGCGTTTTTCAGGCTCACCGCACGCGGAAACGGCAACAACTGCCCGGTGGCCGGATCGATCAGGGCCAGTTCATCGGACAGCAAGCGCCAGCCCCGCAGCAGCAGCGCCGCGCACAAGGTGCTCTTGCCCGAACCCGAGGGCGCCGGCAGTATCAGCGCCCGGCCGTTGCGCTCAAGCACGGCCGCATGCAGCACCAGCAGATGGTGCGCGTGGCCGGTGATGCACCAGTTCATACCCCACTCGAGAATGGGCACACCCTGATCGGCCGGCAGTGGCGAAAACGGGCTTTCGCCGCCAATACCAAAATAGATTTGTGGCCGGATATACCGCCGCAGGCCTGTTGCCCGGATGACTTCCACATGGAAATCCGCAAAGGTATTGTCGTCAGCCAGCGGGTGGCGGCCATACAGGGCTGGCAGCGCGGTCAACAATTGCGGCAGGCGTGATCGGATGGCAAACACCCAGGGGCCCGTGCGCAGCCGCAAACCCGGGCCCCGCAGGGCGGCGTCCAGGGCCTGCGGCGACAAATCACCCAGTGTCAGGGCGGCAGACATCAGGCCAGCACACCCACCCGGCAGAGGTCGGCCAGCACCACATCCAAAGCCTGTGCACCCTGGGCCATGTCGGACGAATTCGGATTGGTTTGGTCGGCCATCAGCCAGGTCAGCGCATCGGCCGCCGTGAAAGCGGCCCTGCCCGATGATTGAAACGCCAGGGCACATTCAAGCACCTGTGCACCTGCCTCGTCCAGCAGGTGCGTTTCAAATCGATCAGGCAGGTAGACGACGGTTTCGTCGCCAAGGCTGCGGCTGAGCAGCCCTTCGGTGAGTCGGTAGACGCGGCTCACGCCTTGTGGGCTCAACCCATCAGCTTGGTCAGCCAGGTCACCGCATCCAGCTCGGTCCACTTGGCCAGGTCGGTGCCCGCGAACATGGCGCTCTTGGTGCCGGTGCGGAACGTTGTCCAGACGCCCACCACCTCTGCCTCGGTCATGGCGTAGGGGTTGGCGGTGGCCACGCCAGCGCGCACATTGGCATACAGCGCCACGCAATACTTGCCCAGGGCATGGGTACCCTTGACCACATCCATCATCGTGGAGGTGGTGGTGATGCCCGCGGGCAGGCCGGCCGTGCCGAAAATCGAGCAGAAGGTGACGCCAGACAGGTTGGTGATCCCGTCAAGGGCCTTGGGCCAGCTGGTATTGAGGCACGAGCCCCAATAGGTGGGGCCCTTGTTGGTGTAGCAGGTACCCCCTGCGGTATTGCGGCTGGCAAAGGTATTGGCCGACAAGAAACCCGACGGACGCACACACAATTTGCCGGCATACACCGGGCTGGATGCCAGGCTGGCCACCACAGGCGTCGCCACCGCGGCGCCCTTGCGCAACCATGCGCGGCGGGATGTCTGGGCTGCGCTCGGCGTGGAAGTGGAAACTTCGCGATCAGGCTGCATGTCGGTGGGCATTTGATGTTCCTAGATCGGCCAATACTGGCCGTGGCTTTCGAGCCATTGTAGAAAGGCTCGAAGGTCTGCATCCAGCCATTGAACCTGCATTCAGGGGGGCCCAGAACCTCAGAATAAGGGGTTGTAACAAAACGTTCGAGAATTTCGCCTCAATCTGCGTAAACACCTGCAGACTTGATCACCGGGCCCCACCGATCCGTTTCCAGTTTGAGCCATGAACGAAGCCCCTCCGGGGTGAGTTTGGCGTCGGGCACGATTTCAGCGCCCAGGTCGGCCATGCGCGTGGCGACGACCGGGTCTTTCAGGGCAGCACGGATGGCGGCGTTGATCTTCTCGGTGGCCTCCTTGGGCGTGCCCTTGGGGGCATACACCCCGTGCCACACCACCACCTGAAAGCCCTTGAGGCCCTGCTCGGCCAGGGTGGGTGCATCCGGCAGTGCCTTGATGCGCTGGGCCGTGGTCACGCCGTACAGGCGCACGGCGCCGCCCTTGATCTGGGGCACGGTCTGGGTGGTCTGGTCGCACAGCAGATCAACCTGCCCACCCAGCAGCGCCGCCATGGCCGGGCCGGTGCCCTGATAAGGCACGGTGGTCAGGTCGACGCCAATGGCCTGTCTGAAGACCATGCCGCACAGGTGCGACACCGCGCCCAGACCGGCGTGAGCCAGATTGATCTTGTCGCCCTGTGACTTCAGGTAGGCGAGCAAGTCGGGAAAGGTCTTGGCGGGCAGATCCTTGCGGGCCACCAGGGTCATGGGCACATCCACGACCTGGCTGATGTACTCAAAATCGGTCAGGGCATTGAACGGCAGCTTGCGGTACAGCGCCGGCGCAGTGGCCATGCCGTTGTGATGCAGCAGCAGGGTGTAGCCATCGGGCGCGGCCCGGGCCACGACAGCGGTGGCCACCGTCCCGCCTGCACCCAGGCGGTTTTCAACCAGCACCGGTTGTCCCAGCGCCTTGGCCATCGGCACGCTCAGTGCCCGTGCCACGATGTCGGTAGGCCCACCCGCCGCAAAGGGCACCACCAGTGTGATCGGCCTGACGGGATAGCCCTCGGCCTGCACCGCGCCGCTGGTGCACAGCAGCGCCAGCGTCAGTGCTGCTGCGCGTTTGAAATTCGTGATCATGGTGCCACTCCGCTCAACGATGATGCGCACAGCATCAAACGCCAGCGTGCGCTTGGCAATTGGCAAAAACGACGTATTCAGCGATGGCGAACCCCCCATGAAAAACGGCCCCGAAGGGCCGCCAGGCGCAAAAGACCCGATGACTCAGAACTGGTAGTTGGCGTTGACCCCGAAGGTGCGCGGACGCAGGCGATACACCGTGTCGACGCCCTGGATGGAGGGCTGCTGGATCACGGTCTGGGTGTTGTTCAGGTTCTTGACGAACAGCGACACGTCCCACTTGTCGAGCGACACGCCCGTGCTGGCGTCGGCGGTGAAGTAGCCGGGGCGCAGGTGGTCGCTGCTGGACAGCACGAAGCTGCCGTGGCTGGAGCCTGTCCACTGGCCATTGGCGCGCACGAAGGCGCTGCCAGCATCCATCACCGGGAAGCGGTATTCAAAGCCCAGGCGGGCATTGAACCTGGGCACGCCCTGGATCATGTCGCCCTTGCGCACATTGAGCGAGCCGTTGGTGCTGCCCAGCGCGGGCATGTCGTCGTCAAAGGTGGCATGGGTGCTGCTGCCCGAGGCATTCACCGTGAGCTGCTCACTGACCTTCAGGCGTGCATCAAACTCGAAACCGACGCTGGTGGCCTTGCCCACATTGGTCTCGAAATCGAAACCGGAGGCCGGCAGGGTGACGTCTTGCTGGATGTTGCTCCAGCGCACCAGGAATGCCGACAGGTTCAGGCTGAGCTTGCCGCCCATCAGGCGCGATTTGCTGCCGGCTTCGTAGCTCCACAGCGAGTCGGGCTTGAACGAAGCGGGCAGTTCACCGGGCAGGCCCAGCGTGGCCAGATCCTGCTGCACCAGTGCCGTCAGCGGCACAGGTCGGTTGGCCGCGCCCAGACGGAAGCCCTTGGCCGCATTGGCGTACAGCGTGGTGGTCTTGTCCATGTCCCAGTCGATGGCAAAACGCGGGGTCACGGCACGGGCGCTGCCATCCACCACGGCGGTGGATGGGCCGCCGGCGTAGTAGCGATCACCCTCGCGGGTGAAGTGCTCGGACGCGCGCAGGATGCGCAGGCCCACAATGGCGCGCAAGCTGCTGCTGGCGTTGTAGGTCAGTTCGCCAAAGATCGACGATTGCTTGTCGTTGTAGTGGCGTGCGCTGTAGTAAGAGCTGTCACCCAGGAAGGCATTGGGGAAGCTGTCAGCCAGCTGCGCGGGATCGTTGATGTCCAGGCCCGCCGCGCGGAACGCCGCGTTGATGCCCAGGACCGGTTCGTCATCGAACACCTGGGTCTTGGTACGGGCGGTGAAGAAACCGCCGATCCAGGTGAAGGGGTTGCCACCGGCCTCGTAGCCGCGTGAGGCCAGGCGCACTTCCAGCGAGGTTTGATCGATGCGGTTGTTGAGGTTGACCTGCGATGGCAGGAAACCCACCTTGGCGCCCAGCACCGGATCGGTGACCACCGAACCAATGTAGACCGAGTTGACGCTGGTGCCATCCTGCGTGCGGTCAAAGCGCCGCTTGTAGCCGCTGGCGATGGCCGTCAGGTCGGCAAAGCCCACATCGCCGGTGAGCGTGAGACTGGGCAGCGTGAGCTTGTCGGTGCCCGGCTCGCGCACGATCTTGCTGGTCTGGAAGATGGCCAGCGGTGCACCGACATTGGCGCTCTGGTAATCGGCCACCTTGCGGTACGAGGCATCGATGTCGGCGCTCTTGTAGCTTTGCTGGAACAGCGCGGGGGTCAGCGTCCAGTTGTCGTCCAGCTTGGCCTTGACGGCCAGCTTGACCACATCCCACTGGCTGCTGTTGATGCCCTTGTTGGTGACCTTGAGGGTGTTGACGTCCACCTGGTCGATGTAACCGCTGTCCTTGCCGCTTTGCACGCCCAGGCGCAAGGCGACGCGGTCCTTGGCAAGCGGAATGTTCAGCACGCCCTGCACCACATGGTTGGTGCCGCCGTGGCTGGTGCTGGACATTTCGGCCATGGCGCCACCGCCCAGCAGCTTCAGATCAGGCTGGATGCTGATGAACTTGATGGTGCCGCCCAGCGAGCTGGCGCCGTAGAGCGTGCCTTGCGGGCCGCGCAGCACCTCGACGCGCTCCACATCAAAAAAGCGCGGTTCGGCCGTGCCCTGGCTGTACAGATTGCGAGTGGTGAGCGACACGTCATCGAGGTAAATGGCCACTGTGGCCGAGCCAGCCGACGAACTGACCCCGCGCATCTCGAGGTTGGCCAGGCCCGCGCCGGCCTGCGTGCTGTAGGACAGATTGGGAATGTTGTTGGCCAGGGTGGCGAAGTTGACAATCTGGTTGTCCCTGAGCGCATCACCGGTGACCACCGAGATCGACAGCGGCACCTGCTTAATGTCTTCCTTGCGCTTTTGCGCCGTCACGGTCACCGTTTGCAGGCCTTCGCTGCTTTGGGCCTGGGCCGTGCTGGTGGCCATCACGGCCAGGGCAGCGGTCACCGCCATCGTGAGAGTGGTTTGCTTCATGGACAGTCCTTGGTGAAAGAAATGAAGGTCAATGGGCTCAGCGCCAATTGGGACACACGGCTGCAGACAGCGGCCTCAGCGGCCCACCTGGCCGATGAAGGCCCGGATGCGTTCATTGGTCTGAGCGCCAAAAAACACATCGGGCGGGGCGTCCTGGGCAATGCGGCCCTGGTCAAAGAACAGGATGCGGTGGCCGACTTCTCGGGCGAAGCCCATCTCGTGGGTGACCACGATCATGGTCATGCCACCGGCGGCCAGTTGTTTCATCACGTCCAGCACCTCCTTGACCATCTCGGGATCGAGGGCCGAAGTGGGCTCGTCAAACAGCATCACACGCGGCTGCATGGCCAGCGCCCGGGCAATGGCCACACGCTGTTGCTGGCCGCCCGACAACTGGAACGGGTGCTTGTGAGCATGGGCCTGCATGCCCACCCGCTCAAGCAGATCCATCGCGCGGGCTTCGGCATCAGCGCGGCCAAGCTTGCGCACGCGGCGCGGCGCCAGCGTGAGGTTTTGCAGCACGGTCAGGTGGGCAAACAGGTTGAACTGCTGGAACACCATGCCCACCTCGGCGCGCAGCGCATCCAGGTGAGCCGGGTTGTCGTCGACCTCGATGCCATCGACAGTGATGCGCCCGCTGTCGTGCCGCTCCAGGCGGTTGAGTGTGCGCAGCAGAGTGCTCTTGCCTGAGCCGGATGCACCGATGATGACGGCCACCTCGCCGGCATTGAAATGCGTGTGCACATCACGCAGCACATGGGCCTGACCAAAGCGCTTGTTGACGCCTTCAACGGTGATCAGCGGTGCGGTGCTCATCGGCGCTGCTCCACGTCAAATCGCCGCTCAATCGCATCGGACATCAGCGTGAGCAAGGTGGTGAGCAGCAGGTAGATCAGGGCTGTGGTGATCAGGGTGGGTGTGGACTTGAAAGTGGCGGCCTGGATGCGGCTGCCCACATTGGTGAGCTCGACCACGCCCACCGCATAGGCCAGCGATGAATCCTTGAGCAGGGCCACCACATTGTTGACCAGGGGCGGCAAGGCGATCTTGATGGCCTGCGGAAAGGTGACGTCGATGAAGGTATACCAGCGCGACAAACCCAGCGAGCGCGCGGCTTCCATCTGGCCCTTGGGCACCGCCTGCAGGCCGGCGCGGATGGCCTCGGCGTTGTACGCGCCCACATTGAAGCTCAGCGCCACGCAGGCGGCTGAAAATTCGTCCAGCTTGATGAACGGAATCAGCTCGGGCAGCGCAAAAAAGACAAACAGCACCTGCACCAGCAAGGGCGTGCCGCGGATGATCCAGATGTAGCCCGCAGCCAGCCAGCGCACCGGGGCCACGCGGGCCAGCTTGCCCAGCGCTGCCAACACGCCCAGCACCACGCCGGCCACACCCGAGATCAGCGTGAGCATCACGGTGACCCGGGCGCCATCGGCAAAGAGCTGCGCGTTGACGCCGATCGGATCGGGTGCCCAGGACAAGGGCCAGGCCAAGCCCCACAGCGCCACCATCAGCGCAGCCGCACCCGCCACCATCGAGGCACTGCTGCGCTGCTCGCGCGACCACGAAGCCGGCCAGAGTTGCAAGGGCCCCATGCTCATTTGCAACGCACGTCTTCCTTGAACCACTGTTGCGATATCTTGGCGTAGGTGCCGTCGGCCATGATGCCTGCCAGTGCCTGGCTGACAGCCTGGGCCAGCGCGGTGTTGCCCTTGGCCACGGCCGGCGCGATGCGTTCGACAAAGATGAAATCGCCGATCACGAGACCGGACTTGGGATCGGCTTCGTTGGCCGACTTGGCCACGAACTTGTCGACCACCCAGGCATCCACGCGCCCGGTCACCAGCGCCGCCCGGGCGTTGTTGTCCTGCGGGAAGTTCTTGACCTCCTTGACGCCCGGCACCTTCTTGACGTTTTCAAGGTAGGTGGTGCCGGTTTGCACCGACACGGTCTTGCCCGCCAGATCCTTGGCACTGCGGATGCCAGGGCCCTTGCCCACGATGACGCCACCCGAGCAGTAATGCGGGTCGGCAAAGGTGACGGCCTTGGAGCGCTCTTCGGTGATGCCATGCGAGGCGATCACCATGTCCCAGCGGTCTTGCTGCAGGCCGGTGAGCAGCGCATCAAAGCCAAAGGTCTTCCATTCGATCTTCAGGCCCATCTTGGCGGCCACGGCCTCGGCCACGTCGATCTCAAAGCCGGTGAGCTTGTTGCCCTGGAAAAAATTGAACGGGGAAAACTGGCCTTCGGTGGCCACGATCAGCTTGCCGTCTTTCTTGATGGCATCAAGCGGTCGGGCCTGCACCGCCATGACCGCCGTCAGGGCCAGGGCCCACACACCCGCAAACCGCATTGCACCTGGCAAGCACTTCATCACAATCGAGCCTTTCACCCATACACACCGGGCACTACGCAAAACGCGTGCCGCCGATCAGCAACCGGCGCACAAATTCTAGTGACGAACGGGTTACACACCCCCCCGGGTTTCAACCGTGGTCAAAGAAGTAGCGCTTCAGGCCCGCCAGGATCATCTCGACCGCCACGGCCGTGAGCACCAGGCCCATCAGCTTTTCGATGGCCGCGACCATCGATTCACCCAGCAGGCGGCGGATGCGGTCAGCGGCCAGCAGCACGGCGGCCGATACCGACAGGGCGAGCGTCAGCGCCCCCACCCAGGCCATCAAGCGGTCGGGCTGGCGCGAGGCCAGCAGCAGCACCGTGGCCATGGCCGAAGGCCCGGCCATCAGGGGCACGGCCAACGGAAAGATGAAGGGCTCACGCTGGCCATCCTGGGCATACACCTCGGCGCCACCGGAGAAGATCATGCGGATCGCGATGATCAGCAGGATGACGCCGCCGGCCACCTCCAGCGATCGCTCGGACAGGCGCATCACCGTCAGGAAGCCCTGCCCGCCCAGCATGAAGGCCAGCAGCACCAGAAACGCAATGGCCACCTCGCGCAGCGCCACGCGGCGACGGCGCTCGGGGGGTACACCCTGCAGCACCGACAGAAAAATGGGCAGGCTGCCGAAAGGGTCCAGCACCAGCAGCAGCAACACAAAGGCCGAGACAAAGCTGTGATCCATGGGCGGCTTTCAAGCTGGGGGCTCAGGCCCGCGGGTGATGCTTGGCATGCAGCTGGCGCAAGCGCTCACGGGCCACATGGGTGTAAATGGTGGTGGTGGCGATGTCGGCATGGCCCAGCAGCATCTGCACCGCGCGAAGGTCGGCACCATGGTTGAGCAGGTGCGTGGCAAAGGCGTGGCGCAGGGTGTGCGGCGACAGCGGCGC
>Ga0228698_1001033_pt1 | contig 15121 bp, 18 predicted proteins | sample McNCre117_Aug_MG_FD_178015 | JGI IMG/M metagenome (GOLD analysis project Ga0228698, IMG submission 178015) | Freshwater microbial communities from McNutts Creek, Athens, Georgia, United States - 1-17_Aug_MG | ecosystem: Environmental > Aquatic > Freshwater > Creek | place: USA: Georgia...
TATCAAGACGCTCTTTGGTGCAACCGACGCCGACGGCGGTGAGGGGGAAATGAGTGCGCCAGCAGAGGAAGACGTACCTCAAGACGAAGTCGAGAAAACAGCAATCGCGCTCTGGCTCATTGAGTCTGATATCACGAGCGCGCTCAAGGCCGACATTCTCGAGTACGGTAGGCAAGAAAAGAAAGAAGGCTTTGCTGCGACTCGTGACCTTATTTTTGCAACACTCGAAAAGACGGGACGACTCAAAGAAATCTACACGGACATCGAACTCCCGCTTCGTGATGTGTTAAAGAAAATGTCGGCGACCGGCATCCTCCTCGACACGGCATACCTTGCGACGCTTTCGACAACGTTCCATAAAGAACTTGATGCGCTTGAAAAAGCAATTCACAAACACGCAGGTAGCGAGTTTAATATCAATTCCCCAAAACAGCTCGGCGAAGTGCTCTTCGACACACTAGGTCTTGGCGGCGTGAAGCAAAAACGCACCGCGACCGGCCAGCGCACGACGAAGGAGTCTGAGCTCGAAAAAATGCGTGGTGAGCACCCGATCATCGACGACATTTTGCGCTATCGCGAGCTCCAGAAGCTTGTGTCGACCTATGTCGACAGTTTGCCACATGCACTTGGTGAGGACAAACGCATTCACACGACTTTTTTGCAGTCGGGCGCGGTGACTGGTCGCATGGCGACCACCAACCCAAGTCTCCAAAATATTCCCGTGAAGACCGAGGAAGGAAAACTTATTCGCCGCGCATTCATTGCAGGCGAGGGCATGTCAATTCTTTCTATCGACTACTCACAGATAGAGCTCCGCATTGCCGCAATGCTTTCTGGCGACCAAAAACTGATTGAGATTTTTAATGAAGGACAAGACGTACACACAGCGGTCGCCGCACGCGTGTTTGGAGTGGAAGAAAAAGAAGTGACGAGCGACATGCGCAGACGCGCAAAGGTGATCAACTTCGGCATTCTCTACGGCATGGGCGTGAACGCACTTCGCCAAAATCTTGGTGAAGGCACATCGCGTGCCGACGCCGATGCATTTCTCACGGCGTACTTTCAAACCTTCACCCGGCTTGCAGAGTACCTCGAAGAGACAAAAGCGTATGCGCGAAAACACGGCTACACTGAAACGTATTTTGGACGTCGTCGACATTTTCCTGGTATCAAGTCGACCATTCCGTACATCAAGGCAAGTGCCGAGCGCATGGCTATCAATGCACCGATACAAGGTACGCAGGCTGACATCATTCGTGTCGCGATGGTACGTATCGCAAAAGAACTTGAAAAAAAAGAATGGCAGGGAAACGTGTCGATGCTGCTTCAGGTGCACGATGAACTTTTGTTTGAAGTAGCACATGGTGTCGTAGATGACATCGTGCCGGTACTCAAACGCATCATGGAAGACGTGCTGCCGCGCGACGAAGCAAGGGTGCCGATCATCACTGAAGCAGCAGTTGGGAAAAACTGGGGTGAGCTCAAGCGCATGTAACTATGCTTGTTGTATTTTCAGGAAATAATACCGTCGAAACGCGTACGCAAGCGCACGTATTCATTGCTCGTGAAGAAGAAACAGGCAAGGCAGTCCGTACAGTTTCTGGTGATGTATACCAAGCGGGCGAGCTCACAGCTGCCGCGCAAACGGCATCACTTTTTGGTGGTATTGAGTGCATTATACTCGACACACTTTCAGACAACGACGAGGCGTTTACGGAGCTTCTAGCTGCGCTGCCGCTTTTGGCATCATCGTCACATTTGTTTGTCGTAATTGAGCAAAAACTGAATGCGGACGATGTCAAAGTTTTTGCTGAATATGCAGACGAGCTAACGCTCATCAAGGATGACACGGCTCCGCGCTTCAACGCATTCGCGCTTGCTGACGCGCTCGCTTCGAAAGATAGAAAAACACTATGGATGCTTTTGCTTCGTGCGCAGAGCGAAGGTCTCACTCCAGAGGAAATCATCGGCACGCTCTTTTGGCAGCTTAAAAGTTTACGCCTCGCTAAGATAACCAAAACTGCAACGGAGGCAGACATGAAAGATTTTCCGTACAATAAGGCAAGTCGCGCTGCTGCAAAGTTTACGATTGCGGAACTCGAGATACTTTCCGAACGGTTACTTACCGTCTACCACAAAGGTCATTTGGGGAGTGACATTAACCTAACGCTTGAGCAGTGGGTGCTTACGATTTAGGGAAATCGCCAATATCGCGCGTTGCCGTCATACATTTTTTTCTGACGGAAAAATATGTATGACACTGCCGCGCGGTCGGTTCCTGCATGCAGAGTCTCCCAGACTCTGCTCCGGGCGGACAAATATAAAAAACACTGCATAGCAGTGTTTTTTATATTTGTCCACATGATGCTGCCGATTCTCGAAGCAGTCCCGAGATGTTAGATAGGCAAATGGAAAGACTGGCTAGTATTGCAAATGAGATGTCAGAAGAAAAAGTGAGGCACGGCCTTGAGGCTTCTGGGAATTCTATTTCGTCCAAATTCTCCCCGACTGGAGCCACTCCTCGACTTCGTACTCTCGGAGTTTTGGGTGATTTTTGATCATCAACCTGATTGTCCGTATCGCTATGTATGCCTTCTTAATCGCGTCTCGTTGCTCGATTAAATAATCTTCATTAAAGTCATTGTCGGTTACATTGTGTGCGGCATGTTGGCTGCGCAGTTTCCTTATATCTCGAAATGTCTTCAACAGTCTTGTCAGAGGTTCTTTGTCTTTTGGGCGAAAATTCTGTCCTATCCATTCCTCCAGGAGAGTGATTGTGCCCTTCCGCTGACGAACTTCTCGCCCATCGTCTGTTTTTCCGACAATCTCTATTTCCATTCCCTTAAAAAAAGTTTGATCGATGTCATCTGACATCAATTGATCGAGCTTAAGGTAGAAGTCGCTCAACTCTTTCCTAGTTGGTCTGATCATAAAGCCAAAACCATCAGGCCGTTGGTACGCTTCATGATTGGACTTAAACATGGGGCTCCACCCGATTTCCTTACACATCTCATTGATATGATGCTTTTCATGAAGGAAGGCGTCAAATATAGAAACTCCATCGGGAAATTGGCCAAGGATACTTGTTCGAAAATAGTCAGGATGAAGTGTGTGAGGAGTAGAACGTATGTGCTCGTTCCAGTGGCGCTGATCCTCTGGTCTCAATTTGTGTAAGTCCCAGAGAAAAACTGCGACCGCGCGCCGTTGTTCTTCATCGTAAGCAAAGCCGAAATGCTCAAGATAAAAATGATCCTTGGAAAGTGTATGCGATGAAGAGCCCTCGTCTTTGAAATAAATGGAACCGTGAATATCGTCCACTTGGTAGGAAAACCGGGGGTCATTCCGATACCATTCCAGAACTCTTGGGTCGAAAGCACGGAAGGAAAGCTGCGCTCCGCCTAATGCGATCTCAAGTGAAAATGGTCTGCCTCGATATTTGCGACGATCTACCCGCTTCTCTAAAACTGCGGGGGTGGGATAAAGGCAACCGTCACCGAGCCCCAACTCTCGAATTTTCTGGAGCTGATCTTCAACCGCATCAGCAGGAAGTGCCTTTATATGGGGATTTGGATGACCATCTCCTCGAACAAGGTCCAATAAGCCCTCTTCGATAAGAGCCGGAACCAACTTTTGATCGTCTCCATTCAGTGTCCCAACGGATACCCCATTGAAGTCATCAGAATCCAAATATTGTTTGACAACTTTGTCTACAATTGCGGTTCTGGCGTCAGGCATGAGTGTCATTGTCCGGCGATTATAGCACCTTCATTTGCTACTTTGGCAACCTGGGTCTTCTAGTCCACATGATGCAGCCGATTCTCGAAGCGGTCACAAAATGCTCGATCAGCAGATAAAGAAACTAATGGCGCTCGCGGGTGAGCGCCGAGAGCTAACTTCGGCAGAAAATCTTGAGAAATCGCAGCCAAGTAGCATCTAGTGGTAGCGTCAACCCATGCTAAGATTTGTGCATGAAAGAAGTTCCGAAATTGCGATCAACCTGCAGATTACCAGCCACGAAATTTTTGAAAAACACTTGAGAACGCTATTGATAGCTTTTGAGGGCTCTGCTGCTCATGCTGATTAAATTGCGGAAAATGATATAATTCAAACGAACAATGCCAAAAGAAATATTCGAAATTTCCCGCGACCTAATCTATCTTGGTAGGCGAGATCAGTACGACCAATTTAAGGTTCTTTTTTGCGATTTTGAAGTTGCGCTGCGCAAATCCTACGGGAGTAAGTTCGACCAATTGGAAATGCCCGACAAAATTCTTAATATGTTCGTGGCTTTCTCGGACTATTTAAGCACGGGTAGTAATTCTTCGATTGAAGAGTTGGGGGATGTTACTCCCCCAGCTCGCTAGTTCTTTTTGCTGCCACCTGATGAGTTAGGGCCACGGAAGAAAAACTTCGTGGCACCACTCGGGTCACTCTTGATGACCGAATGGCTATGCTTCCCGCCACTAGAAGGCTTGCTGATGCGTTCATATCGCATGCCTCCTGACGACGTTTTCGATACCTTGCTTTTTGATCCATCTCGACTTGAAAACCAACCCATGTCGTTACTCCTTTACTGACCCTCCTAATATATATCGGTTTTGACGAACCTGGACTCGACGGGGTTGTTCTAAGTACAGATTTAGCCAACGGATTCGTCTAACATAGACCGATTTACGTCAGTTTTTTGCAAAGGCAGGGAGGCAAGGGGATGGGTAATAATCCAACACATGTTGAAGAGCGGCTCGATGGTGACATGTTAAAGAGTTACCCAACAGGGCTCGCGAGCTTGATGTTTGCCGTACAAGGATATTGGACTGGCCTCAAAGCCGGTCAAAGGCCAGCGGCCTACGTTGGAGCGCCGACATTTTGTAAAGGCCGCCCAAGTGGCGGCGGAAATTTCTATGCGACATTTCAATCGGTCTTGAAACGGTGGCCCGGTAATAGAAAACTTCGTTTGTCAGGTCTTAGCCAGCATTTGCCTAAGCTCTTTGAGCAGACGATAGAACTTCGCTACAGCGTGCTTGCTGCGTTCTCAGCACATTGTGGCTTACCAACGGGTCTCTTTCTTATGTACTCAAAACTGGTCTCCATGGAAATGGAACACGTGAGAAAGAAAACACCACGTGTGGAATCGAGAGCAGAACTACTTGAGTTTCTGCATGCCTGCAAAGCCGTTATCGAACTTGCAGAGTTGCAGGTTCGGAGTGAGAAGCCAGATCGACTGGTCTTTAATCATTATTTCACCGCGAGGAAGGGCGGACGACCGAGGGGAGAAAGAAGGGGTGATAAGCACATGGCGAAGGCCGATAAGCTATACAAGTGGAGTCTGGTTTTCGATAAGCACGGGAGCAAGTTTAATCCTCCCACTTCGTAGTCAGGAAGACCAGAAACTCACTTGAGTAACTAACATATCGTGCAGTCTTGTCCGCCCGGCAGGAATCGAACCTGCGACCATCTCCTTAAAAGGGAGCCGCTCTACCGACTGAGCTACGGGCGGGAATGAGGACGGATGAAAAAGTTCACTTTTTCATTTTGTCCGAATGAACCGCCAGAAAGCTTTGCTTTCAGGGCGGAAGGCAGAAGTTATGAACTCGTTTCCCATAAACGAATCGCCACGAAAATATACCACAAAACAAGTTTCTGTCGATGTGTTGCATATATAACATGCGAATCATTGCTTGCGACAATAGGTATAAAAAGGCCGCGCAGGTATGCACGGCCTTTGTTTATGCAACTTCAGCAAGTATGACTAGTGCCTGTTTTGTGCGCTCAAGTTCGCGCTCACAAAACAGTTTGTTTGCGCGCGATACACGCTTCCAGCATAGATTGACTATCTGCCGTATCCGTTCCTGACTCATCGGATGCGCGTGCGATATCGTGTCGAGTGTTTGTCCTTCTTCAGCAGTATAGATATCGATTGCGTAGCGTCGCAAAAAAATATCAACGTTGCGCGCGCTACAGGTGCGTACGAGCGTTGCTTTGAGTGACGCAATGTACTCTAGGCAGAGCATGTACTCTTGTTTGAGCATCAGTGCGTCGTCAGGGCGGAGCGTGTGTATATCTGGAATGAACATACCAAACGTAGCTTCTGCATCTACACTCGCCGCTGCGTCGAGCGATCGCACGACTGTTTGAAGCTCACACATGCGGCGTCTGACAACGGTGTCAGAAAAACCACTTTTCTGTACGAGGTCTTTATGTGTCGGTCTCGCACCATGCTTCTTATGAAAGTCATGCTGGATACGCCTCATAAGCCTGTGCTGCTCAGTGATTTTTTGTGGTACGGAAATCACCTTATCTTCATTGAGAAACGCCGAGATATACTCTCGCACTGTAAAACTGGCAAAGGTACTAAAGCGAGCAGGGTGCGATACGTCAAACTTTTCGATTGCTTTGTATAACGCTTCGATACCAATGTGACAAAGATCGTCATAGTCTTGCGATGCGCGCGCATACCTATAGTGTTTCCGCACAATTCCCCCAACAAGCGGAATGTGTGCAAGCACGATGCGGTCCCGAGCTTTTATGTCACCCGACAACGCTTGTTCGATGAGTGCGCGCTCTTCGTGCGCACTGAGAGCAGCAACTGTTTGTCGCAGCATGTGTAACTCCTTACCTCGGTTCAAGTCTGGAATGATAGTACTCGCTTGTTGGCGAATGTCAAAAAAGGGCACCATCCGTAGCGTATTGGCTACAGTCCGATGTGCTACCTATATGTTGTATGTGGTGCCTATGCTATATCGGAATATCAAATGCAAAGACACCGGCACCGGTGATAAAGAGCGACGCGGCGACACCGATGAGAAGAACGTAAAAGAGTGGTGTTGGCACGAGTGGGTAGGTGAGCCGCTTGCGGAAGTACAGCATTTTGAACGATAGAAGCACTGTTGCCAGAGCTGCTATTTGAGTAAAAAAGCCCACAACATACATACTACCGAGAATGATTTCTGCAACACCAAAATACGTTGCAAAAAATCCCGTGTATCCTGACATGAAGTCCGGCATGCATGCTGTCAGTGCGCTGCGGAGAGCCACCTTTCGACGAACAAGGTGCTGGTAGCCAAGCGTGACCAAAATAAGACCAACAATAATGCGAAGCCCTGCGTATGCGATAAGTGCAAGAAATACTGTGGGAAATGGGTTTATCATAAACTCTATAGTATCATGCCCGCATGAGCCAAACTGAAGCAGTGGTGATTCTCGAAAATGTGCGGAGCGCTCACAATGTGGGGGCTATTTTCCGTACAGCAGAGTCTATTGGTGTTCAAAAACTTTATCTCGTGGGCTATACACCCGCGCCAATAGACCGGTTTGGTCGGAGTGTTCCAGATCTGCAAAAGACTGCGCTTGGCGCCGATGCGATGGTCCAGTGGGAGCAATGTACACATATAGGAACGCTCATCACGCGACTACAGCAGGAGGGATTCGCGATTGTCGGAGTCGAGCGAACAGATGACGCGAAGGACTACAAAGCGTATGTGCCGGGCGACCGCATCGCGTTTATATTTGGAAATGAAGTCGACGGCGTATCGCCCGAAGCACTCGCGCTTGCAGACGTAGTCATTTCGCTTCCCATGAGGGGGAGGAAAGAGTCGCTCAATGTGTCAGTCGCGACTGGTATCGTGCTCTACCGCGTGCTCGACCACTAGATTAGTAATGGATTACCGAAATGACACGACCTTCTTGGTCGAGGGTAATGGTGGTCCAATGATCTTGTCGTAGAGGCGTCTTTTTCTTTGGTGTGGTAGCCACCGGAGCAGCTGCCGTATTTGAAACAGCGGGAGCGGATGACACGGCTGCGGTGCCATTTATTTTTTCCTTGAGCATTGTGGTGAGTGGGATGCCGGTATGCACTGCTTTAAAAGCAACAGCAGCAAGCATTGCTCCCGCCAATAAAAAAAGGAAAGTGTATTTGTTTCCTCCACCTGCGTGTTCATCGGCCATAGGCTAGGAGCCTAGCACATTCGCTAGGATGTTTGCAATTTCGCGAGCTCCTCCTTTACGACGAGTGCGTCGCTCCAGGGAACCTTGCTCCCACGCGGTCCCATGATGTAGGGATCAGTGCCTTTGCCAGAAATAATGACGACACTGCCATTGGGTGCTTCGGTGAGTGCGGCGCGTATCGCGGCACGTCGGTCCATGATGATTTGTACTTTTGATTGATCCTCGATACCTGCACGCATCGCTTCAGTGATTGCGTGAGGGTCTTCGTCGTACGGATCTTCGTTGGTGAGGATGACGCGGTCACAGTACTCGCCAGCAATACGACCCATTTCAGGACGCTTCCAGGTGTCGCGGCCACCGCCGGTGTTGCCAAGGATACAGACTTTATACTCCTTTCCAAATGTTTCGTAGAGCTTGGTGAGCGAGTCGGGTGTGTGCGCGTAGTCCACCACGGCAGTGATGTGTTTGTTTGCATCTTTCGGGGAAGAAAATTGCTCGACACGTCCGTGAATGGGCATCATAGAAGCAAAGGCAGATTCCATCGTGCGAAGCGATATGCCGAATGCTTCCGCTGTCGCTATAGCAGCAAGCGCGTTTGAAACATTCATGAGACCGGCGAGTGGCACGCGCATGGTGACACCTTTGTATACGAGCGAGACACCTTCTTTTTTAAGTGTGTAGAGCTCTGCCGACTTGAGGCTATAGGGGAGTTTCTTCTCGACATCCACCGAGAGGAACTGTGCACCGCGTTCGTCGTCGGTGTTTGCGATCATACGGCGCGGGCGCTTGCGCGACCGCACGAGCGCCTTTGCGAGTTCAAACTTTGCTGCGACATACTTTTCAAATGAGCCGTGCGACTCAATGTGTTCCGGCGTGAGGTTGGTGAAAATGAGCGCATCGAGGTCGATCCATTTGTGGCGATACTGCTTCACGCCCTCAGAGGTCATTTCGAGGACGGCAATGGTGCAGCCTGCGTCCACCGCGCGGCGCAAAAAGCGTTGCACAAAAAAGCGACCAGGCATGGTCATCTTGTAGAGGTTGGGCTCAGTGGCTTCGCCGATTTTGAAACGAATCGTGCCGGCAACAGCAGTGCGCTTGCCGTCGGCTTCAAAGAGCGCGTTCACCAGCTCGGTCACAGTCGACTTGCCTTTGGTGCCGGTGACGCCAATGACGGTGATGTGACGAGAGGGGAAGCGGTACCATACAGCGCCAATGAAGGTGAGGATGTAGTGATAGGCAGGGCGCACAAGGGAAAGCAGTGGGCGAGGAATGAGTTTTCGGAGGTAATACATGACACTGCTCATATGCACAGTATACCGCACGACTATTTTGAACCAAGAAGTCGAAGTGCCTCGGTGAGGCGCTCTTTGGTGTTGGTGGCTGTTGTAGGCATATCGCGGAGCGCGCGGCGCGCTTCGTCGCTCGTGTAGCCGAGTGCCATGAGCGCATCGATGACGTCGTTGTCGTCGCTTTGCGCGTGAAGGTCGCCGCGCGGCGCGATCTTGTCTTTAAGCCCCAGCACAATTTTCTCTGCACTCTTTTTTCCAATGCCCGAGAGTTTTGAAAGGTAGGCTGCGTCATTGCGCTCGGCTGATTCTTCGAGGAGGCGTACATCTGCCTGCGACATGATGTTGAGTGCAGACTTCGGGCCAATACCGGGAAGCTCGATGAGAAGCTCAAACATGTCGCGCTCAGGAAGTGTTTTGAAACCGTAGAGCTCTTGTGAGGTCTCGCGTACGACGAAGTACGTATGGAAAGAAATCTCATCTCCTATTTGCTCGGTGATAGCAGCATTGAGCGCGACGCGGACTTCGTAGCCAATGCCGCCTACATCCACAATGATGTTTCCGAGGTTTTGGGCGAGGACGGTGCCGCGAATGTGACGAATCATGTCTCTATGATACCCGGCTTTTGGGTTTTGTGCTCAACATGGTTGAAGAAGACCTGGTGCTGGTTTGTGCGCGCGAGTAACGTCAAAAGGACGCAAGCCTGACACTTTTTGTAGGTCGAGGGTAGGTCTGGGACAAAAAGTGTCAGGCTTGCGTCCTACCTGCGTAAGACCTTGCGAAAGCTGTTTTTTTCCAGTATAGTAGCCACACTATGCCAATTACCACATCAGCAAAAAAGGCCCTCCGGGCGTCAAAGCGAAAGCATGTGTTTAATGCACGTCGCAAGAATGTGCTCCAGGACACCACCAAGAAGGTCAAGAAATTGATCGCCGAAGGGAAGAAGGATGAAGCTACCAAGATGCTTCCATCGGTCTACCAGGCTATCGACAAGGCAGCAAAGCGCGGTGTCATCAAGACAAACGCTGCAGCTCGCAAAAAGTCTCGCATCGCACAGGCGCTCGCAAAGAAGTAAACTCTAGATAAGAAAATGCCCGGCTCACGTAGTGAGCCGGGCATTTTCTATGAGAGTCTTTTTATATTTTCCGCGAGTCGTACGCCCACTGGAGGAGCGCCTGGCGCTGGCGTGGGCGGCAAAATTCGTCATCCCGGCGGCAGTTTTGTACGACTTGTGCAATGTGGCGCGTCATTGCTTTCCAGCGTTTTATCTGACGCTCATCGTCGTCGTGTCGTCGTCCTTGGTAGTACCGACAGTACCACTGAAACCACCCGAGCGGGTCGTCTTTGTGTATCCAGCCTTTCTTCTCCCACTCGCCGCGCGACTGGCTTGCGAGAACTCCAAAATAATTTAATTCTTTATGGAGCTTTTTGTCGGACGAAAGCTTCGCGTGTGTAAACCACGACGCAGGAAACTCCCTCGGAATACCTTCAAAGTAGTAGCCGCCAAAGACGCCGAGCTCGAGCATCTCCTTCGGAGTAAGCTGCGGTTTAAAATCGGGATGAAATGCTTTCATGAGTGTAATACTATCAAATCAGTATGAGGACGCACGTTGACTTCCGCTGCGGCGCAGTATATAAATGCTCCCCACACAACTCATCGTGAGTGTGTGCAGAGGAGAGTTTTCGATGTTGGACGTTCTGCCGAATCCAAAAAGAGTGGTGCTCATTACGCCGTCAGTTGTTGCTACTGCCCCTGCTCAGTACTTCGAAGATAGAGGTATTGCGCTTATGGTCGATGCTCAGTTTGAGAAGTTTGTGAAAGGTCACAATCCATACGAACATCTTGATACTGAATTTTATTGTTCGCTCTACCAAACAGACGGTGGAGCGAACGATTCGATACGGACGCAGTTTGGTGCAGTGAGTACGCTCACGGCAAGCAAGCTGCATGTAATGCTCCAGTACTTGTCGACTGATGAAGGATTTACATTGCTTGATATACCTTCGGGCGAGCACCAAACAAATATCATCATTGGATATGCCGACGGTATCGTCTACTACGTCGAACATACGTTTGCGGATGGCGTTCGTGAGATCCATTTGCATGCGCGAATAGCGCTTCGTGAATGGGGGAGCGATAAACCTTTTGTTGCGGTGTTCTAGCAGTACCCAACTCTCATAATCGCCAACAACTATGTTGTTGGCGATTTTTCTACATAAAAAACCACTGAGACGGTGTGTCTCAGTGGTCGAGTGCGCAGGTTCTTCACCTGCATGATGTGGGGCGGCTGCTTGCACAACCGCCCTGAAAGATTAGACCGTTTCACCAACCTTGCCGACGATAGGTACGTTCTTGTCTGCAGTCTTCGGCATGCCTGACAGTGGCCGTTGTTGCACCGTGCTGGCGACAAGGTCGTCAACAATTCGGTTCCACGCTGGCTTCGAAAGGTCGTCGCGGTTGTTTGTCATGGTGGTGACCACGTCTTCGTAGCTCACGTTTGCAACATATGCGCTTCCGCGTTTGTGGAAGAAGTGTGCATCGCCAAGTGGCGCGTCGCTTGCAGGTAAGCCGTCGATGTGGGCGATGGTTTCAAAGGCCTGTTGGCTTGTCACCGTCACCTCAAGCTTGCCGTGATCGTCTTTGGCAAAACGAAGGTCATGTGGCCTGATACCATAGGATGCAAACTTCTGCAGCATTGATGATGCTTTGAGCGACGTCATGGCCAAACCAATGAGTCCGGCAGCATACACGCGTGACATATTCTTCATTCAGAACTTCCTTTTTCTTTTGTTGAACTACTTTTTCCCGCTCAAAAGCCAGCTAGGCTGGCTCACGAGCGTTGGGCGACAATAGCATGGCCGCATATTGTGTGTCAATGTTCACCAAAGTGTTCTTTCAGTACGAATGCCCGGCACGTTTAATCGTGAATGGTACGCAAGGTTTATTTTACTCTGATGAGAGGTACAATACACTTAGTATGAAAAACATTGAACATATTGCATTTGGTGTGCACATGGTTGCGCTCACGTTTGCGCTCCTCAACATTATCGTTGCCGATTGGAAAGGTATTGCATGGATTCGCGGAATGGTGCCGACTCTCCCCAGAAAGACCATGCGCCATCTTCATAATCATATCTGGCTCGGCCTCGGGCTTCTTGTGTTCAGCGGTGCGGTACTGTTTTGCTACCATCAGACAGTACTCCTCGTATCGTTCGCGTTTTATGCGAAAATCGCCTGCGTTAGTATGGTGAGTGTGAACGGCATCTTTATCAATCGTCATATGCAAGTCGCATCAGAACAGTCGTTTGCATCACTCCCGAAAGCGCGGCAGCGCGCACTCGTTATGTCCGGCATCGTCTCATGCGTCGGTTGGTTTGGTGCTCTTGCGCTCGCAGGATTTCTCTTGCCTGAATAGCTAGCACGGTCCTTGTGTATAGACTCTTTCCGAAGTCCCTGTAGAATATGTCTGCACATGGGAGGCATTCCACAATATATTGCGGCATTTTTTCTCGGCGTCGGGCTCATGCTTGGCGTTGGCTTTGTAGCGCATGAGAAGCCATTTGAAAAACATATAACTTCTGCACCAGTTGTACCTCAGCGGTCACATCCTTTCATCGGCACGACCACGCCTGATGGCAAGCCATACCAGTATGTTTCGTTTGCATTTGACGGCTCACGCTCACTCGACGAATGGCGCGAAACACTCGACTTTGCAAAGGCTATGGATGCGTCAAACACACCGCTCCATTTTACGTACTTCATCAACGCCATTTACCTCGTGCCAGAAGCGCATAAGAACATCTATCATCCGCCACACGGTAACCCCGTTGGTCTCTCGCTCATTGGCTATGGCAAAGATGCAAAAGAAATCGGCGCACGCATCGCACTCATCAACGAGGCCTACGCAAGCGGACACGAAATCGGCTCGCATAGCGTCGGCCACATTCCTGGTGTCGGCTGGAGTGAGGCCGACTGGAAGAGTGAGTTTACACAATTTGACGACATCCTCGATCGTGCGCGAAAAGGTGTCGACACCGACACGGCACTCACGGTGCCAAAGGAAGCTGTGAAAGGATTCCGCGCACCAAATCTCGCTGCGGGTGCGAGCCTCGACGCGGTCATTGATGCATTTGGCTTTGCCTATGACGCGAGTTATGTGGCAGGTCTGGGTGAGTGGCCAACGCACGTGGGTAACCACGAGGAGATGCCGCTCGTACTCATTCCCTACAAAGGTAAACGAAAGATTTTATCGATGGACTACAATTTTTACATGGCTGACTCGGGAGCAAAAGATATTTTGAAAAAAGGTACTCCTGTGTGGCAAAAGGAGCACGACGCCATGCTCGCTGCATATATGAACTACTTTACTACTACATACAACGGTACGCGCGCGCCAATGTTCATTGGACACCATTTCTCCGAATGGAATGACGGCCTCTACTGGGACGTGATGAAAGAAGCGATGACCGCCATCTGTAGTAAACCTGATGTACGCTGCGCAACGTACCAAGAGACGTTGGAGTACGTGAAGGAGAGAGGGAAATAATATCCACCACAACAGTATCGTCTATGACCACCTTCATCCTCTTTGCAAAACTGTTTTTCAAGCGCATTGGTCGAAGAAAATCTGCAGTGTATAGTCCAGCATATGCCACACCAGACCTGGTCCGCATACAGCACCCTGATCCATCGAAGATCCAGATCACGTGGGTTGGACACACCACCTTTCTGATACAGGTTGCAGGGTTAAATATTCTCACGGACCCTATCTGGAGTAACCGAGCATCACCTGTTTCGTGGGCGGGACCACGGCGACAGTCGCAGCCGGGTATTGCACTTTCACGCTTGCCATATATCGACCTCTGTCTCATCAGCCACTCGCACTACGATCATCTCGACCGTCCCACGATACAAAAATTAAAAAAATCCCCGCACTATGTGACGCCGCCGCACCTGAAGCGGTGGTTTGCCAAGCTCGGTATTCTAAACGTAACTGAGCTTTTGTGGTGGAAGAGTACAACCGTGGGCGATGTGCGCATCACCGCAGTGCCAGCAAAACACTGGTCGCGGCGCTCCTTGTGGGAAAAAGAGTCTGCCGGGTGGTGTGGCTATGTGCTCGAGACCCCGGCTGGCGTGATTTATTTTGCGGGAGATACTGGCTATGAACCCACGTACTTTAAAGAGATAGGGAAGCGATTCACCACCGTCGATGTCGCACTTATTCCCATCGGCGCGTATTACCCACAAGAAGTTTTTGGGCGTCACCACGTTGACCCAAAACAGGCTGTAGTGCTCCACCAGGAGGTCGGCGCAAAGCAGTCGGTAGGCATGCACTGGGGTGCCTTTAAGCTCACACAAGAACCACTCGACGAACCCCCCGTCTTGCTCCAGCATGAGGTGCGGGAGGCAGGTCTCCACGATAATGCGTTTATCGCGATGAAAATAGGGGAGACAAAGGTGGTGTGAGTCTTGCAAAGCAAACGAAAACCGCACAGCCAAGCTGTGCGGTTTTCTCCTGCGGGCGATTTGGGATGAAGTTGGATCTAAATGACGCTATTTTTTGACACACTGTAAAATCTGCTCAATCACTTTTTCGGAGTCCTGAGCAGTGTTAATGTTGGCGCTCGACCATTTCAAATACAGAGGCTCCCGTTCAGTAAAAATATCCTCGTATGATTTTCCAGTCACAGAAGCCATAATCCGAGGTGTCTCTGTAACTCGCTTCTTGAGCGTCTCGATATCACAAGAAAGATATATGACGGTACTTACTTCTTGTAAAAGTTTCATGAGATTCTCGTCATACACAATCGAGCCGCCAGGAGAAAGTATGAAATTATCTACTGCGTTAGTGTGGTCAATAATTACTCGTGACTGCGCTTCGAGAAAAGTG
>Ga0228698_1001034_pt1 | contig 15119 bp, 13 predicted proteins | sample McNCre117_Aug_MG_FD_178015 | JGI IMG/M metagenome (GOLD analysis project Ga0228698, IMG submission 178015) | Freshwater microbial communities from McNutts Creek, Athens, Georgia, United States - 1-17_Aug_MG | ecosystem: Environmental > Aquatic > Freshwater > Creek | place: USA: Georgia...
ATTCGAAATGCGCAATCGTCAGGTGTCGTGTCCGATTATTCAGGGTGGACAGCGGGTTGGATGGGGAGGGGCGATGGGGCCATCACAATTTATCCCTTCAACCTGGGCGATTTATGGTGGTGAAGTTAATACTGGCAATGGGTGGACGTACAGCGAAGCTTCTGACGCCATTCGTCATATCAACGGTACGGGACTTCCAGCCAACCCATTTGATAACAAAGACGCGTTCCTCGCGACAGCGCTCCTCCTCCGTGATAACGGAGCAACGGGTTCATTTGCAGCTGATCGTTTGGCGGCTCTCCGGTACTACGCCGGGTGGGGAGGAGCGAATAATCCCGCCAACGCTTTTTATGGAGATGGGGTGATGAATCGCAAAGCCAAATTTGAAGGCCAGATCCGTGTTCTCTCCGGAGGGTAGAGTAGAAGTCCAAAACTCATCAACTACTGCGTTGCCTGCGTCGTTTGGTTAGTCACCGTACAGAAAGTACGGCTCCTGCCCGCATTCCTTGTCGCCTTGTATTTGAAGGATTTTTGAACTTCTAACGACACTAACAATCTAGAATGAAAAAATATACAAAATATAACACTTGCGTATACAAATGAAAAAATGAACTAATAAACTAAAGAAACAACCAAGGTTTGCAGGCGGATGAATCCTCTGCAGCGGCAATTTCGCGAAGCGAATAGCGAGGATCGGGATGAAGGAGCCTGCAAACTTTGGTTATTTCGGGGTCAGGTACAAAGAAAGAGGTTGCCTTTTATTCGAATTCTGCTATAGTACGGGACAACTTATCTTATTTATATGAAAACTGATATCCACCCAAAGAACTACCGCGTTGTAATTTTCCACGATAACTCAAGTGGAGAGCGTTTCCTGATGGGCTCAACGATTGAGACTTCGGCCAAGGACAAGTGGACTGATGGTGTTGAATATGATGTTGCATTTGTTGACGTTTCAAGTGCTTCACATCCATTCTATACTGGCCTCGAAAAGGTTATGGACACAGCTGGACGTGTAGAACGTTTCAAGGCTCGCGCTCAAAAGGCTCGTACAAAATAACTTCAGTTATCCGAGAAACGGCTACCGCGATTCGCGGTAGCCGTTTCGTGGTATTATTAAGCAAAACAAGGAGTGAGAAATGCTGGGAGCATTTCGCAAGAAGTTGCCAGCTCGTTTGCTAAAACGAGCGACAACCTAAACGGCTTCTGTAAGAAGGTAGCGAGTATGATTTTGCTTAGTTCCAACTTTTGCCCTTCCTAGGCAAAAGTTCTGGAACAAGAAATAAAAACACAAAGACAAGACATCAATATGGAATTTACATCAGACAGCGTGGCGGATTTCCGCGAAAATCACAAAACCCAATTTTTGGCGGGACAGTTTTTGGATTTGCTCGCGAAACGTGATTCGGCCCTCGAGCTCGGATCTGACCCTGAAATGGCTGAAATGGCTGCGCTCGAAGTAGCGGAAATCGAAAGCCAGCTCGCGTCCTTGTATGCAGAAATGGAGCGTATTACCGAAGCTTCAAAAGAAGAAGAGGTGTTGCCGTACGGGGTTGCGCTCGAAGTGCGGGCCGGTGCGGGTGGGGATGAAGCTGCGTTATTTGCCGAAGAACTCGCGCAAATGTATCTCCTCTACGCTGAAAAACAAGGCTGGATGACGACCAAAGAACACGAATCACGCTCGACTTCAGGCGGGTACAAAGAAGCGATGTTTGAGATTATTCATCCGGACGCATTTACCGCCCTCCAGTACGAAACCGGTGTGCACCGGGTGCAGCGTATCCCTGTCACTGAAAAAGCGGGTCGTATCCATACGTCAACTGCGTCGGTGGCGATTTTGCCGTTGCGTAAGAAGCCTCTCATTGAAATCAATCCGTCAGATATCATGATGGAATTTTCCCGTTCCGGCGGCGCTGGCGGTCAAAACGTCAACAAGGTAGAAACAGCGGTGCGCCTCGTACACTTGCCAACTGGCCTTGAAGTTCGCAGTCAAACCGAACGGTCACAGCTCAAAAACCGTGAAAAAGCCATGGCGCTCCTCGTAGCGAAACTCGAAGCGGCTCATAACGAAGAAGAGGCGAAAAACCATGCGAGTACCCGCAAAGACCAAATTGGTACCGGTGATCGCTCAGAAAAGATTCGTACCTACAATTTTCCACAAAATCGCATCACTGATCACCGGATTAAAGTCTCGTGGCACAATATCGAGGGTATTTTAGGCCAAGGTAAGCTTGACGACGTTATTGCGAGTTTGGCGACCGCAGCCGCCGGCGGGGAGGTGGCAGCAGATGCGGACGAGGTTGCAGAATAGCCTGCTACATGGTACTATGCCCCCGCTCTAGATTACTCTATTATTCGAGCGGATTTATTATAATTATGTCTACACCATCAACTAACAACCTCATTGAACGCCTCTTTTCAGTAGGTGCTCACTTCGGATTCAAAAAAAGTCGCCGTCATCCAACCGTTACTCCATATCTCTTTACCTCAAAAGATGGGAACGATATTTTTGACCTCGAACAAAGTGCTTCTCTTATCGAATCAGCCGCTGCTGTTTTGAATGAAGCGGGCAAGAATGGCAAGACAGTGATTTTTGTTGGTACCAAAGACGAGGTGTCTGCGGTTGTAAAGACAAACGCTGAAGTTGCGGCAATGCCATACGTTACCAATCGTTGGATTGGCGGTATGCTCACAAACTGGAGTGAAATCAAGAAGCGAATTATGCGCCTCGAGTCGCTCACAGTTGAGCGTGAATCAGGGGAACTTGATCGTAAGTACACCAAGAAGGAGCGCGTACTCATTAATCGCGAAATTGATAAACTCAATTTTAACTTTGCCGGCATCAAGTCACTCACCCGCACACCAGATTTCATGGTTATCGTTGACCCACGTCACGACAGTATCGCACTCCAGGAAGCCCTTGATATGCGCGTACCAGTAATCGCCATTATGAGTTCAGACTGTGATGCGTCTCGCATTACCTACCCAATTGTCGTGAACGATGCACTCCAGGCGAGTGTGAAGGTAGTCCTCGCTGAACTGGTTGCTGCCTTCAACTCAGGTAAAGCAGCCTATGTACCAAAGCCAGTTGCTCCACGAGCAACGAGTAGTGACAGTCGACCACGACGTCCACGACCAACTCCGGTGACTGCGTAAGTTGCCTATACAGGGTATGCCTTCGGGTATACTACACACAGTAGTAAAATCAAATTATTTGTTCATTTTGTAACGTATGGAAATCACATCAACACAGATTAAAGAATTGCGTGATCAGACTGGTATTTCAGTGATGCAATGCAAGCGCGCACTTGAAGAAGCGGGCGGCGACATGGATAAGGCCGTTATTATTCTCAAGAAAAAGCGTAGTGAAGCAGCTGACAAGAAATCAGATCGTGAAATTGCTGCCGGTGCTGTTGGCTCATATGTGCACAATACGAATGAAGTAGCCGCAATGGTACTCCTTGGTTGCGAAACCGACTTCGTATCAAAGAATGCAGAATTTGTTGCGCTTGCAAAAGATATTGCAATGCATGTAGCTGCAACGAACCCAACATACATCAACAAATCAGAAATTGATGAAGCGACTCTCGCGAAAGCAAAAGAAGTCTTTGCAACTGAAATTGTCGGCAAGCCTGCTGAAATGGTAGAAAAGATTCTCGAAGGCAAAATGTCGTCATACTTCAAGGAACAGATTTTGATGGAGCAAGATTTCGTCAAAAATCCAGAAACAACGATTGCAGAAATGATTAACGGTGCGGTACAAAAGTTCGGTGAAAACGTTACGATTGCAAAAATCTCTCGCTTGTCAGTAAAGTAACACAGCGTATCGTATGTCTGATTTGACTACGGCGCTCACATTCCTCGCAATCACCACGATTTGTTTCGTGGTGTATGCAGTTGTGTCAGCTGTCGAATTACACCGGGGGAAACGTCTCTTTTTAACGCTTCCACGGCGAGCAGCTGATGCGGCGATTGTGTCGTGTGGTGAGGCTCTACATCGAAAAATGGTGTACGTTGGTCGCTACATCATTACATTATCGTGGTACTACAGTCTGCACACGTTTTTACGATTATCACTGCAGTTTATTGCGGGTATCTACTATTTTATCGAAGCGATATTGCATCGTAATCGTGACAAAGCTCGACAGATCCGCAAAGAGCGAAAGCAAGCCGAACGCTCGCACCTAACAGTGCTCGCTGAGCATAAAGTAAAGACTGAACTCACTCCGAACCAAAAAGCCAAACGCCGCGCCAAAGCCCTGTCTGGTAAATAAAAAAGAAGAAGGAAAAAAGAAAAGAGGGAAAACGGGGTTGCAATATATTTACATTCGGGCATAATAGCCACACTCTTTGATTGAAACCTTAGAGCCATCTTAGCTCAGTTGGTAGAGCAACGGTTTTGTAAACCGTAGGTCGTCAGTTCAAGCCTGACAGATGGCTCTAAGGTTTTAATTGTTTCTGGTTCAGTCATCTTAGCGAAGGTGGTGGAGTTGAAACAGTACGGGGTACTGTTTCAAAGTTTTGTAAACCGTAGGTCGTCAGTTCAAGCCTGACAGATGGCTCCGAGCGAGTGACGTTGAGGAAGAAGCGAAGCGGTGACTTACAAAAAATAGCCAAAAGAAAGTTAACTTTCTTTTGGCTATTTTTTGTAAGTCATGCCAGGCGTTGCCTGGCTTCCTCAATGTCCGAGCGAGGCCAATGTGTACCGGAGGTACAGATGGCATAATAATAAAAATAGAAAATTGAACATAGAAAAGCAAAAAATAAAAAATAAAACTTTGTCTTTGCGAGGAGTGTAATGCAATAGAGGACGTGGCAGGAAAACTCTCTGGATTGCTTCATACTTCGCAATGACAAACGGTTCTTATTCGCAATGACGGCTGGAATATAGTACCCTATACCCATGTCAGTAAAAATAACCTACTTTGTCCACGGTACCACCACCGATAACGAACAGCACCTTTCGTCCGGTTGGAATGACGTTGAATTATCAGAAGAGGGGATTAGTCAGTCTTGGGAGTTAACTGAGCTTACTGAGGGTTTGCAATTTGATGCTGTCTTTTGCTCTAACCTCAAACGAGCAATTGATTCAGCTGAAATTACCTGGGGCGGAATGTACCCAATTATGCAGGATGCACGACTCCGCGAATGTAACTATGGCGACTTCAACGGTAAATCTTCAGACATCGTTGAACCACTGCAAGAACAATCAATTACGACACCCTTTCCAAATGGCGAGAGTTATGAAATGGTCAAAGTACGGATAGAAAGTTTCCTAGCGCATCTCAAAAAGAACTTTGATGGCAAACACATCGCCATTGTGGCACACAAGGCCCCACAGTTAGCCCTTGAGGTGATATTGAATCATAAGACCTGGGAGGAAGCATTTCTGAACGATTGGCGCAAAACTAAGGCCTGGAAACCAGGTTGGGAGTACAATTTGAAATAAAGAAAAAGGAAGAAGTAAAAAAGAAAAATCAAAAGAATAATGAAGAAAGCATACGCTTTCTTCATTCTTTTTAATTATTATGTTCATTTTTCTTTCTTCTTTCTTATTTTTTCATTTCCATAACCCCACAAAAACCCCAAAAAACTACTTTTTTTCTGAAGCAAATGGGCGTATACTGGCTCGTACGTATGGACGACAAATCACACCTTCTCCCGTATGCTCGTAGGGCAGATTTTCATGTCGGTCGAGCGACCGAGCTTGTTGGACGTGAGCGCCGCGTGTATCGATTGCTCGAAATCCTACCTGGTGCAGCATCATGGGGGACGCTCATTGGTGTGATTCTGATGTCGATTTATGCGCCGTTTATTGCTGCGTACTTCGTTATTGCCTTCGCCTTGTTTTGGGTGCTGAAGACAGGATTTTTGACGTATCATCTCCGCTACAACTGGAAGCGTTTGCGTCACCACATGAAGCTCGATTGGCAGGCACTCGTCGCGCCACTCCCACACGACCATCTCCATCACGTGGTGATTTTACCGTTTTATAAAGAACCAGAAGCAGTTATCCGCGCAACTATTGAATCGCTGGTAGCTGTTCGGTACGACCATAAAAAAATCATTGTGGTACTTGCTGCCGAAGCACGTGCTGGAGCTGAAGCGCAACAGCTTGCAGAGAAAATGTCCCAGGAATTCGGAGAGGTCTTTGAAGCATTTCTCGTGACGACACATCCGGCAGATACAGTAGGTGAAATGGCTGGTAAAGGTTCTAATGCGGCCTATGCGGCAGAACGAGTGCGTGTGGAAGTTCTCGACCCTCGAGGTATTTCGTATAGCGAAACGATTGTGTCGATTTTTGATATTGATACGGTGCTTTACCGTGATTATTTCAATTGTCTCGTTTGGCATTTCCTCAAAGCGAAACGACCACTCAAGAGTTCATTTCAGCCAGTACCAATTTTCAATAACAACATGTGGGAAGCACCAGCTCTGGCGCGGGTGGTCGCAATGTCATCGACGTTCTGGGAAATGGTGCAGCAGGAACGGCCTGAACGTATGGCAACCTTCTCGTCTCACTCGGTCAGTTTCCAGGCACTCTATGAAGTTGGGTACTGGCAAACGAATATGGTATCTGAAGATTCGCGCATCTACTGGAACCTCCTCCTTGCGAATGATGGTCAGTACGATGTGATTCCACTTTCGTATCCGGTTTCAATGGATGCGAATGCCGCACCAACCTTCTGGCGCACGATGGTGCAGATTTACAAACAGCACCGTCGCTGGACGTATGGTGTCGAGAATTTCTGTTACATCATGTACCACTTTATGCGACAGCCAAATATTCCGCGAGGCACTCGTATAAAAATTGCACTCCAACAAGCAGAAGGGTACTGGTCGCTCGTGACGAATCCTATCATGCTGTTTATTCTCGGCTGGGCACCAATTTTCCTTGGTAGTCGTGAATTCCACAAAACCGTACTCTCGTACAATCTACCGATTGTGGTGCGTGACCTCCTCACCTTTGCAATGTTTGGTTTGATTGCCTCATCAATCATTTCGCTCTCGCTCATTCCGGAACGTCCAAAACATGCGAGTCGTTTGCGGTATGTGGTGATGGCGCTCCAGTGGGTACTCGTACCAGCCACCATGATTATTTTTAGTGCAATTCCTGGACTGGATGCCCAGACACGACTGATGTTTGGTCGGTATATGGGGTTCTGGGTGACTCCCAAAGTACGGGCAGATGTGGTATAGTTCGTCTAATAATTTCTATGCCGTCGCACCTTAATGTTGTCGTTGAACCACTGTCGCGTACTCGTCGCCGCTTGCTGTTTCTTGCTTCCATCCTCTTCTTTTTGGTCGCGGTGCCAATTTTTGTCTTTTATGCAACTGGCTACCGGTATGATTTCCTCGAACCGAACGCGGTTATTACAACGACTGGCGGTCTGTATATATCAGTGGGAAATGATGCGGGAGAAGTGTTCGTTAACGATGAACTCGCGACGAATGCCAGACTTTTTCGAAAAGCCCTGTATATTCAAAGTGTGAATCCTGGAGTTCAACGTATAAACGTGCAGGCCCCAGGTTACCAAACGTGGGTAAAAGAATTACCAGTATATCCATATCTCGTGACCGAAGCAGCTGCTTTTTTAATGCCAGAACGACCACAAGTTCGTCCGATTACCCAATTCACCACAAGTACCGGTACTCCGGTATTTATCGGTGTTGCGAGTACGACTGAGATTGCATCATTTGCCTCGACTTCGATCGCTTTTATTGCCACGTCGAGTAAAGCCACAACAACCCTAAATAAAAATTCAGAATACGAATACATCCGCGGTCTCTTTGGTACCAGTACGGCTACGAGTTCTAGTTTGATAGCGCGAGTTGTCGATGAAGCAAAAGGAATATTCACGTCAACTGCTCCGGCGAGTTCAACCGCAACCGCAACAAGTGAGACTGTTGCGACTACCACGATAAAGCAAAACGAAACAGTGCTCTTTAAACAAGGTGACGATGTGTATGTACGCTACGTCGGTACTGAGTCGTCTATTCCGTACTACTTCTGCGTACCTGCTGAAATTGATGCAGCGTCAACGAGTGTGCGGTATCAAGCTCAGTTAATTTCAGCCGAGCAGGCTTATGCACGCGAGCAGGGGACTACCTCGAGTTCCACTACGGCTGTTCATATGAATAATGCAGATCTCCGTTGTCGTCACACAATCAAAATTGATCGTCAGTGGTCAGATGTTGTTTCATTCCAATTTTTCCCTGGGTCAACCGATTTGATTCTGATGCACCGCAAAGATGGTGTCTATGTGACGGAGGTTGACGATCGGGCGTGGCAGAACACACAAAAGATTTACCCAGCGTCAGCTGAGGCAGTCAAGGTCGATGGTGGCCGAATTTATGTTCAGGATAGTGGACGGCTGTTTGAAATTTTGACGCAGATACCAACCAAGTAATGAGTACGTAGCTATCGTGTTTCTTATGCAACAACAACCAACCGGTCATACACATCCACTTTCAGGAATGATTGCTGAAATCAATCAGATTTTTTCTGAGATTGGTTTTACCTTTGCTGAAGGTCCAGAACGTGAACTCATCAAGCACAATTTTGATGACTTGAATGTGCCTAAAGACCACCCATCACGCGACATGCAAGATACGTTCTACCTTGATGGCGATGATACCAAAGTCATGCGTACACATACCTCGCCGGTGCAGGTTCGCCACATGCTCTCACATCAACCGCCAATTCGCATGATTTGTCCGGGTAAGGTATTTCGTAATGAAGCGACTGATGCCACTCACGAAGCGCAATTCTTCCAACTCGAGGGACTTATGATTGACCGCGACGTCTCACTCGCGCATATGAAAGGCGTGCTCGAATATTTCTTCTCACGTTTCTTTGGCGGGGAGGTGCAGGTGCGTTTCCGTCCGAGCTTCTTTCCCTTTGTGGAGCCTGGTGTTGAGGTTGATATGATGATTGCACCGCAGGCAGGTAACAAACTCTCGGGGCGCTGGATAGAGGTAATGGGGGCGGGGATGGTGCATCCAAATGTTCTCCGTGCGTCGGGTATTAATCCAGACGTGTACCAAGGTTTTGCCTTTGGTATGGGTATCGACCGTCTCGGTGTTCTCCGCTACGGCATTGATGATATTCGTCTGATGTATAACGGTGACTTACGATTCGTCAATCAATTCTAATTTTTACTAGTATGAAATTCTCATATAACTGGCTACAAACATTTTTTGATGAGACACTGCCGACACCTGCTGTGCTCGAAGAAAAAATCACTTTTCATTCTTCAGAAGTAGAAGAACTTGTTTCTGTAGCAGGGGACACCGTAATTGATGTTAAAGTTTTGCCGGACAAGTCAGCGTGGCTCATGTCGCATCGTGGCCTCGCTAAGGAGTTGTCAGTCATTTTGGATATACCACTCAAGCGAGACCCACTGCGGGGTGAAGTAGCATATCCTGAGCCACTCTCGTCAGTGCGAGTAATGCTCGATACGCCAACGTGTGATTTTTACGGTGCAGCCATTATCGAAGGAGTAACAGTTGGTCCGTCACCAGAGTGGCTGAAGGCACGTCTTGAAGCGATTGGACAGCGCTCGATTAACAACATTGTCGACGCAACCAACTATGTGATGTTTGAGCTTGGGCAACCACTTCACGCTTTTGATGCGACGACGTTTACGCTCGGTGCTGATGGTGTGCGAGCAGTAACTGTTCGCCCGGCAACAGACGGTGAAAAACTAACGACACTCAGTCATGAAGACCTCACACTCACTACTGACGACGCGGTGATTACTGATGGTGTGAATGGGGCAGTCCTCGCCCTCGCCGGTATCAAGGGCGGGCTCCATTCTGGGGTGACCGAAGCGACCACAACCATCCTTCTTGAAGCTGCTCACTTTGAACGGGTTGCAACCCGGCTGGGGTCACGTCGTCACAAGTTGCCAACAGACGCGGCAAAGCGTTATGAAAACGGTCTCTCCCGTAGTGTGACACCATACGGACTGATGGCTGGGGCAAAGCTAATTGCCGAGATTGCTGGTGGTACGGTTATTGGTATAACCACAACCGGTGACAGTAGTATGGTTCGCGAGCCGGTGACCGTTACGGTCTCCGAAATTAATCGCGTACTGGGTATTACCATCACCGCCGCAGACGTCGCTGCAATCATGCATCGTTTTGGCTATGAGGTGGTACAGAGTGGTGAGTCGTTTACGATTACTCCACCACACGAGCGTGAGGATTTGCTCATTACACAAGATTTGATTGAAGAAGTCGGGCGTATCCATGGGCTCAACAATGTACACTCAATCCCGCCAGCCCCTGCACCACTCCAAGAAATAAATGCCCGTCTCTATTACGCTGAACGTATCCGCACAACATTAGTTGGACTGGGCTTTTCTGAAGTGTACACGAGCTCATTCCGTGACAAAGATATCTCCCATATTAAAAACGCTCTCGCGTCTGACAAGAGTTACCTCCGCAGTCGTCTCCAGGATAACTTACTCGAGGTTCGCCAACAGAATATTCCGTACCGTGACCTTCTCGGGATCAAGGCCGTGCAAGTGTTTGAAATTGGTACGGTCTTTGGCACAACTGACGAAGCTTTTCATGTTGGGCTCGCGGTCCAGACTGGTACTGACTACAAAGCCAAACTCGACGACCCGTTGCTTGCAGCAGCGGTGGCTGCACTCGAGTCTGTGCTTGGAACTAAGGTCACCCCAATGCATACCGCCCCTGGTTACCTTGAGTTTTCACTCGAAGCTCTGCTGGCACAGCTCCCGCTCCCGACTGCCTACGATGTAACGGTTAAAGCGCCGCACGTTCTCTATAAACCATTTTCGCAGTACCCAAGTGTCTCGCGCGATATTGCCATGTGGGTAGGTGAGGGGACCGACGTTGGTGTGGTTGAATCAATCCTCCTTGAGGCTGCTGGTAATCTCCTCGTTCGTCTCACACACCTCGATACGTTTACCAAAGAGGGGCGTACCAGTCTCGCGTTCCGTCTCGTCTTTCAGTCACACGAAAAAACCCTCGACGGTGCGGAGGTAGACGAGCGTATGCAAGCTGTCTACTCCGCCGTCTCGGGTCAAGGTTTTGCAGTTCGATAAGGTGTACAGACGTAGATCAAGTCTTCGCCGTCTCCAGTCAAATCTAGAATCGCAAGGATTGCATCACATCCAGAGTGAAAGATAATGGGGTTCTCTTCTCTGATGGTGAATCCGTCTTCTTCATCCAGGCCAACAACTCCCACTTTTTCAGGTGGTGTACCCAAAAGAAATAGTTGACGTGTGCACGGGTCAATGCCGAAGCTGTCCGTGTAGCATTCAATTGTGAACATGATGGTACCCCTTTCTGCTTTCAAGATAACATATCTCCAGGTAAACAAAAACCCCGACGCAAGCGTGGTAGATTCACGAACAATTGTGATCTACGACACCTGCATCTGTTGGCCGATTGATTTTTAGATCAAAATTTTTAAGGAGTAGAAAAAGCCCGGGAAAACTGGAGATGACGCAAGAAGGGGTGTCCCAATTCACGTCTCCTGGTCGTTTCCCGGGCTCTTACTGTACATCTGTGCATCAGATTCTTTCTGGCCACTCTTCATCGGTCTCAGACCGGATGATGGTGAGTCCAGGATAGCGCGCTCGGAACTTGGCAATTGCGTCTTCTTGTATTTCCCGAATGAGCGTATTGTCGCCAGCAGGGAAAAGCCATGCCTCACTCTGGTGTTGGGTCAAGTTGTAGACACCTTCAACGAGCTGTTGCACGAAGACGACAATTTTGGCACCCCACACGTTACTGAGTGTAAAACGAAGCACTCGTCCTTGCATGACACTTCTCCTCTGTTGTGTCCAAAGGCCAAAATACCACGTTTTCCCCATGCAAACAAGGCATTTTTTTGCTATACTTACGTGGCAAAAGAGTGAAAAATGCTAGTAGCATTTTGCAAGAGGTTGCCAGCTCTTTTGTAAAAAGAGCGACAACCTACACAGCTTCTGTAAGAAGGAAGCGACTATTGCGAACTTATGTCCCGTTTTTTCTCCCCTTGGGAAAATCGCTGGACGAAAGGCGTTATCATTTCATTATTTACTATTCTGTATGGCAGACAAAGACTCAAAGAAAAAGGCATATGATGCCTCATCCATCTCCGTCCTTGAAGGACTAGATCCAGTGCGCAAGCGACCAGGTATGTACATTGGTACAACCGGACCCGAAGGATTCCATCACTTGATCTGGGAAGTGTTCGACAACTCACGCGATGAAGCGATGGGTGGCTTTGCCAATCGAGTTGAAGTAGCACTTCTGCCAGGCGGGTACGTACGAGTCGTAGACAACGGTCGTGGTATTCCGGTTGACATTCATAAACAGACTGGTGTCTCGGCACTCGAAACCATTCTGACCGTTCTCCATGCTGGTGGTAAATTCGGTGGGGAAGGATCGGGATACAAAGTATCCGGTGGTCTCCACGGTGTGGGTGTGTCTGTGATGAACGCGCTTTCGTCACATGTGATTGTCGAAGTACATCGTGACGGTGCATACCACATGCAGGAATACGAACGTGGTGTGCCAAAGTACAAGGTCAAGAAAATGGGTGCATCAAAACTCCAAGGCACAATCGTGACCTTCCAAGGAGACAACACTATTTTCCCTGAGACTGATTACGACTTCAAAAAGATCGTTAACCACTTGCGTCAGCAGGCGTACTTGGTAAAGGCAATGCAGCTCTCGGTTATCGACGCCCGTATGCACCTCGGTGAAGCAGCGGCTGTCCATGCCTCAACCGAAAAGTCAGTTGGAAAATTCCTCGATGGTCTCCATGGTAAACAGTATCTGACCGACGAACGTCTCGAGGTTCCGCACCAGCACTTTTATTTCCAGGGTGGTCTCCGTTCACTCGTTGCGTTCAACAACCAGTACCAAAAGCCGGTGCACAAGAATATTTTCTACGTCGAGAAAAACGATATGGAAGGTGCGGTTCTGTCAGTTGAAGTGGCACTCCAGTATGTAGACGATATCAGTGCACGTATTAGTGCGTTTGCAAACAATATCTACAACCCAGAACATGGTACGCATATCACGGGTTTCAAAACTGCACTCACCCGTACCTTAAACAACTACGCCAAGAAAAATAACTTCTTCTCAGTCAAAGACAAAGACGCCGGATTTACCGGTGAAGACGTGCTCGAAGGTATTACTGCTGTAGTGTCGGTAAAGATGCCCGAGATTCAGTTTGAAGGTCAGACAAAGGCCAAGCTCGGATCAGTAGAAGCTCGTGGTGCAGTTGAAGCCGTTTTTGGCGATGCGTTCAACACCTACCTCGAAGAAAATCCTGATGATGCAAAAGCAATGATTAATAAAGTCATTATTGCAGTAAAAGCGCGTAAAGCGGCAAAAGCTGCCAAAGACAGTGTCCTCCGCAAAGGTATGCTCGAAGGTTTGTCGCTTCCTGGTAAACTCGCAGACTGCCAGAGTAAGAAGGCGAGCGACTCAGAACTGTTTATCGTAGAGGGAGACTCTGCGGGTGGTAGTGCGAAAATGGGACGTGACCGAAAGACGCAGGCAATTTTGCCACTGCGTGGAAAAATCTTGAACGTTGAGCGTGCACGTATCGACAAGATGCTCGCGTCTGAACAGATCAAGAACCTCGTGATTGCGATGGGTACTGCCATTGGTGATGTGTTCGATATCGAAAAGCTCCGTTATCATAAAGTCATCATCGCGACCGACGCTGACGTGGACGGTGCACACATTCGAACGCTCCTTCTCACGTTGTTCTATCGATACTTTAAACCACTGATTGAAGCGGGATATATCTATATTGCTCTGCCACCACTGTATAAAATCCAGAAAGGGAAAGAGACTCGCTATGCCTTCTCTGATCCAGAAAAGATGCAAGTGCTAAAAGACCTCGGCGAAGATCCGACCGCGAATATTGTTACTACTGACGAAGAAGATGAAGAGGAGACTGAAGAAGTTGCCGCCACGAGTAAAAAGCCAGGTCGTGTTCGCATCCAACGTTACAAAGGTCTCGGAGAAATGAACGCCGAAGAATTATGGGAGACGACCATGAACCCTGAGTTCCGTATTCTGAAGCAAGTAAACATCGATGATGCGCAGCTCGCTGACAAGGTGTTTGATGTGCTCATGGGGACAGACGTGCCGAGTCGCAAATCATTTATCCAGAGCAACGCCAAAATGGCCACCCTCGACATCTAAATCATATTTTGGTGAATGAAGAAACGAGCGTAGCGATTATTCTGAATTTATGTCCCGATTTTTTTCTTTCCCAGGAAAAATCGCTGGACCACATTGAAGTGCATGTTCCAGAACTTTTGCCTAGGAAGGGCAAAAGTTGGAACTAAGCAAAAGCATACTCGCTTCCGCTCGTTGTTTTGCTTAACTGTACAGAAAGTAAGGCTCGTCTCATTTTGTTTCCGCGCCTAGGACTGCACTCAAAATCTGGTTTAGATTCTGGAGATGACAAAGTAGCACTTTCGTCTTTGTGAGGAACGAAGCAATCCAGAGTTATGTAGATATGGGGTAAAACAAAACCGCCAGCATGTTGCTGGCGGTTTTGTTTTTTTTGAGAAATTAATTAGTGATGACAACTGATCCAGTGAAGCTGTTGTTAGCAAGGTTAGTTTCGCCTGCGTTTGTGACGGTGACACTAAATGTTTTTACACCAACCAAGTTTGCTGGAGTGAAGCCGAGGGCGATTTGGGCTCGTTCGTTTGGCTTCAGTGCCTCTTGTACTCCCGAAGTGTACGTTGTGCCGTTTGGTAGTGTGACAGTGTAGGTAAAGGTGTTTGAAGTCTTTGTACCAGTATTCTTGATAGAAAAGAGGAGTGAGCCGTTTTGGTTTTGGGCAATGACACCGTTTGTGACAAATGCACCGTTACTGATAGCTCCAATCTTCACGAGTGTCACAGCTAGGTCAGTGTAGCCATTTGGATTACTGACTGGTATGGCGTAAGTATAGACTGGCTTTGAAACTGGCTTGGTTGGTTTTGGTGCTGGCTTTACTACCGGTTTTGGAGTAGTTGGTGTCGGTGTCGGCTTTACAACTGGTGTCGGAGTAATGTCAGGTGTTGTAGTAGCGTTTGCGAGTGGTGCTATCTGCGCATTTACAACTGTCATAGTACTCGTCG
>Ga0228698_1001035_pt1 | contig 15104 bp, 12 predicted proteins | sample McNCre117_Aug_MG_FD_178015 | JGI IMG/M metagenome (GOLD analysis project Ga0228698, IMG submission 178015) | Freshwater microbial communities from McNutts Creek, Athens, Georgia, United States - 1-17_Aug_MG | ecosystem: Environmental > Aquatic > Freshwater > Creek | place: USA: Georgia...
TGGGCTCGAGCGAAATCAGGCAATGACCGGGGCCGGCCGCTGGCGCGTTAGGGGTGCTGGCACGGGCACGGGCACTGGTGCTGCGCTGGTGAAATGTCGACAGCGCTTGTCCGCTGACCCGAAAAACTTCCAAAGCGCGTTGTATGCGTTGGCTGTCGTTGGGCGCAAGGCGGGCGGCAGTGGTCGGGTCGATCACTGCCAACTGGGCGTGCATGGCCGGCCAGCCCAGCGCCTGGGCCTCGGCTTCCAACACCGCCCGCACCGCAGGGTCGGCCGCCGGCATGTCGTCAATGCCATCTATCAGGGCTTTGAAATAAAGCATCGTTCCACCCACCAGCAAGGGCAGGCGGCCGCGTGCCGTGATGGCGCGAATCAGCGCCTGGGCGTCACGCACAAATTCGGCCGCGCTGTAGGCGTTCAACGGATCGCGGATATCTATCAGATGGTGCACCGCTTCGGCGCGTTCGGCGGCACTCGGCTTGGCCGATCCGATGTCCATGCCGCGAAATACCAGGGCCGAATCGACACTGATGATTTCTGTCGGCAACTGGCGCGCAATGGCCAGCGCAGCCGCAGTTTTTCCACTGGCCGTGGGGCCGGCCAAGGCAACAAAAAAGGGCAAAGGTGTGGCAGTCATGGTGCGGTCATGGTGTGGTCATGGCGTGCCGCGGGTGCGTGAGAAACCGTTTTGAGCAGCCACAACAAGCCGGCGCCCGCCACCGACAAGCCAACAATCAGGCCGCTCCAGAAACCCTGTGCGCCCAGCGGCAGCGCGGGATGGGTGCCGAACCAGTTGGGGGCACGTCCCCAGTAAAAGCCGAGGGGCATGGCGCAGCCCCAAAATGCCAGCAAGTGCAGCACCATGGGCAAGCGTGTCTGGCGGTAACCGCGCAGGGCACAACTGGCCACTACTTGGGCGCAGTCAGGCAACTGAAACAGGGCCGCCAGTACCAGCAGGCGGGCGGCGAGTGCTGCAGTGCGGGCGTCGCTGGTGTATGCGTTTGCGATGGCCTGGTGACCCCAGGCCATGCCGCAGGCGCTGACACAGGCCACCAGCAATGCAAAGCCAACACCGACCCAGGCCCGAAAACGCGCCTCATCCGGCCGGCCCGCACCCAGGCTGTGGCCCACCCGTGTCAGCAAGGCCAAACCCAGGCTGAGCGGCACCATGAACACCAGGGAGCTGAAGTTCAGGGCAATCGCGTGCGCTGCGACCTGGGTGCTGCCAAAGCGCGCGATCAGGAGTGCAATCAGGCTAAAGGCGCTGCTCTCGGCAAAGTAGGTCAGTCCGATTGGCAGACCAAGCCGAAACAATTGGGTCAGCGTGCGGCGCTCGGGCCACTCGAATTGGGCCAGCGGCCAGGTGCTGCGGTAGGCCGGGCTGCGCTGCATCCACCACAGCAGGGCCAACAATTGCAGCCAAACGGCGGTCAGCGTCGCCCAGGCACAGCCGACCCCGCCGAGCCGGGGGAAACCGGCGTTGCCATTGACTAACAGGTAGTCAAGCAAGCCATTGATTGCGCAGGCCAGCAAGGCGATCACCATCATGGGCTTGGTCTGGTTCAGGCTGGTGCTGTAGCCATACAAAACCCGGTAAGCAGAAAATGCCGGCAGGGCGGCGCTGGTAATGATGACAAAGTGCGTGGCAACGTAGGCGACCTGGGGTTCCAGCCCCATTTGCATGAAGACCGGGATGGCCAGCAGTGCCAGCGCGCTGGCGATGCAGCCCAGCAGCAGCGCTTTCCACAGGGCTTGGCGTACCAGGTGGGCCACGTGGGCGGGGGCCTTGGCGCCAACGTGGTGCGCAACCAGTGGGTTGACGGCCATCGCCAGTCCCATGATGGTCAGAATGATCAGGGTCCATATGGATGCACCCAGCGACACCCCGGCCAAATCCTGGGCCGAAGCATGGCCCGCCATGGTGACGTCGGTGACAGCCATGCCAATGGTGGCCAACTGGCCTACCAATATGGGCCAGGCGAGGTGCCATAAAGCGGCAATTTCGGTGCGAACTCTGACACCAAAGGGCATCGGACTGGACGGAGTGGGTGGGGAGCTGGAAGGCATGCAGGCGCCATTCTAGGTGTACGGGTTAACCCGCGCTTGTGCGGGAATTTCAATTTTTTGAATGCAGAGGCTGAAATTTCTTCAAGAGAATTCTGTAGTTTTTAGCAATTCTCAAGGTAACCCCGATAGGGGATTGCGCTGAATTCAGATAGATTTGCCCCCAGGCCGGCGGATACCGGTGACAGTAATTAAAGTTTAGGAGACACCATGACAAACCGTTTTACCCAACGCGCATTTCAAATTGCTTTTTCCGCAGCCGTGGTCGGATTCTGCGCCGGCGCTTTTGCTGCCGACCCGATCAAGATTGGTGTTGCAGGCCCCTATACCGGCGGCTCGTCGTCGATGGGTGTCAGCATGCGCGACGGCGTAAAGCTGGCAATCGATGAAATCAACAAAGCAGGTGGTGTGCTGGGTCGCCCATTGCAGGCCGTAGAGCGCGATGACGAAGCCAAAAATGAGCGTGGCGTGCAGATCGCACAAGAGCTTATTAACAAAGAGAAAGTGGTTGCTACGGTGGGCTATATCAACACCGGCGTGGCATTGGCCTCGCAGCGTTTTTACCAGGAAGCCAAGATTCCGGTACTGAACAATGTGGCGACCGGCTCGGTCATTACGCACCAGTTCGACGACCAGCCCGAAAACTATATTTTCCGCAATGCGGCCCACGACAGCATTCAGGCGCCGATGATTGTGGAAGAGGCCGTAACCCGCCGTGGATTCAAGAAAGTGGCAATTTTGTCGGACTCCACCAACTATGGTCAGCTCGGGCGTGCCGATCTGGAAAAGGCGCTGGACTTGAAAGGTCTGAAGCCGGTTGCAGTGGAAAAGTTCAACATCAAAGACGTGGACATGACCTCCCAGTTGCTCAAGGCCAAGGAAGCCGGCGCGCAGGCTGTTTTGACCTATGGCATTGGCCCTGAGCTGGCCCAGATTGCCAATGGCATGACCAAACTCGGCTGGAAAGTGCCCATGGTTGGCAGCTGGACCTTGTCCATGGCCAATTACATCGACAACGCCGGCCCCGGCGGTGAAGGTGCGCGTATGCCGCAAACCTTCATCCAGGAACCGACCACGCCCAAGCGCCAGTCTTTCATCATCAGCTACCTGAAAACCTTCAGCCCCAAGGGTGGACGCATTGATTCCCCGGTGTCGGCGGCCCAGGGTTATGACTCCATTTATCTGCTGGCAGCTGCGATGAAGCAGGCCAACAGCACCGAGGGGCCGAAAATTCGTGCCGCGTTGGAAGACCTGAAGGCGCCGGTGGATGGGGTGGTGACGCGCTATGTCAAACCCTTCAGCGCGAAGGACCATGAGGCTATCACGGCCAACATTCCGGTGTTTGGCGAAGTCAAGGGCCAGCGCGTGGTCTACGCCTACCCAGACGATTTTAAGGCGGCTTCGGTGGTGCGTGAGAAAGACGTGAACGCCAAGGGTGCACTGAGCGTCAAGAAGTAAGGCCACAGCGCTTTCACGAACAAAACCCGCTCTGTATACAGAGCGGGTTTTGTGTATCGGGCCGTCGCGCCCCTTGTATTCCAGGTGGATATCATGGAAATTTTGCTTCAATTAGTCTACAGCGGTATTGCGCTGGGCATGATCTACGCGGTCATCGCCTTCGGTTATCAGCTGACTTTTCAGACCTCTGATACCTTGAACTTTGGTCAGGGCGATGCGCTCATGCTGGGCGCAATGGTGGGACTCACGCTGGTAAACCATGGTGTGAATTTTTGGGTAATGCTGCCCATCGTGGTGGTTTTTGGTTTGCTCCAGGGCGCCGTGGTAGAGCGCATTGGTGTGGCACCGGCGATCAAAATCAAAAGCGAGTTCGGCTGGATCATGTCGACTATTGCGCTGGGTATTATTTTCAAGAATGTGGCCGAAAACATCTGGGGTCGCGACGATTTGAAGTTCCCCTCTCCGTTGCCCGAAGCACCGATCAAATTATTGGGTGCCAATGTGTTGCCTATGGAAATTCTGGTGGTGTTTGGTGCCATCGTGATGATGTTGGCGGTCGAATTCTTTAACCGCAAAACGATTTACGGCAAGGCCGTCGTGGCCACCTTCAATGACCGTGACGCGGCCAAGTTAATGGGCATTAATACCGGCCTGGTCATTACGTTTTCCTATGCGCTGTCCAGCGCCACCGCGGGCTTTGCCGGCGCCCTGATTGCCCCGCTGACGCTGACCGGTGCCACGATGGGTTCGGTGCTGGGATTGAAGGCCTTCGCTGTGGCCATCATCGGTGGCCTCAACAGTGGTCTGGGCATTGTGGTGGGCGGCATTATTTTGGGCGTGGCCGAAACAACCACAGGTTTCTATTTGTCGACCGGCTACAAAGATGTGCCGGGGCTGGTGTTGCTGCTGCTCGTGCTGGCGCTCAAGCCATCGGGTCTGTTCGGAAAAACTGCTATCAAGAAGGTGTGACCCCATGAATCGCAAGACATTGATCGCGGGCGTTATTGGCACCGCGCTATTGGCTGGAGTCCCGTTGTTGACGGGAAATCCCTACTATTTGCACATGGTGGGCACGATCCTCATCTATGCCATTTTGTTGTTTGGCCTGGACATTGTGGTGGGGTATACCGGTCAGGTGTCGCTCGGCCATGCGGGTCTTTTCGGTGTGGGCTCTTACACTGCGGGCGTTTTGTTTCTGAAATTGGGTGCGCCGCTGTGGGTGATTATTCCCGCCAGCATTGGCGTGACAGCGGCCTTCGGTGCCTTGCTGGCTTTGCCCGCATTGCGCGTCACCGGCCCTTACCTGGCGATGGTGACACTGGCTTTTGGAACCATCATCCAGATCCTCATCAATGAAATGGATTTCCTCACCGAAGGCCCGTTGGGAATCAAGATATCCAAGCCATCGATTGCCGGCATTCAATTGGATGAACATGCCTTTTACTGGCTTTTGTTGTCGCTCATGGTGTTCTCGCTGGTGGTCGTAGACCGCGTTTTGAAATCGCAATTGGGACGCGCTTTCGAGGCCCTGCGTGGCAGCCCGGTAGCGTCCGATTGCATGGGCGTTTCGGTCTATCGCTACAAGGTGTACGCCTTTGTGGTGAGCGCCGGTTTTGCCGGATTGGCCGGTTGCCTGTACTCCTATTCGGAGCAATACATTTCGCCCAATACCTACAACTTTGAGTTGACGGTGCTGTTTTTGCTGGCGGTAATCATGGGTGGTCGCAAGTCGCGTCTGGGGTCCCTGCTGGGTGCTGCCATCATCGTGATTTTGCCCAAATTGCTAGACGATCTGGACATGTTCCGCATCGTCGCCACCGTATTGGCAGTGGGCATGGCCTTGGGCGCAGGGGTGGCGATTGGCCGCAAACTGAGCACGCCGCGCCAGATGGCCTTGCCGGTGGTTGGCACCATTGCTTTGGCCGCGTTTTCTTATTGGCTTGAATCGATTACCGACTGGCGTTTGAGCATTTTCGGTTTGATGATTTTGTTTGTGGTGTATTACCTGCAAGATGGCATCGTGGGTTTTGTGCGTGGCCTGTGGCTGCGCAAGGCAACCCGCCTGAGTGGGACGCCCATTGCCGACATGGCGGCCAGCAGCACGGCGATTCGTTCAGCCCAAAATACCGGCAATATTGCGGTCGGCGACGATTTGCTGAAGGCCAACGGCTTGCTCATGCAGTTCGGTGGTTTGAAGGCCATTAACCAGGTCGATCTGAACGTCAAGCGCGGCACCATTCATGGCCTGATTGGTCCGAACGGTTCCGGCAAGAGCACCATGATGAATGTGCTGACCGGCATCTATGTACCGACGGCGGGCAGCATTGTGTTTGCCGGGCAGGGGATTGTGGGCCGGACGTCCTCAGACATCGCCCTGAGCGGGATTGCCCGTACCTTCCAGAACGTGCAATTGTTTGGTGAAATGACGGCACTGCAAAACGTGCAAGTCGGTTTGCACCATACCTTCCGCAGCAACTTCCTCGACGTCGCCCTGAAAACCCCACGCTACCGGCGTGAAGAGGCGGCCTCGGTGGCACGTGGCAAATCACTGATTGACTTTGTTGGCCTGACCGACCTGATCAACGATGAAGCGCGCAACTTGCCCTATGGCAAACAGCGGCTGCTGGAAATTGCCCGGGCCCTGGCGCTGGATCCGCAGCTGTTGCTGCTCGACGAGCCAGCGGCCGGTCTGACCGCACCGGACATCAAGGAACTGATTGGAATTATTCGCAAGATTCGCGATCACGGCATCACCGTGATCCTGATTGAACACCATATGGACGTGGTGATGGGGGTTTGTGACCAGCTCTCGGTGCTCGACTTTGGCCAAAAAATTGCCGATGGAAAGCCGGCCGAGGTGCGTTCCAATGAGAAAGTAATTGAGGCCTACCTGGGTGGCAATGCCGCCTGAACCGCAAACCACCCACAGGATTCAATATGTTAAGAATTAACAATCTGGAAGCCGGTTACGGCAAAGTGCAGGTGCTGCATGGCATTTCGCTGGAGGTGCCACGGGGCACCGTGGTCACATTGATTGGCTCCAAAGGCGCCGGTAAAACCACTACCATGCGCGCTGTGTCAGGCATGATCAAACCGACCGCCGGCACGATTCATCTGAATGACAAGCGCATTGATGGGCTGGAGTCGTTCACCATCGCCAAGTTGGGGCTGGCACACTCGCCCGAGGGCCGCCGCGTGTTTTCCACCATGACGGTGGCCGACAATTTGGTGTTGGGTGCTTTCCCGCGCCTGACCGGCAGCCGCCCCAAGGGCGATGTTGCGCACGATCTGGAGCGCGCCATGGAATTGTTTCCGCGCTTGAAAGAGCGCCGTACCCAGCTTGCCGGCACCTTGTCTGGCGGCGAACAACAAATGTTGGCGATGGCCCGTGCCGTGATGCTCAACCCGGACGTGGTGCTGCTGGACGAGCCTTCGATGGGCCTGGCGCCGATTTTGGTGGAAGAAGTCTTCCGCATCATCGGCGACCTGAAGGCCCAGGGCGTCACGATGCTGTTGGTTGAGCAGTTTGCCGCGGCGGCGCTGAAGGTTGCCGACTATGGCTACGTGCTGGAGAATGGCCGTATTTCGGTGCACGGCGAAGCCCGTAAGTTGCGTGATGATCCGGCGGTGAAAGCCGCTTATCTGGGCGGCGGCCACTGAGCTGCTGGCGGTGTATTGCGGGCGCTCAGGCGCCTGCAATACAGGCACGCAGTGCGGTGTCCAAAGTCGGATGCCGGAATACGAAACCGGCTTCCAGCAGGCGCGTCGGCACCACGCGCTGGCCTTCAAGTAGCAGTTCGGCCTGGGCTCCCATGAGCAGGCGCAAGACGCCGGCCGGGGCCGCCAGTGGCAATGCAAAGCGGCGCCCCATGGCGTTGGCTGCCGCCGCAATCAGTGCGCTTTGTGTGCAAGGTGTGGGGGCCGTCAGGTTGTAGCTTTGCACGCCTGCAGCTGCGCCCTGGGCCAGCAGGAAATCAATTGCTGCCAGCACATCATCGCGGTGAATCCAACTGACAATTTGCTGGCCATCGCCCAGCCTGCCGTTCAAGCCCATGCGCACTGGCATAACCATTTGGGGCAGGGCACCTTGGCCGCCGTGCAGTGGCCCCAGTACCACGCCCAAGCGCAGCAAGGCGACGGCCACACCGTGTGCATGGGCAGCGCTGGCACTGGCCTCCCATTCTTGACACAGGGTGGACATGAAAATCTTCTGGGGCGGCGCATCTTCGCCCAACGCGGCCTTGTCGTGGCGGTCTTGCACGCCGTAGTAGCCAATAGCCGAGCCAGAAATGAGCAGTCGCGGTTTGTGCTGGGCCCGGGCGATCCAAGCCTGCAATGCATTGGTAACCCCAACGCGACTCTCCAGTAGGGCAGCTTTTCGCGCAGCGCTCCAGCGCGGGCCTACCACGGGCGCCCCAGCCAGGTTGATGATGCTGTCAAAAACGCAGTCGTCGGGCAGATCGGCGCAGCGCGCCACACTGGGCACAGACGGGCCAAACAAGGCGGCTACTTTGGCCGGATTGCGCGCCAACAGCGTGAGCGTGTGTCCTTGTGCCAGCAGGCTGCGGCACAGCGCAGTGCCGATAAAACCGGTTCCGCCGGTGATGAACAGGCGCTGCTTTCGGGCGGGGTTGGAAACGGTGGCTTGGCGTGTTGGCATGGGCTGCTTGGTTGTCCGTGTTTGGGGTTCAGGATTTAGCGGCCACGCAGGAACAGCGCATCGAGTTCGCGCATACTGACCTGGCGCCAGGTGGGGCGTCCATGATTGCACTGATCGCTGCGCTCTGTCACTTCCATTTGTCGCAGCAGGGCGTTCATTTCGTCCACTGTAAGACGCCGGTTGGCACGCACCGCTCCGTGGCAGGCCATGGACGCGAGGATTTCGTGTTGGGCGCGCTGAATGACGCTGCTGGCATCGTGTTGCGCCAACTCACCCAGCACGCTGCGGGCGAGGTTGATCACATCACCCTCGGCCAGGCTGGCGGGCACTGCCCGCACTGCCAGTGTGGTGGGCGAGAAAGGCACAATTTCCAGACCCAGTGTTTCCAGCGTACTTTGGTGTGCTTCGCAGGTGGCCACTTCCTCTGGTCCGGCGGCAAAGGTTACCGGAATCAACAGGTCCTGGCGGCCCAGTTTGGCGGTGCTGCCATCACTGGCAATCAGCTGGTTTTTGAGGCGCTCGTAAACAATTCGCTCATGGGCAGCGTGCATGTCGACCACAACGAGGCCCTGGGCGTTTTCCGCCAATATATAGACACCTTGCAACTGCGCCAGGGCGCGGCCCAGAGGCCAGTCGTGCGCAGCGACTGCGGGCGCCTGAACTGCATCGCGGGATTGCGTTGCCTCGGTGGTGGTCCACAGGGCGCCGAGGTCGCTGATGCGGTTGCCGGGGCGTGCATCGCCCTGGTGGGCGAAGCGCATGCGTTCTTGTGTTGCGTAGAGGAAGGCCGGCGGCGCCATGGTCTGCGGCGCCGCGCTGCCAATCGGCAGCACCGGTGTTGCGGATATCGCGTGTTCTGTTGGGCCGGTCCCGTTGGGTCCGGCATCGGTGTTCCCGGCACGTGGCAACGCCAAGGCGTTTTCTACCGCGTGGCGCACGGCCTGGTGCACTTCCCGGCTGTCGCGAAAACGCACTTCAATTTTGGTCGGATGGACGTTGACGTCGACCCGTGCCGGGTCGACGTCCAGGTACAGGGCATAGACCGGTTGGCGCTGGCCATGCAGCACGTCATCGAAGGCGCTGCGGGCGGCATGGGTAATTATTTTGTCGCGCACATAGCGGCCATTGACGTAGGCAAATTGCTGGTCATTGCGCGAGCGGGCGGCATCGGGGATGCCGACGCGACCACGCACTACAACGCCGCTCGGCCCCTGGTAAAAAACCGCGACGCTGTTGCGCAAAAAATCGGCGCCCAGGACATCGTGCAAGCGCTGGTCCAGATCGTCGCTGCGGCGCCACTGTTCGAGCAGTTTGCCGTCGTGCCATACGCTGAAACCAACGTCGGGGCGGGCCAGCGCATGGCGGCGCACAGCCTCCAGGCAATGGGCCATTTCAGTGGCATCGGTTTTCAGGAACTTGCGGCGTGCGGGGGTACTGAAAAACAGCTCGTTGACTTCCACTGTTGTACCCTGGTTGCGCGCCACCGGGCGGATTTCACCACTCAGCCCCTCCAGCAAAAAGGCCTGCGGCTGGCCACTAGCCCGCGACAAAATACTGCAATCGGCAATCGAGTGGATGGCGGCCAGCGCCTCACCCCGAAAGCCCATGGTGCGCACGGTTTCCAGGTCTGACAGGCTGCCAATCTTGCTGGTCGCGTGGCGTTTAAACGCCAAGGGCAGTTCGTCGCGCTCAATGCCCTGCCCATCGTCTTCTACACTGATGCGCCGGACGCCGCCGGCCAGCAGGCGCAAGGTCACATTCTGGCTGCCGGCATCCAAGGCGTTGTCAACCAGTTCACGCACCACCGAAGCGGGGCGTTCCACCACCTCACCAGCGGCTATTTGGCTGATCAGGTTGTCTGGCAGCTCCCGTATTGCGCGGCGCGCGGGCGCTTGCGGCGGCGTCGGTGGGGTGTAGTGGGGGTCGGCGTCGGTCATGGGTATGGGGTAGTTCGGCGCAATTTTAGTGGCCTGCTTGCGTTGATAATGCCAGCATGGACATACTGCCCCAACTACTCGATTTCATTTTGCACGTAGACCGTTACCTGCAAGAATTTATTACTGGCTATGGCAATTGGGTTTATGCCCTGTTGTTCTTGATTATTTTTGTCGAAACCGGCGTCGTGGTAATGCCTTTTCTGCCCGGCGATTCATTGCTGTTCGTGGTCGGTGCGATGTCTGGCGCGGGCCTGATGAGCTACCCGGCGTCGCTGGCTTTGTTATTGGCTGCGGCGGTACTGGGCAATCAATCGAATTACACAATTGGCCGCTGGATTGGTCCCCGCGTGTTTCAGTGGCCCAATTCGCGCTGGTTTAACCAGGCGGCATTCTTACATGCCCATGCCTTTTATGAAAAATACGGCGGCCCGACCATTATTGCGGCGCGCTTCATGCCGTTTGTGCGCACCTTTGCGCCGTTCGTTGCCGGCGTTGCCCAGATGACGCGCACCCGGTTTTTTCTCTACGACGTCAGCGGTGCGGTGGCCTGGGTTGGCGGCATTGTGACGGTGGGTTACTTCTTCGGCAATATTGCATGGGTCAAGTTGCACCTGGACAAAATCATCTGGGGCATGCTGTTGATTCCGGCCCTTTTGGTGATTCTGGGCGGACTGCGGGCAGGGAAAAAATCGGGGCACTGAGGGCCAGCAGTTCGCCGGCCTTAAGGGAAACACCCAATTGTTTCTTTCTTGTCATCAAATTTACGTCTTACTTGCGGATAGTCAGGGCGTTTGGTGAAAAAATGAAAGCGACTCTCCATGCCGGAGTTCAATTGTGTGTTGGCGGCGCTGCTTGGCCTGCTGATGGCCGGGCTTCCCGCGGTGCTTTTTTGGCGACGCTGGGGGCAAGCGCGGGCAGCGCTTTTGCAGGCGGAACAAAGCCGGTCTGAAGAAAGCGTGCAGTGGCACAGTGAGCGCGATGCCCTCGAGCGCGCGCTGGCGCAAGCGCTGCAGGAACGCGACGTTGCCAGTGCGCACCGCGCCGATTCGGAGCGTGCAGGGGTTTCTGCACTGCAGGCCCGCGACGCCGATATCGCACAGCGGCTGGCTGCGCTGCGCCACCACACCCAGACCCATCAGGCCCAGATGGACAGTGAAATTGCAGCCTTGTTGTCGCTTGCCAAAGCCTTTGAACGCTGGCACGCAGACATGAATTCATTGATCACACACAACCGTGCAATGCATGGCAAAAACGATGAGTTCTCATCCATCGTCAAGCAGGTGGTAATCGTCGCCCTGAATGCCTCCATCGAAGCCGCCCGAGCCGGTGCGCAGGGACGCGGCTTTGCCATCGTGGCCGATGAAATGCGGGTCCTGGCAATGCGGGCAGAAAGTCTGTCCGGCGTGTACCGACACAGCCTGTATGAAAACGACTTAATCACCACAACGACTTTTCAGGATTTGCAAGCGGCAGGCAAGATGATTACCAGTGCCATCAGTGGGTTGGCTGCGATGAACCAACGCAGCCCGTCGCTCCAGCTGGAACCCGTCACAGCATGATTACTGCGCAAGCGTCCCACAGTTTGGAGCGGCTGGTTTGCGACAGCCTGTACCAGGCCTTGTCCAGTTTGTCGACCGACGGATTTCAAATCACAGCCGTTGAAAAAACCGGCGATTTTCCGGAAAGCACCGTGGTGCTATTGACCTCGTCTTCTTATATTTTTCGCATGATGGTGTTGATTTATTTCAACCAGGATGCGGCGACGCGGGCGTGCTTTGCCAACGGACGGAGTGCCAGCACCGTCCAAACTCCACAGGACTTCACCGACGCCATGTGCGAAGTTGCGAATATGTGCAGTGGTGCATTAAACCGCGAACTGCACGGGTTTTTTCCGCACATTGGTTTGTCAACGCCGAATATTTTGGAGCGCCGCTGTGCCGATCATTTGCAGGCGCTGCGACCCGGTTGGGAGCGCCATTTTGAAGTGGAAATTTCAGGTGCGCCGCGCTTCCATGCCAGTGCCTGTTTGTGTGATTACGGCCTGATCGACTTTCACTACGCACCACCAGAACACGCTGACGCTGTCGGCAGTGGCGTTCTGGAAATTTTTTAACCACCCAGCAACGGGAGAAAATCGTTCATGCAAGCAACGCAAACGGCGGGCGTGGCCCAGGCAATGGAAACCATCGTCAGCAAGGTCTTGATCTTGGAAGAACGCGAAACTGAGCGTGCGCATATTCGCGCGTTTTGTGTTGCACACCAACTCGTGCCCTTGCGGGCACAGGTGGACAGTGTGCTTGCCGTGTTGAAGTCCAACCTCGATTTGGGGGCCATATTTCTGGCCAATCATTTCGCTGGCGATCCGGGTGGCGGCCTTCTGATGGCGCGCCGGATTCACGCCGTGCGGCCTGAGTTGCCGATTTATTTGCGCTGCGGCACGCGCGCTGAAATCGACGCCATGTCGGATGCCGATGCGCGCTGTGTCAGCGCGTCATACACGCTGGAAACCATCGATTCATTGGGCGATGAGATTGCGCGCACCTTGTTTAATTTGCGCTATCCGAGCGCGCTGGTGCGCGGCATTGGTGAAATAACCCATGCCGCTCTTTCCAGCCAGTTCAACGGCTTGGAAATTGACGTTGAGCGTCCTTATGTTGTCAAAGATCGCCTGATTTACGGTGAGATCTCCACCTTGATACCGATCGAGGGCAGCTGGTGCCGTGGCTACATGATGTTGCAGGCCGATGAGTTGGACCTGATGCAGACCGTGCGAGCCGAGCGCACCCATATGCAGGCCAGCGGTGCGGCTGATTTTCGCAATTTGAATGCCTTGCTTGGTGAGCTTACCAACCTGATTTGGGGCGCTTTTAAAAATCGGTTTATCAATGGTCGCAGTCAGGCCGTCTACGCCGGGCAGGTTCCGATTGTGATTAACCATTTGCACCGCTATATCTCGTTCGGTTCGGACAACCCGCAGCTGTGTTTTCAGTATGTCCTGCGGGACCCCTCTGATACCAGTCGCATTGTGAAAATTCACCAGCGGTTTGTTTTCAATCTCAGCTGGTCTCCAGAGGATTTCAGCGAGAACACGCAAACCCTGGATGCACTGGTCGATTCCGGTGAGTTGGAGCTTTTTTGAGCGCGGCAATTCGGCATTCATATACGCATCCCATTCAATAGTGAAAGAGGTAATCCATGGCACAAGTTTTGGTAGTTGATGACTCCAGCACCGTTCGCAATGAAGTTGGCGATTTTTTAAAGAATGCCGGACTCAGCGTCGCGCTGGCGGTAGACGGCAAAGACGGCTTAGGCAAGTTGCAGGCAGACCCCGCCATTAAGTTGGTTGTCTGTGATGTGAATATGCCCAATATGGACGGCTTGACGATGGCCGAGCGGGTCCGCAGCGACCTCGGAAACAGCACAGTCAACATCATTATGCTGACCACTGAAAACTCTCCCGCCATGAAAGAACGCGGGAAGGCGGCAGGCATCAAAGGCTGGATCGTGAAGCCATTCAATGGCGATGCGGTGTTGGCAACATTTAAGAAATTGGCCGGTGCCTGAGGTTCCCCATGAATATCCGTCAACGCATTGCGCTTTTGATTACCACGGCATTTCTGACGCTCTTGGCGGTCGGTGGTTTCGCCGTTGTCCGATCGTTCGACAGTTCGCGCCAAGTCAAAGCGGTGACGGAAGGCGTGGTGCCCAGCGCCATTGAGTCGGTGGAGTTGGTTACGCAACTCAAGGATGTACACATTGCAACGCTGAATATGGTGGCTGCCGCAGACAAGGCGGCGGTGGCCCAGACACTGGGCCTGTTGCAGGAACGCAAGCAAGCACTTGAGCAAGCGCTGCAGCAGCAGCTTTTGAAGGCCGATAGCGAAGCGCAAAAAGGTTTGGTTCGCGAGGCGCAAGACAGCCTAAAAAACTACTTTGATGCAATTGAAACCACAGCGCAATTCAAGGCTGCCGGACAAGACGCGATTGCTGCCGCCAATATGGCCGCCACGGTCGACCAATATTTGGCAGAGCAATCGGGCATTATTGATACGCTTCAGGTAGAGAAGCGGCGCAGCAAGGATGCGGCGATTGAGAAAATGAACAGCGAACTGCATACCACCAGTTCGCTGTTGACGGTGGTTACCGTTTTGGCTGTGGCGGGATTGGCTTTCATGGGGGTATTGTTGTACCGCCAAATCATCTTTCCTATCAATGATATGGAACACAAGATGACGCAGATTGCCAGCAGCCAGGACTTTTCCCATCGCGTGCCAATCAACCGCATGGACGAGATTGGAAAGTCGCTTAGCGCATTCAATTTGATGGTGGAAAAAATTCAGCAAAGCTCGGATACGGTACGCCAGAAAACGGCCGACATGCAGGCCATGTTGCATAACATTCCGCAGGGCATCCTGATGATCATGGCTGACGGCGAAGTCCATCCAGAATATTCCATTTACTTGGAAAAGATTCTGGAAACCAGCGATATTGCACACCGCAACGCGATCGATTTGTTGTTTGCACAATCGAATATCGGTTCGGACGGACGCGCGCAAATCGAGGCCGCTCTGGCAGCCTGCATTGGCGAAGACGAAATGAATTTCGCGTTTAACGCGCATTTGTTGGTGACCGAGATTGAATGGCGTTCGCCGGGCGGAACCGCCAAAATTCTGGACCTGCGCTGGTCAGCGATTGTCAATGACGAGGCCCAGATCGACCGTATCTTGCTGTGCGTGTGGGACGTTACTGCGCTGCGTGCGCTGGAAGCAGAGGCCAATGCGCAGAAACGCGAGTTGGCGCTGATTGCCGAAATTCTGGCGGTCAGCCAGGAAAAGTTCCAGTCCTTTATGGCAACCTCATTGGACTTCATGGCGGAAAACCACGGCATTATCAATGCGCTGGGCGCCACGCCGTCCAAGGCGCAGGTCGCTGATGCCGTGACCCATCTATTCCGCAATTTGCATACCATCAAAGGGAATGCGCGC
>Ga0228698_1001036_pt1 | contig 15085 bp, 13 predicted proteins | sample McNCre117_Aug_MG_FD_178015 | JGI IMG/M metagenome (GOLD analysis project Ga0228698, IMG submission 178015) | Freshwater microbial communities from McNutts Creek, Athens, Georgia, United States - 1-17_Aug_MG | ecosystem: Environmental > Aquatic > Freshwater > Creek | place: USA: Georgia...
GCGCACCTACAAGCCCATCGGCTGCTTCGTCGATATTATTAATAACGGTGCCCTTTTGGGTTACGAGCGTCATAGTATCCGCACCTGTAGCGTTAGCGCCACTCGATGCCTGGAATCGATTTGCCTGCGCCACCACGTACTGGCGCACGAGCGCTTTAGAAAACGTCAAGGTCACATTATCTGCATTTGGCGTTTCCGCAATCTGTAGCCATGATAACTTTTCTTCGAACGAAGGTTTAATGTTCGTTTTACCATATTGCAATACAATCGCCGCATTCAGGAGTGTATTTGCGCGCGCCAAATCATCCTCTAGGTCAGTTGCATACACGGCTGGCTTTATAGTGACTGCATTCACGTTAATAACAGGGTTCGTCATGCTTGTTAAGGCCACCTTTATACGATCTGTCACAAACTGTGGATTCGTGCGAAACCCTTGAGTTTCGGGCACGATTTTTAGCTTATTTTTTTCGATAACAAGCCGGGCGCTTTCCGACGCAGTCTTGGTTGAATTTATTGTTGTCGTTAGATAGCCATTAATTTGGCGCTCATTAATCGTCACCGGTGCGTCGTAGCGATGCTTGTTAAGATATGCAAACGGATCAAACTTACGGTGCGTTGCCTGATATGCAATAGTAGCGGTATCAAACTTTGCCGCAAATTGACTAGCGGGAACTTTACGCACTAAGCCGCCATCAATAAAAGTAATTTGCATGTCACTTGCCCGCGCATCCAGCCCTGCTTTAATTTGCGCCTCGTTTAGGCCGCCAATAGACATATCGCCAACATAGGTAAATGGCAACGAGCGGCCAGCGTATTTGTGGTTCACGTAAAAGCCACCAGCAGCCAACAAACATGCAAAACCGGCCATAATATATAGACTAATAGCAAAGCCCTGTAGTATGCCCGTGCGCATAACCCGGCGTTTATGCGCCTTGGCGCCCGACGCAAAGTCGAGATGCTTTATTTCTGCTGGTACAAGCCCTGTCTGTGCAGGCGCTTGCGTAGCAACTGATGCTGATGATGACCCTACCAACATCGCCGAAGCTTGCACAACATGCGGTTGTGCGGCAGCAAAAGACGGTGCGAGCTGTCTTGCTGCGGACGTGCGACGATGTGGACGTCGAAAATCGTAGTCCACTTATTTGTTTCCCTTTTGTATTACAAAGAGAAGCCGATGCGGCGGCTAGGCTTTATGCGAGTAAAGCTTTTCTCCCTTTGTGTTTTTTGTATCTCTTTTGTGCGAGCAATATTTATCTTGCTTCTAATACCCCTACTATAGCGTCAATTTCGCACTGCTGTCAACAAGATTATGCTTATAAAAGCACCCTAGGCTAAGTCGGGGTACCTTACTACTAGCACGCGAGAATATTACGAAAAGAGGGCTTTGTCGGCGGCCTTGAAGAAATCTTCTTGGCTGGTCATATTGATAAGCGGAACGTCAGCAATTTTTTCGATTTCAAGCAAATTAAAATCAGCATCGCTCCGGCCGCTTGCGAGCTCGGCTTCTTCGCGCTGCGTAAACTCTTGTAGTGATATTTTTACTTCGTCGTCGCGACGTCGAGCCTGCATACGCTGATAGCGCAGCTCTATAGGTGCATCGAGAAACACTAGCGTGCCGCCCAAATCTTTAATGGCCTTTGCCTCACCCAACGAACGAATGCCTGTTACGGCAACGCCTGCGTAGTTGCGGATGCTGTTATGGTACCTATCGAGTGCACGCTCAACCAAAATTGCGCCGCCATACTTATGGCGAAGTTCATCTGCAACCACCTGCAGAATAGGGCGCTCAACAGAGCCACGCTCGGCCATGGCGATTTCACGCACAATATCACCGGTGCTCACACTCATGAAGCCATATTTTTCTTCGAGATGCTTTGCAAGCGTATCTTTGCCACTACTAAACGATCCAGAAATGCCCACTATCATATACGTATACTACCTAATGTAATCTAAGAGTTTTTTACTGTCTTTATGCTTGCGTAGTTTCGCTAGCGCTTTAGCTTCGATTTGACGAATACGCTCACGGGTCACACTAAATTCTTGACCAACCTCTTCGAGGGTATGACTTTTGCCATCTTCGAGCCCAAAGCGTAAACGAATAATTTTTTGTTCACGTTCGCTAAGCGACCCAAGCAAATCCTTAACCTGCTCTTTTAATAGCTGGTTCGTAGCGGATTCTTCGGGTGTAATCGTGTCTTCATCTTCGACAAAATCACCAAGCACTGAGTCTTCTTCGTCATCACGCACACTCTGATCAAGCGAGTGAATATCCTGCTTAATCTTCATAATGTGTTCAACTTTATCAACCTCGATATCCATCTCTTTGGCAATCTCTTCGTTGGTTGGTTCACGGTTCAGTTCTTGGGTCAAACGGCGCTGTGTGCGTAACAATTTATTGATCGTTTCTACCATGTGTACTGGAATACGAATCGTACGGGCTTGGTCGGCAATAGCGCGTGTAATCGCCTGGCGAATCCACCATGTTGCATACGTGCTGAACTTAAAGCCCTTGTCTGGGTCGAACTTTTCTACTGCACGCAGTAAGCCGGTGTTACCTTCTTGAATAAGATCGAGCAAATCAAGCCCACGGCCAACGTAACGCTTTGCAATCGACACCACCAAACGCATGTTTGCTTCGGCCATTTTATCTTTGGCGCGCTTGTCGCCCGCTACCACTTCGTGGGCGAGTTTTAGCTCTTCTTCGCTTGTAAGCAGTGGTATCTTGCCAATTTCACGCAAGTACAAACGAACTGAGTCGTCTGCCACATCGTCTAAATAGGCGCTATTATCAACAAAGATTTCTTCTTCGTCCTCTGCAACCCATTCGTCACTAAAATCATCTGCCACCGGCTCTTCGAGCACGGCGAGTTCTATGTTTGCTTCGGTCAGTTCGGCATAAAGCGCATCGAGTACGTCAAGATTTTCGGGGGTATCAGGGATAGCTTTAAAAATCTCTTTTTGGTCGAGCTTACCGTCTTTTTTGCCTTTTTCTAATAGTTTTGCTTTTGCTGCACTAAAATCTACTACTTGTTCGTCGTCTGCCACGAATGTTCCTATTCCTTCTTTAGCAAATTATTAAATTGATCGAGAAGTTCTGCGACGCGCGCCTCATCACCAGAGGCCTCTGCTGCGCGAATTTCTTCGGTTAATTCTTGTTTTTGTTCCTTTTGATATTTGCGTGTTAGTTTGTGGATTAAATCTCGGAGCTCCCTCAGCCGCTCATTGGCGTCAAAACTGTTATAGAGCTCTTCTGCTTTGAATAGTAGTATTTTGACATAGTCTTCGACATCTTTCAAATCTTCTGGTATATCTTCGTTCAATGAGACGTGTGGATTCGCTACTACATACTCATAAACACGTTGTCGCTCGGGGCTGTTAAATACCAAGCGTTGCGATTCTGTCTCGAGTAAACGACGCGTAATAGGATACGCAACCAGCAAGCTGAGTAGTTGATCTTCGTACATATATGGATCGTTGCCAACATGCTCGACGGTATGCGTCTTAGATCGCTTCAGCGGCGAAGCCGGCTCCCCCTTAAGTGTCTTTAGCTTGCTGCGCATTGCTGCCTCACTCACCTCAACCATTTCAGCAAGTTTTAACAGATAATGATCTTGTTCGACACTGTCTTCGAGCCGTGCAATCGTCTGCAGTAATACATCCGAAAACGCGCGCTTACCGTGGGCGGTAGAAATATCATATACATGGCTATATCGCTCAATTAACCAATCAAGCGCGTATTGTGGATGATGCATCGCCTTTTCCCATAGCGTCGGATCTTTTTGAATAAGCTCGTCTGGATCTTTGCCTTCGGTGACAGTAACGATAGAAAGTTGTACACCAACACCCTGCGCCACACCAATGGCGCGTTCGGCGGCGGCGATGCCCGCACGGTCTTGATCAAAACTCAAGCGTATATCATCCGTGAAGCGCTGCAGCGCCTTTAGGTGATATGGTGTAAGTGCTGTACCAGCAGTCGCCGCCACGTTGGTGTAGCCTGCCTGGTGGCTCGCAATCACATCTAGATTACCCTCTACAATGACTACAAAACCAGCACGCCGTATGGCGTCTTTCGCCAAATGGAGTCCAAACACATGGCGGCTCTTATCGTACAAAACAGTTTGAGGTGTATTGATGTACTTAGGTGCATCAGGATCATCGGCCAAAATACGTGCCGTAAAGCCAATCGGCGCACCCTGTGCGTCGGCGAGCGGAATCATAATTCTGCCCCTGAACATATCTGCAAGGCCACGATACCGCTGTGATGATAAACCAGCCATTTTAATGACCGTCTCATCAAAACCACGCTTCGCCAGAAAATCTACTAACGCCTTGCCGTTGTTGGGCGCATAGCCAAGACGAAAATCAGTTACGGTTTGCTTGTTGAATTTACGCTTTTTAACGACGTAATCAAAAGCTTCTTGGTTTTTGAGCAACGTCTGCTGGTAGTACTTCGTCGCAAGCTCAAGTGCCTCGAGTGCTTTATCTTTTTGCTGGCGAGCCTTGCCATCACCTTTTTGATAGAGCCCAAGATCAATACCTGCCTTACGTGCCAAGAGTTCAAGCGCTCCCCTAAAATCAACCCCTTCCATCTCCATGATAAAACTGAACATATTGCCGCCGCGGCCACTACTAAAATCATGCCAGATCTGCTTTTCTGGACTCACCATAAAGCTCGGACTGCGCTCGGAATTAAAGGGCGAAAGTCCCTTGAAGTTACGCCCAGCCCTTTTGAGCTCAACGTATTCGCCAACCACGTCCTCTATAGAAAGACGGCCTTTAATATCTTCAACTGCATCCATATCTTACGTAATTGTACACTCATCCGGCCCAATCAAGCACAAGCGCTGGCATACTACCGGATAATTAGCTATGCTAGGATAGCGTAAGCACAATGCAACCAAACCAACAAAATCCCTACGATTTCATCACCAAAGCGCCACAAAAAAAACGAGGCCTGTTGTTTGGTGCGGGTGCATCACAAAAAACTCGCCTCATCCAGGTGGGCGTTTTGGGCGCCACACTCCTTATTGTAAGTATTATTGTTTTGTCGCTCCTGTCTGGCGCCGGCAAAGGCAACGCCCTAAATCTGTATAAACTTGCGGCGGCACAGCAAGATATTATCGACATTGTAGCCGCCGGCAAAGGCACCATTAGCGATACCCAGCTCGCGAACCAGGCCGCAACTATTAATGCGGTTATTGTAAGCCATAATCAAGAAACGCTGGCGCACCTGACGGCAATCGGAATAAGCAAACCGTCAAAGACTATTGCAACCTATCAGGACGCGGGCTACAAAAAAGCCCTGAGCGATGCCCAAAAAAATGGCAACTATAACGAGGCGTACACGTCATTACTCGCAAATCGTGTCGATGATTACCGCGCCAAACTACAGCTCGCGTACGTTGGTAGTAGTAATCTGGATTTCAAGAAAAAGTTGGCCAGCTACGACCAACAGATGTTACTTATTTGGCAGTCAGAAAAAGCGAACTAGTTGCCAGTTACTAGGTTATAGCTATGGCGAATTAAGTCTTGGACTTCTTCCCAAGAAAGTTGGCCAGTTAAGATAATAGTGTTCCAGTGCTTTTTATTGAGATGATAGCCCTCGAGCACGGTTTCGTACTTTTCGCGCAGGAGTTTTGAGAGCTGTGGGTCGCACTTAAGACTTAGGCGAACTGGGTCACTACCCTCGGCTATTAAGGCAAACATTTTATCGCTGGTTTTATATACGGCAACATCTTTGCCAAACGGATACTCGAGCACTGCGTTTGGCATGCTCAAAATGTATGTTTCGACTGTTTTGTGATCCATTATTTCTTCCCTAACATATTCATATAAAATTGCAGTTCGGCCATAGATTCTTTTATATCATCAAGCGCAATATGCGTCTCTTTTTTGCCAAAAATCTTATGATATTTACCCTGCATAATAATCTTCCACGAGCTCACATCAAGCATACGATAGTGCAGCAGCTGCTCGACCTCGGGCCACCACTGCGCAATAAAGCGTCTATCTTGATGAATGCTGTTCCCTGCTAAAACTGCTGGCTCATCGCCAAAGTTGCGCGCAATAAACTGTGCAAACTCGCTCGCCACCTGCTGCTCGCTTGGCCCCGACTGTAGTCGCTTAAGCAAACCGCTGGCTGTATGCGTTTGACGAGACCAATCGTTGAGACCGGCCAGAATGTCGGCTGGTTGAAAAATTACCGACTCGTAGGTATCAAGTACCGTAAAATCAAAATCAGTCACGATAGCAGCAATTTCTAAAATCCTGTCTGATGCGGGAAGCAGACCTGTCATTTCAAGATCTACCCAAAGGAGTTTTGTGCTAGCGTCGTGCTTTATGTCTTTCATCGCTTATAGTTTAGAGGCCTTTATCTGTTTTGCAAAATGTTTTACACAGCAAGTTACTCAGGCTTAAACTGTAGTGCTGCCGAATTAACACAAAAACGCATGCCCGTTGGCTGATCGGGGGCATCGTTAAAGACGTGCCCCAAGTGACCTTCGCAGGCGGCGCAAAGTACCTCTACGCGCTGCATTCCGTGCGAACGATCTTCTCTGAGAATAACTGCCTGATTATCAATAATATTATTGAAGCTTGGCCAGCCGCAATGGGCTTCAAATTTGTGTTCACTCGCAAACAATAGCGCGCCACAACCCGCACAGGCATATGTGCCGTCTGCTTCGTTATAAAGCCATTCGCCCGTAAAGGGTGTCTCTGTCGCTTTTTCGCGCAAGACAGCATACTGCTCTGCCGTCAGCGCAGCCTTCCATTCATCATCAGTACGTTTCATAGCACCTATTGTACCGCTGTAAACCTGTTTTTGCAGCGGTAAATGACTACGAAATTGAAGTCAAAAAGTCTTGTGCGCGATAACCGATGATACGTCGGTGATCATCACTAATCTTGCCAAGCTGCTTAACGAGTGTGCTCGTTTGCGGATTCTTAGATAGTAGCTCTTTGTGATTTTCCACAAAACCCCAGAACAAACCGTCCCATATATCGCACCAAATATCCTTCTGGTAGTGGCTCATGCCCAGAATATAGCTGCTTGCCGAAATATACGGCTGCGTCACCATACCATCAAGGCTGGCTAGCTTGCTCATACCATAAATGTTTGGCACGATTACCCAGTCGTACGCGTCGATAAACAGTGATGCGAACCATTTATATATTTCTTCGGGGTTGATTTCGGTGAGCAGCATCAAATTACCAACAATCATAAGGCGTTCACTATGGTGCGCATAGGCGTGCTGATTCACCTTTTTAATGACGTCATCAAGTGGCGGTATACCGGTGCTGCCATCCCACCACTGGCTACTGAGGCTCCTTGTTTGACCAAGGTCCTTGCCCCGACGAATCGAAACACTTTGCGTCACATACAGGCCGCGCACATATTCGCGCCAGCCAATGATTTGGCGGATAAAACCTTCAAGACTTGGCAAGTTAATTGGATTTTTTTCATGATACGCAAGTGCCGCATCAACAACTTGTTTTGGCGTCAATAGACCGTTATTAAGCGCTGACGAGATCCCACTGTGATACAGCAAAATACCCTGTCCATCCATCGCTTCTTCGTAGGCGCCAAAGTTTTCAAGACGTTCAGCAAAAAATTCGCTCAACCATTTGCTCGCTTCATCGTGTGAAGTAGGCCAAAAGAAATTTTCTACAGAACCAGGGTTGCTTGCAAAATGTTTTTGCACCCACTTAAGCGCTTCTTCGACGTATGCATTGTCGCCGAAACCATTAAAACCGGGCGCAGTGTGGCCTGCTGGTAGTGGCTCGCGATTTTCGACATCGTAGCTCCACTTGCCGCCAACAGGCTTATAATGCTTGTCGATTAATATATTGAACCGCTCGCGCTGCCACTGATAAAAATCGGCGAAATTATGATCTGTTTTTTCGGTGAGATAATCGCGCACCTCGGTATGCTTAAGCAAAAAGCTTGGAGTTGGTAAAATGCGGAGTTCGAAAGGAGTTTCTACGCCTTCATCAAGTGCCTTTTTAAGGCGTGATTCAATAGCATAATCGGTTGGGTCAAACACAAACACTTGCTCGGCGCCGGCTTGCTGGGCACGCACCAAAACGTCGGCCGTAAACTCGATATCACTCAGCTCGACATACTCAACATTGAGCTCATTCTGCCATAGGACTTCTTCGACATAGCGGCGCATACTGGCTCGATGCATAACGAGCTTCTGCTTGTGTAGCGCAAGTGGGTACTCGGTGTCGGTACCAAAAAACAGTGGTTCCTCGACAACGTAAATCAGATCAACCTCCGGCAAAAGCTCCGGTGCAAAAAGCTGATTTGGATACAAAATTAATGCAGTCTGTATGTGTTTCATAATAAAAAGCTTATCCTTTTGATTGTATTGTACAGACTTAGGGGAATTTATTCGAGTCTGAGGATAGAACTACATGCGCTCAAGACGTGGAATGCCGAGGAGTTCGAGGCCCTTATCAAGAATTGCCGCGTAATCGGCAACAAGCTGTAGGCGTAGCGCCGACCGCTCGTTATCAAGCACACGATTATGCTCGTAGAAAGTATTGAACTCTGCGGCGAGTTCGTAAAGATACGCGCAAAGAATATGAGGCGCATAATCGGCCGTCGCCTGCGCGACCTCATCACTAAAAGCAGCCAATTTTTGCACGAGCTTTCGCTCGAGCGGCTCAAACCCAAATACCTGCAGACCTACGCCATCAGGTGCTTTTGCTAAAATACTACGCGCGCGCACTAATGCGTACTGCAAATATGGGCCGCTATTACCTTGCAAACTCACCGAACCCTCTGGATCAAACGCGACATCGCCGCCAAGGCGCTGTTTTAAGAATGCATACTTTACGGCACCCAGCATCATGGCATACTTTGCTTCGGTGCTATCATCGCTTGTGATTTGCTCGGACACAATGTCGAGTACATCTGTTGCGGAGGTAACATTACCAAGCCGAGAACTCATTTTTGTACCATCAGCAAACTTAATAAGACCATTAGTTAAGTGCGTCATGACGCCGTTTACTTGCGGCATCACTTCGCCGGCGGCAGCGTATACCACTTTCATGTATTCGGTCTGATCTCGGCCAGTAATTAAAATACGATGATCAAACGCATAGTCGGTATATTCGAGCGCAATCACGCCAAGATCTTTTGCTTCATAGGTCGGCAGACCTGCTTGAGTCACAAAAACACGTGTGTGTAATCCAACTCTTTCACCACGATAGACAACCGCGCCATCAGAATGTTCAAAGATACCGCTGGCGAGCCCCTGCTCGACAAGTGCGAGCCCAGGCTTAGCGGTGCTACTTTCTGGATAGTAGTGGAACGGTGCGACCTGTACGCGCTCATAAAAATAACTAAAGTAATCGTAGCTCCACTGGCGACACGTCCAATATATGTGCGCAAATGGTGATTCGTGATCATTTGTATCATGAAGTGAGTATATTTTTTTGTTATAGGCTTCTATCTGCGTCTTGGCATCGGCATCTTCTTCGTATGCTTTTGCGCCACGCACGTATGATGTGCTCAGAAACTGCGATCGCTTATCTTCGGTAATCTCGTTTAGTGCATCGGGACGCTCGCCATCAAGCTGCGCAATAATACCGTACATCGCCTTTGCAACATGCAACCCCACGTCACCACCAAAGTTAGTACGGTGCACCGTACTGCCTGCTTGTTCGAGCATGCGGGCAATCGCATCACCAGCAATCGTCTGATACAGGTGACCGGCGTGCAGTTCTTTAAATGGATTGGGGCACGAGTATTCAACTACGTAGTTAGCGCCACTGAGTATCTGTGGAACGCGTGATGAAACACCCGCATACAGTGCGGCATCAGTAAGGGTAATGTTCATAAAGCCAGCGCCCGCAATATCGATGCGCGCGAGCCACTCTGGTTTGTTTGCTATAAGTTGGTCGGTAATTTGCGTGGCGATTTCGCGAGGATTTTTGCCAAGCTGTTTTGCAAGCTTCATTGCAACATTGGTAGTGTAGTCACCAAATTGCGACTCGGGGCGCGATACTTCAATCGCATCTTCATACTCAAAGAGCGTATGCACAACAGCAGCAATAGCGGTTTTTACAAATTCCATATCTGTTATTGTACCACTAGTGTGGTGATAAATAGATTTTTATACAGACAAAAGGTTAGTCGTACTTATGTAGGTAGGCAGGGCTATCAATTATGTGCTCAACCTTAAACTGATAGTCCTTGAGGGTTGCATCCCTTGCCTGCTCATCGAGCCCAAGCGAATTATAAACAATGAACGGCTCGATAACATCCATGCCGCAAAACGCGAACGTACCATGATGAATCGGGTGTAGTATTTGCTGCATGCTTGCCTGATGGCGCCCACCTGGTTGGTAGTATTCTTTTGGGCCACCCGCAACCGCGCAAAGCATAACGCTCTTGCCGCGCAATAAGCCATTCTCGTAAATCTTGCCACCATCCCAAGCCACGCCCATAGCAAGTACCCGGTCAAACCATCCTTTTAGGACGGCGGGGACACTAAACCACCAAATAGGCGTATGGAAAATAATGACATCTGCCGCAAGTAGCTTGCCAATTTCATCAGCAATATCTGGCGCAAACGCCATGCCCGATTGAGCGGCATGACGCTGCTCGAGCATGTAATTAAAATGCCCCCCGCTCGAGGTAACAAAATCATATTTTTCGGCCTTAGGAGAAAAACCACTACCGTATAAATCGGTTTCGATGAGTTGGTGACCCTGGCTCAGCAAGGTACTTGTGGCAACATTTTTGAGCGCCGACGTGAGTGACGATGGCTCGTGGTGTGCATAGACGGATAATATATTCATAAGCTTTATTCCATTCTATACCACACAGGGCGTTATAGCGAAGTTGCGTAAGGAAAATGAGAGATTCGCACAAAACAAAAACGACCCAGATAGACTGAGTCATGTTTGCTTGGCGGAGGGAGAGGGATTCGGTCACGTTCCGCGACCCCGCAACTACATCTTTCAAAACGAGTTTTGAAGAGTAGATTGCCTTGCAGCTCGCCACTGGCGAGCTTCACCCTATCGGGTTCGAATACTTATCATTCAACCATAAAATAAACCTCAGGCAAGCTGGGGCATATTTTATGGCGGAGGGAGAGGGATTCGAACCCTCGAGGACTTGCGCCCAACACGCTTTCCAAGCGTGCGCCATAGGCCACTAGGCGACCCCTCCATGACGACTGATTACACTGGCTAAAGGGATTCGACCCACCTTCGGCGGGCCCGCAAGTTTCATGCTTTGAACAAGTTCAAAATCTGAAACATTGCCTTGCAAAATGCCACTGGCATTTCTCACCTCGAGGACTTGCGCCCAACACGCTTTCCAAGCGTGCGCCATAGGCCACTAGGCGACCCCTCCATCTTCGATCAACGCTTTAAACGCACGGCCGCCATGATATGACTTAACTTGCATTTCACGCTTATAGGCAGAGTGCTTGTCAGAAAACGCCTCCGAATACACTATATCCCAGGGCGCATACGGTTTTGTAGATTTTACTTCACCATTATTATGCTGCACAAGTCGCTTTTCTATATCACTAGAGTGGCCAACATAGTATCGGTTATTAGCCCGTGATTTCAAGATATATAGTTTGTACATTTTGTAATGGCCACTACCACCGCCTAAAGGCGGGGCCCCGCCTTTAGGCGGTGGGGCGACCCCTCCAGATGCGTTTTTAGCCATTGTAGATTATACCCTATTCTTTTCTTGATGGCTGGGTATTTATAGAGGTAGAATTGGGGCACCACTATGGCCGTTATTAAGCTCGAACATATCAGCAAAGTCTATGGCTTTGGCGACGCTACCACACTTGCACTCGACGACGTTACGCTCAACGTCGAAAGAGGTGAGTTCGTTGCGGTTATGGGCCCAAGCGGATCGGGCAAAAGCACACTTATGAATATTATTGGCCTCCTGGATCGCCCGAGCCAGGGTATATATATGCTCGACGGGCGCAACGTCTCGCGTTTACGTAGCCGTGCACGAGCCAAGGCCCGCCGTGACAAAATCGGTTACATTTTTCAGAGCTTCAACCTACTTCACCGTATGACGGCAATCGAAAACGTTGCCCTGCCCCTTGCATATCGAGGCATAACTTCAATAAAACGCCTGAGCCGCGCATCGGAGATGCTTGAAAAGGTTGGCCTAAAAAGCCGTGAGTACTATCTGCCCCGTCAACTAAGCGGAGGTCAGATTCAGCGCGTTGCCATTGCACGTGCGCTCATTAATCGCCCAAGTATTTTAATCGCTGATGAACCGACGGGTAATCTCGATTCTGTTGGTAGCACGGTCATTATGGATCTCCTGCAGAGCATACATAAAGGCGGCAATACTATTATTATGGTGACGCACAATCCCGAACTCACCGCCTACGCCAGCCGGGTTGTATACATGCGCGATGGTCATATCCACCAAGATGTAACTCTCAAAGAAAACGAAATTGCAGACGTCACCCAATTGCATAATGCGCCAAGCGCAGATGGCACAAAAAAGAAACGGAGCAAAAAGAGGTCTAAGTCATGATTGTAACCAACCTTAGGATGGCGCTTGGCAGCATCAGGACATCCCGCATACGCAGCCTCTTAACAATGCTTGGGGTTATTATCGGCGTGATGAGCGTTGTGATGACGGTATCAATTGGTGAGGGTGTTAAAAACCAAGTTCTTGGCCAAATTGATAAGCTCGGGAACAATATCATCACCGTACGACCCGGCAAAACAGCGACAAAAAATACGCTTGGCCAACTGGGCTTTAATAGCCTTATTACGACCAGCACGCTCACCGAATCAGATGTGGAGGCAGTGCAACAAATTGACGGCGTTATAGCAGCAAGTCCCAACGCAGTAATAGCTGGAAAAATTGCGTCTGCCGAACGCTCCGACTACGCCGGCGGGACTATCATCGCCACTACAAACGATACCGAAGCCGTACTCAATCAATCAATCGAGTACGGTCAGTTCTTTGAACCAGCCGACGTCACGAAAGATGTTGCCATTATTGGCAGTGCGATTGCCGACCAACTATATGACCAGCGCGACCCAATTGGCCGCGTAATTACCCTCAAGGGTAAAGAATATATTATTCGGGGCGTCTTAACGGCCGCACCAGAAAACGCACTCAACATAGGCCCTGGATACAATAATGCAATTTATATACCGTACGAATCGGGCAAAAAACTAGCAGGTAATACCCCGCAGATAAGCGAAATTAATATTAAAGTTAAGCCCGGTCAAACCCTCGAATCAATCAGCAGCGCTATCCGTGATGCGCTCTACAAGAACCACAATAATCAAGACGATTTTACACTTATCAAGCAAACCGAGTATCTGCAGATTGCGAATCAACTTTTTACAATCCTTACCTCTTTCGTAGCCGCGATTGCTGGCATATCCTTACTTGTCGGTGGCGTGGGAATTATGAATATCATGCTCGTGGGCGTCAGCGAGCGCACGCGTGAAATTGGTGTCCGTAAAGCAATTGGGGCAACCAATCAGCAAATTCTTGGGCAGTTCTTGGTAGAAGCAACGGTTATTAGTATTTTGGGTGGCATAAATGGTATTTTGCTGTCGCTGCTTGCATCATTTATCCTGCGCATCACAACCAACATTCACCCATCCGTATCGCTCGAAACAATAGTCGTCGCAACCGGTGTGTCGACTATTGTTGGTGTCTTTTTTGGCATGGCGCCGGCCATCCAAGCAGCACGCAAAGATCCCATCGAGGCCCTCCGCCACGAATAACTCTTGAGCATCGCAGTTAGAATTACGTAAACAGCAATAAGTAAATAGTTTTTAGAACTTTGAAATATAAATCCTCTTTTTATTACTTTTGACAGCAAAAGTAATAGCAAAACTGCTGAGGCACTTTTATTTCTTGGTGTGCACTCTGGATAAAAATAACAACTGCAAAAAGAACTCACCAAAACTTTCTTACTTGGGATGGTTTTGGCTTAACACCTTTTTGCTCTCAAGTTGTTATTTTCACCGATTGCACCCAGGAACCAAAAGATGCCCAGACCCTTAGGGCACCGAGGATTGGGGGGTGGGGGTGCGCTGTAGCGCACAGTATTCAGTAAATAGTAATCAGTCAGTAGCTATCTAAACCCTGGAGCCTATGTTCGGATACCAACAATCCAACATCCAAAATCTAACTCGCGAGCTCTTTTTTGAGCCGTTCAATAAGATCGATGGGTGTTGGATTAAGCCCATTTAAGAGCGCAGCGTACAAGCTTACAAAATCACCAAGCGCGAGCAGCCACAATAGCTGATCGAGCACCGTTTCGCCAACAGCATTCACGACAATCGGGGCGGGACGGCGACCACTTAGCAAGCGAGCACTGATATCAAAACGCTTCTGTATTTGTGGGTGCTCAAAGCTCGAACGGAGATCAATAACTGCATACGGCTTATCAAGCGGGTGGCTCGTCCAGCCAATAAACTCATTATGATTAAATTCTGGGTATTGATTCACCCATGCGACATTTTTAGCGTTTTCGTTAAAACCAATCTTCCACTTATACGCCGCCGGGTATGTAATCGGCCCACCATAAACAACAACCGACTTACCAATAACATCAAGTGCTATTTGCTTGGCAAGATTCTGGTTTGTTGCGACATCAGTACGCCAGCCCTGTGTAGCAATTTTTAATCGCTCTGCAGCCGACTCAAGAACGGCAGGCGTGTCACTTGCCACCAACCCAAGGTGAGCAAAAATAGTCATGATTGCCTTAAATCCGTATAGCGTTGCGTAGCGCGGCTGTGAAACCTGCGGCAAAACCGCCAACGGATATTGCTTGTTTGTAGCGATTTCGGCCAATTTACCACCAGCAGCAATCACCACGATATATGCACCGACTGCCTCGGCTTGCGCAAGTGCCGCTAACGTTTCTTCTGTGTTTCCCGAGTAACTCGATGCAATAAACAATGTTTTATGAGACATAAATGATGGCGCCTGATAGTTGCGAGAAATTACAAACGGCACCTTAAGTCCTGCCCATGCAGACACAACTTCTGCAGCCAACGCCGAACCGCCCATACCAGCAAACACAATATTGTCAGGGACAAAATCAAGCCCCTG
>Ga0228698_1001037_pt1 | contig 15072 bp, 14 predicted proteins | sample McNCre117_Aug_MG_FD_178015 | JGI IMG/M metagenome (GOLD analysis project Ga0228698, IMG submission 178015) | Freshwater microbial communities from McNutts Creek, Athens, Georgia, United States - 1-17_Aug_MG | ecosystem: Environmental > Aquatic > Freshwater > Creek | place: USA: Georgia...
GGCTGCCTGGGTGCAGTCTGTCGCCGTGTTGGTGTAATCGCAGGTGCTCAAATTGCCGTTGTAAACGGCAAAGCCCGCAACTCGGAATGCGTTGCCCAGATCAAATAAGCGACTGCCAATGGACAGTGTCGATCCAGAGCTGAGCGTGATGGCATTGGTGCTACCGTTGAGCGCAGTGACCTTGTCCAAAGTCAGGTTGCAAGGAATGGTGCGCGTTGCCGGCGCCGAGACCACCCAGTCACCCACCGCAAACGCGGTCACTGTTTGCATAACGTTGTTGGCGCCGTATACGATGTCGCCAAGCGGCGGACCATTGGTTTTTGCATACATTACCATCAAGCTGTCGGTCGCAGCGTCGCGGCTGAAACTCAGGCCCGTAATATTGCTTGGGTTCAAGGTCACCGGTGCAATATTGACCGAAACGCCGTTGCGCAGGCTGAGGCTGCAGCCCAGCATACCCAGGTCGGCAATGCCGTAGCCGGCCTGGCTGAGTTCCGATTGCAGTGAATACAAGGCAATAGCCCCTTCGTTCAGGGCATCGTCGCCAGCGCTGGTGATATTGGCCTGGTTATTGGAGAAGGCAATCATCTGGACCATTACCAGAATGGAGATCAAGCCAATGGCCAGCCCGACCATGACTTCCACCATGCCGAAGCCCCCTTGCTTTGCGCCGTGGCGTGTGTGTTGCATGCGCTCAGCCTCCGATTTGCGCGGTTGTGACATAGCTGTGCACCACGGCCGCTTTCAGGTCGTTCGGTGTTTGCCATTGCAGTTTGACCGTGACCAGGCTGTTTGTGATGGTGCCGGTGGTGACGGGGGTCACGCTGACCACTGGCATCAACACACCGCCCGCCATCGGCAGTGTGGCAAGAACACTGCCCGTGGCAGCACCCGCAGTCGTCTGTTGCGCGTTCGCGCTGCTGTTGTAGCCTTGCCAGGCCCAGGCAGCGAATGCACTGCCGTTTTGGGTGCTGTCAAATTGCGCTTGCAGGGTGGTCGGTGTGCGGTCACTGGCCCACATCCGCCCAATCAGTTCGTTGGCAAGCAAGGCAGCTTGAACCCGGTATTGCGCATCGGCGGAGGCCGTCACGGCGCGGGTTTGCAGTGCCACCAAGCCCAAAACGCCTAATGAAAAAATCAAAATAGCGACCAAGGCTTCAACCACGACAAAGCCCCGATATGCAATGCCGCTGCGCGGGCTGCGCACCGTCGTGCGATGTCTACCGTAATAGCCTAATTGGGTCATGTGCAGGCTTTCAAATTGCTGCTGGGCAAACTAGGGTCACATGCGCGCACTTTGCCTGAGGCTGTGACGATGATGTTCAGACAGCGCGCACTGCCTCCCGATGCCACGCAGCTACCGGCCTTGGGGGCGGTTAAGGTGAATATCGGCAAATTGCCGCCCGGTGGTGTGGGCGATGTGAGTTGTCCCAAACCGTTGAAAGTGAAGGTGGGTGGGTTGCTTAATGTGGCATTGACGGTGGTTACCACCACATTGCTGCCGCCCTCCGATGTGGGGCTTTTTTCGATGTAGCTGGTGGATGTGTCGCCCGTGCTGCAGTTGTTGGTGGTGGACGGGCATTTGATTGTCCAGGCCGAGCCGGGGAGGGCGGTCAGCACAAAATTGACACTGGTATTGCGTTCAATTGCTTTGGAGCGGGCCAGGTGCATGCCATCGACGATGGACCCGGCGACCGATTGAATCTGGCGGTTCTGCAACCATACGGAAAAGCTGGGGACCCCTACCGACAACAATATTGCCAATATGGACAATGAGATCATCAGCTCGGTTACCGTGAAACCCCGGAAAGGGTGTGCGGCTTTTTTGTGTACGGGATACATGGGCTTGGATCCGGCGTTTTAGCAGCCGCTCGGGCCTGAAATCCAGCAATTGCCACCGCTCCAGCCGCTGGCAATGGTGTTGTCTACCGATGTCACCTTGTTGTTGGCCTGATCGACTGAAAATGCAAAACCGTTCATGCTGCCGGTACCCAAGGCCATGATGGTGTAACTGGTCGCGGTCGGGCCGGCCGAGCAATAAAAACTAAAGTAAGCGCTGGTGCTGGTGTCGGCGCTCGACTGCGCCGGGCAAATTGCAACGCCCGCATTGGACGCACCAACGTAAGTGCGGTTGTCTTGAAAGAACTGCTCCATGAGCAAACGTTTTTGAGCCAAACCGCTGGTGGCGTTCGGGATTTTGCTGCGAATAACGTAGTTCTTGTAGCTCGGTAAAGCCACTGCACCCAGAATTGAAATGATGACAAGCACTACCATCAGCTCAATCAGCGTTACGCCATGGCAACGCGTGCCCTCGCCGGCCCGGCGCTTGGCGCGCAGGCGTTGCGGGTCATTGGGTTCGAGGCGTGGCAAAAAACGCATGGTGAAATTCCTGACAGCTGATTATTTTTTGTTTTGCAGTGGCCGTTGCGAGGGCCTTTTAAGGCCCGAATATTAAGCCCAGATTTATAAGTCAATTCAATTTGCCGATGAATGGTCAATTTGTGGGATTTAACGGCGGCGTACCCGTCCAACGGTTTCGCGTGCGGACTTGCTTGGACAGATCAGCCCATCTCGGCCATTCATTCCTGGAACTGCTTGTGGCGCTCCTCATCACTGGCATATTGGCTGCCGTGGCGGTCTCGGGGGTGGGGGCGATTCAGCAGGCCATTCGCTTGCGTGCCGCCAAAGACGCCCTGTTGACGTCTTTGCAAATCGCCCGTTCCCAGGCCATTTATCGGGGTGGGCGGGTTGTGCTGTGCAAAAGTGCGGAGAGTGTGGCCCACCTGGACCGGCCGCAATGCCGTCAAACCCATGACTGGTCCGATGGCTGGATCGTGTTTCACGATCGCAACAACAATTTGCAACCGGATTCCGGCGAGGCGGTATTGCACCATGCCGTGGCACAGGTGCATGGAATCCGGATATTTGGAAATCGCCACGTCACCGACTACATTTCATTTTCAGGGGCGGGAAACGCGCTGCAGCAATCCGGGGCGGCGCAAATGGGCACGCTGACCATCTGCCAGGCGGCGACGCAGCCGGTTCATGGCTTTGATATTCGCCTGCGCGCTGCCGGCCGCGTGCGCTGGTTTGCAACCCAGCGGTCCCAGTGCTAATTCAGCGGCTTACTTCGTCTACCAGGGTCCTGAATTCATCAATGTCTTCGAAGCTGCGGTACACACTGGCAAAACGCACATAGGCTACTTTGTCGAGTTTTTTCAGCTCGCGCATCACCAATTCGCCGATACGCGGAGACTGTACTTCGCGCAGACCCAAATTAAGCAGTTTTTCTTCGATTCGCTCAACCGCAGAATCGACCTGCTCGGTGCTGACCGGCCGCTTGCGCAGTGCCAGTTTCATGGACGCAAGCAATTTGCCACGCTCGTATTCGATGCGGCGTCCGTCCTTTTTGACGATGGACGGAAAATTCACATCGGGTCGCTCGTAGGTCGTAAAGCGCTTTTCACATGAGCCACATTGCCGACGCCGGCGTATGAAATCCCCGTCTTCAGAGACCCGGGTTTCCACAACCTGTGTTTCCGAGTGGCTGCAGAACGGGCATTTCATACGGGCTGGCGCCGTGAATTAGCGGTAAACCGGGAAGCGCGCGGTCAGGGCGCCGACTTTGGCCCGCACAGCCGCAATGTTCGCTTCATCGCGCGGATTGTCGAGTACGTCGGCAATCAGGTTGGCGGTGAGGCGCGCTTCTTCGTCTTTGAAGCCGCGTGTGGTCATGGCCGGTGTACCAATCCGGATGCCGCTGGTAACCATGGGCTTTTCCGGGTCGTTCGGAATCGCGTTCTTGTTGATGGTCATATGGGCGCTGCCGAGTACTGCTTCGGCTTCTTTGCCGGTAATTCCCTTGGCGCGCAGGTCGACCAGCATTACGTGGCTGTCGGTGCGGCCACTGACGATGCGCAAGCCACGCTCAATCAGGGTTTCTGCAACGATACGGGCGTTGGTCCGGACTTGTTTTTGGTACGCCTTGAACTCGGGTTGCAGCGCTTCCTGGAATGCCACCGCTTTGGCTGCGATCACGTGCATCAGCGGACCACCCTGGAGACCGGGGAAAATAGCGCTGTTAATGACTTTCTCGTGGGCTGCTTTCATCAGAATAATGCCACCACGGGGGCCACGCAGGCTCTTGTGGGTGGTCGAGGTTACGACGTCGGCAAATGGCACTGGATTGGGGTACTCGCCGGCGGCAATCAGGCCTGCGTAGTGGGCCATGTCAACCATGAAAATGGCACCGACTTCCTTGGCGATGTTGGCGAAGCGCTCAAAATCGATGGTCAGGGAGTAGGCGCTGGCACCTGCAATAATCAGTTTGGGGCGGGTTTCACGCGCTTTGCGTTCCATTGCCTCGTAGTCGATTTCTTCGCGTTCATTCAGGCCGTAAGACACGACGTTGAACCACTTGCCGCTCATATTCAGGGCCATGCCGTGGGTCAGATGGCCGCCTTCAGCCAGACTCATGCCCATAATGGTGTCGCCGGGCTTCAAAAAGGCCAGAAAAACCGCTTCGTTGGCCGAGGCACCGCAGTGGGCTTGTACGTTGGCGGCTTCGGCGCCAAACAATTGCTTTACGCGGTCCAGGGCCAGTTGCTCGGCCACGTCGACGTATTCGCAGCCACCGTAATAGCGTTTGCCGGGATAGCCCTCGGCATATTTGTTGGTGAGTTGGGTGCCTTGCGCTGCCATCACTGCCGGCGATGCATAGTTTTCGCTGGCGATCAGCTCAATATGCTGCTCTTGGCGCAGGTTTTCAGCCTGAATGGCTTTCCAGAGTTCGGGATCGGTTTGTTCGATCAGAATATTGCGTTGGTACATGGCAGTCCTCTAAAGACAAATGGCCTGTGGGTCAATCGGTGACACAGGGCTGCCCAGGCGAACGGCTGAACACAATGCCGCTGGCGGCGCTTGCGGCACGCTCCCCTGTGGTGTCCCACTTCAGTGTCCGGGTGTTGACTAATGCCGTCCGGAACCTATCGCCAGTCGCGTGCGAGCCGGATTTTAACCGACTTCTTCCACGTTCATTACAAACGTGCGGTCGAAGTTCCAGATGTGGCGTTGGTCTTGGGCAGGGTATTCAGGGCGGTCGACGTGTTGCTGACGGGGATCGAGCGGCCAGCGGCAACCTGCTGTAAGCGGCTGTTCTCCGCCAATACCTTCAGGGTGTAGCCGCCGTCGTCGTCCAGATTGGCTGCACCAACGTAAAACTTCAGGCCACCCTCCAGTGAACCCGCTTTGGCAATGCACTCTTGAAGCACCTTGACACCGACGCGCACGTTGGTAACCGGGTCGAAGGCCGCCCGCTCGCCGCCAAAGCTTTGGTACTTGTCGCTGTGAACGCGGGTCATGACTTGCATCAGACCCTGGGCGCCGACGTTGCTTTGGGCAAACGGGTTGAAGCCCGATTCCACGGCCATGATGGCCAATATCAAAGTAGGGTCCAGTTTGGCCCGTGCGCCGGCATCGTAAGCTTCTGCCACCAGCGCGCTGATGGGTTCCGGTGCCACGTTGTATTTGCGGCTGAGCCAGTAGGCCACATTGGCTTGTTGGCGCGGCAGGCTGCGTGGATCGGTCGCGGTGGCGCGGTCAATCGCATCCAGATTGGCGGCGAATCCCTTCATGGCGCTTTGGCGCTCTTGCAGCCAGCCAATCAGTTGGGTTTCGCCGGCGAGGCGAATTTCCGGACGGGCCGTCAGTGTCAAAACAGAAAATACAACAGCCAAACCCAGCAGGGCAAAACCGTTGTGCGTAATTTCAAAAAAACCCTGGGTGATATCGCCAATAAATATGCGAAATCCTCGGGTGAACCGTGTTGACGGTGTCATAGCTTTCCTTCTTTAGCGTGCTGCGCGGGGCGGCACGGTGCGTGGTGTACGCCGTCTCAATCCTGCGGCGTCGTTTTGACATATGCAGCGATTTCGATATGCCGGAGTCGGCAGCGGATGCGAGGTTCCCCGGTCGTGTGGTGGGGATGGGCCGGATTCTATGGGGGCTTTATATATCAAGTCAAGAGTAAGGTATTTGTTTGTTATGCATTTTGGTTGTTAGGTGCTCTGCGCATTGTTCTGCGTCCCGCTATCCGAAGCGGTCATTTAGAGGCGAAAATAGCGGGCTAATTTAATCTGATGCGAAATCAACGTGACGTCCTCTATTTCTGCTAAAAATTCTGACCCCTCGCAACTGGACCCGCTGGCTGCACTGGATGCATTGACCCATGGTGCCTTTACTGCGCCCACTGCGGGAGAGCGCGCAGCGCGGGTGCGCGACTGGCTTGCGAGCGCCCCCACGCCAGAACAATTGGCCAGTGTTTTCAAAGAGCTGAGCGTCAAAGACAAAGGTGCAGCCAAGCTGGTTCGTGAAAAAATCGACGAAGCCCGGCGCGCCCGCGACCAGGAGTCGCAAGTGCAAGAGTGGGCCGCCAAGGCAGAGGCGCTTTTGGGCCTTTCTAAATTGAATATCGCCGATGCCATGGCCTGGCATCGCGACGCTGCCAAAGCAGGCGCGCCGCTCAGCCGCGAACCGCTGGCGGCGTTGAAAGTTTCGTTGGCCGATCGCGTGCGCGCCATTGAAGATTTGCAGCACCAAGTACAAGTGCAGCGCGAGGCCGCCGTTTTGTTGGCCCAGCGCATTGAAGTGCTGTCAACCAAACCGTGGGCCGATGCGCAAGCGACGCTGGAAAGTCTGGGGGTCGATGTGGGCCACTGGCAGGCCCAGGCCGCATCGCTGGTTGAGCGTCCCGATTGGAGCAGTGTCGATTTGAAATTCCCGCCCCTGCTTGACGCATCCAAAGCCCAGTTGTTGGTGGTCTGGGATGCGTTCCAGGGCGCCCTGGAGATGGCTGCCAAAGCGGCCGTCGATTTGGAAGCGGGCTTGCCGCCGGTTCCGGTCTGGGCCGATGAAATCCGCATTGCCCGCGGTGGCGTTGCGGAGCCTGTGGTGCCCCGCGCAGTGCGTGAAGCGGTTGACCCTCAGGTGCGTGAAGCAGCCCAGGCAGCGGTGCGTGACGCGGTGCAGAAATTGGAAACAGAGCTGGCCGAGGGCCATGGCAAGGCCAGCGCGGGAGCCGCGTTGGCCTTGCGTCAAGCCCTGAAAGAATTTGGGAAAATGATTGATTCGCGCCTTGACCACCAGGCGCACGCGGCCTTGTCGGCCGCCGGCGAACTGGAAGGCTGGCAACGCTGGCGTGCAGACCAGCTGCGCGAGGCGCTGGTCGTGAAGGCCGAAGGTTTGCTGAACCGCCCCGCCGGACAGGCGATGGGCGGTCGAAAAATGCAGGAAAGCCTGCGTGCATTGCGCGAGCAATGGAAACAGACGGATCAGGGCGGTGCCCCCAATCACGGGCTGTGGCGTCGCTTTGACGAGGCCTGCAACGAAGCCCACAAAGTAGTTGAAGCGTGGCTTGAAAAGGTCAAGCTGGACGCCGCCGAGCACAAAGCCCAGCGCTTGGCCCTGATTGCCGAAGTGCGGGCCTGGGGGGAAGCCAATCGCGAAGCCCTGGATGGCGATTGGAAAGGTTTTTCCCGCATCCTGCATCAATTCGGTGACCGCTGGCGTGAGGGCGGTCATGTCGGCGAAAAAGTGTTCGCAGAATTGCAACCCCAATGGAAGGCAGCGCTTGCCTTTGCTGCTGAACCGCTGGAGACTTTGCAAGCCCAAAGTCTGGCTGTGCGTCAGGCACTGATTGAAGAGGCGAAAGCATTGGGCGCACAGCCGCAAATGCGCATTGATGCGGTAAAGGCTTTGCAGCAACGCTGGCAAGCCGAGGTGCACCGTGTGCCGGTGGACCGTCGCCAGGAGCAGAAATTGTGGGATGCGTTCCGTAAGCCGATTGACGAGGCCTTTAATCGCAAGAGCGCCGAGCGTGAAAAAGCCGAAGCCACGCTGGGCGCACGGGACCGCGCTGTGCTGGATGCAGCCAAGGCGCTCGAAGCGGCCAATGCCGGTGGCGATGCCACGGCAATTCGCAACGCCATGACGGCGCTCGACGCTGCGCTCAAAGGGCAGGCTGAGGCCCGTGCCGATGTCGCTGCAACCGAAGCTGCGGTGCCGGTTGAATCGGCCGCAACGGAAGCCACTGCCGATGCCGTATCCGAAGAACCGGCGGCAAAAGCGGCACCGCGACCTGTGGTGGCGGTGCGTGGCGATGACCGCCCCGGCATGAAGAAAGAGGCTCCCGTACTCGCCGGACGCGGCGCCAAGCCGGGCGATCGCAAAGACCGACCGCGCACTGGGCCCGATAGCCGCGATGGGCGGGACCGCCGCGATTCCGGTTTTGTTCGCCGCGAGCGGGACGATACGCCGCGTTTGGGCGATACCGCATTCCGGGCGCAGCGTGACGCGCTTGAACATGCCCAACAGGCCTTGCGCAAGTTGGCAGCACAGGCCCATGGCGAAGCGTTAACCCAACTGTTGACGGCATGGGAGCAGCGCGACGCCGCCATAATCCCATCGGCCCAAGAGCTGGGTCAGCGTGTCACTGGGCCGGTGCGTTCGCAATGGCAACAGGCGGTGGGTGGCACGGTGCCCGCAACAGCCAAGGGCACCACGCCATCGGATGCGGTGTTGCGCTTGGAGATGGCCGCAGAAGTGCCAACACCGGCAGAACATGTTGCTGCTCGTCGCCTGTTGCAATTGCAGTTGCTGACGCGCCGCAACGATCCCTCGCCGGTGCAGACCTGGGGGCAAGATGTTGCGGTGCTGCTGGCATCGCCGCACTCTGCCGAGCTTGCCCGGCGGGTTCAAGCTGCGGTAAAGGTATTGCTAAAGCCTTGATCGATTGCCAAGCGCCTCAGTTGGGGCGCTTGCATTGTGTTGTCCCCCAGAGATAAACGCAGCACATCGGCGCGGGGGGGCTGCGCCTCGAAGTCCCAATCGCTGAGCACGGTGCGTGTGTGTTCGGCACCGAGTGTGTGTTGCTTGGGTTGGTGGGTATGCCCATGAATCAGCTGTTGGGCATTCGCGCTTGCCAGCCATTCGAGGCAGCGCGTGGGGTCCAGGTCAATATAGTGCGCCGTGCTGCGCTTGTTGCTTTCACTGCGCTGGCGAATGTCGGCTGCAATCGCCAGCCGCTCTGCAATCGGGCGTGCCAAAAACGAGGCCTGCCATTCCGGCGAGCGAACCACGGCCCGGAATTGTTGGTAGGGTAGGTCGGCAATACACAGCGCGTCTCCGTGGCTTAGCAGCCAGCGTTGTGCGCCGAAGGTTAATGCACAGGGGTCTGCAATGGCCGTGGCGTTGCACGCTGACATGAGCTGTTGGCCCATCAGGAAGTCGCGGTTGCCCACCATGATGTACACCGGCAGTCGACTGGCGGTGGCCTTGATGGTTGCAGCGCATTCGGCTGCAAAGGGCTGCTGGGGATGTTGCAGGCAATCGTCACCCACCCACACTTCAAATAAATCGCCGAGTATGAAAAGGGCAGACGCCGGCGTAGATTCCATATACGCCTGCCAGGCAGTCACGGTGCGGGTGTTTTCCGCTTGCAGATGCAGGTCGGAAATGAAGTCAATAGCGGTCCAGTGGGACTCTGCAATGATTTCCGAAACCTGCACTGACGGAAGATCGCCGGTGTGCGCTGGCACGTTACAGTGCGACGGCCTTTTCAATCACGACGTCCGTGACGGGAACGTCCTGGTGTCCGCTTTTGTTGCCCGTTTTGACCGCTTTGATTGTGTCAACCACGTCGGTCCCGGCGACCACTTTGCCAAACACCGCGTAACCCCAGCCTTGGGCCGATGGCGCAGTGTGGTTCAGAAAGCCGTTGTCTGCCACATTAATGAAAAACTGGGCTGTAGCCGAGTGCGGGTCGCTGGTGCGGGCCATGGCAATGCTGTAGTTTGTGTTTTTCAAGCCGTTGTTGGCTTCGTTGTTCACCGGGGCATCGGTTGCCTTTTGGGCCATGCCCGGCTCCATGCCGCCACCCTGAATCATGAAGCCCGGGATGACCCGGTGAAACACGGTGTTGTTGTAGTGGCCCTTGTTGACATAGGACAGAAAATTGGCAACCGTTTTGGGTGCTTTTTCTTGGTCCAGTTCGAGGGTGATAACGCCGTAATCGGCAATGTGCAGTTCAACTTGGGGATTGCTCATAGTTTATTTTTCCAAAGTAGCAGAAACAATTGTGACAGGCGATGTGGGGACATTCTGCGACGACCCCCGTGTGCTGGTGGGAACCGACCGTATTTTGTCAATGGTGTCCATGCCGGCAACTACCTTGCCGAATACCGCGTAGCCATAGCCATCGGGCGAGGGTGCATTCAGGCCGTCGTTATCGACAACGTTGATAAAAAACTGTGCTGTTGCGGAGTCGGGCACCGACGTGCGGGCCATGGCGATGGCTCCACGGTCATTGCGCAAGCCATTGCGGGCTTCCAGCGAAATCGGCGGGCGTGTGGGCTTTTCACGCATAGTCGCATCGAAACCGCCCCCTTGAATCATGAAGTTGCCAATTACGCGGTGAAAAATCGTGCCGTCGTATTGTTTGTCGCTAACGTATTGCAGAAAATTGGCAACGGTTTTGGGTGCCTTGTCGGCATAGACCTCCACCGTAAAGTTGCCCAAGCTGGTTTGGAATTTCACGCGCTGTGCTGCCTGTGCATACGCGGTGCCAGCCGTTGCAAGGCCCAACGCCAGAGTGACAGCCAGCGCCCCCAGCGCGCTACGGCGTCGGGTACGCATCGGTGCTATTCCGCGTGATGTCGCTTGTGTGTTGGAAATCAAAGCCATTAGAGTGGTCCTTCAAAAAAAATCTTCCACTGGTTGCCCGTGCGCGTCCAGTATTGGCGCTTGGTCCAGCCGGTGCGCGTGCCGTCTGGCACTTCGCCAAACGTCACGACCATAGTGTCCGAGCTGTCCGTCCAGCGCAAGTAAGAAACGTCTTTGAGTTGAATTGTTCGCCCTTGAACTTTGCTCAGTTCCGATTTCAAGGTGTCGGTCCACTGCGACAGCGTTTTCCCATTGCTGGAAAAGTCTGGCGTGTAAAACGACAAAATCTGGTTCAGATCGCCTTGCGTCTTGGCATTTCGCCATGCATGCAAACTGCTCTCGAACGGTGCCACCTGCGCGCGTGCTTTGGCTGGCGCAATCCAGTCGAGCTGGGGGGCGATTACCACCGGAGTACTGCGTACTTCGACTGTTTTAATTATGTGCTCAAGGTCCGGATTGGCCATAACCACACAGCCGTCGGTTGCCAACGGTGGACGGGAAAACTGTGCTGAGGGCGTTCCGTGCAGCCAGATACCGCCGCCGGTTTTGCCGCGCTTTGCGTCCAAAATATTGGGGTAACTCAGGGGCATGGCACCCGAACCGTAGAAATCCTTGAGTGACTTGCGGTCCAGATTGCTGGTAATGTAATAAACGCCGAGCGGCGTGCGCTGATCACCTTCGCTGGTTTTGGAGGTGCCCGCCTTGCCAACAGAAATATAGTAGTCGGACACCAAATTCAGCCCCATGGGCGTGTTTTCAAACAGATACAGGCGTGAACGTGACGCATCGACCGCAATTGCATGCTTGGATTTTTGCGACAACTCGAGGAATTGAGAGGGGATCGTGCCCGCAGGTGGGCGTTCACGCAGCGCCTTGATGCGGCGTTGCGACTCTTCACGCAACTCCTGTAGCGTGGTGCTGGCGGTGTGGGCCATGTCTTCCGGGACGTCTCCCATGGCCTTGAGTGTTCGCACCCGCGAAGCCAGCAAATCGCCGTAAACCAATTGCGCCAACTGGAAGTTGGGTACCAATTGAACCAATTTTTCTGCTTTCTGGAGTGCCTCAGTCGGTTCGCCGCGTCCGATCAGGCGGTAAATCTCAATTAACTGGGCTTCGGCAACGCCGTCTGAATCCCGGGTATTGGAGGCCGTGTTGTTGTAGGCAGCGCGCTGCGGATTGGTCGAAAGTGGCGCGGGTGAAAGCGACGCTTTGTGAATATTGACATTGGAGGTCAAGGCAACGCCGGGAACCAGCTGGAGCCCGAGCAGCAGCACTGCCAGCAGCCGGGCACAGCGCAATGGCGTTCGCATGAAATGCTTTCTCATGGGATGTTTCTCGTCATAACGGGCATGCCAACTCGGGTTTAATTGCCTATGGATTCCCGGGAAATTTGCCAGCGGCCATTGGCCTTGCTCAATTCCAGCAGTTTTCGCGAAGACGCAACCAAGCCCCCTGATTTGTAATCCTGACGGAACTTGACCACGGCTTTGGCGCCGTTCACGCTGACTGAAATATCGCTCAACCGTACGCTGATATTGGCTTTGCCGGCAATCCGTTTATGGCGTTCGTCTTCCCAGCTGCTGCGACTCGCGCCGCCCGGAGGGACGAAGTCGCGGCCATAGGCTGACAAATATGCTTTCATGTCACGTGCAGACCAAGCGGTGGCCCAATTTCGCACGGCCGCTTCTGCTTCGCGTGCATCGCTGGCATTGGCGCTGCTTGAGACAGGGGTCGGCTGTGGTGCGGGTTTGCTGGGTGCTGCTTGCGGCGGCGGTGTGGGTGTGGGGGGCTTGGGCGCTATCGCCACGGTGGGCGCCGGCACAGGCGCAGCGGGGCGTGGCGTATTTGCGACAGTGCCAGATGCCGCACGCGTGCCCGTGCTTGCTACGGTGCTTGCGGGCGTTGGTTTTGCGGTTGTTGCCACCTGAGCCGGAGCAGGGACCGGAGCCGAAGATGGGGCGGCGGGCGGCTGAATCTTTTGCACGCGATTTGCGGGCAAATACAAGTCACGGATGAGTGCCAGTTTGGCTGCCGGACTCGTTGCCGGTGTAGATGCCACGGGTTCTATTTGTAGTGCTTTGTTGTAAGCCTGGGTTGACAGTTTGGCGTAAATGTCGCCCAGGTTTTCGTGTGCAACCGAGTAGCTTGGGTTGGTGCGCATGGCTTGCTCTAGCGCCGATCGCGCGCGATCAAACTGCCCTTGGCTGGCATATAGCACGGCCAGATTGTTATAGGGTTCAGGCAACTCCGGAAAGTCTTCACTGAGTCGCGAAAACACACTGATTGCATCACTGGTTTTACCCATGTCACGCAGGATGACGCCTTTGTAAAATCGCAAAGTGGCGTCTTTAGGGTGGGTTGCCAGGGTTTGTTCAGCACGGGCCAGTGCCTCTGGCAGCTTGCCCCCGCGCATGAGCTGCCCCACCTCCGAATAGTCGTCCGCCTGGGCCCCAAAAGACAGCATCTGCAGGCCCAGCGCTAGCAATACCAGGCGGGCTAAAGGTGCCAAGCGGGCTAGAGGTGCCAAGCGGGCTAGAGGTGCCAAGCGGGTCAACAGTACCAGGCGAATGGGCAGCGCCTTGCGAATAAGCAAAAATACGGGTGAATTCGCGTGCGTCATACGGCCTTTGTCATCTATCGCGGAGGGCACCCCTAGCGGGCGCGCTTTATACTGGCGGCGATTGTATCTGACGAGGGCAAAATTCTTATTCCTTTAAGGGTCGTCCTTGCTTTCTAATTGGCGCAAGTTTTGTTAACCTCGCACGCCGGCCGGATGGGTATCAACGAAGTGTCGGAGCCCGGTGGTTCCTGGCCGTTGTGCTGTCACAGCGGTCTTCAGGCCCATGGGGTTCTGTCGGTAGTGCATGGTCGGTTTTGCTTGGTCTGATTTCCCGTCGTTTCGTCTCACGACCCCTTCTTCTAGCGTTCCGCGTTGTCTGAATCCATGAGTTTGCGTATTTTCAACACACTGTCCCGCAGTATTGAGCATTTTGAGCCGTCCGAACCCGGGCATGTGCGCCTCTACGTCTGTGGCATGACGATTTATGACCTCTGCCACATTGGCCACGCCCGCATGATGATGGCATTTGACGTGGTGCAGCGTTGGTTGCGCAGCAGTGGTCTGCAAGTAACCTATGTGCGCAATATCACCGACATCGATGACAAAATTATCCAACGCGCGTTGGACCGCGGAATTACCATTCGCGCACTGACCGACGAAATGGTGCTCGCGATGCACCAAGACACGGCGGCATTGGGTATTCAAAGTCCGACGCTGGAACCCCGGGCCACCGAGTATGTGCCCCAAATGCTTGGCATGATTGCGCGCTTGCAGGAGCGCGGTCTGGCGTACCAGGACCGGGCAGGGGACGGTGATGTGAATTACGCGGTGCGAAAGTTTCCCGGCTATGGCAAATTGTCCGGCAAGTCGCTTGACGAATTGCGGGCCGGCGAACGGGTTGCTGTGGCCGATGGCAAGCATGATCCGCTTGATTTTGTGCTTTGGAAAGCGGCCAAGCCGAGTGAACCCGCCGATGCCAAATGGAATAGCGCCGACTATGGTTACGACTTTGGCGTGGGCCGCCCGGGCTGGCATATTGAGTGCTCGGCCATGTCTTGCGAGACCCTGGGCACCACTTTTGACATCCACGGGGGTGGCGCCGATTTGCAGTTCCCGCACCATGAAAACGAAATTGCCCAAAGTGAAGGCGCCCACGGTGCACCGCTGGCCCGGTTTTGGATGCACAACGGATTTGTGCGGGTGGACAACGAAAAAATGTCCAAGAGTCTCGGCAATTTTTTCACTATTCGTGAGGTTCTGGCCCAATATGAGCCAGAGACTGTGCGATTTTTCTTGCTCCGCACCCATTACCGCAGCGCCCTCAATTACAGCGATGCGCACCTGAATGACGCCCACAGCGGGTTGAAGCGCCTCTATACCGCCCTTGGAATTGCACCAAAGGTGGTGTCTGATATTGATTGGTCGGACCCCTTTGCAGCCCGTTTCCGGGCTGCTATGGATGAAGATTTCGGCACGCCTGAGGCGATTGCCGTGCTGTTTGATTTGGCATCCGAAGTCAACCGCAGCAAATCTGCGCCACTGGCTGGCCTGTTGCGTGCGCTCGGGGCTTGCCTGGGGCTGCTGCAGCAAGACCCATCGGCTTTCTTGCAGGCCGGTGCCGGCATGTCGGAGGCCGATATCCGCGCACTGATCGACGCCCGCAGCGCAGCCAAACTTGCCAAAGACTTTGCGCACGCAGACGCGATTCGCAAGCAATTGCTGGATGCCGGTATCGTCCTGAAGGATGGCGCTGGACAAACTACGTGGGAAGTCGTGCAGTGATTCTGACCGCTGTA
>Ga0228698_1001038_pt1 | contig 15070 bp, 11 predicted proteins | sample McNCre117_Aug_MG_FD_178015 | JGI IMG/M metagenome (GOLD analysis project Ga0228698, IMG submission 178015) | Freshwater microbial communities from McNutts Creek, Athens, Georgia, United States - 1-17_Aug_MG | ecosystem: Environmental > Aquatic > Freshwater > Creek | place: USA: Georgia...
TGTGCGCGATCGCAACCACGGCTTGGCTGGGGCAGGCGATATTCAAGGGCTGGAGCTCGAACATTATCCGGGCATGACCGAGCGCGCCATAGAGGCGATGATTGACGCCGCGATGGCGCGTTTCGACATTCTGGGCGCACGCGTGGTACACCGTGTCGGGCATTTGCAGGCCCGCGATCAGATCGTCCTGGTGGCGGTCACTTCGGCGCACCGCGCGGAGAGTTTTGCAGCCTGCGAATTCCTGATGGATTACCTGAAAACCCAGGCGCCCTTCTGGAAAAAAGAGCATACGCAACAAGGCGCCCATTGGGTCGATGCCCGGGTCAGCGACGACGCCGCGCTGGCGCGCTGGGGCATTGCATCGGACAATGCACTGCATTCAAATGGATCGGGCGTTTGATCTAACGCAATAGTGCAGCAGGGGTGGCAGCGCACCGCCCCTTGAAATTGGCAGCGCTTGCCCTCACGCTGTAGTTAACGCAAATTTTGCAGTGCAATCTGCCCCACGCTACCGGAGACGCTATGCGCATCGATAAACTCACGACCCAGTTTCAAGAAGCCTTGTCGGAGGCCCAAAGCCTGGCCTTGGGCAATGACCATGCTTATATTGAGCCGCCGCACCTGATGGCCGCCATGATTCGCGGCGACGACGCGCCCAAGGCACTGATGCGCCGGGCTGGCGTTAACGTGGCCGGTTTGCTGGCCACGGCGGAAGATGCCATTCGCAAATTGCCGCAAGTGCAGGGACAGGAGCGGGTGGAGGTCGGGCGCGACCTCATGACACTGTTGCAGGCCGCGGAAAAGGAGTCCATCAAGCGGGGTGATCAGTTCATTGCAAGCGAATTGTTCTTGCTGGCACTGGCCGATTTCAAAGGCGAGTTTGGCAATCTGGCGCGCGCCAATGGGTTGACCCGCAAGACCCTGGAGGCCACCATTGCGGCGGTCCGCGGCGGAGAAACCGTGAACAGCGCCGATGCCGAAGGCCAACGGGAGTCGCTGCAAAAATACTGTATTGACCTTACCGAGCGGGCCCGCCTTGGCAAGCTCGACCCGGTGATCGGACGCGATGACGAAATTCGCCGCGCGATTCAGGTGCTGCAACGCCGCACCAAAAACAATCCGGTGCTGATTGGTGAGCCAGGCGTGGGCAAAACGGCAATCGTTGAAGGCCTGGCGCAGCGTATTGTTGCTGGCGAAGTGCCTGACTCCCTCAAGGGCAAGCGCGTGTTGTCGCTGGACATGGCCGCATTGCTGGCAGGTGCCAAATACCGTGGTGAATTTGAAGAACGGTTAAAGAACGTACTCAAAGACCTGGCCCGCGATGGCGGCCAAACCATCGTCTTTATTGACGAGTTGCACACCATGGTAGGGGCTGGCAAAACCGACGGTGCAATGGATGCGGGCAATATGCTTAAACCCGCCCTGGCGCGCGGCGAGTTGCACTGCGTAGGGGCGACCACACTCGATGAATACCGCAAATATATTGAGAAAGATGCTGCGCTGGAACGCCGTTTTCAGAAGATTCTGGTGGGTGAGCCGACGGTTGAAGCCACTATTGCAATTTTGCGTGGCCTGAAGGAACGCTATGAAGTCCACCACGGCGTGGACATTACCGATCCGGCGATTGTGGCGGCAGCCGAGCTCTCCAATCGCTACATTACCGACCGTTTTTTGCCAGACAAAGCGATTGATTTGATCGATGAAGCAGCGTCGAAAATCAAGATTGAACTCGACTCCAAACCCGAGGTCATGGACAAGCTGGACCGCCGCCTGATTCAGTTGCAAATTGAACGCGAAGCGGTACGCCGCGAAAAAGACGAAGCCTCGTTGGGGCGCATGGAGTTGATCGCAGCCGAAATCACCAGTTTGCAAAAAGAAATCGCCGACCTGGATGAAATCTGGAAAGCCGAAAAAGCCACAGCCCAAGGCAGCGCCCAGGTGCGCGAAGAAATTGACAAACTGCGCCAGCAAATTGAGACACTGACACGCAAGGGCGATCTGACCCGTGTGGCGGAATTGCAATATGGCAAATTGCCGGAATTGGAGAAACGACTGAAGGAGGCCCAGGCGGCCGAAGCCAGCAAGGCCAAAGGTGGCGAGGGCGTCCAACGACAATTGCTGCGAACACAGGTCGGGGCCGAAGAAATTGCCGAGGTGGTGAGCCGTGCGACAGGCATCCCCGTTGCCAAAATGATGCAGGGCGAAAAAGACAAGCTGCTGCAAATGGAGGGGCGCTTGCACCAACGCGTGGTCGGCCAAGACGAGGCTATTGCAGCGGTGGCCAATGCCATCCGCCGCTCCCGTTCTGGTTTGTCCGATCCCGATCGCCCGACCGGCTCTTTCTTATTCCTGGGCCCGACCGGTGTTGGCAAAACCGAGCTGTGCAAAGCGCTGGCCGGCTTTTTGTTTGACAGCGAGGAGCACCTGGTGCGTATCGACATGAGTGAGTTCATGGAGAAGCATTCAGTGGCCCGCTTAATTGGTGCGCCCCCGGGTTATGTGGGCTACGAAGAAGGTGGTTATCTGACCGAGGCGGTGCGGCGCAAACCTTATGCCGTATTGTTGTTGGACGAAGTGGAAAAGGCCCACCCCGATGTTTTCAACGTGCTGTTGCAAGTGCTGGACGATGGCCGTTTGACCGATGGACAGGGCCGCACGGTCGACTTCAAAAACACGGTGATTGTGATGACCAGCAATATAGGCTCGCAGCTGATTCAGTCCATGGTCGGACAGGATCCGCAAGATATCAAAGACGCCGTACGGGGCGAGTTGAAGAACCACTTCCGCCCGGAGTTCCTCAACCGCATAGACGAAACCGTGGTGTTCCATGGTCTGGATGCGCAGCATATTGCCTCGATTGCAGCCATACAGCTGCAGGAGTTGATGGGCCGCTTGGCGCGCATGGACTTGGCTCTGGATGTTTCGGCTGCGGCGGTGGCCGAGCTTGCCAAGGTCGGGTTTGACCCGGTGTTTGGCGCCCGTCCGCTGAAACGTGCGATTCAGCAGCGCATTGAAAATCCGCTGTCACGCTTGTTGTTGGAGGGGCGTTACCCACCCAAGTCGCTGATTCATGTGGCAGTGGATCCGATTCGCGCACCGGGAGAGTTTCAGTTTAGTTGACCCGGCTAAGATAGGGGAATGCGCACACCTTCCCCTGCCCACCATCCAACACCGTCTAATGCACCCCCCGCTGCGGCCGAACGCCCGTTGCGGGACGATGCTGCCACCATCGGGCTGGTTGGGCTGGCGCATGCCAGCTCCCATTTTGCGCAGCTGATTTTGCCCCTGATGTTCCCCGTGTTCATGAAGGAGTTTGGCTTCAGCTATGCGCAGCTCGGCTTTCTCATGAGCACCTTCTTTTTGTTTTCGGGTGTCGGCCAGGCCTTGGCCGGCTTTGTGGTGGACCGGGTTGGCGCACGCCCACTGATGTTTGTCGCTTTGGGCTTGTTCATTGCGGCGAGTCTGACGGCCTCGCAAACCCAGGGCTATCGCACGCTGTTGGCCGTGGCAGCGTTGGCAGGCATGGGCAACGCGTTGTTTCACCCGGTCGATTTCACCATATTGAATCAACGGGTATCTCCTGGGCGCTTGGCCTATGCTTTCAGCGCGCACGGGCTAACGGGTAATTTGGGTTGGGCTGCGGCACCCGTGTTTTTTGCCTTGCTATCGGCGGCCATAGGTTGGCGCAACGCCTACCTGTCGGCCGCTGCCCTCTACCTTCTGATTTGGCTCATTTTGTTTGCATTTCGTGGCTATTTGCGAACCGAGCCCGCACGCCACGCAGCGGCCACAGGAGATACCCCGCCCGAGCACGCCATGGCATTCATGAAACTGCCGGTGGTCTGGTGGTGCTTTGGGTTTTTCTTTTTGTCGACGATGACGTTGGCGGTGGTTTCCAGCTTTTCGGTCTCGATATTGAAGTCACTGTACGGTGTTAGTTTTGAAGCCGCGACGTTCACCTTGACCGCCTATATGTTGTCGGGTGCAGTCGGCGTTTTGATGGGTGGCTACATTGCAACCCGGACCGCCAACAGCGACCGTGTTGTGGCCTGGGCGATGAGCGCTGGTGCTGTTTTATTGGCCCTTTGCGGCACGGCATGGATGAATGCCAATATGACCATGGTGGTATTGGCTGCAACCGGTTTCGCCGTCGGGGTGGGCAATCCTTCGCGCGACATGATGATCAAGAAAGCCACGCCGCGCGGCGCCACCGGACGGGTATACGGATTGGTGTATTCCGGCTTGGACAGTGGTTATGCCCTGTCTCCGGTGCTATTCGGTGGTTTCATGGACCGCGGCTGGTTCGGCGCGACGTTGATCGGTGCCGCCGCTGTTTTGCTGCTGAGTGTGTTCGTTGCGCTGGGCGTAGGCAAGCGCACGGAAGTTCGCCTGGCTTAAAGATCCGGACGCACAACAAAAAAGCGGAAGGGGTTGCCCCGTTCCGCTTTTTTCGCACTGGCCGCGTCAGCGGCGCAGGGTAGACGCATTATTTCAGGTGCTTGCCAATCAGGCCGGCCATTTCAAACATGGTGACCTGGGCCTTTCCGAAAACTTCCTTCAACTTGGCGTCGGCATTGATATTGCGCTTGTTCGCAGCATCTTGCAGGCCGTGCTTCTTGATGTAAACCCACAGCTTGCTCACCACTTCGGTGCGTGGCAGCGGTGCGGCGCCAACCACCGCAGCCAAAGCCGCGCTGGGGGTCAAAGCCTTCATGAAAGCGGCATTAACGGCGCGCTTGGCGGCCGGTGCGGCTTTCTTGGCAGGAGCTGCCTTGGCCGGTGCCGCTTTCGTTGCTACCACTTTTTTGGCGGGCGCCGCAGCTTTAGCGGGAGCAGCCTTTTTTGCAGGGGCGGCTTTTTTAGCGGGAGCAGCCTTTTTTGCAGTTGCCATGATTGATTGTCCTTCTAGAAGTTGATTAATCTCCAGCGAAGCTCTGCCTCTCGTCTGGTAGATCGGATGCTACTGGAGAAAAACATGCTTTCCAAGCGGGAATCTACTTTTTTCACTCGGGAAGCGCTATTTTTCCTGCATATATGTTGCAGCGCTGCTTCACTCCGGGCTAGGCGCGTGCTGCCGGCTGCGGTAAGGTGGCCAATACCACGCCCGTCAAGGCAATTCCCAGCGCCACCAATTGCATACCAGAGATGGACTCCCCCAGCACCCATACGCCCATCGCAGTGGCTGCGACCGGCAGCATGACGGTGAATATGCCGGCATGTGCTGCAGGCACATCCTTGAGTCCACTCATCCAAAGCCAGACCGTCCAGACGCTGGCTGCCATGGCGTAAAAAAACAGTAGCAACCAAGCGCCAGGTGCCACGCCGGAGAAGTCGAACTGCCATGCAGCCGCAATCCCCATGGGCGTCATCAGGATAAAACCATTGCGATTGATGATGGCAGCAACCCGGCGTGGCGAAACCGACGCACTGAGTTTTTTGGCAACCACGGCATAAATTGCCTCGCACACAACGGCTGCGAATACCAAGGCATTGCCCAACCAATGATTGGACGGTGCGGTCCCTGCGTCGTCGCCTTTGCTCCACGCCAGCAGGCCAATACCCAATACCGCGCAGCACACCGCGGCCCCGGTACGCAGACCAATCCGTTCACGCAGCCAGATCCAACTGGTCAGCGCCACAACCGCCGGAATGGCGGCCATGATTACCCCCGCCGATACGGCACTGGTTCGACTCACGCCCATCAGCATGCAAATGGTGAACAGGAAATTGCCGAAAAATGATTCAACCCACAGCAGGCGCCGGGTTTCAGGGGGCAGGGGGCCGTCATCGTGGGCTGGGCGCAACCAGCGCAGCATTGCGACGCCGCCAATGCCGAAGCGCAGCCACGCCAGTAAAAATAACGGGATGGCGGCCATCAGCGGCCGCGACAGGGCGACGTAGCTACCGACCAGCGCCATGCTCAGTGCGAGATAGCTATACGCCCGCAGCCGGGTTAAGTTCGGGGCGAGGGCCTGTTGGGCTGAGTGCGTGGGGCGTTTCAAAGGAATCCAGGGTATGGTGGTCAGTCAATGGGCTGCGCAAGCAGTAGCCGATTGCGATTGGTTTTTTGTAGATGGTACCAAGTGGCACCAATTGGCGTTGCAGCGTCAGTTAACTTCGCTCTTCTCAATGCGTGCATTCCCGCGCAAATTTTTAACATCGAATGGATTGAACTATGGCAATCGGACAGTTTGCGTTCGCTAGCAATAGCAACCGGTTTTTGGCATCCCCGCCATTTGCTGCGCAGTCGTATGTGATCAGTGGCGTACCGTTTGATGGCGCCGTCACGAATCGGCCTGGTGCCCGCTTTGGTCCGCAGGAAATCCGGCGCGCCTCCCTGATGCTGTGCGACGGCATTCATCCGTATTTCGACGTCAGCCCGCTGGGGGCGCTGGGTGATGCGGGGGATATGTTGGTGCCCAATGCGTCACCGCTGGTCGATGTGCGCCAGGCTATTCAGTCACAAGCCAGTGTCCTCATGGCGCAAGCCCATTGCGTGTTTATTGGTGGCGACCATTCGGTTACGTTGCCACTGCTGCGCGCCTTGCATGCGCGCGTGGGCCCGGTCGCCCTGATTCATTTTGATGCGCATTGCGATACCTGGGAAGACCATTTTGGCGAACCCTCAGGGCATGGCACCTGGACCTACGAGGCGATCCAGGAGGGACTGGTCGATAAACAAAAAACGATTCAAATCGGCATCCGTTCGAGTGGCTTGCGGGCGGCGCGCGAATACGTTCAAGACCAAGGCGGAAAGATATTTTGGGCGCGGGATTTGCGCGGGCTGGACGGTGCTGGATTGGCCGGGGTGGTAGCGGATATCCGCCAACGCATTGGTAACACACCGTGTTACTTGACCTTGGACATCGACTGCCTGGACCCGGCATTTGCACCCGGCACCGGAACGCCCGAGCCGGGTGGTCTCACCAGTTCGCAGGTCATGACCCTGCTGGAGGAGTTGGCGCCCTTGAATTTTGTGGGCATGGATTGCGTGGAAGTGGCGCCCGCATACGACCATGCGGAACTCACCAGCAATGCCGCAGCCCAGTTTGTCTGGACCTATTTGTGCGGGCAAATAGCCAAAGGTCGGTAACCATGTTGTTGCAATCTGACCGTGATCTGAATCGCCTTAGCTACTACGAAGCGTCCGTCGAACGCGGGCCTGTGACCCCGCCTTTACAGGGCGATTTGCGCTGCGATGTCGTGATTGTGGGGGCCGGCTTTTCTGGGCTGTCTGCCGCCATTTCGTTAGCGCAGCGGGGCTATTCGGTGGTGGTGCTGGAAGCCGACCGTGTGTGCAGTGGCGCCTCCGGTCGCAATGGCGGACAAGCGATTGTGGGCTATGCCAGTGGCCAAGCGCCGTTTGAAAGACAGTTGGGTGCACCTGGCGCGCGCCAAGCCTGGGAGATGTCGATTGAAGCAATTGATCTGATTGCGCAGCGCCGCACTGCGTTTGGCATTGATTGCGATTGGGTAGATGGCTATCTGTATGTTGCCGATTCCCCGCGCAAAGCGCGTGCGCTGGCAGCCGACTTTGAAGAATTGAATGCGCGCTACGGGTTTGCTGTGGACTTCAGTGAAGGGGCTGCGGTGCACCAGCACATCGGCAGTCAACGTTACTGTGCGGCCGCCTACGAACGCACCTCCGGTCACCTGCATCCGCTGAAGTACGGGCTGGGGCTGGAGCGCGCTGCGCGCAGCCTGGGGGTGCAAATTTTTGAATATTCACCGGTAACCCGGCTCGACCGGGGCCGTGTGCTGCGTGCCGGGACGCCCGCAGGGTCGGTTACCGCTGCCTTCGGCATTCTGGCAGGCAATTGCACGCTGGCGTCCTATGGACCTTCCGTGGCGCCCGATATCGCCGCGCGCATCATGCCGGTGGGGACCTATATCGTGGCCAGTGCCCCCGTATCGGAATCCGTGCAGCAGCGGCTGTTGCCGGCGAACCCGGCCGTCTGCGACAATAATTTTGTGCTGGACTATTTTCGTTTCAGTGCCGATCGCCGCATGTTGTTTGGTGGGCGGGTCAGCTATTCCACCCGGACGCCAGCTGCACTGCAAGCCACCATGTCGGCCCGCATGGCGCAGGTGTTCCCAGAATTGGCAAAGACCCGCAGCGACTATATTTGGGGCGGCTTTGTCGACATCAGTATGAACCGTGCCCCCGACTTTGGCCGACTCGGCAGTAACTTGTATTACTTACAAGGTTTTAGTGGCCACGGTGTTGCGCTGACCGGACTGGCCGGGCATCTGGTGGCGCAGTCTATTGCGGGGCAGGCCGAGCGCTTTGATGTATTTGCCGGCTTACAACACCGTACATTCCCCGGCGGCAGCTATTTGCGTACGCCCAGTTTGGTGCTGGGAATGGCTTATCACCGCTTAATGGATTTGTTTTAGTCGACCTTGGTTCACGACAAAACGACGCTCTTGGAGGTGACTATTCGGGGCGATTAAGGGAGGCGCATGTCCATGCCGAGCCATCGGGCAATGGCAAATGTGGCGAGCACCAGACCTATCAGCAACAGTGTAAAAACGATGGCAACCGTGCTACCTGCGCGTAGCACTGCGCGCATCTCTTTTTTCTTGTCCGGCTCTTTTTTGCCTTGATCGTAGTGCCATTTGATTGCGAAGAACATGCCGATGCCGAGCACGAGAAGTTTGAACGTGATTAAGACGACAGGGATCCATTCCATAATTTTTCTAATTTCCAGATAGTTAAGTTGCCAGGGCGAACTGGCGCGCCGCCATTCATTATTCGCTTTGGTTTTTCGCTGTCAATTCGCTCAAAATGGCCTGCGCCAGCAGGGGACCGTGTTTTTCAATATCCGCCAAGGACGCATAACCGTAGCCGATCACCAGGCCGCGCACGTCGTTGCGTTGCAGACAGTATGCACTCAAAGGGCGCACAATCAAGCCGAGTGCACCGATGCGCAGTGCCAGTGCCTTGTCGTCGATCCCTTGCGGCAGGCGAAGGCACAAATGCAGGCCTTGTTCCGCCCCGCTGATGTGGGCGTCCGGTCCAAGGCAGGGTTGCAAGGCACTCAGCAATTGTTCGCGGCGCTTTGCATAGCTGTGCCGGGCCCGGCGCAGACTGGTGGCGAAATGACCGAATTCAATGAATTCTGCCAATGCCGCTTGGACTGGCATCTGGCCGGGCCGGTTCAGATCGTAATGGGCCTGTTTGAAAGCCGCTGCCATGCGCTTCGGCACGACCAAATAGCCCAGTTTCAGGCCGGGATACAAGACTTTGGAAAAAGAACCCAAGTACAGCACGCGCTGATCCTGATCCAGCCCGGCCAGTGAAGCCAGCGGAGGGCCGCTGAAGCGAAACTCGCTGTCATAGTCGTCCTCCAGAATCCAGGCATCGTGCTGGCGTGCCATGTCAAGTAGTTGCTGGCGCCGCGCCAATGACATGACGGCACCCGTGGGATATTGGTGTGACGGTGTTGCATAAATCAGCCGGGGCGGGTGCTGCTGGTCCTCGGCATTGGGCGCCATGCCTTCGTGATCGACGCGAATTGCCTGGGTTTTCAGGCCGGTGGCCATGAACGCTTTCACCGCGCCCCAATAGGCCGGGTCTTCCAGCCATACGGTATCGCCGTGGTCGGCCAGTAGTTGGGCACACAGTTCGAGCGATTGTTGCGTACCACTGGTGATGATGACCTGTTCCACGTCCAGCGGTACGCTGCGAAATACCCGCAAATAGTCGGCCACGGCGCGCCGCAATGGTGCATAGCCACCGGCGTAGCTGTAGTCGAGCATTTCGGGGTAGGTCATGCGCCAGTGCTTGTTTTGCAGGCGTTGCCAGAGTGCCACCGGGAAGGCGGAAAAATCGGCGATGCCGGGGGTGAACGGCTGTATTTCCAGTTGATTGGCGCAAAACGTAGTGGACAGTGCCTGACCACGCGCTGAGAGTCGTCCGGCCGTGGCGAGCACTGAAGCGGTGCGTTGGCGCACCGAGTTGCGCGGCAAGTTGTCGTTTACAAAAGTGCCACTCCCGACCCGGCTGACCAAGTAGCCCTCGACTGTGAGTTGATTCAATGCCGCCACCACCGTATTGCGAGACAACTGCAGGTCCTGGGTGAGTTCACGGCTTGATGGCAGGCGATCACCGGGGGCCAGTTTGCCGTCGAGCAGGGCGCGCCGCATGGCCTCGTAGAGTTGGCGGTGCAAGGGCAGGCTGTCGCGTTGCCGCAGCCTGGCCATTTCCGTTAAGAGCAGTTCAGACAACATGGTAATTTGCGGGGTTGCAATGCATTGATGGGGTCATATTTGCCAACTGGCACCATGCCGGCGGCCCAAATGGCACTTTTTACGGTATCAATTTTGCAACACAATGGGGACGCTATTACGGAGTTAACTATGAATAATCCCCCGTCATTGGTTTGGCTGCCCGCCGATCACCGCATGCTCGGATCGGACGGCAATACCATGCCCTATCTGGTGTTGGGCGACAAATATGCGCGTGCCCTGAAAACCCACTCAAAGGTTCAGCCGGTGGTTTTTGCGCTCGCTGAAGCGCATCAGATTGATGCGCTTCTCAATCTGGTGGACGGTGTCATGCTCACCGGCTCCCCGTCCAACGTACATCCATCCCATTTTGGCGAAACCGTAACCGATCCCTCACTGCCGCTGGACTCCGAGCGCGATGGACTGACCCTTGCCCTGGTACGGGCTTGCCTCGCGCAGCAGGTACCACTGCTGGGTATTTGCCGCGGTTTTCAGGAAATCAATGTGGCCTTGGGTGGTTCTTTGCACCAGCAAGTACATGATGTGCCAGACCATATGGACCACCGCACGGCGCGCGATGGCGACTATGCGGCCCAGTATGGCCCGAGCCACCCGGTCCAACTGGCAGCCGGTTCCGCATTCGCTGAATGGGCCGGGGCTTCACAAGTAGTTGTGAACTCTGTGCATGGCCAGGGGATCAATCGTCTGGCGAGTGGCCTGCGTTGCATTGCCACCGCACCCGATGGCCTGGTCGAAGCATTTGCAGTGGAAGGTGCCACAACTTTTGCCTATGCCGTGCAGTGGCACCCTGAATGGCGAACCGAAGAAAACACCTTTTCAAGCGCAATTTTTAATGCTTTCGGCGCAGCTTGTCACGCCCGGGGTGTTGCCCGCCGGGCCGCACAGGGTGGGCATGCAACAGAATCAATGAGATAAACAGGAGTCCTTATGAGCGATAACAAAACGATGAATTTCAACGACCTGGAACAGTGGTTGAATGAACGCCGCGTAACCGAAATCGAATGCCTTGTACCTGATTTGACCGGTGTCGCACGGGGCAAAATTTTGCCCCGTGCCAAGTTCACCGAAGACCGTGGCATGCGCTTGCCTCAAGCCATAGTGGCCATGGGCGTCACTGGAGAGTTTCCTGAAAGCGGCCCCTACTACGACGTGATTGAGCCGACTGACCGCGATATGCAACTGCGCCCCGATCCGTCTACGGTACGCATTGTGCCGTGGGCCGCAGACCCTACCGCGCAGGTGATTCACGACTGCTTTGACCACGAAGGAAAGCTCGTTCCTTTTGCACCACGCAGCGTGCTGCGACGGGTCTGTGATCTGTTCCAGGCTGAGGGCCTGCAGCCGATTGTGGCGCCCGAGTTGGAGTTTTATCTGACCGCGCGCAACACCGACCCGAACACTTTATTGCGGGCGCCCGTCGGGCGCAGTGGTCGCGCCGAGACCTCCCGTCAGGCCTACAGCATTGATGCGGTGAACGAATTCGATCCGCTCTTCGAAGACATCTACGACTATTGCGACAAGATGGAGCTCAATGTCGACACCTTGATTCACGAAGTGGGTGCCGGTCAGATGGAGATCAATTTTTTCCACGCACAGCCGCTGGGCCTGGCGGACGAAGTATTCTTTTTCAAACGCACCGTGCGCGAAGCGGCAATGCGCCATGATATGTATGCCACATTCATGGCCAAGCCGATCGCTGGCGAGCCTGGCAGCGCCATGCATGTGCACCAGAGTCTGGTGGATATTGAGTCGGGCAAAAACGTTTTCAGTAATCCGGATGGCACGCCGTCGGAAACCTTTTTGCACTATATAGGTGGCTTGCAGCGCTATATTCCGGCTGCGATGGCTTTGGTTGCGCCCTACGTAAACAGCTATCGCCGTTTATCACGCAACACGGCAGCCCCCATCAATATTGAATGGGGTTATGACAATCGCACAGTCGGTATTCGCTCGCCGATTTCATCGCCAGCGGCTCGCCGCGTAGAAAACCGAGTTATCGGCGCCGATGCCAATCCCTATGTGGCCATGGCCATGACACTGGCGTGTGGCTATCTGGGCATTAAAAATAAAATCAAACCCAAGCCCGAAATGCGTGGCGATGCCTACTTGTCACCCTATTCCTTGCCACGCAGCCTGGGCGAGGCACTCGACTGGCTGCGCAAGGAAACCGATTTGCATGCAGTGTTGGGGCAGGAATTTATTACGGTGTATTCGGAAATCAAGGACCTTGAATTCGAAGAGTTCATGAAGGTGATTTCACCATGGGAACGTGAGCATCTGTTGTTGCACGTTTAATTTTTAGCCTATTGGGTGCGTAACCTTATGAATATGCCCGTTGATACCAAAGCAATACAGGCGCTGGACAGTGCCCATTTTCTGCATCCCTTTACCGACTTCAAGGACCTGGGTAGTCGTGGCGCGCGAGTGATTACGCGTGCCGAAGATATTTATGTCTGGGATTCTGAGGGGAACAAAATTCTGGACGCGATGAGCGGCTTATGGTGCGTGAATGCCGGCTATGGTCGCCAGGAAATAGCCGACGCGGCGGCCCGTCAGATGATGACGCTGCCGTATTACAACGCGTTTTTCCAGACTACCAATGTGCCGGCTACGCAGTTGGCAGCCAAGCTGGCGTCGCTCGCGCCAACGGTTGGTGGCCGCAGTTTTTCGCATGTCTTTTATTCGTCCAGCGGCAGCGAAAGCAACGACTCGAACGTGCGCATGGTGCGCCGCTACTGGGATTTGCTGGGGCAGCCACAACGCAAAATAATTATTGGCCGGTACAACGGATACCACGGTAGCACCATGGCCGGTGCGTCCCTCGGAGGGATGAGCGGCATGCATGCGCAAGGTGACTTGCCGATTCCGAATATCACCCATATAGGCCAACCCTATTTTTTTGAAAATGGACAGCCTGGCGAAACCGAGTCCGCGTTTGGCGTGCGTGCGGCGGGTTGGCTGGAGGAAAAAATCCTTGCGCTTGGAGCAGAAAATGTAGCGGCATTCATAGCCGAGCCGGTGCAAGGTGCCGGTGGTGTCATTATTCCCCCTGACAGCTACTGGCCGGAAATTCAACGCATTGTTGATAAATACGGAATTTTGCTGATCAGTGACGAAGTGATCTGTGCTTTTGGTCGCCTCGGGCATTGGTTTGCCTATGAGAAATTTGGCTATCGACCCGACCTTGTTACCTTTGCCAAGGCCGTCACCAGTGGCTATGTCCCGCTCGGTGGTGTCATGGTTGGCGACCGGGTGGCACGGGTCCTGATTGAGCAGGGTGGCGAGTTTAACCACGGCTATACCTACAGCGGTCACCCGGTAGCCTGTGCCGTGGCGCTGGCGAACCTCGAAATCATGGAGCGCGAAGACCTGGTTGGGCGCGTGAAAAACGATGTCGGCCCGTATTTGGCAAAAAAGTTTGACGTGTTGCGCGCCCATCCCCTGGTCGGGGAGGCGCAGACCTGTGGTTTCGTTGGTGGTTTGGTATTGGTCAAGGACAAGCAAAGCCGAAGCACTTTCGACCCTGCTTTGGCGGTTGGCATGGTCTGCCGTGGCCACTGTTTTGCCAATGGGCTGATCATGCGGGCGGTGGGCGATCGCATGATTATTGCGCCACCACTGACCATGACGCATGCGCAAATAGACGCGCTCATTGGGCTGATCGTCAAATGCCTGGATTTAACCTATGCCGATGCCGCGAAAAACGGCTGGCTGGCATAGGGATTGCGTGTATTTTTGAGTTGAAAATCGGGTAATACTATTCGCGTTGAATCGTGTTACGCATGATCGCTACAGGTTAGCGTGTCCTATAGTTGCAGTCTGTCTAATTTTTGAACTTTTGGAGCTCCATCTTGACTAAGAACATTGGCAGTAATTTGTTGCGTAAATTGCTGGCCTCGCTGGCCTGTACCGGTCTGCTGGCAGCAGTCGCGGTGCCGGCCCAGGCCGAAGAAGAGAAAGTTCTCAACATCTATAACTGGTCTGACTATATTGGCGACGACACCATTGCCAATTTTGAAAAAGAGACCGGTATCAAAGTCCGCTACGACACTTTCGATAGCAATGAGACTTTGCACGCCAAGATGGTGGCTGGAAAGACCGGCTATGACATCGTGGTGCCGTCCTCCAATTGGGGCAAAATTCAAGGCGATGGCGGCTTGCTGATGAAGCTCGACAAAAGCAAAATTTCCACCTACGGCAACCTTGATCCGTTTGTCATGGACCAGCTCAAGAAGATGGATCCCGGCAACCAGCACCTGGTGCCCTGGATGTGGGGTGTTACCACGGTGGGGATTAACGTCGCCAAATTGAAAGCAGCGTTGGGCGGTATGCCCATGCCCGAGAATGCCTGGGACCTGATATTCAAGCCTGAATACATCAGCAAGGCCAAGTCATGTGGGGTATCGGTGCTCGATTCCGGTGACGAAATTTTCCCTGCCGCACTGCGCTATCTGGGCAAGCCACCATACAGCAAGGTGGCGGCTGACTACCAGGACGCAGCGAAGTTGCTGGCGACCATTCGGCCCAGCATTACTTTGTTTTCATCGTCTGGCTACATCAATGAACTGGCCAGTGGTTCTTTGTGCCTGGTGGTTGGTTTCAGTGGTGATATTGGTATTGCAAAAGCACGTGCCAAAGAGTCCAAGAACGGCGTGACTGTGGAGACCTTGCTGCCCAAAACGGGCGCTGTGATGTTCTTCGATGCAATGGCAATTCCAGCCGATGCAGTGCACGTTGAAAACGCCTACAAGTGGATGAGCTACATCTATCGTCCGGATGTGAATGCGGCAATTGTGAACAAAGTGCACTATGCCAACCC
>Ga0228698_1001039_pt1 | contig 15066 bp, 15 predicted proteins | sample McNCre117_Aug_MG_FD_178015 | JGI IMG/M metagenome (GOLD analysis project Ga0228698, IMG submission 178015) | Freshwater microbial communities from McNutts Creek, Athens, Georgia, United States - 1-17_Aug_MG | ecosystem: Environmental > Aquatic > Freshwater > Creek | place: USA: Georgia...
GATGCCGATATCCCAAAGATGGCGAGCGTACTACGTGAACGGGGCATTAAAACAGGCATTGCACTCTTGCCTGAAACGACTGCCGAGAGCGTTCGCTATGTCTTACCTCACACACAACACGCACTTATTTTTGGTGGGCATCTGGGCTATCACGGGGGCCAGGCAGACTTATCGCAGCTGGCAAAAGCAGCTGAATTGCGAGCTATGCAACAGCAGCTAGAGCTTGGCTGGGATGGTGGCGCAAAAATGGAAAACATTGATAATTTGTTGCAGGCTGGCATCCAGGTTATAAATGTAGGTAGTGGTATACATAAAACAGACAATCCAGAAACTACTTATGCTACAATGAAAGCAAAAGTAAGCCCCATATAACATGTCTAAAAAATATTCAGAACTCGAACTCGAACAAATTGCCAATACAATCAGAAAAGATATTATTACTATGCTCGAACATGCCGGTAGCGGTCACTCGGCTGGCCCCTTGGGTTTGGCTGATATTTTTGCGGCACTTTATTTTGATGTGCTTAGGCATGATCCAAAAAAGCCCAGCTGGGATGAGCGTGATATTTTACTTCTCAGCAATGGTCACTGTGCGCCGGTGCGTTATGCAGCGATGGCTGAGGCTGGCTATTTTGGCAAAAAAGAGCTATTGACATTACGTCAATTTGGCACTCGTTTGCAGGGTCATCCAGAGCGCACTAAATTGCCAGGTGTCGAAAACACCAGTGGTCCGCTTGGCTGCGGCCTAAGTCAGGCAATTGGCATGGCGCTAGCGATGCGTCTCAATAAACAGAATCATCGTTGGGTCTATGTGGTATTGGGCGACGGTGAGCTTGATGAAGGTAATATTTGGGAAGCCGCCATGCTCGCACCAAAACATGGCCTACATAATATTATTGGCATTATTGATCGCAATAATATCCAAATTGATGGGCCTACTGAAAGTGTTGTACCACTCGAAGATTTGCGTGGCAAATGGGAAGCGTTTGGCTGGCATGTGATAGAAATTGACGGCAATAATGTTGAGGCAGTCATTGATGCCTGTGCCATGGCGCGCGCCATCATCGAAAAGCCCGTGATGATTATTGCTCACACTATCCCAGGTAAGGGTGTTGATTTTATGGAATATGATTTTCACTGGCACGGCATGCCACCAAATCACGAACAAGCTATGGTTGCGCTCAAAGAGCTGCGAACTCTTGGCGGAAAAATCAGGAGCGAACATGAGTAGCATTAATAAGACACCCCTTCGGGGTTTCTCACCCTACCCCGTAAAACAAGTTTTACGGGGGCCCCAATCATCGCGCCAGCAAAAAGGCGTGACTTTTTGTTGGGCTGCTCTTCCCGAAAGGAATACAAAATGAGCAGTAACTTATATCTGAATGATTATTTATCACCAGACGTTGCATTGGTGCCAACCCGCAAAGGATTTGGCGAAGGCCTCAAAAAGGCAGGCGAGCTTGACGATAATGTTGTTGCAGCTTGTGCCGACTTGACCGAAAGCGTCCAGATGCATATTTTTCGCGAGGCATTTCCGGATCGATTTTTCGAAATTGGCATTGCCGAACAAAACCTCGTAACCGTTGGCTCGGGCTTGGCGGCGATGGGCAAGATTCCATTTGTCAGTAGCTATGCTGCATTTAGTCCAGGGCGTAACTGGGAACAAATTAAGACCACTATTGCGCTCAACGATGTACCCGTTAAGATTATTGGATCACACGCCGGTTTGTACACTGGCGCTGACGGCGCGACACACCAGATGCTCGAAGACATTACGTTAATGCGCGTCATGCCAAATATGGTAGTGATTGCACCGGCCGATGCGGTTGAAGCCGAAAAGGCAACACTGGCAATCGCAAAAGATCCTCGTCCTGCATATTTGCGTCTTGCCCGCGAGGCAACCCCTGTACTCACGACCGAAAAAACGCCATTTGAAATTGGCAAAGCGTACGTTATGGAACAAGGCCAGGATATAACGATTATTTCGACAGGTACCATGACGCACAAGGCCTTAGTTGCTGCTCAGCTCTTGTTTAAAGACGGTATAGATGCTGAGGTAGTCCACGTACCAACAATAAAGCCGCTTGATGCGGTGACGATTTTGCAAAGCGTCAAAAAGACAGGCGCAGTTATCACTGTTGAAGAAGGCCAGATTGCTGGTGGGCTTGGTGGCGCCGTTGCTGAACTTTTGAGCGAACAATTGCCAACCCGCATGGTGCGAATGGGCATTAAGGATCGTTACGGCGAAAGCGGTAAGCCAGTTGAGTTATTTGAAGCTCTTGGATTGACGCCAAAACATATTGCGCTCGAATCGTATCAATTATTAACAGCCCTAGGCAGGCAGTAAGGGGATATTTATGTCATTATCGGTCCGAGAAATTCGTGATAACTGCGCCAAAGCACGCGAAACAATAACCCGAGCCCGCAGTGAGCACTTTGCTGTCGGTGCGTTTAATATAGATAATCAAGAAACCTTAATTGCTATTGCTAAAGCTGCTCAAAAACTCCAAGCACCCGTGATGGTGGAAGTGAGTGATGGCGAAGTAAAGGCTATAGGGCTCGATAATGTACGTGACATGGTTGATAATTATAAGCGCGAGTTTGGCATCGAAATGTATGTAAATCTTGACCACAGTCCCAGTGTTGAAGATGCAAAACGTGGTATCGAAGCCGGCTTTGAATTTATCCATATAGACGTGAGCCAGGCAAATCATGATGCTACTGATGAAGAAATTGTCAACGCAACTAAAGAAGTTGTGTCCTACGCGAAATTTACGGGCGCGCTTGTCGAAAGCGAACCTCATTATTTTGGCGGCTCATCGAATGTCCATAAAGAAGCTTTTGATTACGAGGATGTTAAAAAGACATTTAGCACGCCATCGGGCGCAAAGCAGTTTGTCGAAGCTACCGGTATTGATACGTTTGCGGCAGCCGTTGGTAATTTGCATGGTAGCTATCCGGTGCCAAAAGTGCTTGATTTAGAGCTGCTCGAACAAATCCGCGAGGCTATTGGTTGCAATATTAGTCTCCATGGCGGCAGTGGCACTCCTGGACACTTTTTCGAAGAAGCGGTGCGCATCGGTGTTACCAAGATTAACGTAAACAGTGATATGCGCAAAGCATTCCGCGATACGCTCGAAAAAGTGCTACGCGAACACCCTGATGAATATGCAGTCGTTAAGTTGATGCCCGAAGTTTACGGTGCAGTGCAGGCGGTTGTCGAAAGTAAGTTACAAAGCTACAACTCTATTGGCAAGGCACGTCCCTAAAACGATTCTCAGTAAGCTTTCTGATATCAACCTACATAAGGTAGTGATTTTATTATAAGTATTGAATCAAGAATCAATATTCTATGCTTGTAAGCATAAGTGGTATACTACCTATAATATGAGCCACCATAACAGAAAAGAAGTAAAGATATTATCAATTGGCGCTGCCGTACAAGATGTGTATTTGCAGGGCAAGCTGTTTACTCCCCGCACCGAACACGAAGAGCTGGTTGAAGAGTTCGAGCTGGGTTCTAAAAATGATCTTGAGGGTGTTGTTTTTAGCACTGGCGGCGGTGCCACGAATGCCGCCGTTACTTTTTCGCGCCAAGGGTTGCACTCGATGTATATGGGTAAAATTGGTCATGATGTTGCTGGCAAGGCCATTTTAGACGATTTGCACAACGATGGTGTTGATACAAGCCTCGTGGGCTATTCAAAAGATTTTGGTAGCGGTTATTCATGCGTGCTGCTTGCGCCAAATGGCGAGCGTACGATTATGTCATATCGAGGTGCGAGTGCCCACTACACTATTTCTGAATCAGATTTCCATGATGTAGATGTCGATTGGATTTTCATAACTTCACTTGATGGCAACTTTGAATTACTCGAAACAATTTTTGCATACGCAAAACACAAGGGTATTAAGGTTGCAATGAACCCAGGCAAAAAAGAGCTCGAAGCGAAAGCGAAGCTCAAAAAATTGATTCCGCATCTGACGATATTATCGATGAACAAGGAAGAGATGCAGGAGCTCTATGATGGAGATACCATCGAAGATTTAGTGCGTGCTGCCAATAAAGATGTTCACTTTGTTATCGTGACAGACGGGCCTAAGGGCGCAGCAGCGGCTGATCGATGGCATCTGGTGACTGCCGGTATGTACGAAGATGTTCCAGTGATTGACCGAACTGGCGCTGGTGATGCGTTTAGCTCTGGCTTTACTGCGATGATTGCCGCGGGCGAGAGTCTCGAGCAGGCAGTGACATTTGCAAGCGCTAACTCAACCGGTGTCGTTGGCTCGATTGGCGCCAAGGCCGGCATTTTACAACACGACTCACCTATACATGAAATGCCGCTAAAGGTCGTTGAGCTCTAATTGCTTATGCTAAGATAAGGATACCTATGTCGCGATTTATATCAGAATTATTGGGCGCTACTGAACCTATGTTCAGTATCGCAGTAAAACAGCTCGAACAAGCGAGCGGCAAACCTGGCGTTGATGTCCGTCTAACAGCCGAAATGATTGGCCTTATACAAATGAAGACGCGCGAGCTTGGTCTTGATCCAAAAGACACGACGGGCAAGGAACTCTATCATGCACTACTTGGTCATCTAAAAAAGAATGATGAACACCTAGCGAAGGCAATTGGCGGCAATGATGCTGAAGATGTTGCGACACTTATGCCACTCATGAAAAAGGCCGCCGAAGAAGTGAATATTCCACGCACTTGCTGGGTACTCAAGAAGAGCGTTGCTAAAGAGTTTTTAAAACGCACACCACCGCCTAATATTATGAAGCGCCTTGGCTATAAGAGCATCGACAGTATGCTCAAGAACGAAAATATTTTTGAAATCTACGGTGCATTACGTTTTGCAGAAGGGCCCGAGTGGCTGAACGAATTTGATAGTCATTACGACACAATGAAGCCGAGTGATTTCGAAGAGCGCCATATCGAAATCGTAGAAATGCCAGCCGATAGGTGGAGTGATATTGCCGAGCCATTCGTGCATAAAAAACGACACAACATTACGCACCTCAAAGAGTTAGGTGTGATATTAATGCTGCCAGTAAGTATCGAAAAGATGCCTGGTATTACCATGACGGTCATGCCGCTACTGTTCCACTACATTAATGAAATTCGTCTCTATAGTGCATTCTTTAAGCTGCAACAAGTAAAGCCGAATTTTGCCGAAATAGTCGTGAACACCTTAATTGCTGATCCGGCCGAAGCTGCGGTGATGGCAGGGCAAAAAGTGCACTGGCGAGTAATCCAGCGCTACTTTGGCAAGCTCGAAAGCGAATATCATCCGGAGATGTTTGAACCACATGTCCAGCCCGAAGATTTGCACTGGCGCAAAGCAGAAAATATCTTATATGATATCGATCCAGAGCTTGGTTGGTGGCGCGACCTTGATTATGTAGGTGTGATGCATCAAAACCGTCCCGTTACCTTTAATCTCATGGATATCGCGGTAAGCTATAGCAACAATACACCGTACAAAGAACGGGCTATTTATCACTTCCGTGAAAGTTTATGGAACGAGCTATTCGAGCGCTATATGGGCGAAAAAGTACTCGAACAACAAGTGCTTAAGCAACTTGATAACAATATGATTGCTCCAGAATCAATTACATCTGTCATTAAGGGGCGAGGCTTCTAGTGAACTACTCGATTTGCATTTCTGGTGCTGCAAGTGGTGATACAGTTGAACAATCGCGCGATTTAGCGCGTCGTCTTGGCACGGCTGTTGCAAAGTCTGGCCATGTTATCACAACAGGAGCTACGGTTGGCTTACCTTTTTTTGCCGCTCTCGCTGCTCACGAAGCAGGCGGTATGAGTATTGGCTTTTCGCCTGCAAGCAGCTTGCGTGAACACGTGCATAAATATCGCTTGCCGATTGGTATGTTTGACTACATTAATTTTACAGGTTTGCATTACGTAGGCCGTGATGTTTATTTAGTGCAGTCGAGTGACGCAGTGATCACAGTTGGTGGTCGCTTCGGTAGCCTGCATGAATTTACGACTGCGCTCGAAAGTAATATGCCATGTGGTTTTTTGATCGGGAGCGGTGGCACTGCTGACATTATTCCTGATTTAATGGAAAAACTTGAGCCACCACACCGTAACTTAGTCATTTTTGATGAAGATCCCGAGCGCTTGGTACAAAAAGTAATTGCAATGCTCGACGAGCAAAATAAAGATATCAATACTGCTGAGCTCGCGAATCAGTGGTTCTTAGACGATAAGGGCAAAAATCGCCACGGCTAACATTGTTATGGCGCAAAAAAAGACGACTCGCAAAAAAAGACCTCTTCAGCCGGAAGAGGTTATTCTTGCCCGCGCAAAGCCAAAATCAATAACCCCGAAAGCACCACCTAAGAAATCGGTTAAAAAGCCAAAAAAGCATCCGATTCACTGGCGAAAATATGCACGGCTACGGGTGCGCAAGGACGTGTTTTATAGTCTTATTTCGATTGTTTTGGCGATCGTCGTGGTTTTTACCTGGATGCATGTCAGCGAATCGGTCCGTGATATTCATAACAATCTGAACGCTAGTACCCGCACGGCTAACGCTACTTTTTTGGTCGCCAAAAAAGAGGCAGATGTAATACGGGTAATTGGCACGAAGCTGCAGCGCCAGAGTGAGATTAAAAATTATCAAAGCGCGACGCCCGATTTACAGAAATTTGTGAGCAGTGATTACCGCACATTTAAGCAGCAGTGTATCGCTAATGGCACGTTAAGCGATGACGTTGGGTATGAGGTGTCGAGTGTGATTTATGATGCCTATGCGGTTGTCAAGCGAACCTGTAATGGCGGCACCGATACAGCAATACTCAAGAAGTTTAATGATAAGTGGGCGCTCGTCTTTAGTGGTAATGTCTATCCACCCTGTAGTACTTTGAACGATCTGAACATTCCGCAGGGCGCAAGTTACTATTGCACCCAGAATGACGTACCGTATATTAATCCGAATCCGTAAATAAAAAAGGCCCCGGATGGGCCCCGCACGGTTTTGATCCGTGTGGGGCCCATCGCGTGGGCTACTTGCAGATGCTAAAGGCGTTGTATGCCGACAGTTTCTGCGGGGTTGGGTCGTACAAGTACGACCCTTTGTCCTTGACGAGCGCGAGGCGCTTAACTTTAGTGCCGTCCTGGAGCTTTTGCGTGGCGCTCACGAAACGCAACTGACACTTGCCGTACCAGCCGGTGGCTGACGCAACAGTGTCATCGGTAGAGCCGAAGTACTTAACCTCGATAAATCCTGCCCCTTCGACTTGCTGTGCAAGACTACTGGGGGCGGTGATTTGGGCGTAGGCAACGTATGCCATCTCTGCTAAGAACAGGATGACGAACACTACTACCACTGGGGTGAATAGCTTGTCAAGAACCTTCTTGATGCTAGAGCCAAGCTTGCGTATCACCGCAAACTCCCTTCGCTTGGGTGGGGAAGAACAGAGAAATTATAAAATAAATAGCATAAATAGTCAATAATCTATACTATAGAGTGATGGAATTTGTACTCAAGACCGATTATCAGCCAACCGGCGATCAGCCAACCGCAATCGCTTCGCTTGTTGCCGGGCTGAAAAAGGGTGAGCGCGAGCAGGTGCTTATGGGCGTGACGGGGTCTGGTAAGACGTTTACGATGGCGAATGTTATCCAGAGCGTACAAAAGCCGACGCTTATTTTGGCGCATAACAAAACCTTGGCCGCTCAGCTGTATAACGAATTTAAAAATTATTTCCCAGATAATGAAGTCCATTACTTTGTAAGCTACTTCGACTACTATCAGCCCGAGGCTTATATTGCGCGCAGTGATACTTTTATCGAAAAAGACAGCCAAATCAACGAAGAGATTGACCGTTTGCGACATGCTGCCACGAGCGCACTACTGTCGCGTCGCGATGTGATTATTGTGGCGAGCGTGAGCTGTATCTATGGTATTGGATCGGTTGATGATTACGGTGCGATGGCGATTACGGTAAAAACCGGTGAGCGTCGTGTGCGCGATAAGTTTTTGCGCCAGCTGACAGATATTCAGTACAAGCGTAACGATGTCGCTTTTGCACGCAGTACCTTCAGGGTGCGTGGTGATGTCGTTGATGTGTTCCCAACTGGCGAAGAAGTTGCCTATCGTGTTGAATTTTTCGGCGACGAGATAGATCGTATTACGCAAATCAATCCATTGACGGGCGAAATTGAGCGCACCGCAGACCAGTACACAATCTTCCCGGGCAGCCACTATGTAACGCCCCATGACAAACTGAAGCTCGCTCTCAGCAAAATTCAACAAGAGCTCGAAGAACGCCTTGCGTACTACAAAAAACATGGACAGCTGCTTGAAGCTCAGCGTCTCGAGCAACGTACAAAATTTGATTTGGAGATGCTCGAAGAAACGGGTTTTGTAAAAGGTATCGAAAACTACAGCCGCTATCTGACTGATCGCGAGCCTGGCGAACAGCCCGCAACGCTTATGGATTATTTTCCCGATGATTATTTGTTGCTCGTTGACGAAAGCCATATGACCTTGCCTCAGGTGCGTGGTATGTACAACGGCGATCGTGCCCGCAAAGAAGTGTTGGTAGAGCATGGTTTTCGTTTGCCTAGCGCGCTCGATAACCGCCCGCTGACGTTTACCGAATTTGAACGCCACATCAACCAGGCAATTTACGTGTCGGCTACCCCAGCCGAGTATGAGCTGAGCCACGCCACATCAAAGCCGGTCCAGCAGGTAATTCGTCCTACTGGCCTACTTGACCCACAAATTGTGGTGCGTCCCGTTGACGGCCAAGTTGACGATTTAATTGCCGAAATCCGCGATCGTATTACCAAGCATCAGCGCGTGCTTGTGACGACACTTACCAAACGTATGGCCGAAGATTTAACCGAATATTTAGGCGAGCTTAATATAAAAGTGCAGTATCTGCATAGTGATGTTGATACGCTCGAGCGCACTGATATTTTGCGTGACTTACGTCTGGGCATCTATGACGTTTTAGTGGGCATTAATCTCCTGCGCGAAGGCCTCGATTTGCCAGAGGTGAGCCTCGTCGCAATTTTGGATGCCGACAAAGAAGGCTTTTTGCGCAGCGAGCCCGCACTTATTCAGACGATTGGTCGCGCCGCTCGCCATATTGAGGGTACGGTTATTATGTATGCCGATGTCATAACCGGCAGCATGCGTCGTGCTATTGACGAAACAAATCGCCGTCGCTCAATCCAAGAAGCTTATAATACCGAGCACGGCATTACGCCGCAAGGTATCTTAAAAAATATCGATGAAAGTTTGCGTTCGATTGTGGGGGCCGAAAGTAAAGAAGCAAAAACAGCTAAAATTAACTTAGATAAAATACCTAAGGATGAATACGGTACGTTGATTGCCGATTTAACGGCACAGATGGACTTAGCGGCTGCAAATCTTGAGTTCGAAAAGGCTGCCGACCTGCGCGACTTAATTGCCGCCGTAAAAGCCAAGCTATAGGGAGCTAATACCAGCCCTCGTGTTTCCAATGATCAAGCGCTTCTTGGGGTGTTTGGTATCGGTCGGTAATATAGTTGAGCCCCCATGCAATTTGGACCTGCGCATTATGTTGCCAGCCCTCACCCATTTTGCTTCCTGGGAGCGCCTGCGGGATGCCGTGCGCGCTCGAATGTGAGTTATCGGACTCTGGGTTCCAGCCTGATTCGCGGTCCCATAGCGTAACGAGCGCATCAATTTGGGCTGCAAAGTTTTCGTTTGCCCATGGCTCGTTTTTGGCGAGCGCGCAAGCAGTGGCGATATTGCCAATATTTTCTTTAGTGGTGCGAACTAAATCCTTTTCGGTACCATCCCAACAAGATCTCATGGTGTTAATAAGGGGGGCTCTATTGGTCGAGCGACTTGCACGGCGCGATAGACGTTCGTCAAGGCTACTGCTTGCGAACTGCTGTATGGCAGATTTGGGGGCTACCATTTTTGGCCGTTCAGGAGTACGACTAATCGCAGCTATCGCCGTCTTGTTTGGTTCGTGTGATTGTTGATGGAACGCACCGAGTACTGCTAAAACTGCACTAGCGCCTATGGCGCCGCCACGCATGAGGGTGCGCAGGGTATTCGGTCGCGTTTGGGGTTGGCTTTCTGTCATGAAAAGCCTCCTCTTGCGATTAGGTTTACATTGGTTGCGAATGCACTAGGGCATTCTCTTACTGCAGTGTTCTGTGCTTTAGAGCAATTCAGCAAGAGGACAGAAGCACGCTTCTGTCAGTGTTGATACGACGATGTCGCATCACGTTTATTCTAACACAAGCGGCATGTTTTGTCCAGGTACGCACAAAATCACATCACAACTTCTCTTGATGTTCGCTTTTGTGGCGCGGTATACTAGTTCTGATGACAAAATTTAGCGCTGCGGATATCCGTAAGCTTGCCCACCTAAGCCGCTTACGATTGACTGATGATGAGGTAGCTCGTTACCAAAACGAGTTGAGTGAGATCTTAGGGTATGTCGAGATCTTAAAAGACGTTGACGTAACAGGCCTTGAGCCAACCAGCCAGGTGACTGGTCTGACGAATGTCGTGCGGACTGACGAGCTGATTGATTACGGTGTTTCAACTGCTGATTTACTGAAAAATGCGCCCGCTATCGAAGCAAACCAGTTTAAGGTAAAAAGGATGATTGGATGAGTTGGGAACCGATTGCTGAACTTGCAAAACAGGTGGCGAGCGGTACGGTAACCGCTGCGGAGCTTGTTGAGCGGGCTCTAAGCCGCATTGACGAAACTGCCGAATATAATGTTGTGCTCGAAAAGGCAACCGATCGCGCCCGCGCTCGTGCTGCCCAAGTTGATGCCGCGGTAAAAGCTGGCAAAAAAGTGGGCCGCCTTGCGGGGGTGCCTTTTATTGCTAAGGATAATTTTTTGACACTGGCTACTCATACTACTGCTGCCAGCCATTTGCTCGAACCGTTTCAGTCACCCTACCAGGCAACCGCAATCGAAAAGCTTGAGGCCGAGGGCGCCATTATGGTGGGCAAAGCCAATCTCGATGCGTTTGCGCATGGCTCTTCGACCGAAAACAGCGCCTTTGGGCCAACACTCAATCCGCTTGATAAAACCCGTGTGCCTGGCGGTTCATCGGGCGGTTCGGGTGCTGCAGTGGCACTTGATATCGCGCCCTTTGCGCTTGGTACCGATACGGGTGGTTCGATACGATTACCAGCCAGTTTCTGTGGTGTTGTGGGGCTTAAGCCTACCTACGGACTTGTCTCACGTTATGGTGTGGTTGCAATGGCCAGCTCGACTGACGTGATTGGTCCGCTGACGCGTCGTGTCGAAGATGCTGCAGTAGTACTTGATGTTATGAGTGGGCGTGATGCCTATGACGGCACGACGATTGAGCGTGACAAAACCACCTATACTGATTTACCAACAGATATTAAGGGTAAAAAAATCGGTGTTATCAAAGACTATTTTGGTGAGGGGCTTGATGCGAGCGTACGCGCTTCGGTTGAGGCCGCTATTGCTAAACTCAAAAAAGCTGGCGCCGAAATTATTGACGTTCATTTGCCGTCACTCAGCCTGGCACTTGCATGCTACTACATCATTATTCCAGCCGAGGTTAGCAGCAACTTGAGTCGTTATGATGGTCAACGCTATGGGTTGATCGCGCCAGATGCCGAGGATCTTGAGGCCAGCTACGAGCTTGCGCGCGAACGCGGCTTCGAGGGCGAAAACAAGCGTCGTATCATGATTGGCACCTACGTACTCAGCAGTGGCTATTACGATGCCTATTACCGCAAGGCACAGACGGTGCGTACCAAAATGATTAACGAATTTGCAGACACATTTAAAAAAGTTGATTTTTTGATTGGGCCAACCGCGCCAATGACCGCTTTTAAGTTAGGCGAAAACGTCAACGATCCTCTGCAGATGTATCTCGCTGACATCATGACGGTTGCCGTTAATTTAGTGGGCATACCCGCTATTAGCGTGCCCGCTGACGAAGCAAACGGCATGCCTGTTGGTTTGCAGCTTATGGCGCCACAGCACGCTGATCGTGCGTTACTTGGTATTGCCCGCGCATATGAGGAGCTTGCACAATGAGTTTAGGTACAACGATTGCAGTGATTGTTATTTCGGTTGTTATTTTAGTCATTATTAGTCTGAGCTCGCGTAGTACGCCAAGAGGTATCGACAAAGAGCATTACAAGAACGAATGGAACGATGTTATGGTGCTTTTTAAGGATAGCAAGACGCAGCCGATGAGCATTATCCAGGCTGATAAACTGCTCGACGAAGCACTCAAATGTCTTGGCTATTATGGCAATACCATGGCCGAGCGCCTTATAGCGGCAAAAGCAAAGCTGCAGCATAAAGATGAAGTCTGGAAGGCCCATAAGTTACGCAACAAAATTGTTCATGAGTCTATGCACGATCCATCAGAAAAAGAGATGAAGGTTGCGCTGCAGGGCTATTACAAGACGTTCAAAGATTTGGGGGTTTTGTAATGGATAGCAAATATATCGTTAAAGGAAAATATTATCCAACGATTGGTGTTGAGTGCCACGTGCAGCTTAAGACCAAAACCAAGCTTTTTGCTGGCATTGATAATGATGCTCGCGACGCTGCCCCCAACACGCTTATTAGTCCACTTTGCGTTGGCTTGCCAGGCACATTGCCGGTGCTTAATAGCGAAGCAGTGACGCTGGCGATTCGGGCGGGCTTAGCGCTACGAGCTGAAATTGCCGAAGTTAGTCATTTCGATCGCAAACATTATTTTTATCCTGATTTGCCACTCGGTTATCAAATTACGCAGTTTGAGCGTCCGGTAGTTGGGGCTGGTATTGTTGAGGCGCCAATGGAAGATGGCAGCACGGTCGCGGTGCGAATCACACGTGCCCACCTAGAGGCTGACGCTGGTAAGAGCACGCATCCTGCCGGTGCAGATTATTCACTTGTTGACCTGAATCGTGCCGGTACACCACTACTCGAAATCGTTTCTGAGCCCGATATGCATACTGCCGCCGAAGCCAAGGCGTATGTCCACGAACTATACCTGCTTATGAAATACGCAGACGTTTCTGATGCCGATTTATACCATGGCAACATGCGTTTTGATGTAAACGTCAGTGTCAGCGATGACCCCGCGAGGCTTGGTACGCGCAGTGAAACCAAAAACCTCAATAGTTTTAAGAGCGTCGAAAAGGCGGTCGAATATGAAGTGAATCGCCAAATTGAGCTACTTGAAAAGGGCGAAAAGATTGCCCAGGAAACGCGGGGCTGGGACGATGATAAGCAGAAGACCTTTAGCCAACGCAGCAAAGAGGACGCTCATGATTACCGTTATTTCCCCGATCCAGATATTCCGCCGATTACGATTGAGAAATCAATTGTCGCAGCCGCTGCCGAAGCCTTGCCGCTTTTGCCCGCCGCACTGCGCGAGCGTTTTCAGCTGATAGGGCTTGATACAGCACAGATACATACCGTTCTTGAGTTGCCCGAGCTTGCCGAAATTGTTCGTTACAGCACCGAAGCCCATGACGCCAAGACTGCTAAGACGATTGCTAACTGGTGCTTGGGGGAGTTGCAGCGCTTAACGACCGAAGGCAGTTTAAGCTGGCAGCAGGTTGCAGATGCACTTGAGCAACTCGTGAAGCTTGCCAGCATGGTGGATGCCAGCAGCCTTAGTTCGACAGCCGCTAAAGAGATACTGCCAGATGTGGTTGCAAAAAATGTCGACCCAGAAAAGATTGCCAAGGATAAAAATCTCTTACAGGTATCGGATGAAGGCGAGCTTGTGATGATTGTTGAGCAAATTCTGAGCGAAAATCAGAAGGCTGCCGAAGATGTTCGTATGGGCGAAATGAAGGCAATCGGCTTCTTGGTTGGCCAGGTGATGAAGGCGAGTCAAGGTCGCGCCAATCCGGCAAAAGTACAAGAACTCATCAAAAAACAACTGGGGGTGTAGCTCATGAAACAACCAACTAAGGCCATTATTGCCGCCGCCGGCTTAGGTACGCGCTTTTTGCCGCAGACGAAGGCGATGCCAAAAGAAATGCTGCCTATTATCGATAAGCCCGTAATTCAGATTATTGTTGAGCAGCTTGTCGCCAGTGGTGTGACCGATGTTATTATCGTAACCGGTAGCACCAAGCGCGCTATCGAAGATCACTTTGATCGTAGTGATGAACTCGAAAACGAACTGCGCGCTAAGGGCAAAGATGACCTTGCCGACGAGATCAAAAAGGTTGCCGAGCTCGCTAACTTTATTTATTTGCGCCAAAAAGGCTCACCAAAGGGTAATGCCCGTCCGCTCATTAATGCATCACACTTACTGGGTGATGACGAACCGTTCTTTATGTTCTTTGCTGACGACTTTTTTAGGAGTGATGTGCCACATGCCAGACAACTACTTGATGCCTATAACAAAACCGGTAATTCAGTTATTTCGCTTATCGAAGTAACGCCAAAAGATACCTCAAAATACGGCATTGCTGATATCACCGAGCAGCTTGATGATCGTACCTTCCGCGTCGCGCAGCTGGTTGAAAAGCCAGGTCCCGAAAAGGCGCCGTCAAATTTTGCTGCCGTTGGTGGCTACTTGCTCACGCCAGATATTTTGCCAATTGTTGCCGAAGAGCGTATTGGCCACGGGGGCGAACTTGTCTTGGCGGATAGCATTAACGTCTTAGCCCAGCAGGGCAAGGTAGACGGTAAGTTCATCGACGGTGTCTATCATGACGCCGGTGATAAAGCCCGCTATTTGCGTGCTATTGTCGACCATGCGCTGGCTGATCCAAAGCTTGGTCCCGCCTTCGAAGAGTACATCAAAACTCGCCTAAATTTGCAATAAGTGGTATAATATACCATTATGACACCTGATACTGCTTACGGAGTGCTTGTTATTATCTTATCGGTAATGCTAGCGGTGTTTCTGATACTCGCAATTATTGCAATGATTCTTACGGTGCGTTTATTACGCAAGGCCAATAAAGTGGCCGATAGTGCGGCGTCAGTCGCTGTTAACGTAGAGGCATTTAGTACACAACTCAAGCAAGCTGCAGGCCCTGCGGCGGCTTTGCGCGTTATTATGG
>Ga0228698_1001040_pt1 | contig 15057 bp, 12 predicted proteins | sample McNCre117_Aug_MG_FD_178015 | JGI IMG/M metagenome (GOLD analysis project Ga0228698, IMG submission 178015) | Freshwater microbial communities from McNutts Creek, Athens, Georgia, United States - 1-17_Aug_MG | ecosystem: Environmental > Aquatic > Freshwater > Creek | place: USA: Georgia...
TTCAACCGCGCCAACCTGCGGCGCTGGCTGGCGCTGGATCCCGACCCGCCGGCGCCGGATTCCCCGTGACCCGCCGCGGCGCGTGACCCAAATGTTACCCAGTTTCCGCTTGAGGCGATGCGGGGCCGGGTGTCTTGTTCGGGACCTGGACGCGCGCGATGGCACGCGCTCCCTGAACAACCGTCAACCATGCGCATCAAACCTGCCTGTCTCAGCCTCGTGTTCCTGCTGGCGGCCGCGGGGCTGCCCGCCGCGGAATTCAAGTTGGAATCCGTCATGCAGCAGGCGACCCGTGACCCGAAGCACGCGCCGCGCATCGTGGCCCGCGCGGCGCTGGAGAATCCGCGGTTCCTCCTGAAGATCGTGGCCGCGAGCGTCACCGCCTTCCCTGACCAGGCCGGTGAAATCCTCCGGCAGCTGCTGGTGGCGGCGCCCGACCTGGCGATTGACATCGTGCAGACCGCGATCAATGCGCTACCCAAGCGGGCGGTGGACCTGACTGCCGCCGCCGTCGCCGCGCTGCCCGACAAAGCCCCCGACATCATCCGCGCCGCCGCGGCCGTCGCGCCCGAGAATTTGCGCCAGGCTGTCGCCGCCACTCCGGTGGTCCCGGCCACCCGGTCTGTGGACGGCGACCGGCCGCATGTCCCATTCCCGGTGCAGCCGATCCGACCGGATGAAGTCAGTCCGTCCCACTGAGTCAGCGCAGGGATTCCCCCGATTGCTCCGTCCGGCTGCGCCCAGTTGGTTGGATTGAACCGATCTCCGGTTTACGATTAGATTCCCCTCCCGTGTTCCCTCCAGATCAACCTCCCGGCGCTTTCTCGTCCACCGCCCAGGTCACGGTAGGCCGCCAGCGCGGTTACATTTTTCACAGTACCGGCCAGACGGGATATTGCTTTGTCCCGGCCGACTGCGTTTATCCCACGGGTGCCGGTCATCAGGGGGTTGATGAAATCCGGTATTTCCTCAGCGGCTGGAGCGTGCGCAACATGCGCGCGGGCAATCTGGACGCCGACGGGGACTTTCTTTTTCCCGACATCTCCCACCCGGTAACCGAGGTGGACGCCCCGGCCGTGAGCGCCTTTCGCCAACGGATCGCGCGGGCCTGCCAGCTGGCGGCGGGTTCTGCCGTTTGAGCTTTGCCGGCTGCCGACCGCGGGATGTGTGACAGCCGGGTGACGGTTGCTTGACGCTCAGGTTAATTCCGGCCCCGGCACCCGCCGGTCACTTGACTGCCACTTGTGGCGGCGCACGGTGGGAATCGCAATGCGTCCGAGCATCAGGTCTGACGATTTTCCCGGCGGGTTTTCTGTTACCTCCCTGCAGGATCGTCTGTCCCGTTGCTGAAGCATCCCTATGGCCACTGTCATCTCCTCGTCCAATCCCAGGCTGCCCCGTTTCCGACGGTCGGATCCCCGGCAGATGCCGGCGGGCGGCGGGTCGGCTCCCGAGGCCCGGTCGTTTCCGGAGGTGATCCGAACCAGCCCGGTGCCGGTTGTCACCGGAGCCGCCGTGCCGGCGCCGGTCCCAGCGTCGGCTGTCAACCGCCTGAGGGTGCTGGAGCACGCGCTGGCCCAGCATGCGATGACGTTGCTGCGCAACCGGCACACCCCGCCGGCCCGCTTCCGCGAGGTTTGCAACCAGCTGCTCGTGATGCTGGTGATCGAGGCCGTCCGCGGTCTGCCGACCCGCGAGGAACCCGTCGAGACATCCGGCGGCCTCCATCTTGGCCAGATGCTGGCCAAGCCGGTGACGTTCTTCACCCTGGACCGGCACAGCCTCGGACTGGCGCATTGCATCGCTGATTTTCTGCCCAATGCGCAGGTGGGCGCCATCACGCTGGACCGCCCCTCGGAGGGACAGGGCATCGAGCCGCGCCTGCAGCTCAACCGGGCTCCGCTGCTGGACACCGCCTGCGCCATCCTGTTCGAGCCCGTCATCGCCAGCGGCACGTCGGCCGGCCTCGCCGTGGATCTGCTCCGCCGCACAGGCGCGAAGGAAATCATTCTGGTCAGTTTCCTCGGCAGCCTCGCCGGCCTCAGCCGGCTGCAGTCTTCCTACCCGGACCTGCAATTGTGGACCGCGGGCGTCGACGCGGAGCTCGACCCCAAGCGCGGCCCCGTGCCCGGGCTGGGGAATTTTGCCGAGCGGCTCTACGGCTGAGGCCGGTTCGCGCGGCGTTTGTGGGGCGAAGAAAGCCCCGGGAAACGCGTTACGGGCTGGTGACAACCAAGCGGCGGAAGGGTGAATTCCGGTGCGCCGAGTCGGCTCCCGCTTGACCGCGGCAAAAGCGACCATCGATAGTGCCCCTCTCGTGGGCTCAATGCGTCCAATCGTCCTCTGTCTCGCCCTGTTTGCCGCCAGCCTGGCGGTCACCGTCCGGTCGGCGGACGGCCCGCGGGCGGCGATCCCGAAGTTCGAGCTGCCGCCGATCGGGATGGGAGCCTCCACCAGCCAGTTCACCCCGGCCCAGCTCGCCTTCGTGCAGAGCTGGATCCGGCAGCAGGCGCCCGAGTGTCCGGTCGAGGCCAGCGCGGTCGTCGCGCAGAGTTTTCTCGAGGAGCTCGCGCTGCGCCATCCCGACAAGGCCGACCGCCTGCTCGCGCCGGATTTCCCGGCCGCCGCGTTCGAGCCGATGTTGCTCCGCCATGCGGCGGCCCGGCTCACCGCCGCGGCCCAGGCGCCCCTGCGCGAGAAACTCGCCGAGCGCCGCGTCGCGGCCCTGCTGGCCCGCGCGGGCCAGGGCCCGTCCGGCGCCCCCGGGCTCATCGCGAAACTGCGCGATACGTCGTCCGTGCAATACCGCCGCCTGCTCGAGGGCCGGCTCGAGGACGACGAAGTGCTGCCGCTGCTCCGCAAATCAGGCCAGCCCGCGACGGCGCCCCTCCCGCCCGGGCCCGCGGCCCCCAGGACCCTCACGGCGGCAGACATCGTTTCCGAGTATTCGCGGCACAACCAGGCGGGCTCGGCCCTGCAGCGGTTGCAGGGCTACATCATCGAGGCCCGGCTGGTCACCGCGACCGGCGAAGTCCAGCAGCTCGTCATCAGCCGGCTGCGCCCCGACCGGGTCCGCCTGGTGGTGCTGGCGGACGGGCTCACCCGCCTCACGCTCGGCGCCGATTCAGACCGGTTCTGGCAGCAGGCGGCGGGCGGCAAGGTGCTGTATGCGGCGGGCAAGGACACCGGTGAGCGCCGCTACCTGGCCGAATTCGCCGACCCGCTCTTCGTCAACGAGGGCTACACTTTCACCCGGCTGCCCGACGGGAGCGTCGACGCGAAGACCGTCCACCGCATCAAGGTGGAACGGCCCGACGGCTCAGGCTATGTGGCGTGGATCGAGCCGGGCACCTACCGGCAGATCGGCCGGGAAAATGCGGACAAATCGATCGCCCGCTACTCGGATTTCCGGGAAGTCGCGGGCGTGACCTTCGCCTACCGCGAGGAGATGACCGATGCGCAGGGCCGCAAGGGCGTGCTGGAGCTGACCCGCGTCACGCCCAATCCCGGCCTCGTCGCGGCCTACTTCTTCCCGCCGCTTGAGCCGGGCCTCGACTATTATCAGGTCGAGCGGTCGCTGGCCCGTCCCGCCGCGAATCTTGGCCTCCCCGTCTTGTCCCGATGAAACTTCCGTTTCTCCGCCGCACCGGCGCTGGCAACCGTGTTACCGTTGGCGACCGGCTGCGCCAGCTCGCGCTCCTGGGATTGGTCAGCCTGGCCGGCTGCTATCTCGCCGGCATCACGGGCGGCTACCTGTGGCTTCGCTATCAGCGGGAGGTGGAGGGCGTCAGCTTTTTCGATGTGGCGCTCCTCCGGGTGCAGCCGGTGCGCCGCGCCATCGGGAAGCACCAGTTCGGCCGGGCGAAGAAGGAGTGGGCCGCCAAGAACTACCAGGCCGCCTACGTCGCCTATGCCTCGGCCGTCCGGCAGGATCCGGACAATGTGCCGGGCCGGCTGGAGGCGGTGGACTTTCTCCGGGCCGTGGGTGCGCCCGTCCTCGCGCAGAATCTTCTGGAGGAAGGGTTGACGCGCGCAACCGGCGACCGGCGCCTGCTGGAGCCCGCCTTCAACCTGCTCATCAGCACGGGGGGGGACCGCCGGGCCCTCGAGTTGCTGCGGAAACTCTATCCCGCCGACCTCTCCGGTGAAAACGGACTCCTGCTTCAGACCTACGAGTTGCTGGCCACGCTGACCGCGGAAGGCCCCCTGCCGGCCCAGCAGCTGCTCGGGCGCCATCCCGCCCTGCTCCAGCACCCGCCGGCGGCGCCGGTCATCGCCCGGATCCTGTGGGAGAGAGCCGAGCGCGCGCAGGCCATCACGCTCCTCGCCGGCTATGTCGGGAATCAATCCGCGCCCTACGACGAATTTGTGCGGCTGGTGAACTGGCAGATTGCCGCCGGGCAGCCAGAGGAGGCGAGAAAGACGGCCGAGCGGGCCGCGGCGCGGTTTCCCGCCGACCTCCCGCCCAAGGTGCTCGTGCTCGAGACCCGCGCCATGGCCGCCGCCGACGGCCGGCCCGCCGCCGGGGAGATCGAGGCGTTTCTCCGGGAAAATTCCAGCCGGGCGGAGGCGCTCCCGCTGCTCGCCCAGCTGGCCGGCAAGCGCGGCTGGGTGGACCTCGCCCGGATCACCTATGAACTCGGGGTGGCGCGGCACGCCGACCTGATGCCGTTCGCGTTTTCCTACAGTGATGCGCTCATGACCCGGGCGCGTTTCCCGGAGGCGGGCGAGCTTCTGGCGCAGATGGCGGTGCAGGCGCCCGAGGACAACCTCGGCCTGGCGGTCCAGCTGCGGCAGCGCCAGATCATCGCCGCCGCGGCCGCGGGTGCGGTGGCGGACGTTCGCGAATTTGCGCGGCGGCTGGGTTCCCTGCTGAGCAACTATCCGGACGGGCTGGAGGCGTGTCGCCGACTGTTTCTGAAGCTCGGCATTCCCGATGCCGTGATTGAACTCGCGCCGCGCGCCAGCAAGCCCCGACCCGCCGTTCCCGTCCGCCCATAAGCCGGGTGAGGCCGGTCCTCCCGGCCTGAACGGGTCGCGCCGGCGGGGAAAATCCGGTGGCGCGGGGAAGCTTGTTCACGGCTCCGGAAATTTCGTCACCTCCGCGTTGCACGACATGTCACGAGATAGTTCCGGAATAGTCACTCCCGGCGCCTCAAGCTGACACATTGCTGGCCCATGCTGTCCCCGTCGGCGAAACCTCCCTTCACATCCACACTCTGCTTCCCCGCGACTCCGTTCGGTTTCACCTCATCTCGAAAACAAACACGTCAAACTCCATCAGGACAATGAAACTCATCAAAACACTCGCTCTGGGCACCCTCGCCCTGGCTCTCGCTAGCATGGCCTCGGCCGTGACGGTCAAAGTAACGGGTTCGACCGCCTTCCGTGCGTCCCTCTACGCCTCGATCATCAACCAGCTCGGCAACGGCACCGTGAAGGCCGCCTACGTCGGTTCCAGCCTCGCTGGCGCCAACCAGGCGGTATTCTCGAACGGCACCGATACCGTGCAGGCTTGCATGGCCGGCTCCGTCGGCGGCATCAACTGGATCGTCAACGATGTTAACGTCGCGACGGCTCCCGGTGGCAACACTGCCACGGCCTGGCTGAGCGTCTCCAACATCACGGGCGCCACGGCCACGGCCTCCTCCACGACCTCCGCGGTCACCGGTGGCTCGGTCGCCGCCTCTCCGGTCTGGGATGCCGCCTCGATCGCCGACTTTACGATGTCGGACTCGCTGCAGGACTCCACCCCGTATGATTCCGGCACCACGGGCATCACCCTCACGGGTGCCGCCGGCGGCAACCTCGGCGTCGTGCAATTCGTGATGGCGAAGGGCACCCAGCACCCGCTCATCCCGGCCGGCAGCTACAACGCCCTCACCAACATGTCGGCCCTCGCCTTCCAGAATCTCGCGAATCAGGGCATCGTTCCGCTGTCCTACTTCACGGGCGTCGCCACGGACAACGCCTACAACGTCGTGCTCGTCGGTCGTGACAACGACTCCGGCACCCGTCTGGCCACCACGTTCGAGACCGGCCTCGGCAGTGTTGACACCGCCATGTCCCAATTCCGCGCCTTCGATGGCGCCAACGATGTTGGCTCCGGCACCGGCGTGGTCGTCAAGAGCCTGACGGGCGTCCTTCCGCAGGCCGGCTACGCTTCCGGCAGCCAGGTCAAGAAGGTCCTCAATGCCGCGGTCGACAGCACCGCACTCGTTGGCGGCAAGCCGTTCATCCTCGTGGCTTACGTCGGCACGGGCGACAAGCCCACCGCTGCCGCTCAGGTTCTGACCTACAACGGCTACGCCCAGAACGCCACCGCCACCCAGAACGGCCAGTATAGCTTCTGGACCTACGAGCAGGCCTACTACAAGACCACCGACGCCGCCAAGATCGCCAAGATCGAGGCCATCGCCGGTGGCGTGCAGAGCACCTATGCCACGGTTTCCGGCGGCCTGCTGAATAGCAGCATGCTGGTCTCGCGCGGCTCCGAAGGCACGGTCGTGTTCTAAGCACTGACCGCTCCCATCTGTTAACCACCTAAATACTCACGAATATGAAACTGAAATCCCTCGCCGCCCTCGCGGCTTTCGCCACGGTCGCTCTCGCGGCCCAGGCTCAGTCGGCACTTGATCTCGTGGTCGGCTTCAAGTCCACCACGGCCACGAACGACGTCATGATCGACCTCGGTCAGGTCACCAACTACACGGCTCCCGGTTCCTACACGATCGGCAACTACAGCGCCATCCTCAGCACCACCTTCGGTGCGGGCTGGAGCACGTCGTCGTCCGTCCTCTGGGGCGCCGCCGCCACGTTCAAGGATATCGGCGGTAACAACGCCCTGTCCCAAAACTACATCACCAGCAAGTGGACGACCTCCAGCGGTACCCTCGGTGCCTCGGGTAACTCCGTGGTCTGGGGTTCGCAGGGCACCGGCCTGAACACGGCCAACACCGCGATCAACAAGGCCTACACGGGCATCGGTGGCACCGCGAGTAGCGGTGGCGTGGGCTACACGGTGGGCGTGGCTGAGACGATCGCGACCAGCAACCTCAGCTCCTGGAAGGCCGCCACGACGACCGCCGCTTCGGCGTTCAGCGTCTACACTGCCTCCCAGTTCAACAACACGATGGCCAACATCGCCAACGGCGGCTACTCGGTTTCCGATCTCTACCAGATCGGCAACACGTTTGCCGGCACGACGACCCAGTTCGTCGGCACGTTCGCGCTGTCCCAGGCCGGCGACCTGACTTTCACGGTCATTCCCGAGCCCTCCACGTATGCCGCCATCCTCGGCGTCGCGACGCTCGGTTTTGCCGCGATCCGTCGCCGCAAGCAGAGCGCCGAGACCCTGGCCTGATTGCCCTCGTTCTTTTGCCCGTTAGGTTGAGAGATGGCCCGGCGGTTGCGCCAGTTGGGCAGCCGCCGGTGCCTTCCCCCGACCAGCCCGGGAAAGGACTTGAGATCTTGAGCGGCCCCGCTCCGAAAGGAGCGGGGCCGCTTTCGTTTTTGGCGAATGCCGGCAGGACGGCCTGAGGTGCCGGATTCTTTCATTTCGCGGCGGCGGCCATGCGTGCGTTTTCCGTGTGACAATCCTGCAACAAGCCCCGCCTAGGCGGCGGCGCGAGCGGCGCGGTCTGCGAGGGAAAAACGCCCGATGTGTTACAATATTGCGCATGCGGTGACAGGACTTGAAAGCGCTGACCGCGGGGCGTTTTCTGCTCAGGATTTTCAACCCGGCGCCGATCACCACACGCCCGCTCCCGGCGGCCAGTGGGCGGCCCGCGCCAGCTGATCCTCGCTCACCGCCTTGCGTCTTCTTGCCCTCATTGTCGCGTCTTTCGCCTCCCGTCCGGTCCGCCGGCTTGCGCGGCTGGCCCTGCCCGGATCCCTGCTGTCGGCGACGCTGCTGGCCCGTGCCGGCGAGCCGGCCGCCGCGGACACGATCTTCATCAACGAGTATCGCGTGGAGGGAGTGCACAAGTTGACTCCGCTCGCGGTCGAGACGGCGGTTTATCCCTTCCTCGGGCCGGGCCGCAGCCGCGACGACATCGAGTCGGCGCGCGCCTCGCTCGAGGACGCCTATCACACGAAGGGCTACCAGACCGTCGCCGTGCAGATCCCCGAGCAGCCTCTCGCCAGCGGCGTCATCCGCCTGCAGGTGCTGGAACGCGCCGTCGGCCGCATGCGCGTGAAGGGCGCGAAGTACACCTCGCCGCGGAAGCTCAAGGCCCGCGCGTCCTCGCTCGCCGAGGGAACCGTCATCGATTTCAACCGGGTACCGGCGGATATCGTCGCGCTCAACCAGTCGCCGGACCGGCAGGTGACGCCCTCGCTGCGCGCCGGCGTGGAGCCGGACACGGTGGACGTGGACCTGGACGTGAAGGAAAAGCCGCCCCTGCACGCCGGAGTGGAAATCAACAACCGCCAGGGCCCCGACACCAAGCCGCTGCGGGTGAGCGCATCGGTCAGCGCCAGCAACCTCGCGCAGACGGGCAACGGCGCGGGACTGAGTTTCCAGGTGTCGCCGCAGGATACCAGCCAGGTGAAGGTTTTCTCCGGCTACTACCTGCAGCACTTCGCCGGCGCCGAATGGCTGAACCTCATGCTCACCGGGACAAAGCAGGACAGCAACGTGTCAACGCTCGGCGACACGGCGGTGGCCGGCCGCGGCACGTCGGTCGCGCTGCGCGCGATGTTCACACTGCCGGCGGGCAAGGACTTCTCCCACTCGGCCGGCGTGGCGCTGAACTACAAGCACTTTGACCAGAAGGTCAGCCTCGCGGCGACCGGCACGACGCCCGCGACCCTCGTCGTGACCCCGATCACCTACTGGCCGCTGGAGGGGAACTACGGGGCGACGTGGCAGACCAAGCAGGCGCTCACCGAGTTTAACGCGGCCGTCGCCGTGCACCTGCGCGGCCTAGGCAGCGACACGGCCCAGTTTGGCACCAACCGCTACAAGGCCGACGCCAACTACCTCGTCCTCCGCGGCGACCTTACGCACACGCACGAGCTGCCGGCGGGCTTCCAGCTCCAGGGGAAGATGCAGGGGCAGCTGTCGGACCAGCCGTTGCTCAGCGGCGAACAGGCCAGCGGCGGCGGCCAGGGCACGGTGCGCGGCTACCTGGAAGCCGAGGCCGTGGGGGACAGCGGCGTGTTCGGCAGCCTCGAGCTGCGCAGCCCGTCACTGCTGGGCGCGGTCAAGTCCTTCAAGGGGGAGTGGCGCCTATTCGTTTTTGCCGACGGCGGCTGGCTGAAGCTGCACGAGCCGTTGCCCGAGCAAAAGGACCACTACGATTTTCTCAGTTACGGCGTCGGCAGCCGGCTACGGCTGTTCGACCATTTCGACGGCTCGGTCACGGCCAGCCTGCCGCAGCTCAAGCAGGGTCAGACCAAGGCGCAGGACTGGCGCATCACCTTCAAGGCCGGGCTGGACTACTAAAACCGGCCACCCCCGAAAATCCAATCCCACCGTCGCACCCGTTTTCCCATGGGCACCAACCTGACACCCGTTAAGATGAAATCACCGCCTCGCCTCTGGCTGGCGGGCCTGGCGCTGCTCGCCTTCACCGCCACCGCGCACGCGGCCGCCGCCTGGTGGAACGACGAGTGGACACTCCGCAAGCGCATCGTGCTCGACCCGGCGGCGGCCGGGCCGGGCTTCAGCGAGGCGGTCGGGCCGGTGCCCGTGCTGGTCCGCCTTTTCGACGGCAATTTCCATTTTGCGAACGCCCAGCCCGACGGGAGCGACCTGCGCTTCGTCGCCGAGGACGGCAAGACGGTGCTCAGCCACCATTTCGAGAAGATCGATCCGCTGCTCAACGAGGCCTTTGTCTGGGTGAAGGTACCGGAACTGAAGCCCGGGGCGCAGACGGTGATCTGGCTTTATTACGGCAACACCAGCGGCAAGGCGGGCAAGGGCGAGGATGCCAAGGGCACCTACGATGAGAACACCGTCCTGGTCTATCATTTCGGCGAGCACGGCCAGCCCGCCTACGACGCAACGGGTAACGGCCACAACGCCCAGAACGCCGGCCAGGCCGCCGACGGCGCCATGATCGGCACGGGCCTGCGGCTTGACGGACACAGCGGGGTGCAACTCCCCGCCGCGCCCGCGCTGGCGACGATGGACGGCGGAATGCTCACCTGGTCGGCGTGGGTCAAGTATGCCGCGCCGCAACCGAACGCGGTCTTTTTCAGCCGGCAGGATGGTGGCCGCCTGTTTGTGGTCGGGATGGACAACGGCGGCCCGTTTTTCCAGGTCTCGTCCGGCGGCGCCGCGGTGCGCAGTCCCGCCGGCGCCCCGCTGACGGCGGGCAGCTGGTCCCATCTGGCGGTGGTGGCGTCGGGCACCCAGGTCACCCTGTATGTGAACGGCGACAGCTACGCTGCCGCCAGCACGACGCTTCCGGCCCTGAGCAGCGCCGCCCTCATCGGCGGGGAGGCGGCCGGCGGCGCCGGCTTCAAGGGCGAGCTCGACGAACTGGTGATCGCCAAGGTCGCCCGCTCCGCCTCGGCCATCAAAGTCGCGGCGCTCAGCCAGGGCAGCGACGCCGGCGCCAAGTTCATCACGGTGGGGGAGGACGAGCAGCAGACGAGCTGGCTGAATGCCTTCAAGACCGGCTACATCGGCGTCATTGTCGGCTCCCTGACCGTCGACGGCTGGGTCGTGATCGGGATCCTCTTCGTCATGTCGGTCATCAGCTGGGTCGTGATGGTCCGCAAGGCGACGTACCTGAACCGCATCGGGCGCGGCAACGTACAGTTCCTCAACGAATGGAGCCACATCGCCTATGATCTTTCCGCCATCGAGAACAACGAGTCCGAGGACGCGAAGAACATGGGCGGCCGGCTGAGCGGCGCCGACCACCGGGCCATGATCGACACGCCCCTCTACCGCATCTACCACATCGGCATCGTGGAGGTGCAGCACCGGCTGGCCGGTGCGCAGGGCGGGGCGGAGAAGGTCCTTTCGGCCCGCTCGATGCAGGCCATCCGCGCCGCGCTGGACGGCGGCCTCGTCCGCGAAACCCAGCGGCTCAACAGCTCGATGGTGCTGCTGACGATCGCGATTTCGGGCGGCCCGTTCCTCGGCCTGCTCGGCACCGTCGTGGGCGTGATGATCACCTTCGCCGCGGTGGCCGCGGCGGGTGAGGTGAACGTGAACGCCATCGCCCCCGGCATCGCCGCCGCCCTGCTCGCCACGGTGGCGGGGCTGGGCGTCGCGATCCCCTCCCTGTTCGGCTACAACTACCTCCTCACCCGGATCAAGGTCGTGTCGAGTGACATGCACGTCTTCATCGACGAATTCGTGACCAAGCTGGCCGAATTCTATTCCGAACCCGGCGAGTAACCCCCAACCCCGCGCACCATGCAAGTCCAAGCCGAGGACAAACCCTACGACGACATCAACATCACGCCGATGCTGGACCTGGCGTATGTGCTGCTGGTCATCTTCATCCTGATGTGCACCGCCTCGGTCGCCGGCACCAAGGTCAACCTGCCGCGGGCCAGCAGCGCCCCCGCTAGCCTCTCCAAGCCGAAGACCAAGGCGGTGACCGTGAACAACGAGGGCAAGATCTTCCTCGATACGATCCCCGTCACCCTGCCGGAGCTCGAGCAGAGGCTGAACCAGCAGAAGTCCCTGACGCCGGATTTCCCCCTGGTCATCCGCGGCGACAGCCTCACCCAATACCAGGCCGTGATGGACGTGATCGACGTGGCCGGTCGGCTCGGCCTCACGCAGGTCGGCCTGGCGACGAAACCCGCGAACAAATAGCCCGCCACCATGGACGACTACCGCCAGTCCGACTTCCGGGAGAAGCGGACCTTCTTCGGGAGGTTCGGTTTCGCCATCGGCATCCTCGGGGTGGTGGCGGTCGGCGTGCTGCTTTTCAGCAAAATGTTCAGCGGGGCCCAAAGCGCGCCGCCGCGCAAGCCGCAGGAGATGGTGATGATCAAGCCGGTGGCGCCGCCGCCCCCGCCGCCGCCCCCGCCGCCTTCGCCCATCCAGCCCAAGGAGCAGATGATGGAGCAGTCGCCGGTCGACGCGCAGGATGTGAAACCGGAGGCCGCGCCGGATGCCGCACCGGCGATCGGCACCAATGTATCCGGCAACGGTCCGCCCGACGGCTTCGGCCTCGGCAAGAACACCGGCGGGACGATCGGTGGCAGCCGCGGCGGCGGCAAAAGTGGCAGCCGCTTCGGCTGGTACGCCACCCAGGTGATCAAATCCATCAGCGAGGCGCTGGGCCGGAATCCCCGCACCCGCAACGCCAGCTTCAACATCAAGGTCAAGATCTGGGCCGATGCCGGCGGCCGGATCACCCGGGCCAAGCTGATGGAACTTACGGGCGTGCCCGAGGTGGACGAAGCCATCCGCGACGGGATCCTGACCGGGCACCAGCTGCAGGAGCCGCCGCCCGACGGCATGCCCATGCCGATTGTGATGCGGCTCTCCGCCCGGCGGCCCAACTGACGCGCCCCTTTTTTCTCCATGCCCAACCATCAACCTCGTTTCCCCCGTTCCCTCGCGGCCCTCATGGCGTGCGCCGCCTTCGCCGGGTTGCTGCGACCGGCCTGTGCCGCCAACACGGCAGCCGAGCAGGACTCCGCGGCCACCAACGCGACTGCCAGCCTGATCAGCCGCCTGGTCGAGCGCGGAGCCCTCACGCCCAATGATTCCCGGGACCTGCTGTTGATGGCCGAGGCGGACGCCGCGGAGGCGCGCGCGCAAAAGGCGCTGCTCGAGGCGGCCATCGCCCGCAACAAGGCGCTCGAGGCCATGCTCCAATACCGCCGGTCGTCGGTCGACGCCGGCCCCCCGGCGCGAATCAATGTCACTCATGCCAGTCCGCCGCCCGTGGCCGAGAGCGATGAGCCCGCGCCGGAGCCCGCCGTGGTCCGGCGGACCAGCCGGTCGCCGTCGTCGGCTCTGGTTGCCGCCGTGAAGGTTTCCCGGCCGGTCCGGGCCGAACCAACCGCCCCTGCGCGCGAGGAGCCGCCGGCGGCCGAACCCGCGCCGGAACCGGAGGCGCCCGCCCGCCCGCGGGTCACTTCTTCCGCCCCGGCGCCGAGCCCGGCCTCCGAGGCTCCCGAGGCACCGCTGCCCGGCGACGTGGTGCGCGTCACCTACGTCCCCGAGGTCGTGAAGTCCCAGTTGCGCGAGGAGATCAAGCAGGAGGTCCTGGCCCAGGCCCGCGAGGAGAAGTGGGCGACCCCGAACACCTTTCCGGAATGGGTGTCGCTCTTCCGCGTCTTTGGCGACCTCCGGGTGCGCTACGAGGGCATCCACTACCCGACGGGTAACGACAACGCTGGCGCGTTCCCGAATTTCAACGCCATCAACACCGGGGCGCCCTTTGACACGGCCGGCACGCTGTTCTCGCCCCAGCTCAATGTGGATCAGAACCGCAACCGCGCGCGGCTGCGCGCGCGCCTTGGCGCGGGCATCGACCTGGAACAGGGTTTCGCCGCGGGCCTGCGGCTCGCCACCGGCGACACCAACTCGCCCGTGAGCCAGAACCAAAGCCTCGGCGCCGCCGGCTCGGGGCAGGGTGGCAATTTCAGCAAGTATGCCGTGTGGCTCGACCGCGCCTTCCTTCGTTATGAGGCGGGCGGCCTGCCGGACGAGGATTTCTCGGTCAGCCTGGGCCGTTTCGACAACCCCTTCATGTCCACCAACCTCGTGTGGGCCGACGACATCGGCTTCGACGGGACGGTGACCCAGGGCCGGTTCTCCGCCGGCGAAGACATCACGCCCTTCTTCGCGGCCGGCGCGTTCCCCGTGTTCAACACCGACCTGAACTTTGCCTCGAACCAGCCCGCGAAATTCAAGAGCAACGACAAGTGGCTCTACGCCGCCCAGCTCGGCGTCACCTGGGACCTGGGCAAGGATTTCAGCCTCAAGCTCGGCGCCGCCTACTACGACTTCCACAACATCGAGGGCCGCCGGTCCACCGCCTTCGTGCCGCTCACGTCGGCCGACGCCGGCGACACCGACGCCAGCCGGCCGGCCTTTGCGCAGAAGGGCAACACCTACATGGCCCTGCGCAACATCACCCCGGGGCCGCTCAACAATAACGGCACGATCAACCAATTCCAGTATTACGGCCTGGCTTCCGAGTTCAAGGTGATGGCCTTCGATTTCCGGATGGATTTCAACCACTTCGAGCCCTTCCAAATCTCGCTCAACGGTGAGTTCGCCAAGAATCGCGGCCTCGACCGGGCCGGCGTCCAGACCCGCGCGGTCAACAACCTCGGGTCCCCCACGACCGCGATCCCCACCGGCGAATTCCTCGGCAGTGACACCGCCTGGCTGGTCGGCCTGACCCTCGGCGACGTCGCCCTCAAGAACCGCTGGACGTGGAACCTCAACCTCGGCTACCGCAAGGTTGGCTCGGATGCGGTCGTGGACGGCTTCAACGATTCCGACTTCGGCGGCGGCGGCACCAACGTCCAGGGCTTCACCCTTGGCGGCAATCTCGCACTCTCCAGCCGCATGCGGATCGGGCTCCGCTGGCTGAGTGCCGGCCAGGTCGCCGGCCCGACCTTCAAGAACGATATCATCCAGATGGATTTCAACGGCAAATACTGAACCCTCCCATGAAGATCCCCCGGGGCCTCCTCCTGATCCTTTCTCCCCTCCTGGCGGGCGTCGCGCTGCACGCCGCCGAGCCCGCCAACGACACCGCCGCGCTGCGCACCGCACTGCGCGACGCCACGCTGCAGCTGCGCACGGCCCAGGGCGATCTGACCGCCGCGCAGGCCGCACAGGCCGCCCTTGCCGCCGAGAACAAGACGCTTGCCGCCCAGGTTGAGGCGCTGAAAAAGCAGATTGCCGCGGACCGCGTGGCGGCCGAGAAGCCGCTGGCGGAACTGACCGCTCAGAACGCGGAGCAGAAGACGGCGATCACCCGGCTCAACGAGGCGCTGCAAGCGGCCAAGGCCGAGGGCGAGAAGTCCGCCCAGGCGGCGCGCGCCGCCGAGGCCCAGGGGGCGAAGCTCACGGCGGAAAACCTTGCCTTCGAGCGGCGGCTGGCGGACCGCGAG
>Ga0228698_1001041_pt1 | contig 15033 bp, 10 predicted proteins | sample McNCre117_Aug_MG_FD_178015 | JGI IMG/M metagenome (GOLD analysis project Ga0228698, IMG submission 178015) | Freshwater microbial communities from McNutts Creek, Athens, Georgia, United States - 1-17_Aug_MG | ecosystem: Environmental > Aquatic > Freshwater > Creek | place: USA: Georgia...
GTTCTGGACATCCAGAATGACGTCGCCAATTTTTTTGTCTGCCATGTTGGGTCTTTCCGGTGGGTGGCCCTGAGCGGGGTCAGGCGGCCGCCTTGACGGGGGCAAAGGTCTTGGAGTCCATCAGCTTGAGCGTGGCGCTCACGCTGCCGGTGCGGCCGTCTTCAAACTTGACGACGGTTTCAATGAACTGCTCGGCTTTGCCTTCGTACAGCGCTTCGACCAGCACCTTGTATTTGTCGCCAATGAAACCGCGGCGGACTTTGTTGGTGCGGGTCAGCTCGCCGTCGTCGGCGTCCAGTTCTTTGTGCAACACCAGAAAGCGGCTGATCTGGCTGCCCGAGAGCATGCTGTCCTGCGCCAAATCGGCATTGACCTTTTCAATGCACTCCTTGATGAGCTGGTACACCTCGGGCTTTTGGGCCAGGTCGGTGTAGCCGGCATAGGGCAGGTTGTGGCGCTCGGCCCAGTTGCCCACGGCGTTGAAGTCGATGTTGATCATCACGCACACCCGGTCGCGCTGGTCGCCAAACGCCACCACTTCCTTGATGTGGCTGAAGAACTTCAGCTTGTTTTCCACATATTTGGGCGCGAACATGGCGCCGTCGTTGGCACCCCCTTTGATGCGGCCCACGTCTTTCACCCGGTCGATGATTTTCAGGTGGCCGTGCGCGTCGATGAAGCCCGCATCGCTGGTGTGGTACCAGCCATCGGCGGTCAGCACCTCGGCGGTGGCCTTGGGGTTTTTGTAGTACTCCTTCAGCAGGCCGGGGGATTTGATGAGCAGTTCGCCGTTGTCGGCCAGCTTCATTTCCACACCTTCGCAAGGAATGCCCACGGTGTCGGCCCGGGCCTCGTGGTCGGGTTGGAGGCACACGAACACGGCGGTTTCGGTGGAGCCGTAAAGCTGCTTCAGGTTGATGCCGATGCTGCGGTAAAAGCTGAACAGGTCGGGGCCAATCGCTTCTCCGGCGGTGTAGGCCACCCGCACACGCGAAAAGCCCAAGGTGTTGCGCAGCGGCCCGTACACGAACAGGTTGCCCAGCGCGTACATGAGGTTGTCGATCAAGCCCACCGATTTGCCGTCCATTTTGGTGGGGCCCACTTTGCGGGCCACGTCCATGAAGGCGTGGAACATTTTGCGCTTCAGGTTGCCAGCGTCTTCCATGCGGATCATCACGCTGGTGAGCAGGCCCTCAAACACTCGGGGGGGGGCGAAGTAGTAGGTGGGACCCACTTCCTTCAGGTCGATGGTGACGGTGCTGCCCGACTCGGGGCAGTTCACCACATAGCCGCAGGCCAGCCATTGGGCGTAGCTGAAGATGTTCTGGCCAATCCAGGCGGGTGGCAGGTAGGCCAATACCTCGTCCGAAGCCCCCAGTTTGTCGAACCGGGCACCCACGTCTGCACGGTTCAGCAAGGTGAAGTGGGTGTGCACCACGCCTTTGGGGTTGCCGGTGGTGCCGGATGTGAAGAACATGGCCGCCACATCGTCCGGCTGGGCCTGGGCCACTTCCTTGGCAAAAAAGTCGGTATGAACGGCTGCGAAAGCCTGGCCTGCCGCCACCAGTTCGTCGATGGAGGCCAGGCCTTCTTCATCGTAATTGCGCAGGCCGCGCGAGTCGTCGTAATAAATACGGCCAAGCTGCGGGCAGTGCTCGCGGATTTCGAGCATTTTGTCCACCTGCTCCTGATCTTCCACCACCACAAAGCGCACTTCGGCGTTGTTGATGGGAAACACACATTCGGAGGCCACGGCGTCCTGGTACAACGGCACGGGAATGGCTCCTAGCGACTGGGCTGCCAGCATGGTGGCGTAGAGGCGGGGGCGGTTGGCGCCGATGACCACCAGGTGTTCTCCACGATGCAACCCGGCCTGATGCAAACCACACGCCATGCGTTGAACCAGCAACAACATGTCGGCCCAAGTGGTGGTTTGCCAGATGCCGTACTCTTTCTCGCGCATGGCAGCGCCCTGGGGCCGCTTGGCCGCGTGTTCCATCAGCAATTGGGGGAACGTGGTCCGCATGGAGTCTCCTGAGGTGCATGTGAAGCGCAACCCCAGCAAAGAAGGGCGCAGCTTGAACTGCGTGCATCGTAGGAACTACTTTGACGTTGTGTTGTCGTTTCGACGACAATCAAGGGTCATCCCTCCTAGGAGTTTCCCTAGATTTGGGAGCCTTGAAGCGGAGTTTGTCGCCGTGATGACCATTCCACCTTTGCATCAGCGTGCCCGCGCGCTGACCGATGATGAACTGGATTCAGTGGCCTGGCTGTCGGCCTTGACACCTGCTGAGCGAGAGCGGGCGGTGGCGTCGCTGGTGGTGTCGGAGGCCCGGGTGGGTGACACGATTTGCCGCATTGGCCGCAAGGCCAGCTACTGGTTTGGGCTGATCGACGGTTTGCTGAAAATGAGCAACGACGACTCGCAGGGGCCCGTCATCACCTTCACCGGAGTGGCCCCTGGGGGCTGGTTTGGCGAGGGCACGGTGCTCAAGCGCGAGGTGTACCGCTACAACATCCAGGCGCTGCGCAAAAGTCGGGTGGCTGGCTTGCCTGCCGACACATTTCATTGGCTCATCGAGCACTCGCTGGGTTTCAACCGGTTTGTGATGCTGCAGCTCAACGAACGGCTGGGGCAATTCATTGCCGCCCGGGAAATTGACCGGTTGAACGACCCCGACCTGCGGGTGGCACGTAGTCTGTCCACGCTGGTGAATCCCATTCTGTATCCCAACGTGGGCGAGGTGTTGCGCATCACCCAGCAGGAATTGGCGTATCTGGTGGGGCTGTCGCGCCAGCGGGTGAATGAGGCGCTGTCGTCCCTGCAGGAAAAAGGGGTGATCAAGGTGGAGTACGGTGGGCTGCGGGTGCTGGATGTGGCGGGCTTGCGGGCCAGTGCTCCGGTATAAAGCAGGCATCACCAGTTTGCAGGGGAATTCAATGTTCGGTTTGCGTTTTGATGGGGTCGGTTCTGCTGCCGTGCGTACGGTTCGTGTGGCGTTGGCGGTTTGCGGGGGGGGCGGTCTGGTGGGCCTGTCAGGCTGCGCCTTTCACGACTTTTTGCAAGAGCCTCGGGCCAATGAGTTGAAAGAGACGGTTCAGGTGCTCACAGAGGACGGTCGTCTGCTGACGGTTTTGGCGGCCAAACCCTGGGAAGTCAAAAACCAAACCCGCCCCACTGGCCTGAATACCGGTGAGCAACTGGTGGGCATGGACTACCGGGTATCGCGTGGCATGCTGTATGCACTGGGGCGTTCGGGTCAAGTGGTGGTGCTGGATGCCGACACGCAGCGCTGGCAACCGGTGGGCAACGGTCGCCTTCAAACCGCATTGGTGGGCGCTCGTTTTGGCGTGGACTTCAATCCCGCACTTGATCGCATTCGCGTGGTGAGCAACCTGGGGCAGAACCTGCGCCTGCATCCGGACACCGGTTTGCAGGTGGACGGCGATGCCCAAACACCTGGCCTGCAGGCCGATACCGACTTGCGATATGCCCCTGGTGATGCCGGTGAGGGCCAAAAGCCCGATGTCGTGGCCACGGCCTACACCTACAACGCGCAGAACGACAAGATCACCACCAACTATGTCATCGACATGGCGCGTGGCACCTTGGTGATGCAAGGCTCCAAAGAAGGAACTGAGCCGGTGGAGTCACCCAATTTGGGTGGGTTGCGCACCGTGGGTAGCCTGGGGGTGGCGGGCATCACCAATGCGTCGTTCGACATCAGCGATGTGCGCAACACCGCGCTGATGGCCGCGACCACTGAGGCTGATTCACGTACCCGTCTGTACCGCATCGACCTGGCAACAGGCAACGCCACATTACTGGGAACGGTGGCCGATGGTGCTCGTGTGGTGGGCATGGCCATACAACCATGAATCGGATGGGCGTTCTGTGGCGGGTCGTTGCTGGTGTTGTGCTCAGTGGTTGGATGGCCTCTGCTGCATGGGCTCAGAGCGTGCAGGTTCGGGTGCAAGACAGTGCGGGCCAGCCACTGGAAGGTGCGGTGGTTTTTTTGGATTCTGCGGAAGCGGTTCGCCGTGTGCGTCCGGTGGTTGGTGCAGAGGTCGTTCAGCAAAACAAAGCGTTTGCGCCATCGGTGTTGGTGGTGACTCGTGGCACGGCGGTGCAATTTCCCAACAAGGACACCTTGCGTCACCATGTGTATTCTTTTTCTCCCACCAAAAAATTCGAGTTGAAGCTGTATGTCGGTACACCGGCCAACCCGGTGCAGTTTGATCAAGCGGGTGTGGTGGTGCTGGGGTGCAACATCCACGACCACATGGTGGGCTGGATTCTGGTTGTAGACACCCCTTACTACGCACAAACCCGCGCCGATGGCTGGGTGACGCTGGAAGGTGTTCCGCGTGGCGACCATGTTTTGCGGGTTTGGCATCACCGCTTGCCAGTGGGGAACGAAGCACAGGCCCAGCGCATCAAACTGGCGGACGGTGCCTTCTCCGCCACGGTGATATTGAAGGACGCGCGGCCATGATCCAGGCGGCGCAGCGTTGGTGGGGGTCCAAAGGACTGGCGGTGCGGATTGTGGTCACTTCGCTGGTCCTGTTGCTGGTGGTTCAGATGTTGGGCTTTGGCATGGTGCGCCAGTCCATTTCTGAAAACGCTCGCGCCCAAATTGACCACGAACTCGCGGTGGGTGAGCGGGTTTGGCAGCGTGTGCTGTCGCAGAACGTCGAAAAGCTGGTTCTGGGTGCGTCTGTTCTGGCCGCTGATTTTGGTTTCCGTGAAGCGATTGGTTCGGGCGATGTGGAAACCATTCGCTCGGCGCTGGACAACCATGGTGCGCGCATTGGTGCGGGTGCCGCTGCTTATTTCAATGCCAATCTGGTGTTGCAAGCCTCGGGTCACATGGCAGGAGAAGCCCTTTCTGCCGCTGCTCTGACGGCCATGGCCGCCGAATTTCGCCGTACGGACCAGGCAGGGCGCGTGATGCTGGTGAGCGGCTTGCCGTATCAGTTTGTGATGGTTCCCGTGCGTGCACCGTTGGTGGTGGGTTGGGTGCTGATGGGTTTTCCCATCAACCAGCAAATGGCCGACGATGTGTACCGACTCATCGATGCGCATGTGGCCATTTGGGTGGATGCACAACCCACCCCGGCGGAAGAACGGTCGCGCACTCTGGTTGTTTCCACATTGGGAGATGACGTCGGCGAGCCGGTGAGTGGGCCGCAATTGCCGGGGAACAGCCAGTCGACCGTGATGCGACTGAAGGGGCAGGAGCTGTTGGTCAAGCCGTTGTTGAACCCGAATTGGGCCCATGGCATCACCGTTTGGTTGATGCGCTCGGTCGACGAAGTGATGGCCCCATTCGTCAAGCTGCAAAGTTTGTTGCTGCTGGTCACAGCACTGGGTTTGATGCTGTTCAGTTTGGGCAGTTTGGTGCTGGCTCGGCGCGTTACTCAACCGCTTTCGGTGCTGCTCCAGTCCACCCAGCGTTTGCAAGCCGGAGATTTTGAAACGCCGGTACCACAGTCGGGGCACACCGATGAAGTCGGGCGCCTGTCAGAAGCCTTTGACGGCATGCGACAGAGCGTTGCCCAACAACAAGCGGAAATTGCCCGCCTGGCGTTTTGGGACACCTTGACCGGTTTGCCCAACCGGGAGCAATTTCGCAGAGCAGTGGAGTCCGCCTTGCAGGACCCAGCACGTCCGGTCACGGTCATCACCCTGAATCTGGACCGGTTCAAGCATGTGAACGATGTATTGGGCTACCGTTTGGGCGATGAAGTGTTGCGCTCTGTGGCGCAGCGGTTGAGCCATGTGTCCAGGACACCGCGCGGGCTGGTTGCACGGTTGGGGGGAGATGGTTTTGCCCTGCTGGTGGACGAGGGGGGGCCTGAGAACAGCACCGCCGTGGTCGAGGAGATTGCCCGTTTGCTGGCCGATCCGTTGCAACTGGAAGGGCAAACCATCGATGTGTCCGCCAGTTTGGGCATGGCCACATGGCCCCTTCATGCGGACAACGCCGGTACTTTGTTGACCCGTTCCGAGATGGCCATGCACCAGGCCAAGGTCAAGTCGGTGGGCATGGCGATCTATAACCCCGCGCTGGATTCGTCCACCGCACAGAACCTGTCTTTGCTGAGTGATTTGAGGCGGGCGGTGGACCAGTCGGAATTGCGTTTGTTCTTGCAACCCAAAATTTCGGTGGCCACAGGCCGTGTGGTGGCTGCCGAGGCATTGGTGCGTTGGCAGCACCCACAACGCGGGCTGGTGCCACCCATGGCGTTCATTCCGTTTGCCGAACAAACCGGATTCATTCGGCAGCTGACGTTTTGGGTGCTGGAGGAAGCGGCCCGGCAGTGGGCCAGTCTGCAACGGGGTGATCAGCCCATTCGGGTGGCGGTCAATTTGTCCACCCGAGATTTGCTCGACCCCACGTTTGCCGATCGCCTTGCGGTGGTGATGGACCGGTATGGTGTGGCGGCGTCAGGGTTTTGCCTGGAAATCACCGAAAGCGCCATCATGGACGATCCGCAGAGGGCCCAGGCGACCCTGGATCAGCTTGCAGCCTGTGGATTCAAGTTGTCGATTGACGACTTTGGCACCGGCTATTCCTCGCTGGCCTATTTGAAAAGCTTGCCGGTGGGAGAGCTGAAGATCGACAAATCGTTCGTCTTGGCCATGGTGGCGCAGGACAGCGATGCCAAAATCGTTCGCTCCACCATTGACTTGGCCCACAACCTGGGCTTGACCGTCGTGGCCGAGGGTGTGGAAGACGCCACTATTTTGCAAGCGCTGCATGAACTGGGTTGCGACGAAGCACAGGGCTACCACGTCAGCCGCCCGGTGCCAGCCAGCGAATTCATGGCTGTGTGTGTCCAGTGGGAAAGTCGCCTGCAGGCAGGGGATTCGGCGATCTGAAGCGAACGGCCCGACAATGTGGGCATGACCGAACGCAAGTCCCTCAGCCTTTCTCCGCAACAGCAACAACTGCGTCAGCAGCGCCAAACGGCCATCGACCGGTTGAAAAATCCCAAGCCATCTGCCTCTGATTCATCGGCGGGTGCCCGCTCAACAGGGGCCAAGCCGCCCGGAGATTCTGCCAAGCGTTCTCAGCAACCCATGCAGACGCGCACTGCCCAGCCTGCCCAGCAGGGTCGCCGGCAGCCTGGCTCAAATTCCGAAGCAAATGTTGCCCGGCCAGCCGCTGCACGGCCTGAAACCACCCCCATTCCTCCTGTTCCTCGTCGGGTGACGGCTGCAACAGGTCAGGCTGTGCGGGTGGTGGCGCAGCCTGGTGTTGCAGAGGGCATCCGCCTGAACAAACGCATGGCCGAACTGGGGTTGTGTTCCCGCCGCGAGGGCGATGCCTGGATTGAAAAAGGCTGGGTGACGGTGAACGGCGCAGTGGCCGTCATGGGGCAACTGGTGCAGTTGCTGGACCGCATCGACATTGCACCCGAAGCCAAGGGCCAACAGGAACAGCAAGTCACCATTTTGTTGAACAAGCCGGTGGGGTTTGTGTCGGGTCAGGCGGAAGATGGTCATCCACCTGCCGTCACCCTCATCAACCCACGTACGCATTGGTCGGGCGATACCAGCCGCATCCGCTTCAATGCCCACCAGCTGAAAGGCCTGGCTCCGGCCGGTCGGCTGGACATTGACTCGGTCGGCTTGTTGGTGTTGACGCAGGATGGCCGAGTCGCCCGTCAGTTGATTGGTGAAGACGTCGAAACCGAAAAAGAATATTTGGTGCGGGTGACCTATGCCACCGTGCAAGGCGAGGTGGCACAAGATGTTCAAAGTGCTTTTCCGCCCGAGCAGCTGGCGTTGTTGCGCCATGGACTGAGCCTGGACGGCGAGGCTTTGAAACCCGCCCGGGTGGACTGGCAAAACCCGGAGCAACTGCGATTTGTGCTCACGCAAGGCAAAAAACGCCAGATTCGCCGCATGTGTGAGCAAGTGGGCCTGAAGGTGGTGGGCCTCAAACGCATTCGCATGGGGCGTGTGGTGCTGGGCAACTTGCCTACTGGGCAGTGGCGCTATCTGGGGCCGCACGAGCAGTTTTGACTGCCTTTGTGTGCCCGTCGGCGGCTAGGGCCAACAGATGGCTGGCGTGCCGGTGGCCCATGCAGAGCCCCCCTTGAATTGGGGCGGCCTGCCCCCAGCTTGCACAAGCTGAGAAAGCAGATGGTGCCAAGCGTGCACCGCCGCGTTCCGTTCTTCAAACCCATTTCCCCATTGACTTGGCAATACCCATGAGCAAGCAAACCCTCTCCTTCCAGGCCGAAGTTGCACAACTGCTGCACCTGGTCACCCATTCGCTGTATTCCAACAAGGAAATTTTTGTCCGTGAGCTGGTGTCCAACGCCTCTGATGCCTGCGACAAGCTGCGCTTCGAGGCGCTGAACAACGCCGCCCTGTATGAAGACGCGCCCAACCTGGAAGTGCGCATCGGTTTTGACAAAGAGGCCAAAACCCTCACCATCACCGACAACGGCATTGGCATGAGTGCGCAAGAGGCCATTGACCACCTGGGCACCATTGCCAAAAGCGGCACCAAAGACTTCATGAGCCGCCTCAGTGGCGATCAAAAGCGCGATGCGCAGCTCATCGGTCAGTTCGGTGTGGGCTTTTATTCGGGCTTCATCGTGGCCGACAAAATCACCGTCGAAAGCCGCCGTGCGGGCCTACCGGCTGCCGAAGGCGTGCGCTGGGTCAGCGGTGGCACCGGCGACTTCGAAGTGGAAGCCATCGACCGCCCCACACGTGGCACCAGCGTCACCCTGCATCTGCGCGACGACGCGGGCGAGTACCTCAGCCACTGGAAGCTGAAGTCCATCGTCAGCAAGTATTCCGATCACATCAGCCTGCCCATCCTCATGCAGAAAGAGGAATGGGACCAGGAAAAGAGCGAGCATGTGAAAAAGGACGAGTGGGAGTCGGTGAACTCTGCCAGCGCACTCTGGACTCGCTCCAAAAAAGACATCACCGAAGAGCAGTACGCCGAGTTCTACAAGAACATCAGCTACGACCAGGAAGCCCCGCTGGCCCACAGCCACAACCGGGTGGAAGGCAGCACCGAGTACACCCAGCTGCTGTACATCCCGGCCAAAGCTCCGTTTGATCTGTGGAACCGCGACAAAAAAGGCGGGCTGAAGCTATACGTGAAGCGCGTGTTCATCATGGACGAGGCCGAAGCCCTCATGCCCACCTACCTGCGCTGGGTGAAGGGTGTGGTGGACTCTGCCGACCTGCCACTGAACGTCAGCCGTGAGTTGCTGCAGGACAGCCGCGACGTGAAAGCCATCCGCGAAGGCAACACCCGCCGCGTGCTGGCCATGCTGGAAGACCTGGCCAAAAAAGACAAACTGCCAGAAGCTACCGATGCCAACGGCGTGACCGACGTGCTGAGCGCAGAAGAAAAAGCCGAGGCCGAAAAGGACGTGGGCAAATACACCCGCTTCTATGCCGAGTTCGGTTCTGTGCTGAAGGAAGGCCTGGGCGAAGACTTTGCCAACCGTGACAAGCTGGCCAAGCTGCTGCGCTTTGCGTCCTCCACCACCGACAACATGAACGTGGGTTTTGCCGACTACAAGGCGCGCATGAAGGAAGGCCAGGAGGCCATCTACTACATCACCGCCGACACGCTGGCGGGTGCCAAAAACAGCCCGCAGCTGGAAGTGTTCAAGAAGAAGGGCATTGAAGTCCTGCTGATGACCGACCGGGTGGACGAATGGGCGCTGTCCTTCCTCCACGAGTTCGATGGCACCCCGCTGCAAAGCGTGGCCAAGGGCGCAGTGGATCTGGGCAAGCTGCAGGACGAAGAAGAAAAGAAAGCCGCCGAGGCGGCTGCCGAAACTTTCAAACCCCTGCTGGAACGCCTGAAAGAGTCACTGAAAGACAAGGCCAAAGAGGTGCGCGTGACCACCCGTCTGGTCGATTCCCCCGCCTGCCTGGTGGTGGAAGACGGCGACATGTCCAACCAGCTGGCTCGCATGCTCAAGGCCGCTGGCCAGAAAGCCCCCGACAGCAAGCCCACGCTGGAAGTCAATGCCGAGCATGCGCTGGTGAAAAAGCTGGATGGCTCAGTCCATTTTGACGACTTGGCGCACATCCTGTTTGACCAGGCGGTGCTGGCCGAGGGCGGCTTGCCCGAGGACCCGGCTGCTTATGTGCGCCGTGTGAACGCCTTGCTGATTTGAATCGAGGATTTTTAGCCTTCTACCGCTTTAATTCATTAAAGAGTTTGCTATATAAAATGGGCCTTTGTTCCTGGGGAAGCAAAGGCCCATTTTTTTGATGCTGCATCGGGGTAAACCGTGTTGCCAAGTGGGTGGGTCGTTGGCAACCTTGTGGTGGGAGGTGCATGCATGCACGCAATCGAAGGGATTTACCTGGCCTCGTTCTGGTCCAGCCAGATGATGGAGGTCAACCTGCTGGTGTTCATGAACCTGGTCGGCGCGCTGCTGCTGGGTTTGCTGGTGGGATACGAGCGTTCGTACCATGGACGGGCGGCGGGTATGCGCACTTACGGCATTGTGTGCATGGCGTCGTGTGCGCTCACGGTGTTTGCGGGGTTTCCTGAGTATTGGTGGGGTGGCCATGGGGTGGTGGGGCCGTTGTCTTCCGGGGGGACAGACCCAACCCGTGTTATCCAAGGGGTGGTGACGGGTGTTGGTTTTCTGGGGGCCGGCCTCATCATGAAGGAAGGCTTGAACATCAGCGGCCTGACCACCGCTGCGTCCATCTGGGCTTCTTCCGCCATTGGGGTGATGGTGGGCATTGGTTTTTATGGCGCCGCCATTTTGCTGGCGGTGTTGTCGGCTTCGTTGATGATGTGGGGTCCCAAGCTGGAAATGCGCTTGCCGTCGCGCCGGGCCATGGGAGTGAATCTCTCGTATTCAGATGGTGTGGAACCGGATGAAACGGCGTTGAAACACGCCATGCGTGAATGGGGCTACATGGTGGCTGAAGGCACGTTGCAAATTCAACGGTCCCAGCACCAAGTGCACTGGCAGTTTGTCATGGTGGCCGTGCGCACACATCCCAATCCCAGTTCGCTGTTTGAATTGTCAAGAGGATTGCAGCAGGTGGCGGGCGTGGCCACGGTGAAAATCAGCCATGCGCGCAATTGAAGGATGGCACGTCCAGATCAGGTGAAGTTGCGGTGGGTTGATCTGGGCTGGGTGGATGTTCAAAAAGGGAGTGAGAAATGTCAAACAATCAGGGCACCGGGCTGGTTTGGCTGGCGACTGCAACAGGGATGTTGCTAACCGTAGCGGCCATGGAGGTATGGGATGCCGTGGACTATGTGCAGGATTTGCCGACGCACAACCTTGGGATTTCAACCCCTCAGCCCATGTTGCATGTGGCCAATCCTTCCGCCACGTTGCAAACCGGGAATCCGTTGTTCAGAGTGGCTCACTACTCGATTGCACCGGGTGAGGCTTCTGGTAGTGGTGTGTGGGCCTGCGATGGGCCCAGCACCTTTGAATGGAATTTTGGTTCGGACGAGGTGGTCTACCTCATTGAAGGTGAAGTGCAGGTGTCGTATCTGGGCAAGCAGTTCACCATCCGGCCTGGTGAAACCTCGCTGTTCCTGCAAGGCACCTCTGCGGTGTGGCATGTGCCCAACGGGTTGCTCAAGTCCTACACCTTGCACCACCCACCGTTGCTGGTGCGTTTGTGGCGCAAATGGAAAGGCCCGGTGCGGGCTCAAACGCTGGCTTGAACCGCCAGTGCCACACGCAGCACTTCGTTCAGTAATGCAGATCTGGCGCTGGGCGAACTGAGCATGTGGTCGGCGTCGTCCAGCACCACCAAACGATGGGTGGGCGACAGTCGGGTGAATCCGTCACCACTGGCACCAAACGGCACGCTGAACACATCGCGCCCTTCATCGTCGGCGCTGTAAATCACCGTGACCGGTGTATGGTGTGCAGCCAGGCGCCGAAAACCTTCTTGCGTGCGAGTCACGGGGTCGGTAGGCCATGCGCCCGGGTCGGCGGAGGCGCTGCGATGGGGCTGCAACCGTTGCCCCATTTGGGCCAGGCGGCTCTGGGCCATGGTGGCAAATTTGCGAACAATGGGTTTCAGATTGATTTGCCCACTGAACAACCGTTTCCAGGTCTCGGCCTGGAAGGCCAGTTTTTTGTAGCCTTCCACCGAACGGGTGGTGGGTTGGGTTCGTTCTTCCACGCGCACACCCTGCGGCCAGTCGAAAGCCGGGATGTTGACCAGCACCAGCCCTCGAACGTTGGCATCGCTGCGCGCTTGCCGGAACGCCCAGTAGGTACTGCTGCACGAACCCAGCAACACCACCGGTTGTTGGCTTGCCACCCATTGCACCACTTCGGCATAAATGGGCTGCAGTTCATCGCTGTACAGCGGGGCGCGGGGTGGGTTGGGCATGGGCGGGCTGTCGCCCCAGCCGGGGAGGTCAAAGCGCAGGCTGTCGATGCCTGCTTGGGCCCATGTTCGGGCCAAGTCCACCCAGTCGCGGCCCCAGCCGGTGTGGGGGGTGCGCCCGGTGTTGCACATCAGCACCACCGGGCGTTGAGCCATCGGTTGCCCGGATGCCGACGCGCGACACCAGACACCCGCCATGGGCATGGAGGTGGGGATGAGGGTGGCGGTTTCAGTGAAACCTGGGCCGCACAATGCCGCTGGCGGTGTGGGCTCGATGCGGAGGATGGCTAAATGGGTGGGCAACGATTGACCCCACTGCAACATCTGGCTCCACAACTTGGTGGGGTGCTGGTTGTGCAAAGGATTGCCAATGTGCGCGGCCAGATCGCCATAGGGTACGCGGGTCACGGGCAGTGCCGGTTGCCACAGGCTTTCCCATTGCGTCAGCCCACGTGATGACTGAGCGGTTGCCAGGAGTACGGTTTGCAAATCGGCGGGCGGTGGCAGGGTGGTGACATCGGCCTGGGTCAGCGCAGACTGAATGGATTCCCCCCAGGCCAGACCCAGGATGCGGAGATGGTCGGCTCCCGGGTCGGCCAGTGTTTTGAGTTCGCGCAAATAGGGTTTGCCTTGCAACACAGGGGCCAACAGGGCCAGGTGTTGTACCTGGGTGGTGCCTGCCGCAGGGTGACTCCCGTTGGCGCTGCTGCGGCGTTGCAAGACGCTCAACGCCACCAGCGCGCCCAGGCGGTGAGCCAGCACGGCCACCGAGCTGGACTGGGTGTGTTGGGCGAGGAATTGGATGGCTGAATCACCCGCTTGCAACCATTGTTCCCAGAGACCGTCATCGGTCAGGTTGCCGAGGGAGTCGCCGGTGCCGGGCCAGTCGAAACGCAGCACCGTGTGGCCTTGTTGGCGCAGGTCGTGCGCCAACAAGGCCAGGCTGTGGCGGGCACACAGGTCGTCGGTGCCCACTGGGCCAAAAAACACCACCGGTTCGCGTCGGGGCGCTTCAGATGGCGGTGTGTACAGCCAGCCGCAGCAACCGTTCCAGGCAACGGGTTGAATCAAAGGGAGCCTCCATAGGGCACGGGCGCGATGGCGTTGAGTGCAGACACGGTGCCTTCGGGGAAGGTGGAAGCACCTTCTCTGGCGTGGAGCTCAACAGAGCGGGTGTGCCCGGGTAGCAGGTGGAAATGGTTGTCCGACGGGCGGTGGGTGGCATCTTGAATGTGGACAAACCGCGCCAGCGTGTCACATTGCAGGTCCAGCCACCACTGGCCTTCAGGGTCTTGGCGGGGGTGGGCGCGCAGACCCAGGTGGTGCTGTTCGTTGTTCAACCCCAGTGGGAAATGCACCGCTTGCAGCACGCTCTGTCCGGGGCAAGTCGGTTCTGCCCAAACGGCCACTGCGTCGTGGGCGGGCGGGCCGAACCGGAAGGCGTAGGTCACATCGGCAAACGCACCCAGCACATCGGTGGCGTTGAGGGTGGTGGTGCAGTGGGCGGCCACCTCCACCGGGCGGCTGCCTTGCGCCACGGGCTGCCTGCCGTGTTGCAGCAGTTGCACGTGCAACGTATAGCTGGCGGGCACAGAGCGGTCGTTGACCAGGTGGATGTCCAGCCCGTCGTTGCCTTCATCGGTCAGCAGCAGGGCAACGGGTTGGGAGGCGTGGGCAAAGCCCCAGGCGGCCGCTTTGGGCTCGCCGTCGTGAGCCAGCAGTCCCCAGCCTGCACCGGGTTGCAGATCACCTGCCGTGAACACCAGCGCGCCGCGGGTGTGGGTGGCCGGGTTGCGCCATTCCGACAGGGTTTGGTGCAGCACATGGGCCGATACCGCCCGCGAGAGGGCGAGGTAACGCTCGGGGTTTTCCCGGCGCAATGCCAAGGGGGAGACGCCGAACAGGCGCTCCAGATAATGGTCGCGGGTGTCTTCAAAGTCCCAGCTGGCGTTGCGGTCGCGCGGCACGCCTTGCTTCCAGAGGGGGTGGTGCACCGCCGGTACGCCCAGCTGGCGCAGCGATGCAGGCTCCGGCACATGGGCCAGTGCCAGGCATTCAGCGGCAAACCGGGGCGCGGTGCGACGGGCGTCTTCCAGCGGGCGTTCGTAGGCGCCCACGCCAAAGCAGTGGGACACCCCTTCGCGCACCGAGAACGGCAGGCTGCCTCCCCAGGGTGTGTTGGGTAAAACAAGGGCTCCAGGGGCCTTATCCGTGCACCAGTCGGGGAAAGTTTGCTCTAAAAATGGAGTGCTTCGTTTGGCTGGTGGCAAGCCCAACATGCTGGCTTGCTGGTGCATTTCGCTGCCGCCGCACAGCACCACCAGGCTGGGGTTGCCGGCATGCGGAACAATCTGGGCTTCCCATTCGCGCTGCATGTCAGCGGCAAAGGCCGGGTCAGCAAACGGGTAGTCGAAGTTGGCCAGCATCAGGTCCTGCCAGACCATGATGCCCAGCGCGTCGCAGGTGGCGTAGAAGTGTGCGGTCTGGTAGCAAAACGGGCCAGCCAGCCGCACCATGTTCACGCCCAGCTGTGCCAGGGTGTGCAAGCGCTGGAGGTGGGTCGCATCGTCTGCCGGGTGCAGCAGGTTGGCGGGTGGGAAGGTGGCTCCCCGGGCAAACACCGGTACGCGGTTGACCTCCAGGCCAAAGCCTTTGCC
>Ga0228698_1001042_pt1 | contig 15029 bp, 20 predicted proteins | sample McNCre117_Aug_MG_FD_178015 | JGI IMG/M metagenome (GOLD analysis project Ga0228698, IMG submission 178015) | Freshwater microbial communities from McNutts Creek, Athens, Georgia, United States - 1-17_Aug_MG | ecosystem: Environmental > Aquatic > Freshwater > Creek | place: USA: Georgia...
CGCCTCACGCCGCTTGGCGATCATTTGGTTCGCAGCCGTGACGCCGGCATCGTAACGGGCCTGGCGCTGCGCCGCGCGATCGGCTTCATCCTGCCGTGCCGCCATCGCCCATGCCACGTCGAGGGCTTCCCGATCGGCACGCAGCTGGTCGAGGTGCGCCTTCGCAGCCGTCACTTCCTCGGTTTTGGCGGCCCCGGTCTGGGCCTTGAACGCCGCCGAATGATACGCGTCATCGGCCAACTGAATGGCGCGGTCGAGGTCGGTCTTGCGCTGGCCGACTACCTCGGCGGTCAGAGTGATCGCGCCCATGTCAGCGGCCTCCCTGGCGCGGAGGAAAGTTCGTGCGCGGATCGGTCCGGTTGGGCCCCGGATTGGCAGGGGTGCGGTTGTGACGAGGAAGCTGGAAGGGCGCTGCCGTAGTGGGGCGGCCCGAGTTTCCGGATTTGGCGGCCATGGTATTGGCTCCTGTCGATCGCCCGGCACCGTGCCGCGCTTAGATCGTCAGGGACGATATGGTTGTTCCGTCAGGGCTTGAATCGCGGCAGGTTGCTCCCCCATCCGGAGCCGGGTCGCGAGGATACGAATGGGGGAGCGAAGACGGGCCCTTTGTCACGAGGAACCCAAGTCGCCTTCATGCACTCGATTGCCATTCAAATGTGAACGGCCGCTTACTGCGATCGCGATTTTTTACGAATGCAATGCAGTCGCAATTGTCGATCTCCGTGAATACCGCCCATGTTTCCAAGCGTTCCGATTCCCAAGCGGCGCACCAGGCGACTTGCCCCCATGCATGTAGCACCGCCCGTTCTTCATGCCGTGGCGCTGGCATACGCCGCCGTCTCGCGTCTTCGCGCCGCAGATCATTCGCCGAGTTCCGCGTAGCGATCGATCGGCCAATCTGGAATCTGGAAATCACTCGGCCCGAAGTATCCGAAAGCGTCGACCGGCATCACGAACTCGGCAAAGGTGCAGGCCAGCGCGTCGGCGTCATCCGGCGACGGCAGCCCCCGCGACTTCATGTCCTTCTTCGCCTCTAACTGGATCGAGACCTGATCGGCCGCGTAGCCATATTCCGGCCCGGTCAGGTCCGCTTCGAGATCGTCGCAATCCGGAATCGCCCCGCTCACCAGCCAGGCGCGCATGTTCGCCCACATCTGAGCGCGCTTGTTCGCGGTGCGCACCTTCACGTCGCCGGCCCAGCTGGCAGTCCCGCCCTTGCCGCCAAACCAGACTTCAATGACGTTCTGCACGCCCAGCTGCCGAAGTCGATCGATGACCGCGGCACCGATGTTTCCCGCATCAACGAACACCGCCGCCGGCTTCCAGCGCTGCACCTGAATCGCAATGTCGCCAGCCAGCGTCATTGCGTCCTGATCGTGCCAGCGGTGCCAATCCCTGCTGCGTGCATCGCGGCCCTGCCTGATCGCCAGCGTCGAGTGATCGTTACCGAACCGCGCGCAGTCGACGCCGAAAATCACCGGGTCCGATACGAGCGGCGCCATCTCCCGCTTGCGCGCCGCCTGCACCACTTCGCTCGATATGAACTGGTTTGAGCCAGCGCGCGGGAATTGGCCTTTGACGCGCACGCGGACGAAATCGCTGTCCTCGCCGTAGGCCTCGATCCACGCCTGCAACTGCGCCTTGTTCGTGCGCTTCACTTCCCGGCCGTCAATCATGCGGTGACGCCACTGCGTCCGGAACCTGCCTTGGATCGTCTCGCGAAAACGCCCGGTGTTGCGCGTGGGGTTACCGTAGGCGAGCCAGAGGATTTCTGTTCCGGCATCGGTCAGCGCGCCCGATGCGGTATCCCAGATCGGATCGATGATCGACGACGCCTCATCGAACAGCAGCATGATCCGCTTCCCGGCATTGTGCAGGCCGGCGAACGCTTCCGGGTTGCGATCGGACCAAGGGATAGCATCGAAGCGCCAGGTCTTTTCGTGACCCGGCTCGGTCGAGTGCAGCGACGTGGCTTCGAGCACGAACATTTCGCGCAGGCACGAGAACTGCAGCAGCCCGTACCACTTCGCCAATTCCGGCCAGGTCTTGTTGCGCAACTGGCCTTCGGTGTTGGCGGTCACGACGCCGCGCGCATCCTCGTGCGTCATAGTCGCCCACAGCACCAGCCACGCCACCTCGCTCGATTTGCCGATGCCGTGGCCCGATGCCGTCGAATCGAAATAGGGCGTATGCGGATTGGCGCACAGATGATCCCCGATCGCCGTCAGCTGTTCCCGCTGCCATTCGTCGGGGCCATCCTCGTTGGCAAGCGAGGTGCCTTCGACGCCCCAGGGGAACGCCCACAGGACGAAGCCGAGCGGATCGTGGGAGAAGCGGCCGAGATCGGCGATTACCTCGCGGCGGATTTCGTTGGGGGTCATGGGCCGGTGATGGAACCGGCGCGCATGGGGTTGAATCGCGGGTGACTATCCTGCATCCCGCCATGAGCCATTAGGCTGACCGGGTGATTGCTATGGCCGAGAACTGGGTTTGGATTGGTATTCTTGCCCTTGTGGCTTGGTGGATTACCTCTCGGTTCCGAGAACGGAAATTGCTCGCGCCAATCGACCCGGTGGCCCAAGGCGCGCCGCTTATCCCTAGCGACGACGAGCGCAGCGTACGTGACGCATTGGACGCCCGCGACGCGGTTGCCGATCAGTTCTTCACCGATTCGCAGGCGCGAGCTGAGGCGGAGAAGTCGGTCGCAGAAAAGCTGAACCGTGCACGCCAGATCGTTGAAGAGACTGGACTTGATGAGGCCGTTCCACGGCTATGGACACGGGTTCAACATTGGAGGTCATATGATGGCTCTTTGGTCGCCGACGACATACTGCCAGAATTCGAGCAAGTGGGCGTCGGGGGCAATCGGGATGAGCCTTGGGTCGGTTGGACATGGCGGGGCCAAGGCTACAAGATTTGCTGCCGCGACCCCTATGGCAATCCGGAGATTGGGCTCTCCGTGAATGGCGCTGCTGTGCTAGCCGTGTCGTGCTCCGTTTCAGGGGACCCTTTGCAATATCGCTTCTCCAGCCTCTCCGCCTTTGTGGTAGGGCCTTGGATGGCAGAGGTGGTCTGGATGGACGGCACACTCGAAAGAAGTGCCAGTCAATTCATGCATGAGATGATGGCGGAATTTGATCGAGAAGCGGCGAGACGTATCGATCTCGGTGAAAGTGCCGCAAAGTCCAATCAGGATTAGCCCAACCGCCCAATCAAATTCCGCACGCTGGACGCATGCCACTTGCCGCCGCGCGCCGTGACGAACCCGCCATCATTCAGCGCCGCAGCAATGCCAGGCAGGGACGTGACGCCGCGCGCGCGCAGATCATCGATCACCGGGCGCAACTGTGCTGCGCGATCTTCGGCACCGGCCTTGATAGCATCGAGTGCCGCCGCATTGCCCCGCTGAGCGCGCAGGAGGGCCGCCGCGCCATTCGGGTTGCCCAGACGCTGCCCACGCGCCTTGGCAGCCTGTAGCGCTTCCTGAGTCCGCTTCGAGATAGCTTTGCGCTCGGCCTGTGCGACGGCGGCCATGATGTGCACCGTCAACTCATTCGCCTCTGGCATATCGGCCGCGATGAACTTGACCCCGCTCTCTTGCAGCGCCGCAAGGAAGGCGACATTGCGCGACAGGCGATCCAGCTTGGCGACAACCAGCGTGGCGCCGGTGACGCGCGCCCGGTGAAGCGCCTTCGCCAGTTCAGGACGATCGGCACGCTTGCCACTCTCAACCTCCGTGTAAGGCGGCGCGACTATCTCCCAGCCCCTGCCGGCACATAGCGATTCCACGGCCTGCTGCTGCGCTTCCAGGCCCAATCCTGAGCGGCCTTGAGCCTTGGTCGAAACACGATAGTAGGCGACTGCTTTCATGGCACCGCACCCCATACAAAACGGACTAACGAACGTTAGGCGATTTTGTATGGGGCTGCAAGTGGCTCGGATGGTGACTCATTAGCCTATGCGGTGTAGGATACTTTCGCCTCGGTTCCACCGCCTGCTTTGCGAGCAGGGCCGGTGAGTTCCGAGGCTCCATCACCCCTGAGATGTGGCCGCCCGCTTGCGCGCCTGTTCCAGCAGCGCAGCCGTCGCCTCGTCCGGCTTCATCTCGATCCCCAGGTCCTGCTTCGGCCGCCCCCAGCCGCGATCGAGGATTGCCGTCGCCGCACTGACCTTCGCCGCATCGCTGGCTTCCGCGTTGTCGAGCACCTTCACCAGCGCATCGACAGCCTTCGCCGTATGATCGCGCGCCAGGTCCGTCAGCGTCCGGCCATCGACCAGCACCTTGGACTTGCCACCGGGATTGCCTGATTGGCCGGGCTTGAAAGGCATCGTTCGTCGTCCTGAATGTTGAAGCAGTGCGGACGGGTCTGGGGGAGGATGGTGAGACGTTGAATCGCGTTGCGGGTAGTGCGGGGAGTTGCGGGTAGTCTTCTGGCCCCTATCCCAGAAAATGCACTGGCAATTTCCCGCGTTAGGGTTGGCACACTACCCGTATCTACCCGCACTACCCGTGATCGATGCCGTCAGACGGTCACGACCGCCCAAGTCTTTTGCTTTGCGCTCTTGTCGTACCCATCGACAATTTTCAGACCATCCACGACCCGGCCACGATGGCGAGCAAGCCAGAGTCCCAGGCTTTTGCCATTGATTTCGTCTGGCCGCGCGGGCGCAACGTCGAGCAATGCCTGATGTAGATCGGCATAAACACGATTGCCCATCATTTGCTCAGCCGCCGCTTGGAGGATTTTGCCGATTGTCCGTTCCGCCGAACCGATGGCGCCATGCCAGGCGGCAAGTACAGCGCGCAGGCTAGAAGTTGTCGGATCGTCATTTCTCGCGGCTTCCATGGTTTCCACGGGATCGGCGCGGCCGAGCCAAACAAGAGCAGAGCGGACAATCCGGCTCCAATCTTCGAAGGATGCCAACGCCGGTAGTTGCCCAGGGTGGCCCGCGACGATGTATGCTCTTGCGATGGTAAGTGCGGCCGCGATGTACTTTCCCCGATCCGCCAGCGCCTGCTCGAACGGGTTTGCACGAAATTGGCGCAATTCTGGGCGCTCCATGTTCGGATCAAGTGCGCAAAGCACAACGCGCCGGGTCATATCGCCGACGAGCCTAATGTTGTTCCCTGTAGCAAACGTAGTGGATCGGCTTTCAATACGGATGAGCTTAGACGATCCCAGCACGCGCGGCTCAACAATGGGTCGTTCAATCATCTGGCAAAGAAAATCGCCGCCAAGATCGCCGTTCACGTTGTCGATCGAGATAATCGGCTGGCCGCCAAACAGGGCCGACACGAGTCTCTTTTCCGTCTCGGCCTCGTCACGCCCTGCAGCAATTACAGGTGCACGTTGCCCAATGCTGATCGCAGCCGCAAGGTCGATGATGTAGCTCTTGCCAGACCCTGCAACCGGAGCCGAGGTAACATGCATGGGAGCGACAGACAGCGCCCCCCGAACGACCGGCGTGATCAGACCGGATAAGGCCACGGATCGACTGGCGCCATCAACGAATGGGAACTCGTCCAGCAGCGCGTCCAATTCGCTCAGGGCTGCGAGTGCGTTTGCCTTCGTGGGCTTGGCATTCATCGCTGGTAGTTTAGGCGGATCGAGCAGCAGCAACTGGGTGCCCGAGTCGTAGCCTGGCATCGACAGGATCGTCCCATCCGGACGTAGAGTCGGTGTAGTGATGACGCCGGCGAGCCGAGGGAACTGCCACTCACCGTCGCGAGACAAAATGGTTGCAGCAACGGCACGCGGAGGATCCGTGAGAACCTGGCGCTTCTTTCGGCCGTCAAACTTCGTCCAATCCGCGTTACGTGATAGATGATCGACCAGAGCATCCGCGCTGACTTCAGCCAGGCGCGCCACTTTGGTGCGACGCCCGTGTGCCGCAGGCAAGTCGTCAACGATAGGGCGCACAATGCCGCCCCGGGTGTAGAACGGGGCCTTCGCGGCGATCAGCGCCTTTTCTCCCTCGGTTGCCATGTGATGCAGTTCACCGGCCCGAACCTCAATTTGTGGCCGCGCCAGAGCACCATTGAGCGGCGGCTTCATGTGCGCGTTCATCGCCGCGCCTCCATCAACTCAGCATTGAAGTCTTTGCCCACCGCCGGGAACGTCGCCCGCGCCCGAATGCCGCGCCCAGCAAACGCTGCCACAGCCTTGGCAGCAGCAGACCGGCCCGCCTCGTCAGCATCGCCGCCAACCACCACGGCCTCGACACCGGCCGGCAGGATCATCGACGGCAGATTACCCGCGCCCGCTGCAACCCAGGTCGCCCGGCCAATCTCTTGCTGCAGCGTGAGCCCGTCCTCCAAGCCTTCGGTGACGAACATCGATCGAGCGGCAGGCGCAAGGCGGATTGCTCCACCAGCCACGCGCCCGAGACTCAGTTTCTGCTTCGGCACCGCCGCTTTTCCTGTTCCGTCTGAATTGAGGTACGTGCGCTGAATGCCGATCAGCTGGCTGTTCGCATTGGCGATCACAGCCACGAGCACCGGGTACAACGGGCCTGACTTGCCATACCGAAGGCGGGCGAACCGGATCGAATCCGGGATAGCCAACTGTAGGCCGCGTGAGCGAAGATAGGTTTCGGCGACAGTGCCAGTCGCGGGAACTGCACCGCGCCAGATCGTCCTCGCCTCTTCCAGCCTGGCGGCCGGGTCCCTGGATGCAGGCGGCGGCGCCAGATGGACTGAAGGTAGATTGCCGCTGCCGACGAGCTGCACCGCTTGCGCGGTGCTGACCTTGTGCAGCTTGCGGACGAAATCGACCACATCGCCGCCACCGCAGCCAGCATGACAGATCCAGCGCCGGCCCGCGTCATATACCCGGAACGATGGCGAGCGATCATTGTGGAACGGACAACAGCCGGCAAATTCGGAGCCTTGCGGCCGAAGTTCGACCACTGCCGCGATTATGTCGACCAGCGAAGCCTCGCGCTTTATGGCGTCGAAGTCGAATTTGCGAAACGCGCTCATGCCGCCACCCCCGCCGCGATCGCAACGCTCGCCACAACGATCGGCAACCCAGCGCGATGTTCAGGCTGGCGCAGTACTTCCAAGACCTGGGCGAGGTCGCCAGTGCCAGTCAGCGGCGGACCGTCGACACCAGAGCCGACAATCTCCCCGCGCCAGCCCCCGCACGGCAACTGATGCACCCACCAGCACCGCACAGGCGGCACAGGAAAGCGCAGGATGGTTGCCGGGCCTTTGCGCCACGGTTGATAGCGACGCCGCTTCATGGCCTCACCCTCACGCCCGGCCGCTTGTGCTTCTGGCAACGTCGGTTCGGCTGGAACTTGCGGGACCGTTCCGGCACCGCGCACACGAACGGCGCGCCACATTGGGCGCAGGCGGATTCCCATTGGACGATTGTCGCCTCGCTGCCATCAAGGCGCTGGTGCCTGACCTCGCCAACGGCGCGGTACGACTGGCCGCGATAGAGGCGAGGGGCTTGCCCTGATTCGCCCGTTCCGTTATTGTTCGCTTCAATGGTCAGTCGAAGATCGTGTGGGGCGGCCCGGCCAGGCCGCCCTTCAATTTCAGGCGGCCCCATTGTTACCCTCCCGATTCGGAACCGAGATCAGCGCCTGCAGTGCGTCGGCAGGCACGAGTCGCCGCTTGCCGATCGAGATCGTGGGAATCGTTCCATCATAGACCCGCCGCCAGACCGTCGCGACGGAGAGGCTCGTGCGCCGAGCGAAGTCAGGGATGGAGTAGGCAAGAACCTGATTGTCGAGAGTCTGCATGTGTCGCCTCCTTTTCGAGTGCGACACACTGACTAGACATGGATTCTCAGGGCTTGAATCGCGGCCCGCATCGGGCGAGTTGGGGCCGGCATATTGCCCGTTGCTTGCACATAACTTCCACGTCGCCGGTTTGGTGACGTTGAAGCAAGCGCTAAATGTTTGAAAACTGGTGCACCCGACAGGATTCGAACCTGTGGCCTCTGCCTTCGGAGGGCCTGCCAAAACTGATTTGTCAGGATTTTTTGTCGATCGTTCCTGCTTTGAACCCGTGAACATGTCGTGAATCTGCTTTCGTTGCTTGCACAAGACTTGCACAGCCCTCAGCGCCGATCGGCAGCACGGAGGGCGGCTTCCATGTGGTCTGGATGGTGGTGCGCGTAGAGTTGCGTGGTCCGGCTATCGGAGTGTCCGAGCCAACCGCCGATGAGGTGAAGCGCTACGCCCCGTTGAGCCAGCCACGTACCGCAGGTGTGGCGCAAGGTATGGGGCGAAACATCGACCAACCCGGCCCGCTTGCAGGCATTGCCGAAGCTGCCGAATCCCCGGTGTTCGGGGTCCCCATCCCATCCGCCGCCAATGTCCTTGATCTTCGCGCCGTGCAGATGAACCACGTAGCCGAGGTCCGTCCCCCGCAGGCGTGCAAGGCGAAGGAACGTCATCAAGCGCCTGGGGGTGGGTTGCCCCTGCACCTTCCTTTTCGCCGTGCGGCGCTCGCCGGTTCGGCCGAAGTAGATACGGCCCGCGTCGAAGTCGACTTGAGGCCAGCGGAGCGCGAGGATCGCGCCAGGCCGGGCGCCGGTATAGAGCCCGATCAGGATGAAAAGCGGCAGGTAGAGGCGGACGTCGCTTCGTCCGGTGCGCGCGGCATTCAGCAGCGCGGCCGCTTCGGTTTGGGTAAGCCAGCGGTCGCGGCCCTCAGGACGATCGGGCAGCTCGACATGCGGCACCCGCGTAAGCCTTCCCTCCTCATGCGCGAAATTGAGGGCAGCGCGCAGGGTGGAAAGCTCGCGCCGAATCGTGCCATCGCTCTTGCCGCGCCACTTCGCATAGGCGGCGCAGGTGTTCTTGGTGATCGCGTCGACTGTCTGGTCGCCCCAATAGGTGAGCAGCGGCACCATGGCGTAGGCGATGCGCTCGGGGTCTGCGGTGTTCGGGGCGTGCAGCGTGCCGTAGAGGTCCAATGCACTGGCGATCAGGTATTGCGCGGGATCAGCTGGACCGGCTGGACGCTGCGCGAGTTCGCGCTGCCGCAGGAACGCCGCGAGTTCTGCCTCAGCCGTTCGGCGGTCTGCAGTGCCAGTGCTTTGGCGTCGTTTCCGGCCGGCCTCGTACCAGCAGATATAGAGGTTGGGGCGCCCATCGACGCGTTCGAGCCGGGGGCCGAGGTTTGGACGGGGCATTTGCTTTCCTCCCGCGCGGCAAGCCATGCCAGCGCCTTTGCAGGATCATAGAGAAACGAACGGCCGACCCTGACAGCGGGCAAGCCTTGCAGGCGCAGCGTCCGGACTGTGGCCGGCTTGATGCCGCCGATCGTTTCCGCCAATTGGCGATCGGTTTGGTAGCGGCCGGTCATTCCGCCCCCTCTGTAGTTTCAAGCTGGCCGGGGTTCCGCTGATATTCCAGTGCAATTTCACGAAGAACGCCGCCGCCGATGTGGCCAATTCGACCGGCGAAATCTTGGCTCAAGATTTCGGCATCGAACCCTTCGACATTCCAGAGTTCATCTCGGGCAAAGTGTTCGATCCGCTCATCCCGGTACGCGATTTCGGCCAGCCCGATTTCAGTCATCAGGCGAACGTGCCGGATTTCCTCCGCCTTCTGAACGGACCACACGGAATCAGTCAAAGCGAAATACAACCTGCGGCCGGTTGCAGATTTGAACAGCGCAAGATCGAGGGCGACATCAGTTGCATCGGCAATTCGTTCTGCCCCAGCCACAGCCAACGTCAGCTCGACTGCATGGCCTGGCTGAATATCGGGAGCGTGAGGGCCGCGACCGGCCTTGGGCAAGCATCCCTCTTTCCTTAACTCACTCGCGATTGCCTCCACCCGTTTATGGGTGAACTGAAACCGCGAGAGGTGGCGTTGAACGTCAACAGCCTTCATAAACTGATGATCCCTGATTTTCAGGAATGATGGTGCATGAGAAGGAATGCGTCAATCCTGAAAATCAGGGTAGACATTCTGTCGCATCAGTTGGGTGGCAGCGGCCCCAGCGACTGGTCGACGCCATACCGCGGCATAGGCAACTCGGCTCCCGCATCGTTGTCGCTGCCCCAATGTGTGGCGCCGCGCCGAATAATCAGCCCACAGCCGTCGTCGCCAGCGTCGCATCGATCCCCTTCCAGATCGAACCGGCCATCTTCTACGCCAGTGTCCGGATCATCGTCCTCGTCGTCCTCGGTGCCCGTGTTCGACCCGACGCGATCTTGCCGGACACGGTTCGGCCAGGATATGTCCTGCTCGTCGCCGACCGCCTCGCTGTCGTCAGGCAGGCACTCGAAATCGATAGCGCGAAAGTCCTCAGGCCAGGTTGCAGGCTCGGCCTCGGGATCACCACCGAGCAAATCGAGCAGGTCGACCAGCACCTCGATCGCCTCGGCAATCTCGTGCGCAGAATGCCGGTTGAGCAGCTTGCCAGCGATGCGAGCTGCAGCAGCCGGCGGGAACTGGACAGGGCGGATCACAGCCGCGACCGGCGCGGCGTCGATGGGAAGTGTCGCCATGGTCACACCTCCCCGAACAGCGAGACAAGGCGCGCGGCAAGATGCTCCCGCAAGGCGGTGCGCTTGTCAGGGTCAGTGGTCACGTCCTTGAACATGCGGCAGCATGTCATGGTCTGATCTTCGGTGTAGCCTTCGAGTGCCCGGCCCAGCCCCGGCCGCGCCTCTGGACGAGGCACCCACCAGCCGCCGTTGCGCTCGAATTCCGCCAGCCAGGCAGCAGGATCAAATGCCGGCAAAGGTTGTGTGGTGTTAGGGGCTTCGACGGGCACAGGGTTTGCGCAGGCGGAATCCACCTGTAGGGGAAAGTCAGCCATTTCGATCTCCAGTCGATCGTTGTTGGTTAGGGCCGAGGTGAAGCTCCAACTTCCCCTCGGTCCGAACTCGTGTTAACACCGGCGAGTGAACATGGCAACTCATGATAACACGAAACGCAAGCGCCCTTCTCAAACTGGGGAGCTTGTCGGTGTTCGCCTTCAGCCCGACGATCTCGAATTGCTCGATCTTTGGATCAAGGCCAACGCGCCTGAGATCGGCCGACCAGAGGCGGTTCGGCGGATTCTGCGCATGGTCGCGATGCGGGTGCCGAAGTAATCCCCAGAATCGGGACGCCCCAGGTATGCTAGGCTTGACTCAAAGCCAGGGCGGATTCGTACAATGATCGCCCGCTGATAAGCATAGGTTCGGCGGCAAGCGTGATTCCCGTCCGCTAGTCCCCGCTGCCTACTGCGACCCGGGCAGCGGGGGCGCCTCTCCCTCACACAATTCCCATCGGCACAATTGGCGCCGACAATGGCATTACAACCTTGAGGAGTAAGCCATGACACCAGCCCGCTTTGTCCGCCTATGCCGCCAAGAGCAGTTCGCGATCGACCGCCTCTTTCGTTCGTCGCCATCGATCCGGAGACGGGCAGTGCAGTTGTCGATGGCGGCCTACCGGCGCGCCGATCGCTATGTGATGAGCCACGTTGAGCAATACCGCGACGGGTGACGGCACCCCTCACCCTTCCGGATACATCGCCTGCCACGCCGGCTGATCGCCGCTGCCTTTCGCCGCGGTGCCCCCAGCCAGTTCGCCCAGCCGCCGGCACAGGCGGATCAGGTCCGGATGATTGCCCAGGCCCGTCTCGTTGAGCATGACGCGGAACGGGTGGCCCTTGCCATAGCCCACCGATTCCAGCCCGCGCGACGCCAGGCGCACCGTCTCGGCCCGGTTCGCGCCGCCGATCGTCGGATCGCTGTCGAACGCCGCGCCCCACGCCTTCCGCTGCTTCGCGCCGTCGTCGAGAATGCGCTGGATCGTTGACGCCTCGGCCTGTTGCATGATTTTCGGCGCCAGAGGCAGCAGCGCGTTGGCTTGCTGGTTGTTCAGCCCCAGCCCCCGGAAGATCGGTTCGGCCTCTGCCACCAACTGCTGATCGAGCGTGACACCCTTCAGTTCGAGCTGGTAGCGTTCGGGCACGCCCTCGGCCGCCGGTTCATCGGCCTTTGCCGGCACCTCGGTTGGCTTTTCGGCCGGCGCAGCGTCAGGTGCCGCCACCGCTTCGACATCATCGGGATAGAGCGCGGCGACGGGATCGGGACCGGCCGGGGTTGCGCCTTCGGTATCAGACATGGTGTTTCCTTCCACAGTGGCGGCCTAACGCTTCATCACGCGGTACAAACGCAACAGTTCATCATCGTTCGGCGGCCGCCCCATCTCGCGCCGGAATTTGCCCACCAGTTCGGCGCGCTGATCGTCCCGCATGTTCGACAGGGAGAGATCGTAGAGCGGCGTCTGACTTGAACCGAACATCCCCGACACGGCGACATTGCGCGTCGCGTGCTGGAACAGGCTGTTGAAGTCGATCGGCTTGCCTGCCGCATGCAGCCGGTTGGCCTCGGCCTCCATGGTCTGCATAATGGCCGCTTCCTCTTGAGGCTGGAACTGTAGCCCGCCGATCCGCTTGCCGTAGTTGACCGCCTCGCTGATTCCGCTGTTCGGGGTCCATACCGGATGAGGATTTTGCGCGTTGGTGCGCATCTCGGCTTGTTTGACCAGGAAGCTGTTCATCTCGGCAGGTGTCAGCTTTCCGACGAACTCGCCCAGGTTCTTCGACATGAACTTTTCCGGTTCATAAATCCGAAGGAGATCGAGATTGGTCTTGTCGATCCCGTCAGCCTTGACCGGCGCGGGTGTGGCATTGGCCTCGGCCTTCGCCGAATATCGCGCGTAGGCTTCCGGCGAAAGTTGGTACCGCACCGATTGCGGAATCTGAGCGATCGAGGTGAACTTGTCGCCCAGCGATATGACTGTGCGCAATGCCGATTCGTCGGCGGCGTCACGCTGGCGGTGCAGCAATTCCTCGTCGCGCGACACCACCTGATCCGCCCGACGTTTCGCCCGTTCAGTACGCTCCCAGGTCCAATCCTCCGACTTGGCGAGGCTGTCGATCCGGTTGTAAACCGCGTCTTTGTCCCAATGTTGCGGCGCTTGGTCAGTGTGGCCGGCAAGTGCCGCCATGTTCTTCCGCACGTAGGCCCGAGTTTCAGCTGGCATGTTCGGGTCAGACATCCACGCCGCCCCGCGATCGGCAATCGCCTTGTCGACGTTGCCCTCGCCCCAATTGTACGCCGCCCAAGCCTTCGCCGGGTCGCCGTACCGCTTCATGAGCATTGTCTGCTTTTCGACCCCGACGCGGGCCAGGTCTTCGGCGTCCTTCCCGTTCCAGGGCTTGATGCCATAGCCCGGATCGCGCGCGGTCGACGGCATCACTTGCATTCGCCCCATCGCACCCTTCGGTGAAGTCACCCAAGAGCCGTCCGGATTCTTGTCCCGGTTGCCGCTTTCTGACTGTGCGGTGATCGCTGTCATGCGAGCGGCCGCATCTCCCGGAGTGCCCGGAGCGCTCGGTGCCGCATTGGCGAGGCCTGCAACGGCGCGGTGCAGGTCCAGGTCCGCCATTTCGTCCTGCAAAGGCTTTTGCAGATCCCGCTCGACCATCACGATATCGTGCGCGGTCATCTGGTCGCGGTGCGCGGCAAGGTATGCGGCGGCCGTCTGCACGTCGGGATTCGTGCCGGCGAGCATCGTGTCGATGATGCCGGTGTGAATGTGCGTTGTCGTGTCGAGGATGTTCAGCGCGCGAGCATTCGGGTCAGCCACGCCGAGGAAGTCGAGCTTGTCGTTGGTCGCTTTGATCGCCTGCTGCACATACCCGAGGCGCTTGGCCGGATTGTCCGCGCCGATTGCCGCTTGCTGACTGGCCTCGATCGCCGAACCCAGCGCTGCAGTATGCTCCACCTGAGCCTGTTGCAGAGCATGGCCCGTGATTTGTGCCGAGGCATCGGCGTAGTAGCCATCGAGATGCCGCTCAAGCAGCTTTCCCATGCGCGGGTTCGTGGCCTGAGCAAGTAGGTCCGAGCGCGTCTTGTCGAGTTGCGCAAGGGCGTCAGGCTGGCTTACCCGCGCGTTCGTGCCGAGCAGCCCCTTGAATTGCTGCGTGACGGCGGAGAACTGCCCTTGCGCCTGCGCAGCCATTTTCATGGCCTGCGTTTCATCGTTCTGCGCGTTGATGGCATCTTGAACGTGGGCGTAATCCTGCACCGCCCCACCAAGCTGCTGCAGGCCTTGCCCGAGCCCGCTTTGCCCCATGTCCGGCGCACGGAAACGCGCCGAGGTGACTTCAACCGGGCCGACCTGGCCGGGCTGATACGTTGGGATGCGCGGCAAGGTCAGGCCCTCCCGTTCAGGGGTTGCCCCCAGCCCGCCGGCAGCGTGCCCGCCGGCATGCCGTCATTGCGGGCACCGACATAGCCGGTCAGCATGTTGCGAGGCGCGCCACCCGCAGGCAGCACGTCCTCGTTCTCCCGGAAGCAGCCGCTGATCGTGTCGCGCTGGTTCAGTTCCTCGGCCCAATCCGGGCGCGCCGTCTCGCGCTCCCAGACTTCGCGGGCCACCGGATCGATCGGCTCAAATTTCCAATCCGGTTCCCCGGAATAGTTGATGAGCTCGCCCCACTGCCACAGCCAGCCATCGGGGCGCTGCGTCTTCGTCACCACGCGGTGCGTCGCCATGGTCAAGCGTCCGGCGCGAACTTGGCGAACGCGGCCCGAAGGTGCCTTGCCGTGGCATCCTCGAACTGCACCGCTGTCAGTTGGCCGAACACCTCGTCCGAACGCAGCGACGTGGACAGATGCACGCCAGCGTCGCCAAACACGGCGCCGGCTGCCATCGATGCTGCCCACTTCGCTGGATCGAGCGCCAGGTGCACGAGGTGCTGCGCATTGTCGCGCGCAGAGCCGCCGCCCTGCACATTGCCGGTATAGCCCATCATGAGCTTGCGGAGGCCCTCGGTCGCGTCGGTGTAGGCCAAGACTGCCTCGGCCACCTTCCCGGCCGCTTCCTGTGCCAGCAGCACCGCCTCACGCCGCTTGGCGATCATTTCGTTCGCAGCCGTGACGCCGGCATCGTAACGGGCCTGGCGCTGCGCCGCGCGATCGGCTTCATCCTGCCGTGCCGCCATCGCCCATGCCACGTCGAGGGCTTCCCGATCGGCACGCAGCTGGTCGAGG
>Ga0228698_1001043_pt1 | contig 15021 bp, 15 predicted proteins | sample McNCre117_Aug_MG_FD_178015 | JGI IMG/M metagenome (GOLD analysis project Ga0228698, IMG submission 178015) | Freshwater microbial communities from McNutts Creek, Athens, Georgia, United States - 1-17_Aug_MG | ecosystem: Environmental > Aquatic > Freshwater > Creek | place: USA: Georgia...
GTTTGCCGCTGCCAATGCTTGGGATCAGGCGGGACACAAATACCAAGAATTGTTTGCACAGATTGCACGCCGTTATCAGCAGCGCTGGCTGGTGCTGTCCCATGCTTTCAACATGGATGGCCGCGCAGCCAGCCAGACTATCACCGACAAACTGCCGCATCTGGAGGCCGCTGGCATTGAGCTGGTTGTGTTGAGCGGAGTGTCCGGCACGCTGGATCGACACTACGAGCACCACCAGCTTTGGCCTGCGGGGCCAGCGGGCTTCCGGTTTGAGCTGCGCCATGTGCTGCGCAAGCACTTGACCCATCCTAGGGTGTATCGCTTGGTTATGGTGCTGCTGTCCGTTCCCTTGCTGCCGTTCATGTTTGTCGAAAAGCTGCTGCGGCCTGTGGAAAGCTCCTGGTCCTGGTGGCTCAGCGCGTACCTCAAGGGACGTGCGCTGGCCCGGCGCCGCAAGTTCGATCTCATTTATTCCACTGGCGGGGCTTTTGCTGCCCATGTGGCGGGGCGCGCCTTGAAACAGGCGCTGGGTGTGCGTTGGCTAGCCGAGGTGCACGATCCACTGGTAATGCCGGGCAGCACGCCCAAGACTGCGCAGGAGCGCATGCAGGCCGAGGTGGAACGCCAGATTTGCACCGATGCCGATGTGGCCATCTGGTTCACCGAACAGGCCCTGGCCAGTGCCAAGCGTCGCCATCCGCAACTGGGCGAACGCGGCAAGATGATGCTGCCGGGCATTGACGCGCCATTCAAGGTGTTGCCGCCGTATGTGCCGGGTCCCAAGATGGTCATCGGGCATTTCGGTTCTTTGTCCACCACACGCAACCTCACGCCCATCATTTCAGCTTTGGAGTCCTTGATTGCTCAGCGCCCTGAGTTGGGCAGTCAGCTGGAGCTGCAGCTCACCGGTGGGCCGCTGGATGCAGTGTCACAGGCAGCTATCGCCCAGTCACCTGTACGGGATTTTGTGCGTCATCTGGGCCGTATCGAGGCGGACCCGGTGACAGGCCTGTCTGGACGTGAGCAAATTTTGCGCCGTATGCGCAGCGCCGATGTGCTGCTGCTTTTGCACGGCACGGAACCTATCTGTGCTGAATACATCCCGTCCAAACTCTATGAATACCTGTGGATGCAGCGACCTATTTTGGCGACGGTGTACGGCAATGCACAGATGGCGGCCTTGCTGCGGGGGCAGGGCCATAGCGTGGTGGAAGTAGGAGATGGGGAAAGTGGCGTGCAGGGTGTGGCCCATGTATTGGATAGTCTACACGGACGGTGGTACCAAGAAGGACTGGCAGATCAGCAGGGCATTAGTCCCTACACGACCCAGGCAGCCGTCATGCATTTTTTGCAGTGGACTTAGTTGCATCGTCTTGACCCAGTTAGCTGTTGCCAGAATGACGCGTTTCGGGAAATTTTTTGCCCATGTTGTTTGATCAAGTAGTCGCCAGAATTGAAGGTGGGTTGGGCAACCAGCTTTTCCAGTACGCCGCAGCGCGCAGCCTGGCGGACCGCCTGCAATGCGGTTTGTTGCTGGACGTGCGGGGGATTGCAAAAAACGGCGACCGGCCCTATCAGCTCGACCTCTACAATGTTCGTGCCGAGGTGGCGGATGCGCAAACGCTGGCCGCCTTGCCTGCGTGGCGCTCTTCCCGTGCAGGGCGCATCCGGCAGTCGCTGGCCTTTGCTATGCCAGGCTTGTTTCACTCACCCGTCTTCTGGCCTCACAGTTTTGCCTACGACGGCAGGGTGGAGCGGCTGAGGCATCCGGTCTATATGGTCGGCTACTGGCAGACGGAGCGTTACTTCGCGTGGAATCGCTCGCGGCTGCTGGAGGATGTGACCCTGCTGCCGGGATCGACAGTCGATGCCGGCTGGGTGCAGAAAATCAGGGGTCGCAATAGCGTGTCACTGCATGTGCGGCGTGGGGACTACGTCAGCAGTCCCACGGCGGCGGCGCAGCATGGCACTTGTGACATGGCGTACTACCAGCATGCAATCGCTTTGCTGCTTCAGCAGCAGCCCGACATAGAGGTGTTTGTTTTCTCGGATGAGCCACAGTGGGCGGCAGACCATCTGCGCCTGCCTGCGCCTACCCACATCGTGGATGCCAATCCTCCCGATCGGGGTTACCTGGATCTGGAGCTCATGCGTGGGTGCCGGCACCATGTGCTGGCCAACAGCTCATTCAGCTGGTGGGGAGCCTGGCTTTGCGTGCAGCCGGGGCAGACGGTGTATGCACCGAGACGCTGGTTTGCCAATCATGGCATAGACGCCCGCGACATCACTCCCCCGCGCTGGCACCGCCTGTCGGGCACTGCCTGAGCACCTGCGTAGGACTTCCGCAATGGGGCGGGCCTTTTAGGCGGTGCGAGTGGGGCGATTGCTCTTGCCCAACCCGGTGAACCACAGCGCTGCCAGGGCACGTTCCAAACGGGTGGGGATCGTCAACCAGCCATTGCGGCGAAACTGAAACTCGGCGTAGATCTGGTAGTTCGCACTCCACGAAATGCCAGGTATCCGTGCATTGAGCACGCGCATGAAGGCCCAGGCACTCTGTGTTCGCTGGCGCAAGGGCATGCTGTGGGGAACATAGTCCATGCCTGTCAGCTGCACTATGTAGCGCGACTGGATCTTGCAAAAAGACTGGCGTGCAGCCGCTTGCTTGACTTGGCTGACCTGGCTGGCATGGACTCTGTAGGTCAGCAGTGGGGAGGGGACGTTGTGGAACTTTCCTCCATGGGCTGCGATGTCACACCACAGGCCGTAGTCCTCGGCGTGGGTGTACTCCCTGTTGTATTCGGTCTGCCGCACGATGCTGGCCTTCAGGCTGGTACTGGGATTGCAGAGCGGTGAGTAAATCGTCAGAAGGGCCCGGATATCACTGTCGCTCGAATGGCCTTTGCGCGTGCGCAGCTTGCCTGTTGCATTGTCGAGGGTAGTGTGAAAGCTTCCACAGACATCCAGGCCACCTTCCTCCATGGCGCGGAACTGTTCCTCAAGGCGCGTAGGGGCCGAGATGTCATCGGCGTCCATTAAGGCAATATAGCGCCCGTTCGCGGCCTCAAATCCACGGGTGCGGGCATGGATTAGTCCGTGGTTGCTGCCCAGAGCAATGAGCCGGATGCGCCGGTCCTGGAGTTTCTCCAGATAGGTCAAGGTGCCGTCGCGTGACCCATCGTCAACGATAATCAACTCAAAGTCTGGGAATGTCTGGTTCAACAGGCTTTGAATGCACTCATCCAGATAGGTCTCGGCGTTGTAAGTGCAAAGCACAATGGAAAAGACAGGCGGCATAAGCGATATGGGCAAGCGGGAAGTACTGTTGGTAGACGGGGAGGGCGGTGCCTGGCCTTGGCGCAGACAAATGCGGGAGCCGGGAGATGTCTGGGGGACGACCCATTACACCTTTGCCACGGATTCTAAGAGCAAGCCTGATTGGCTCGTGGTGTTCTCGGCCTGGCCCGAGATTGCGCTGCAAACATCCGTGCCCAAGCACCGCAGAATCTTTGTAGCGGGTGAGCCCGAAAGCTTTCATCGCTACCAGCCCCGTTTCCTCGACCAGTTTGGCACGGTGATCACGACGCAGCGCGGCACGCGCCACCCCGGGGCCATCTACGGCCAGCCCGGGATCAACTGGTTTGCCGGAGTCCGTTTTCAGGATGGGCCGCAGCGGCTGGCCTCTGTACTCGACTTTACGGATTTTGCGGCGGGCAATCCGGTGAAAACCAAGCTGTGCTCCGTCGTCTGTTCCAGCAATGCAACGACGCAGGGCCACCGCAAACGCATTGAATTTGTCGAATTGCTTCAGCGTGAGTTTGGCGATCGAATCGACTTCTACGGTCGAGGGCGGCGTGGAATGGCGGACAAAGACGAGGCACTGGCCGACTACCGCTTTCATATTGCCTTGGAAAACTCCGTGCACCGTGACTATTGGACGGAGAAGCTGGCTGATCCCTTTTTGAGAGGGTGCTATCCCGTCTATAGCGGCTGCCCCAATCTTTCCAGTTATTTTCCTGATGGAAGCTATTCCCGCATTGACCTGGCAGAGCCACGCAAGGCGCTGGCGATTGTGGCGGCTGTGCTGGAGAGTGACAAAGATCAGCACCACGCAGCAGAGCTTGCCGAAGCCAAGCGCAGAGTCCTGTGGGAGTACAACCTATTCGCGGTACTGGAGAGGCTATACCCTGAGCTGGAAGCCCGTGACGCAGGGGCCTGCAGGGCGTCGGACACGGGGGTAATTCGTCTCTACTCGGACCACGAGGCCAAGGATTTCAAGTTCAGTCGGCGCCTGCGCCGTTGGCTTGGTTCACCTTTTGGAGTGTCAGGCCGCTGAACAGGGCCGCCATAAAGAAGAGCAGCTCAATGAAGTGGTCGGTACAGACCTCTGTCGTGAGATAGCTGATGGCAATCACTGGGATGGCCCAGACGGCATAGCTGCTCCAGAAGTCGGAACGCTTTCTTGCCCTCAGGTAGCTCACTCCAAGCGGTATCCAGACTAGGAATAGTCCAGGCAAGCCGAAGCCAAGCGCAAAGTCCAGCCAACCGCTGTGCGTGGCGCCACGATTCTTGCCATCAGGCTTGTGAAAGTCGCTCCATTTTTGAAGTGCAAGGGCACCGAAGGAGTGGTGGATTTGTCCATAGCCTAGCGGATGCTCTTTCAACAGCTCCAGGCCGGCTTGAGCCCAGGACACCCGTTCATAGGTGCTTCCATTCACCGGGACACCATATTGATTCAACGGCAGCGGTGAGACTCTGTCTTTCCAGTTGTTGTGTTGTTCTATGTCGGTGCTAATTTTGTAATCAGCAATCAGGTTGGACCAAGCAGGGTTGCTTTCCAGGTGGTTCTTGAGCACAAAGCCGGTCAGGAGTATGCATGCCAGCATCATCGCAAAAAAACCTTTGCGCTGCGCTCGGACCTTTTTGCCCGCCCCTGCTATCTTGAAAAGAAAGTAAACAAACAAAAGAAAGAACAGCGCGATGCCATTTTTGGTGTTCGCAAAGTAGTCAGAAAATATGGTGGCCCCAATACCTAGGGGGGCGCAGACATACCAGAATGTGGGAGACTTTCCTTCGCGTGCCGACAGAATCTTGATGAACATCACCGGCAGCAAAAGACCTCCGAAAATGACCAGCGGCGTCTTGCCCAGGTAGGGGGTCATATAGAAGTCTTGATGAATCCATTGGCCTGTGCGTAGTACCTCATAAGCGTAGCGCATGCAGAAAATAAAAACAGTCCCCGCCAGACCACAGATCAGCAACGGCTCCTGGATTCTCTGGAGATGGGGTGACAGCAGACGCTCGGGTTGGGACAGCAGCAGGCCTATCGCCAGGCCGATGAGGGTCGCCAGAAAGCTGCGCAGCCACTCTCCTGTGAATTCATACCATTGCTCCTCAAAGTTTCCTGCCAACAGGGTCAAGTGGAGAACCAGCCACATGAAGAAGCCCAGCAACACATAGATAGGCCAAGCCCTGCTTTGCGTGAACTGGGACATATTTTCACGCAGCAGCACAACGGAGGCTGCACCGCCACACAGCAGCATTACGTTCCGCAGGGCCATGGTGTCAGGCAAGGGCCAAATCGCCAATAGGATGGCTGCGCTAAATAAAAGCACGGTGGCCGGTATTTTTCTTTCAATCATTTTGTGTAGTTTTAGACCTAACTGGGCCACCCTCCGAAGGCGGACATTTTGCCATTGCTATGCAACTGCGCTAGTTAGGGTAGGCGCGTAATTCGGTTCCAGTCGTGATGGACAATCCAGGTTGCGTGAAATTGGCAATTCCCCAGGTTGAGAGTGAAAGGTGGTGTGCATGTTGCTCAACAGATTAACAAGATTGAAGGGCTATGGCCGGTATGCCTGCCTTGGGGCTGCTGTGCTGGAGGTTCTGGGACGCAGGTACAAGATGCACAATCTGCAAAAGGGCCGCTCAGACTATCTTGAGCAATCTCTGCAGAATCCTGCAAACCTCTGCAGGCCGGAGCAAGCGGTGCCGCTTCTTGCGCGTGACTACATCGCTCCGACTATTGCACAGCAGTCGGTGCTTTGCCCGACGTTCCGTCCACAAGTTATCTTCATGGACTCGTTCTCCGAGCTGACGGATCAGATGTTTCGACACAAAACCGAGCATTGGTCTTTTTGCTGCAACTATAGTGACCTTCTGCACGACGGTCCGCTGTCTGATACCTTCGAATCTATTGGCCTTCTGGACCTTTCAGACTTGCAAGGGCGCTATGTGAGGCTCTCACAGCGTGCTAGGCAACTCTGGGGCAACATTCCCATCGTGTACCTTCACTTCCCAGACACTCTGGAGACTCGGGAGAAGTTTATTCAGCGCGCTGCGGAGATTCGCCGGGTTGCGGAGGCCTGTGCGCAAGCTATTCCGGGGTTTTACTCGTTCAGTGTGCCCAGCGCTATCGTTCAGCCGCCCCGTGTGGTGGAGGCCGGTATGGAGGATTTCCCCTATCACTACAGCGAAGAGACCTATCAGGCCTTTGCTGACTTGATCACGCAGCAGCCCCATCTCAGGAGGCTCTTTGCCGTGTAGTGTGCGCTAGTGTTGCAGGTGGAGGTGCGATCCGAGCATTAAAACTCTTTGCGGCCAGCGATCGCCTCGGCGAGCCGCTTGCGGTTTCGCTCCCAGTCTTCACAGTAGGGCGCTTCCTCCAGGCTCTTGAGCTTCAGGTATTGCACGGACGAATTCGTATTCATGCGAAAGCGCGTTTTATCCCGGACGCGGTGGGACCACTCGACATCTTCGCCTTCTCCCCAAAACAAGCTTTCATCGAGGGGGTTGTGCAGAAAGAAGTCCTTCTTCACGCAGAAGTAGGTGCCGCTGATGTACATATGGCGCGTGTAGCTGTCATACGGCATGAGGCACGCCTCTACGCGGCCTTTGCCTGAGGCGATCAGCGGGTGGTTCCAGCAAGTCCAGTCCCGGTGCCGGGAGCCATCGGCATTCAAGATGATGGTCATTGCCACATCCCAGTCCGTACCGAAAACCTCAAAGCCCTGTGCCCAGCCTGGCTGCAGGCCCACGTAATCGTGCATGACGCAGAGCTTGTCAAAACGGGCTTCGCGGGCGGCCACATTCTTTTTGTGCGAGATGGCGCCTGTGCGATAGAGAAGGCGTCTCCAGGACTTGCTTTTGCGTGCGACTCGAACATTGCGCCAGGACAGTGAAAACACCTCTTCCTGAAAGCCGATGACCCGCACAGGATGCCCGCTGAGGTACTTGGCGTCTGGCGATGCCCCTATGACGATGATTTCATAGTCATCCCGGCCTGCAAATTCCTGTTCGATGCAGGAGATGCACCGGGACAAGATCGCTTCGTTGCCAGGCGCCGAAGCAATACAGAAAGACCAGCCCTTGGGGGTCATGGTTGGGTCAGCGCCAGATAGGACGCCAAATCCTCAGGCGTACCAATGCCGTGCATGGCAGACGCTGCGATGTTGTAGATGCCGATCTTCTTGCCGGCGCGTATGGCGTAGTTGTAGGTAGGGCAGGTGTAGTACTCGTTGTTCACGCGCTCCCGACGAACAATCATGTCGATGGCGGCGTTCACGAAATCGCTGCCGCGGCTGTACAGATAAATACCCACCGTCGCGAACTCGGAAATCGCTTTCTTCTCCTGCACCTCCGTGACCAACCCTGTGGCATCGATTTTGGCAAAAGACCACTTGGGGTCGCGGTGCTCGTCGATGAAAGTCAGAATGGAGCCGTCCAGTTGGCGGTGTTGGCAGTCATCCAGAAAGTCTGCGATACGGAGATCGACGATTTGGTCCGAATTCGCAATCAACAGCGGGGCCTCTGTGTTGATGTGCTGGCGCGCATACAGCAGGGTACAGGCGGTCCCTTCGGTCAACTCAGGGATGGGAATGAAGATGGCATTGAAGTCGCGCTCGATGTCACGTACCAAGCCGGCTTCTGCATCCATATGCTCTTGCCGCGCGAGCAAGATATACCGTGCATTGGGATAGGCGAGGTTCTCCAGTACCCGCACAATCATGGGCTTTCCGGCCACGTCGATGAATGGCTTGGGTTTCTGGAAACCGGCTTTGCTGAACCGGCTGCCGGCACCTGCCATGGGGATCACAATGTTCGTCATGCGGGCTCACCCATGTATTTGTCGTTGTTGGCGCCAGGGTACTTGACGACGGTGGTGATGGTGTCTTCCAGCACTTCGAAGTCGGTGGATTGGTTGGGTTCGATGACGATGATGTCGCCTTTGACGTACTCGACCCCGTTCATGCGGACACGGCCACTGCTGATGACCGTGATTTCCGTCGAGATCTTGTGATAGTGGCGATCCTCATGGTCGCCCTTGCGGTATTCCTTGACGGCGACTTCCACATCATTGGTTCGGATCAGGGTGGGGTCGAAGTTTCCGACAAACCAACCTTTGACCATATTCTCGAGGCGAGCAGTTTTCATGGTGCGTGCAGTGGAAGAAGGGTTACAGCGTATCGCGTCGGCGCAGATGGGTTTCGTACTCTTTGATTTTTTGCGGCGTATAGAAGGTGTGGTAGCGCTGCGCGTCAACGCCCACTGTCCGAATTTTCTTGCCTTTGAGGATCATCTCGTTGAGGCTGGGGGCGATATAGAAGCTGCCGTTGACGCTGGAGTCCTTTTGAATCATGCCCATGGCGGCATCCACAAAATCCTTGCCGTGGCGGAAGTAGTACAGCCCAGCGATCGCATGGCGGCTGATGGGGCGTTTTTCTGCAGTCTCCGCCACAAAACCTTGCTCATCCAGGCGGACATAGGACCAGCGCGGGTGAACCGACTCGAAAGTGGCGACGCCGGCGTCGGCGTCACCCAATGACTGAAGGAGTTCGGCAATGGGCGTGTCAAACAGCTGGTCTGCGTTGGCAATGATGAGGGGCTGTTCGTTGGCAATATGGCTGATGGCCATGAGTGCGCTGCATGCGGCCCCTTTCGTATCGTTGTCCAGCTTCACGAGCTTGCACTGTTGCTCGGTAATGATGTTGAGCGTGCTGTCCAGGTGAAACTTGCGGCAGTCGGCGCTTCCCAGGACAAAGATGAACTGCACCTCGGGCCCGGCGGTGGCGAGATTGGCCACCACGTGTTCAATCATGGTTTTCTGGCCAATCTCGATCAGTGGTTTTGGAAACGGGTACTCGGATTCCGGAAAGTGCTGGCTTCTGCCAGCCATGGGGACCAGGATATTGATCATGCCGGGCTCCCCTCAATACGCATGATGTGGGCCATGATGTTTTGGTAGTTCACGTCTTCGATTTCGTCAACCTCCATCAACCAGGCGCCGCTGGCCCTGGCTGCCTGAATTCCTTTTTCGTTGTCCTCGACAATCAGGCATTCTTGTGGAGACAGGCCCAGCCTTGCAATGGCTTTGGTGTAGATTTCCGGATCCGGTTTGCCGACCTTGACGTCCTGGTTGGAGAGGAAGAAGTCCAGGTAGTCCAGCAAGGCCGCGTGCGACATCATCACCTGCACGGTCTGGCGAATGGAGTTGGAGGCCACCGCCAGTCGGTAGCCTTCCTGCTTGAGGCGTGAAAGTGCGAATTCATGGAAGAAGCGCGGCTTGCAGCGGGCGTAGACGATCTCCATGGTGTACTGCTGCTTCATCTCGTTGATGAAGTCGTGGAGTTCTACAGGCAGTCCGCGCTCCGTACTCAGCATCTCGAGTTTCTTCTTGGTGGGCAGGCCGTCGTAGGTCACCAGATGGTCGTAGCGGCTGATTTCCATACCGAAGAGGCCCAAGGCCTTGTTCAAGGCTTCGTAGTGCCAGTCCTTGGCCTCTATGAGGACGCCGTCCATGTCGAATATGACGGCCTTGATCTTATGCATTGAAGTACTCCTGTGCCTGCTCCGGGAAGTCCGTGCACAGCATCAAGCGATTGTGTCCGATGGATTTTTCCAGTTCCCGATAGTGCTTCCACTCCTGCGCATTGTCACGCTTGTGCAAATCGGGTGACACGATGCAGAGGGATTTGCCTTTGGCCAGATGCGCCTCGATGACGGCATCCGTAATCCAATGGCCTTCGAACTCATCCAGCCAGACTCCGCCCGCCAGGTCATAGTAGGCAGGGTTTGTTTCAAACTCGCTATGTCGCGTATAGGTCGCAAAGCCTTGCCGTGCATACAGCAAGCCGTCCGGGACGGCCATGTCGAAGACGAAGTATTCCTGGATGTCATGGGCGAGCAACAGGCGCTTGAGCTCCTGTTGCAAGCCATCCGCCTTGATATTCAGCGCCAGCGGCAGTCGCCGACCAGCCGCCTGGTAGATGGCAAAGAACTCTTCAACTGGGATGGCATTGGAGTCCGCCATATCGTGCGAGATGACCAGCTGGCCATCGCGATCACGCACATCCGTTTCCGTCCCAAAGCCCAGCGCAAAGCTGCGCTCGAACGCGATGCGGGTGTTTTTTTCGGAGGCGTCTTTCCAGTAGCCGCGGTGTGAGAGGATGATCATAGGGTGGTGTATCCGGATGCCGGCTAGATTCTGCCCAGGCTGCGTCGCAGCCGCCGCCCGAGTCTGGAGAGCCAGCTGCCCCCTTCGCTGGGCCAGTCCATATCGCGCTCCCAGGCCGATTGAAAAATCATCCCGCAGTAAAACTGGGCGAGGTACTGAGGGCCCAAGCCCCGGCGTTTGTCCTGGTCGTACTGCCATGCATAGTGGTAGACCTTGAACAAGGCTTGGCAGGGCCGTAGCGGAATGGCCTGATACGCCAGCAAGGCCTCTCCATACCAGCGCGACTCAATCGGAGCTTGTGCAATCGCATCGGCCAAGCTCATCCCACGCGGGCGCAGATAGTGTTCGTCCAGGCTCTCCCAGACGGCGCGGTGCCAGACCAGCGGAAAGGGCCCAAAGCTGTAACGCCGGCCGGCACGGCCAAACAAGCCCTGCATCAGATCGGCTTCGCGCTGGAAGGCGTCAACCACACGTCCGCGCTTGTGGCGAAGGGCGTCCTCCAGCAAATCATGGGCCTCATCCAGCATGGTGTAAGGCATACCGTCTGGCGCGAGAAAGTCTGCCGTGCCGAAGGGGCGTATGAATACCGCATCCGAATCCAGGCACAGATAGGATTGGGACAGCCCCAGGCGCCAGAATTCAGATTTCACCACCTGCTGGGAGGTGCTGCCCGGCATGCCCGCTACCTGCTGCGGATCCAGGCGTGGCGAGGCAGCCAGAATGTCTTCGTCGGCGATCAGGTCGGTGACCAGCCCTTGCAGGTGCTCACGGAACAGAGGGAGTTCCACCCGGCTGGTCGATACGTAGAAGGGCAGCTGCTCGGTATTGTGCAGACGTATCGACTGGGCCAGCCGCACCACGCGGCGCAGATCCGTGCTGTAGGACTTGCAGTAGAGCGCCAGGGGTGTCATGCGCGGCGGTCTTCGTAGGCCGTGGCAATCTTGGATGCGAACAGCAGCGGGTTGGTGGCGCGAGCTACCATGATGCGCCTCAAGGTGTAGGGGTCCGCTGCTGCATGCACGCGGCCGCGTTGGGTTGTTGTGGCGGTGGTGTAGCCGGCCTCCTGGGCCATTTGCGCGTGCTCTGGCTGGTACTTGCCATAGGGGTAGCAGAAGTGCCGCACTTCACAGCCTATGGCCTGTTCCAGCTCCTGCTTGGAGGCTGATATTTCAAGTCGGGCTTGGGCCGGTGGCAATTCCGGCAGGTTGGCGTGGGTGCGTGTATGCGATCCCACATCCATGCCGGCGCCAGACCAGGTACGCCAGTCGTCTTGTGTCATCAGTGGCGTCTGTGCCACCTTGCCTACATCCCAGGCATTGGTGCCGCCCAGCATGCTGCTGACGCCATAGCAGGTGGCTGTGAAGCCATGCTTCTTCAGAACTGGCAAGGCATGGTGCAGATTGTTCTGGTAGCCATCGTCAAAAGTGATGCCCACAACCTTCCCTTTTTTTTTGCCGCTGAGGTAAGGCTCAAGATCATGCATGGACAGACCGCGATAACCCAAGAGGCGCAAGAGGCGCATTTGCCACGCAAACGACGATGGGGCCACGATGAGCCCCCGCAGGGGGGTTCCTCGCAGCGGCGGTTCATCGATCTGGTGGTACATCAAGATGGGAATCTTCATGTCTGCATCCTGTTGAGGTTGGCGTAGTAACCGCCAGCAGCTTGCAATTCCGCATGGGTGCCATGCTCCACGATGCGCCCCTGATCTAGGACGAGGATGTTGTCTGCGTGCTCGATGGTGCTGAGGCGGTGGGCAATGACCAGTGTGGTGCGGTTTTGCATCAACTGGGCTAGGGCTGCCTGCACCTGGCGTTCCGAGTCAGTATCCAGGGCCGAGGTGGCTTCATCCAAGATCAGTATGGGGGCATTCTTGAGCAGCGCGCGTGCAATCGCAATGCGCTGTCGCTGACCACCGGAGAGCTTGGCACCATCGGTTCCAATCACGGTGTCCAGTCCTTGCGGCAGCTCCTGAATGAACTCCCATGCATTGGCGGCCTTGGCTGCAGCGATGACCTCGTCACGGCTATGATCCCGCGCTCCGAAGGCGATATTGGCTTGGACCGTGTCATTGAACAGTACGATGTCCTGACTCACTAGGGCAATCTGCTTACGCAGGCTGTCCAACGTGAACTCATTGATGTCCACGCCATCCAGTCGGATGTGGCCGGACGTAGGGCGGTAAAAGCGCGGAATCAAGGTGCTGATCGTGGTTTTGCCGCCACCCGAGGCACCGACCAATGCAATGGTCTTTCCAGCAGGGGCCCGGAAGCTGATATCGACCAAGGCAGGGCGGTCAGTGCCGGGGTAGCCAAAGCCGACATGCTCGAACTCAATCGTTCCACTGGCGTGTTGCAAGACGGTGCTGCCACTGTCTTCTTCGCCGGGGCTGTCGATCAATCCAAACACGTTTTCGCAGGCGGCCAGACCGCGCTGCATCAGGGGACTGATGGAGGTCAGCTGCTTGATCGGCGAGATCAGCAACAGCATGGCAGCGATAAAGGAGATAAACCCGCCCGCCGAAGTGCTGGCCTGCCCTGTACTCTGGTTCAGAGCCAGAAAGGTGATGATTGCGACCGCAATGGCCGCCGCCATATGAGTAATCGGCGTAATGGCCGAGGCCGGCACCGCCTCGCGCATCAAGGAGCGGCGGAAGCGCTCGATGTCGCCCAAAAAACGTTCCTTCTCCTGGGCTTGTCCTCCATAAATCTTGATGACCTTCTGCCCATTCACGGCCTCTTCAATCGTATGCGAAATGATGTGCAAGGCCTCCAAGGTCGTGCGACTGGCCTTGCGCATGCGGCGGCTAAAGCCCTTGACGATGCCTGCAATCAGTGGCGCTATGGCCAGGGTAATCAGCGTCAACTGCCAATCCAGATAGAACAGATAGAACAAAAGGGCCAGCGCGGTAAGGCTTTCACGCACGGCGGTGACCAGCACATTGGTGGCGGCCTGATTCACATTCTCCGCGTCGTAGAGCAGGCGGGAAATCAAGCCGCCGGCGGAGTGCTCATGGAAAACCTGCGTCGGCTGGACTAGCAAGCGTGCGAACATTTCGCGCCGCAAATCGGCCACTAGGCGGGTGGAAATCCAGGTCATCAGGTAGTTGGTGATAAATGACAGCACCCCCCTGGCGACAAATAGCAGCAAGATACCCAAAGGAATCGCCCAGACCAGCCGCCTATCCGGTGCCTGAAAGCCCTTGTCGAGCAGGTACTTCATGATGGCGGGAAACACGGGCTCCGTGGCCGCCGTGCCGACCATGGCAAGCACCGCGAGCGCAAAGGCCTTCCAATAGGGTTTCACATAGCCCAGCAGGCGGAAGTACAGATCGCGATTGCTTGAAGGAGTAGGTGACCGCAGGCTCATGCCGTTGTGTCCTCGCTGGATATTGCGCTGGGCGCACGCCAAGTCTCGCCCTTTTGTATCTCCAGCGCCTTCACATAGCGGTAGAAAGTGCCCTCAAAGTTGCCTACGGCAATCACAAAACCGGCCCAACCATCCAGAAAGCCTAATTTAAAGAGGTAGTGTTTCCAGAAGGCCCACTTGGCGTGCAGCAGAGCAGCGCCCATAGTGATGCGCTTGTGTTTAATTTTCTCCGCCCCAAGAGACGAGTAGCGGTTGGCCTTGTTCATGACTTCGGCCATATTTTTAAATGGGAATTGCCAGATCGAAGACTGCATGTGACCCACAGGCTTGGACGAGTGCAAGACATAGCCCTCATGTACCGGCTTCAGGTCATAGCTCATAGCGCCCCGGCGAAAGAGTTGGGGCTGTCGATAGTTGGGGTACCAACCAGAATGCTTGATCCAGCGCCCCATAAAGAAATTGCGGCGGGGAGTGTGATACACATCACGCGCCCCTTCGGCTACGAGCCGTCGTATTTCTTCCGCCGCCTCGGGCGTACACCGTTCATCAGCATCCAAGCTGAATACCCAGTCTTGGGTGCAGGCCGCCAAAGCTTGATTGCGTAAATCGCCGAAACCCTTGAAGTCGACTTGAACGACTTTGGCACCCAGTTGTGTTGCCAGTTCAGCGGTGCCGTCGGTGCTATGCGAGTCGACGAGAATGATTTCATCTGCCCAAGATACGCTTTCAATCGCCAAGCGCACTTTTTCAACCTCGTTATAAGCAATGATGTAAACGGAAATGGTGGGCATGGGTGATAACATTCGGCCGAATTTTGGCTCCTCGTCTAGTTGGGGCCAGTACCGCCTAAGAACTCCTGTATCGAGGGCAGCTTAGTCTATACGAAGATGCCCACCACCGCGCTGATTTCCATTGTGATCACCACCTACAACAGGAGCGATGCATTGCTGTGTGTGATGCGTGCATTAGAAAAGCAAACCGACACCCATTTCGAAGTGGTGGTTGCGGACGATGGATCGAGTGACGTGCACGTTACCCCCGTGATTTCTGCTCTGCAGTCGTTTGGCTTTCCCGTTGCCCATGTTTGGCACCCGGATGTGGGTTTCACTGCGGCCAAGGTGCGAAATTTGGGTGTCGCGGCGAGTGAAGGCGCTTACTTGATCTTGCTGGATGGAGACTGTGTTCCTGATGTCGATTTT